>Ga0082335_1009195_pt1 | contig 10786 bp, 13 predicted proteins | sample Subgrocontami58m_FD_72375 | JGI IMG/M metagenome (GOLD analysis project Ga0082335, IMG submission 72375) | Subsurface groundwater microbial communities from S. Glens Falls, New York, USA - GMW37 contaminated, 5.8 m (SPADES assembly) (version 2) ... | reverse complement strand
GGGGGGGGGGGGGGGGGGGGGGGGGTGGGGGGGCGGGGGCGGCCCCCGCCGTTGTCACGGGCCCAGATCGCGACGGATGCGGCGAGATTACCGCCCGCACTGTCGCCGCCGATGGCGAGCCGGGTGGCGTCGATGCCGACCGATGCGGCATTGGCCACGAGCCATTGCAGGCCGGCCACGACATCGTCAAAGGCGCCGGGGAAGCGGGCTTCGGGCGCCAGCCGATAGTCCACGGCACAGACGGCAATCCCGGCGTCGATGGCGAGCTGGGCGCAGAGCACGTCGTGGCTTTCCAGGTTGCCGAACACCCAGCCGCCGCCATGGGCGAACAGCAGCGCCGGCAAAGTCGCATCGGCCGCCGCGGCGGCGGGCCGATAGAGCCGGATCGGGATCGCGCCGCCTGGTCCGGGAATCGTCCGGTCGGTGACCGTCACGCCGGCGGGGCGCGGGCCCTGGGCGGGCGGGCGGAGCGACAGATACTGCTCGCGTGCGGCCTGCGGGCTGAGCTTGTGCCACGCCGGACGGTTGGCCGCCGCGGCCAGGTCGAGCAGCCGCTGGGATTCCGGATCGAGCGCCATGCCACCAACTCCATTGGACGAAGAAACACGACACTCTAGCAGGCCACGCCCCTGTTTCGTCACGAGGCGAATGGTAAGGTCGGCCATGACATTCGATCCGGATCATGGTGCCGCCCCCGAATCGGCGCCTTCCTGGGGGCGTCGTGCGTGGGATCGCGTACGGGCCTTCCGTCCCTTCGCCTCCAAAGCTGCCGGGTCGAGCAGCCGTCGCACGGCCTGGGGCTGGGGGTGGCGTGCCGCTCTGGTGGTGGTGATCCTCTACTATCCCGTGGGCGCGCTGGTGATCCAGGACATCGACGACGATCCGCAGTTCGCACCGCGCAACGTAACGCCAGGCGAAAGCCGGGCGGTGGCGGTCGCGGCCGACCTGGTCAATCGAGAGGTCAATGTCCACACCTGGACGCCAATGCAGCCCTTCTTCATGCCGTCCGGGCTGCTCGACAACATGCCGAACTTCCAGCGCGGCGTCGCGGCAGCACTCGGTCGCTTCAGCACGGAACTGATGGACCAGCTCGGCCGCACCCGCGGCTCGAGCCAGACCGACCGCGACCTCGAGCAGGCGCGCGGTTTCCTGAACGAGCAGCCCAACATCTGGGTGTGGCAGCCCAGCGTGTCGCTGATGCCGTCGGCGACGTCGGCGCAGAAGTACCGCGCCGGCCGCGAGAAGTTGCTGGCCTACAATAAGCGGCTGGCCTCCGGTCAGGCGATATTCGAGCGCCGCGCCGACAATCTCCAGGCGCTGCTCGAACGGATCACGAACGATGAAGGCTCCGATTCGGGCGTCATCGACCAGCACATCATCGAGAAGTCGGGCGACTTGTTCGATTCGCGGTGCGACGACATCTTCTACTTCAACAAGGGTCGGCTCTACGCCAACTACCTGCTGCTGCGCGAACTGGGCGTCGACTTCGAGAACATCATTCGCGAAAAGGGGCTGACGAATGCCTGGAACGGCACGGTCGAGACGTTCCGCCTCGCTGCCGAACTCCAGCCCTGGGTCGTTTGGAACGGCTATCTCGACGGGTTTCTCATTCCCAATCACCTGGCCGCGCAGGGCTTCTACCTGCTGCGGGCGCGCACCCAGCTGCGCGAAATCAGCAACATCCTGCTGAAGTAGGCCGGCACCGTGGAAATCTACCTTCCCATTGCCGAGCAGTCGATGAACGTGTTCGTGCTGCTCGGCCTGGGGGCCGCGGCCGGACTGCTCGCCGGCATGTTCGGCGTCGGCGGCGGGTTTCTCGCCACGCCGCTCCTGATCTTCGTCGGCATTCCCCCCGCTGTCGCCGTCGCCAGCCAGGCCAACCAGGTGATCGCCAATTCGGTGTCGTCGCTGCAGGTCCATTGGCGCCGCGGCAACGTCGACCTGCGCATGGGAATGGTGCTTCTGCTGGGCGGCATGTTCGGCTCGTCCGCCGGCGTCTGGCTGTTCACCTACCTAAAGCGCATCGGCCAGATCGATTTCGTCATCGCCGTCCTCTACGTCATCATGCTGTCGACGATCGGCCTCCTCATGCTGGTCGAAAGCCTGAGTACCTACGTGAAGCGCCGGCGCAATCCTGGCGCGCCGCGCGGTAAGCTTCACACCCACTACCTGGTCCACCGCCTGCCGTTGAAGCTCCGGTTCTACAAGTCGAAGCTCTACATCAGCGCGCTGCTGCCGGTTGGCCTCGGCTTCCTGATCGGCATTCTATCGGCGATCCTGGGCGTCGGCGGCGGCTTCGTCCTGGTGCCTGCCATGATCTACCTGCTCGGCATGCCGACTGCCGTGGTGATCGGCACCTCGAATTTCCAGATCCTGTTCGTGGCGGCCAATGTCACTTTCCTCCAGGCCACGACCAACGGCACCGTCGACGTGGTGCTGGCGCTGCTCCTTATCCTGGGCGGCGTGGTGGGCGCGCCGATCGGCTCACGCTTGGCAGCCAAGCTTCCGGGTGTCGTGCTGCGTGGCTTGATGTCGATCCTGATTCTGGCAGTCGCGATCGAATTGCTGACCGAACTCCTGCGCACGCCCAGTTCGCCGTTCTCGCTCGGTATCCGCGAGGTGCAGCCGTGATACGCCTTCTACTGGTCCTCGCGGCAGGCCTCGTCTGGGGCGCGGGTGCGCAGGCCCAGGGGCCGCGCGTCGAGCCGCCCAGTGGCACTCTGCCCGGGCCGAACCTGGGGGGGCCGACCGACTCCAGCGCACCGCCGTCGGTGCCGGCCCAGTCGGCCACGCCCGATTTGGTCGTCGATTTGTCGCGCGCGCGTGTTTCGATCACCTCGGCCTTTCAGGGCGAGAGCATCCTGATGTTCGGGATGTTCGATCCGCCGGGCGAGGTGGTCGTGGTCGTGGTCGGGCCGGAGGCGCGTGAGACGGTGCTGCGCAAACAGCGAGTCCTTGGACTGTGGCTCAATACCGGCCGCCAGTCCTTCGAGAATGTGCCCGCCTATTACGCCATTGCCGCCAGCCAGCCGTTGCAGCGGTTGCTCGCCCGTGGTGCCGGCGGCGAAATTCTGTCGCTGGAAGATCGGATGTCGACCATCAAGCCGGTCGGCCCGCGATCGGCTGCGGAATTGGCCAAGTTCCGCGGCGGCCTGGTCGAGGTCAAGCGCCAGGAAGGACTCTATCCGGCGGCCATCGGCCAGGTCACGGTGCAGGCCAGTCGACTGTTTCGCGTCGACCTGCCTTTTCCCTCCCGGTTGCCTGAGGGGGTTTATGAGGTGAAGGCCTACCTGTTGCGCGACGGCAAGATCGTCGCCGCGGTCTCGAGGCCGCTGCCGGTCGGCAAAGTCGGCTTCAGCGCCCAGCTTGCGGGGTGGGCGAGCCATGACGGAGCGCTCTACGGCGTGGGCGCAATTGTCATGGCGCTGTTCGCCGGCTGGTTGGGCGGCGCGATCATGCGGCGCCTGTAGAGCGAGGGCCGGACGATGGGTGCAGAGGTCGGCGCAGAAGGGAGAGGACCATGTCTGTGAGCGAGCAGCCCGCCCGGGCCGACGAACGCGTCTTTCTGGTCGTCGTCGACGAAAGCCCTGAAATGCGCAACGCGCTGCGCTATGCCTGCCGCCGGGCCAAGCGCACCGGCGGGCGGGGGGCCATGCTCTACGTCATGGATCCGCCGGAAGGCCAGCAATGGGGGGCCGTCGTCGACCTGATGCGCCAGGAAGCACGCCAGCAGGCCGAGGACGTGGTCGCTCGTCATGCCGACGCAGCCGCCACCCTCACCGGCCAACCTCCGACGATCCACATTCGGGAGGGAAAGAGCCGCGACGAGCTGATCAAGCTCGTGGCCGAGGACCGATCCATTTCGGTTCTGGTGCTGGGCAGCGCCTCGAGCGGCGAGGGTCCCGGGCCTTTGGTCACCGCCTTCACCGGCAAGCTCGGCGGCCAGCTCCGTATCCCTCTGACCATCGTGCCGGGCGCTCTGACCGAGTCCGAGATCGACGCAATTTCTTAGACCGTGCGGGCAATCTCCGCGTCGTTCTGTCAGGCGCCATTCGCCAATCACGCCTTGCATTTGTGCCCACAAGATTAAAATGTACTCCCATATTATAGTTTAATATATTGAATTAATTGAATAATATTAATTTATTCCATAACTATTATACCGGCGCACATAAGAATCAACTTGATCGACCGAACGCCGGTTCCTACGTCCGGGGTACCGATTGGGGGTGGAGACGTCCCGTTCCCAGCCTGAGCGATGCCAAGCGGCCCCGCCGCCAAGCGTTCGATTAAGGAGACCAGGTTTGTTTATCCAGACCGAGCAGACGCCAAACCCGTCAACCCTGAAGTTCCTCCCTGGCCGTGTCGTCATGGAGAAGGGGACGATGGATTTTGCGAGCGCCGATACCGCCGCACCTTCGCCCTTGGCCAAGAGGCTGTTTGCGATCGAAGGCGTTGAGCGGGTGTTCTTTGGCTCCGACTTCGTGACCGTCACGAAAGAGGCGAGCCTCGACTGGCAGATTCTCAAGCCGTCCATCCTGGGTGGCATCATGGAACATTACACTTCCGGCGACCCGGTGGTGGCCGACAGCGGTGATGCAGCCGTTGCCGCAGCGGATGACGACGAAGTCGTCGCCCAGATCAAGGAATTGCTCGATACCCGCGTCCGTCCGGCGGTGGCCCAGGATGGCGGCGATATCGTGTTCCAGGATTTCCGAGACGGCGTGGTCTATCTCCACATGCAGGGGGCGTGCTCCGGCTGTCCGAGTTCGACTGCCACGCTGAAGATGGGAATTGAGAATCTTCTGAAGCACTACGTGCCGGAAGTGGTGGAAGTCCAGGCAGCCCAGTAGGTCGCCTCCGCTCAAGCGTACAGCGTCGTTACTGCACCGCGGTCCTTGTGGGGGGCCGTGCGTGGTGGGGTCGTTCGTTCGAGCCAACGAAACGAAGAGTGTGGAATGAAGTTGTCAATCCGGCCCGCGGTCGAACGCGGGCGTCGTTATGCATTTCCGGCGGCTTGGTTCGCCATGGTCGCCACGGGGGTCGGGCTCAGCGAACCGTTACCGAACGTCGATGTCGCGCCATATCTGTCCTTCAGTGCGGTCGGGACGGCGAATGCCGCGTCGCCGGAGCAGGCGGAATTTCTCGCCATGGATGCCCAGCCGGCTGCCTTGACGTTCGTGCGCCACGAACCGAGCGAGCCCGACGACTGGCCGCATTTCGCCACGCGCGAAACGACCCTCGGTCACGGCCGTTTCGCGGCACCCGGCAATGCCGTCCGACGGCAGGTCCAGTTGCGGCCCATCAGCCCGCGCACCGCCGATGAGCTTGCCGGGTTCTTCCGCGCCGTGGCCTATACGCTGAACGAAGTCCGGTTGGGCGAAGCCGTTCCGCCGATCAAGGTCGATCGCGTACCGGGCGATCTCAACACCAAGGACGGCAACGAGCGCAAGATGCTTTTCATCACCGCGATTCTGCCGGTGGTGCTCGAAGTCAACCAGCGCGTGCTCGCCGATCGCGAGCAGCTTCTGTACCTGCGCGACAAGATCGCGGCCGCGCCGGAGCGCATGACGCCGATCGAGCGAATCTGGCTCGAGGATCTCGCCGACCGCTACGAGACGCCGGCAGATAAGCTCGACGAACTGGTGCGCCGCGTCGACATCGTCCCACCCTCGATGGCGATTGCCCAGGGCGGCGTCGAATCGGGCTGGGGCACGTCCTTCGCCGCGCGCAACGGCAATGCCCTGTTTGGCCAGATCCAGACGGTGGGACGTCACAGCGTGTCCGTTCCGTGGACGCCAGGCGCCGGCATGCCGCAGCCGTTCAAGGATGTCGGCGAGGCCACCGACGCCTACATCACCAATCTGAACACCCATCCCGCCTATGCCGGGTTTCGCACCGAACGTGCGGCGATGCGCCAGCGCGGCGAGCATCCCGAAGGCTATCGCCTGATCGGCACGCTGCTACGCTATTCCGAACGCGGCCAGGGCTACGTCCAGTTCGTGCGCCAGATCATGCGCGAGAACGAACTCGGCGATTTCGACAGGGCCCGGCTCTCGAGCTTCTGAGAGATCCCTCGCTTCGCTCGGGATGGCCGGCTAGGAGCATGGCCGGTCACATCATCGAGCGTGGCAGATCGGCGTCACTGACCAGCGGATAGTACCTGGCATCGAAGAGCTGATAATGCCACCACTCGTTGCGGTAGAAGTCCCAGCCTGCAGCGGTCATCAAGCCCATCAGCAGCAGGCGGTTGTGCTGCGCCGCGGCGGAGATATCGGTTCGGCCATGATGCGACAACGGAGTGAAGGCGTCGAACGCCGTGCCCATGTCGAGTTCGTGGCCGCACTCGTCCAGCAAGCTGAGGTCGACCGCCACGCCGCGCGAATGCGGCGAGCCGCGGCGCGGGTCGGCGAGAAACTCCGGGTCGGGGTTGACGTTCCACAGCGCCCACTGCGCCTCGACCGGCCGCAGCGCGTCGAAGATGCGCAGCCTGAGGCCGAGCGGCCGGGCCAGCGTCACCGCGGCGGCGAGCTTCTCGGCCGCTGCCCGGTGTAGCCAGCATTCGGCATTTCGGTAGACAGGTCTCCCCGTTAGATTGGCATCGGTCGCGTAGGCCAGCGTCACGTCCACATCGAAGTCGGGCGGGGCGATCGCAATCAGATCGAGTTTCATGATCAAAGAATGCCCAGCCGTCCGATCGAGCGCCAGAGGCCGGCGGACGGGCCGACCGATTTTGAGCCTGGCATGAGCCTGGTGCTGGCGCTCGACTGCGCGGTCAGCGGACTGGGCGTCGCCGTGGTGCGCAACGGCGCCTGCCTGGCATCCCTGCGCGAAGAGGGGCGGGACCAGGCGGTCCGGCTGCTTCCGGCGGTGGCATCGACCCTTCGCGACGCGGGAGTGGCGCGGCGGGAATTGTCGCTGATCGCCGTCACCATCGGCCCGGGAAGCTTCACGGGTGTACGGATAGGGCTGGCGGCGGCGCGCGGTCTCGCCATTGGCCTCGGCGTCCCGCTGGCCGGTGTTTCGACAACCTCCGTGCTGATCGCCCAGGCGGCGCACCAGGCATCCGTGCGCAGGCGGCTCCCAATTGCCGCCATCGACAGCCGCCTCGGCGACTGGTTCTGCGCGATCGGCGAGGACATGCAATCGCCGTTTGCCGCCACGGCGGCTGGGCTGGCGGACCGCCTGCGTGGCCGACCTTGCCTGGTCGTGGGCCCCGATGTGGGCGTGCTCGTGCCGCAACTGGCGGCGGCCGGTGTCGATAGCGAGGCCGAGGTGGCGGGCGTCGACCCCGTCACAGTTGCGCGCCTCGGCATCTCCGAGGGCGTCGATATCTGGCGGGCGCGCAATGCCGGCGAAGGCTTGCCGAGACCGCTGTACCTGCGCGGCGTCAGCATTACCCTGCCGGATGGCGCACGTCGGACGGTGGACTGAATGGCCGCGCCCGACAGGCGTCGCGCCTTGCGTCCCTTGGGCGCCCTCGATCTCGACCGCGCAGCCGCGTTGCACGGCGAGGCTTTCACCCCCGTTGGTGAACGTGGCTGGACGCGCCAGGACATGGCCGAACTGATGGCGTCGCCGGGCGTCGCGGGGCTTTTGCTTCAAATCGACGGCGCGGATGCCGGCATGGCCATCTGCCGCGTGGTGGCCGACGAGTCGGAACTTGTCACCATTGCGGTGCGGCCGACCGAGCGCCGTCGCGGCGCCGGGCGGGCCCTGCTGGCGGGCGTCCTCGACCACGTCCGGGCAGCCGGCGCCCGGAGGCTGTTTCTCGAGGTCGCAGCCGACAACCCGGCCGCCCGGACATTGTACCAGAGGGCGGGCTTTCGCGACGTCGGCAGCCGGCCGGCCTACTTCCAGCGCGGCGAACGTCCCGCGGTGGACGCTTTCGTAATGCTTCTCGATCTCGATTGATCACGCCCAACTGATTACGCCCGACGGATTGTCACCATATGGGTGTCGCCGGCCGCCTCGATCCCCAAAATAGTGTGGCCCTCGTCCCGGGCGGCACGCGGGACATTCCTGAGCGGTTCCTCGCCGCGCAGCCTGACCCGCAGGACCTCGCCCGATTTCATGCGTTCGAGCTTGAGTTTGGTCCGTACGAACGTCATCGGGCAGACTTCCCCGGTAATATCGATGTCATGGTCCGGCTGTATAGCGTTTGGCTGTATGGACATGTCCCCAACTATACCGCGAACGCCGACCGGTGTAGGGTATTCCGGCATGCCTGATCGGAAAGCCAAACTCGAAGTCCTCTGCGTTGAACGCGGTCTCAAGATGACCGATCAGCGCCGCGTTATCGCGCGCGTCCTCTCCGACTCGTCCGACCATCCGGACGTGGAGGCGGTTCACCGCCGCGCCACCGCGATCGACCCGAACATTTCGATTGCGACCGTCTACCGCACGGTTCGTTTGTTCGAGGAAGCTGGCATTCTCGCCAAGCATGACTTCGGCGATGGTCGCGCACGCTATGAAGAAACACCCGACGAGCATCACGATCACCTGATCGATATCCAGACCGGCAAGGTCGTGGAATTCCACAACGGCGAGATCGAAGAGTTGCAGCGCAAGATCGCCGAAAAGGCCGGCTATCGGCTGGTCGGTCACCGACTCGAATTGTATGGCGTGCCGTTGGACAGCAAGGCCGAACGGCAAAAATGAGTGGACGGAACCGTTGCCACCCCGATAATGGCCGAATGATTGGGGCGGCTCCCTGCGGATGAAGCATGCGCATCGACCGCGTTGACAGTGAAGCCGAACTTCTTGGAACTCCCACTTCGAGTGCGGAGATCGTCAAAGTCGTTGCCGGCGATTTCGAGGTCCGACTGGCCAAGGACGCCGCGGAGATCGATGCGGCGCAGGCACTCCGCTACCGGGTGTTCTACGAAGAAATGACGGCCAGGCCGACGGCGGAGATCGCCGCCACGCGCCGCGACTTCGATGGGTTCGACAAGGTTTGCGATCATCTGCTGGTGCTCGACCGGCGTCGCGGCGAGGGCCCCGAAGGTATCGTTGGGACCTACCGGCTGATCCGCCGGCCGGCGGCGGCGAAGATGGGCCGTTTCTATTCGTCCGCAGAGTACGACATCCAGCCGATGATCGACTATCCCGGCGAGGTGCTGGAACTCGGACGGTCGTGCATCGAGAAGGACGCACGCAACACCGCGACCATGCAGATGCTGTGGCGCGGCATCGCCCTGTATGCGTTTCACTACAATATCCAGGTGATGTTCGGTTGCGCCAGCTTTCCCGGAACAGACCCATCACAGCACGCGCTGCCGCTCAGCTATCTCTACCATCATCATCTTGCCCCGCCGGAAATCCGGGTGCGTGCGCTCGCCAGTCGCTACGTCAAGATGGATGCGCTCGCGCCGGGAACCTACGACGCGCGCAAGGCGATGGCGCGTGTGCCGCCGCTCATCAAGGGCTATCTGCGGCTGGGCGGTTTCGTCGGCGACGGCGCGGTGATCGATCCCGAGTTCAACACCACCGACGTCTTCATCATCGTCAAGACCGAGCTGGTGACGGAGAAGTACATCCGGCATTACGAACGCGGGATTCGTGACCAGCACGACTGACGCGTCTGTAGCGACGATGTGGATCGGATCCCCCCTGCGCGGCGCATTTCGTCTGCTGAGCTATCTGCTCCTGACGCTGGCGCTGCTGCCCTTTCATCTGTTCGCGCTCGCGTTCCGGATCACGCCGGTCATCCGCTGGCTGCCGGTGGTCTATCATCGCATCGTCTGCGTCATCCTGGGCATTCGCGTGCGGGTTCATGGTCAGCCCTCGGCGGCGACGCCGACGCTCTTTGTCTGCAATCACGTCTCCTACCTCGACATCGAACTGCTGGGCGGCCTGGTTCCCGGTTGCTTCGTCGCCAAAGCCGAAGTCGCGACCTGGCCGTTCTTCAGCACGCTCGCCAAGGCACAGCGCACCATCTTCGTCGAACGGCGCTCGAGCAAGGCCAGCACCAGCCGCAACGAGATGCTGAAGCGACTGAACACCGGCGACAATCTCCTGCTGTTTCCCGAGGGGACGAGCAGCGACGGCCAGCGTGTTCTGCCTTTTCGCAGCGCGCTGTTCGCTGTGGCGCAGCTGCGCCGCGACGACAGGCCGATCGCCGTCCAGCCCGTCGCGATCGCCTACACGCGACTCGACGGCATTCCACTCGGCCGCTACTGGCGGCCCTTGTTTGCGTGGTTCGGCGACCTCGACCTGGTTCCGCATCTTTGGCAGATGGTTTGTCTCGGCGAGACGGAGGCGGTCGTGACGTTTTTCCCGACGATCGACATCGACCAGCTCGGTGACCGCAAGAAGCTCGCCGAATATTGCTTCCAGCAGGTATCGTTTGGCGTGCAATCGGCGAATTCCGGCCACCCCGAGCTGCTGCCACCGGCGCCGGGCGCCGCCTAGAGCCTCTCGACCCCGGCGGCCGCCGGTGTTAGGAATTGGTCGTTCCAGCAACGGAGACCGATGAAGAACGTCCGCACCAACGGGCAGCGCAAGCGCGTGTTCATTCGCACCTACGGGTGCCAGATGAATGTCTACGATTCCGACCGCATGGCCGACGTCCTGCGGCCGCTGGGCTATGCCTTGTCGGAAAGTCCCGAGCAGGCCGACCTGGTCGTTCTCAATACCTGCCACATCCGCGAAAGGGCCTCGGAAAAAGTCTATTCGGAACTCGGCAGGTTGCGTGATCTCAAGGTCGAGCGCCGCCGGGAGGGGGGCGACCTCGCCATCGCCGTGGCCGGCTGCGTGGCCCAGGCCGAGGGCGAGGAGATCATCC
>Ga0082335_1009191_pt1 | contig 10791 bp, 6 predicted proteins | sample Subgrocontami58m_FD_72375 | JGI IMG/M metagenome (GOLD analysis project Ga0082335, IMG submission 72375) | Subsurface groundwater microbial communities from S. Glens Falls, New York, USA - GMW37 contaminated, 5.8 m (SPADES assembly) (version 2) ... | reverse complement strand
TGGCCTTCCAGAAATCACTACCTTCACCGAGCCTACCCCCCTGCAACGCCGGGCCCTCGATTTGCTGGGGGTTTCCCTGGCCTTGTAGCCAGACCGACGACACTACCACATCGTCCCCCCTGAAGCTAACTCGTATCTGTGCCATCCCCATTTTCACTTGAAAACTTTGGACTAGCGCATATGTTAGTAAACAAATTGGCGGGTTTGTTTCATAATACATCTTCCACCATGGATTGACAATGGGTTGTGGGTCGGGGCAAGGGTTCATCTCCCATTCTTGCGATGAGCCGGGCAAACACCTGGGCTCGTTGAGCTTGTCCCTTGTTCAGGGCATCCTGTCTCTATTTATCGAGGATGGTGCCCGGTTGCGCTCGTTGATCCAGACCTGGGTGACGCCGAAGAACCGCGCCCTGGTAATGGCGATAACTTTAGTAGCGTATCCCAGCAACGATCCAGGCAGTGTGGTCGGTGGCATTCTGATTGCGGCCTGCCGGGGGATAGGTCCGCGTTGGCGACGAGATATTGATTGTGCTGGGAACCTGCTCGGCAAGCCCCCAGCGTTGGAGTGCTGACCAGCGGCTTGCCGCAGAGGGATCCACCACCGCCGTGCCGATGGCGAAGGGATGTGCCCTGGGCGTTCTGTCCGCTGAGTGCCCCCATGCTGTTTTCCTATTAATCGGCTGTTTCGGCAGTAATGAAGTTCTTTCTGAAGAATTGGGCAACGATTGCCTTATCGGTTTTTCCTTCCGCAACTGAGAGGACTATCTGTTCTCCCGAACACCGCTCCACATTGTTCACAGACACCATCCCTGCCGAGGACGCTTACGGAACTGAAGGGCATATACAACCGCGAGAGGGAGGAAGAATGAGAGCAGCAAATTTCAGGACGCTACCAGAACGTGACCTTGCTGATTCTGGATGATCTGTGGGATGGACCTTACCGCGTTTGGCGCACTACTCAGAGAGACAGCGTCATGGGGATTCTGGCTTCTGGTGTTCAGCGGTCCGTTTGTCAGGTTCGCTTCGAAAGGACGGGCCATCGGTCCTCTATGATCTCTCCGAGACCGAGTTCCCGGAGTTTCGCATTTGTCTGCAGGCCGGAAGCAACGTCCCAGCCTCTAAGCTGGTAGTATTCGTCTTTCATCTTTTCAAATTCTTTCCTGTCCAGGACAGTACCTTTCCTGGTGGTCACTTCTCCGTTCTTACCGGGGACCAGACATTCACGGTTGACGACATATGTCTCCAAGGGGTTCGTGAAATAGAAATCAGGAAGTGAATCGCTCTCTCTTCCTTTGTGACCTTCCCGAATCCATATGGCCCTTTCCAGGTTGAAGATCCTCTCGCCGACCCCGTAAAACTCTTCTTCACTCACTTTTCGCCCGGTCACGGCTGAAAACACCCTGCTCTCCAGAGCCGGATCACCGGCGTGGTCGTCCGAGCCTTTGACCACCATTATCGGCCACATCCAGCCACAGAAGATCATGCTTTGTATCATAGCCTCGCGGTCCTGAATTATTTTGGCGCACAGAGCTTTTCCTTCGCAGGTGGAGAAGTCCGCAGCCTGTTCACTTCCGAGGAACTTGGCGGCTATAGCCCTCCATACGGCGCTCGAAACATATGACCCCTCCTTGTGATTGATCCAGTCCAGCCATCCAGGTAGAGCGGCGCGTATTTCTCTGCCTTGCCGGCGCGGCGTTCTGGGTTCGGTCGCAAGAAGGAGCGCCATCGAATTGAAAAGCCTGGGTTCTACTGATCCTGGCCTTTCCATACCCTTGACAATGTAATCGGTAATGAGTTCCCCTGACCCGCCTCCCACTATCTCCGCGGCTTTTACTATCCCTTGAGCAAGAACGTCTCCGAACCCTTCCCTTGATGACACCTTTTCGACCAGCGTCTGTATGAACTCAATGCTTCCCATTCTAGATATGGGGATGCCCGTGTTTTGGTCCGTAAGAATACCTGCTTCGGCGCAGTCACCCAGCCACCTCATTACCGCCGAAATCGCCTTGTTGTCGAGACCGTAGTTGTCGCAGAGTCTGTTAGCGTGGAACAGGATATCCCAGTTAATCCGCCCATAATACCTGTTAGACAGCGCCTTATAAAATATGGCGGAGCCGCACATGAATTTGCCTTTGGCCCCATCAGTCGCCTGGTACTCTGCCCGCGCACAGCCATAGCCACTGCAACCCCAGCAGACCTTCTTGCTCATCCCGGCGCCTTTCGGGCCCGGGACTCCCAAGTACATCTGGCTTTGCGTTGATTCGAGCAACTCGTCTTTGGTAGCACAGTGAACATATTTGATCAATCGCTGAAGTTCGTCAGGATCGGCTGGAGTGACTTTGCCGCGTCCCCTGACTGCTATTGCTTTCAAGCCTTTAGAGCCCATAACAGCGCCAAAGCCAGCCGAACCGGTACAATCGCCATCGGCGACGAGACTGGCGAAAACCACTTTCTTTTCACCGGCCGGACCACAGGCTGCTACCCGCAACGAGTCTCCATGTTTCTGCTTCAGTATTTCACGTGTGTCAATTGCTCCCTTCCCCCCCAGGTCTGAAGCATCCCTCAAGTAGGCGGTGTCATCCTCGACGAAAAGATAAACGAGCTTGTCCGATTTGCCCTGGATGACGATGCCGTCCCAGCCGGCGAGTTTAAGACTGCTACCCCAACTTCCTCCCAGATTACACTGGCAGAATTGCCCGGGCCCGTTGATCGGTGATTTTCCGCAAACCTTCCACATCGAGCCAGTCAACCCGCTGATGCCGGCCAAAGGTCCCGTTATGAAAATCAGAGGACTTTCGGCGTCGAATGCCGAGGACCCGGGCGTTGCTTCATCCCAGTAGATCTTGGCGGCGATACCCTTTCCTCCGACAAACTTCTCAGCATAATCCATAGTAGACATGCTGCCTATGTTGCCTGAGGATAAGTCCACCCTCATGATCCTGCCGGCATATCCGGAATTGCTTTTCACCTTACCACCTCCGTCGTAACCGACCACGGATTGGGAATATACCCGGTCAGGAACCAGCTATTTTGGCCTGCTGCCAGAACCTTATGTTTTGGCTGGTCACATGACATCAGCCGGCTTCACCTACTGTTCCAGGCTACACTCTATGCCACTGACTTCAACTGCTGACTTCATTCGGTTCATTTCTTCGTCCGCAACGTACGTGTTCCAGTCGATGGGGTAAGGCCGGCCCAGGCTCTCATACCGGGCCATTCCGAGATGATGAACGGGTAAGAGGTGAAGCTTAACTTTTGAAGGAGAGGAAAGCGAGATCAGTTCCTTCGCCAAGTCCCTGATCGCTTGAAGATTGTCGTCTGAATCCGTAAGGCCAGGTATCACCGGGTAGCGGAGGTAAACCATGGTCCCTGCCTGAGAAACACGACGCAGATTGCTGAGTATGAGGTCGTTGTAGACACCGGTCAGCCTCTTGTGTTCCTCCCGGTCCATCACCTTCACATCCCAAAGGAAGAACTCAGTGTAAGGCAGTACTTTTTCGATATTCGCCCAGGGAACATAGCCACAAGTGTCAATCCCTGTGTTCACACCCTGTTCCTTCAACAATCGTGTCAATTCAGTCGTGAAATCCACGTTCAGCAGTGGTTCACCACCAGATACTACTGCTCCTCCTCCTGACAGCCTGAAGAATACGGCATCTTTCATCACCTCCGCCGCCACGTCATAAGCGGTCATCTCCGACCCTAAAACAACCAATGCCTGCGGATCGCACACGCTGGCGCAGAGGCCGCAGTTGTTGCAGTGCTCTCGATCGACAGAGACGATGTGCCCGGAGAACCCGATGGCGTTTTCCGGGCACAGGGTGATGCACCTAATGCACCCCGTGCACTTACCGGGATAATAGGCGATCTCCGGCCCATTCTTCTGCGACTCCGGGGTAGAACACCATTGACACCGCAGAGGGCACCCTTTGAGTGCAACGACAGTCCGTATCCCGGGGCCGTCGTGGATGGCCGATCCGGAGATTCTGAGGATGATGGCCCTGGCACTGGTCTCATCGCCAACTTGCATCTACTGCCTCCTCGGTCAACGCGGGCAACCATTCTCAATACAGTACCACATAAGACGAAATTGGACCCGCTGCCACACAAAAACGTCTACTTGCGGACAGCGGGTCCAATCAGAGGCAACTGCGCTGTTGCCAGCATGGATCAAAACACGTTCAGTCTTAGGGCCTCTTCGCTCTCTCGATCACAGCTACCAGTTCACTTGCTCCGTGCGGCGGATAATGTCTTCCTGACATAGCTGGTGCAATTCAGTGAAGTAAGCTATGTAGCTCCCCACCCGCACGAGCAGCCCCTTGTATTTCTCAGGCTCCTTCATCGCCTTGCGCAGGAGATCGGCGGTGACGATATTGAACTGGATCCCATATACGCCCAGCTCGTCGGCGGCCCTGACCAGCGACACGAACCTCTGCAGATTGGCTTCCCCTGCTACCATCTGCGGATTCAGCCTCAAGTTCAACATTGTTCCCTGGGAGAACCGGTGCGTGGGCAACTTGGCTTGCGACTTCACACACGCGGTAGGCCCCTTCTTGTCCATTCCCTGCGAGGCAGAAAGGGTGTCAGCCAGAGGTGTCGATGCAAAATGACCGTGGGGCAGTGCCCCTACAATCGACCCCATTACTGCGCCGGTGGTGGAACTCGCGATGCCGCCATGATATCTCTTGACTCCCCTGGGTATCAGGTTTGGCTGCGTGTTGATCCAATCGACGGCGTCGCACCATGTCTCCATGGCGAATGCAACCCAGTCATCGGCATAGTCGTTATCATTGCCGTACTTGGGCGCTCCATTTACGCAAAGCTGCCTCAGGTCCTCATGCCCTTTCCAGTTATCTTTCATCGCCTGCAAAAGGTGGTCCCAGGTGATCTTCTTCTGACGGTAAATCAACGTATCTATCACGCCCAGGGCGTCGCCAACATCGGGCGCTCCGGTCAGCCATATCCCGCATGCCGTATACCAGGCGCCGCCGTCAGTCAGGTCCTTGCCCTTGTCCAGTGGCCCTTCCAGCAGGCTTGAGCAAAACGGTACAGGCGTCATCCTGGCGATGGTGTCAAACTCAAGTTTCGTGGCGTGGGCACACTTTTCCATCCAATAGAACACCTGGGTCCGGTACGCATTCCTGACGGCCTGTATAGTTTCGAACTTTCTCGGGTCCCCGGTCCTGGGCCCGATCTCCCTGCCGCACAACATGCATTTGCCGTCGTTCAGAGCCAGTTCGAGAAACTTGGGGCCTGTCGTTAAGTTGGAAAAGGCGTACAACACCCCTCCGTAGGGTATGACAAGCTCAAAGCATGAGCTGTGCACATATTCGCGTATGTCTTCTACGGAGAAATCTTCTGAGACCGGCTTGAGCATCTCGATAGCCTTCCAGTCGCTCATGAACTTCGGCTTCCCTCGTCCCAGCCGAATGATCTCAGCTCCCCTCTTCAGGTACCAGTCCGGGGACCCTTTCCAGTTTCTCAGGGCGATCTCCGGCTGAAGCAACCCGATCTGCTCCTCTGCGTCCAGGCAGAGCAGGGTGACCTCGTTGCAGCCGTCTGTCTTTCCGTCCCGCTTCATGCCGCCGAGCATTATGGCGTTGCCCGTGGGGAAGCCGGGCGCGTAGAACGCCTTGTGATATTCGTAAGGCGTCACAAACTCGTTTGTATGTACCCAGAAGTTCTCGAGAATTTCCAGTGCCTGCTCGCGGGTCATGGTCTTCTCGTCGAGGACCGATTTCTTGTAGTACGGGTACATATACTGGTCGAAACGACCCAGGGAGTTGCCGGCGAGGCACATTTCCTGGTGTACGACGACATGGGTAAACCAAAGGGACTGTACCGCTTCCCACCAGTTGGTAGCGGGGTGGGCCGGCACTCGCTCGCAGATATTGGCAATCTGCTCCAGTTCGGCCTTACGCGCCGCGTCTTTTTCCTTTTTCGCCATGTCCAGGGCCAGGTCCGCATAACGCTTGGCAAAGGCAATGGCCGCGTCCAGTGACATTAGACAGGCCTGGTAGAAATTCAGCCTCTCTTCTTTCCTGAAAGTGAGATTTTCCCTGGTCCGGGCCATGTGCCACTCGACCTCTTCCCTGATGCCCAGGAAGCCCTTCTGGAGCACCTTGGGATAGTTGATAAGGAGATGACCTGGATCGGAGCGTATCGAACAGTCAGCAAATGCCGGTAGGTGTTTGCAGGGGGAGGTGCTAACGAAACCCTTGTCCTTATCTTCCTGCGTCGCCATGCTCCAGAACAGGTCTTCCTGTGTCTTCCCACGAAAGAATGGTATTATCTCTTCCCGGAGTTCCTTCCTGTCTTCAGGCAATACGTTGATACGGTCACGGACGCGGATTGCGGGATCCATGACCGTATCATCAAGTTCTTTGTCCAGCCATGCTCCCATCAACTCGCCGAAGACAAGCGCGCCGCGGTTCTTGTTGTTGATGGTACCTACGATAAGTTCGCCGTCCTGGATACTTATTGCCCGAGTGCGCATGAATTCTTCGAGGATTCTCGCCCGTGTCAGAATCCTCGGTTCTCCCGGTTCCACTGTTTTCAGTACCCTCATCTCGGCGCGGACACGGTCCAGGCAAATTTCAGGCGTGGCAATAACTCTGTCTATGGCTTTTTGTATGCGCGGGGTAACCGACCTCTTGAACGCCAACTGGTAGCAGTCCACTTCGTCCGTTTTGCTATTCTTCGGTCTCGTTTCGATAGTCATACGATCCCTCCTCAGTGCATTGCCAACCGTCTAGTTCTTCTCAGGACCCAGGCCAGGGGAAGCATACTTCTGTATTGTATTGTATTGTATTGTATTGCCCGGGTCCTTCACTGCTTTTCCTTCGAGAGACTCCCAGACATCCCCCCCGGGGACAGTTCTTGTCCCCGGGGAGAGAACGTTTTCTGGCTGGCCATCTGGCCACCGGACTAACCCTGGTAGTTTGCGCTCTATTTCTGTGCTCTTGGTTTTACGGTGGCAACCTCCGCCGGCCAGATGTTCTGCAGAACCTTCAGGTCGTCAGACCATTGGGCAGCCGCGATACTGCCAGTCGACGTGAGGCCGGCATCTGACATCTTGAGCTGGGGATACTGGTCAGCCCAGACAAGGTACGAGTCCGGTGACTTAATGTCCACCTTCCTCAGCGCGGCGGCGATGTCCACGGGGTTTCTTGAAGCAGCGTTCTCAATTGCTCTTATCAAAACAAACGCCCTTGCTCCACCCTGCGCCACAAGACTTGCATCGAGGGTTTCACCGGGATTGAGTTTCTGCGCAACGCTCTGGAATGCTACGAGAGAAGGTATCTTCGCGTAGGCATCAGCAAAAGCGCCGCCGCCAGCTACGAAGACATTAGGTCTTGCCAATGTCTTCTTGGCCACATCGGCAGTAAGCCCATCCCGAACGGAGGGAGCACCCATGCCTGCAGGCGTTCCAATCAACCACGGATAGTAGTCATAGGTAAAGCAAGCCTTCAGGAAGAGTATGGAATCGGCTGAACTGCCGTTGTATATCACCAAACTCGGGTTGGCGGCTTTGAGCTTCAAAACGAGGGCCGACTGGTCGGTGACGTTGCCAGCAAAGGTCTCCTTTGCCACGATGTTCTTGTAGCCCAAAGCTGCGAGACGAGTCACCATGACATCCGACTGGGTTACAAGGCCGGGAGACAATGTGGCAACCGCGATCTTGTCCGTGGGCGCTCCATAGTTCTTCGCCAGCCAATCGACGAAGTCAGCCTGAAGGCTTCCTATGGTCTGCATCGTAACAGTTACACCGAACAGGTACTTATAACCCTTCTCATACTGGGTCGTGTCGCCCAGGATGGTGACGGCGGGAACCTGATAGCGCTCATGCAACGGGATCGTCGCCAGGTTCTCCGGAGACGCCGTTGAACCAATGACGGCTGAGACTTTCTCGGACGTGATGAGACGTTCCACCTCAGAAGTGGCTGTGGTAGGGGTGGAATCGCCATTCCCCATGGACACGGCGATCTTGGCCCCACCCAGACTCTTGATGCCGCCAGCGTCATTGACCATCTGTATCGCCGCAAGGCTGCCGGCCCTGAATATCTTGCCATAGAAGGCATACGGGCCGGACACAGAGTCGATGAGGCCGATCTTAACAGGTTCAACCGGCGTGGGCGACGGAGTAGGTTTAGCAGTCGTCGTTGTTGTCGCAGCAATCGACGTGGAGGCTTTGGTCGCTGCAGTCGTTGATGAAGCGGTCGTTTTGGCAGCCGTAGTTGTGGTTGTAGTAGCTTTTTTGGAACAGGCCACACTGACTCCAACCAGGCTCACTACGACCAGAACAGTAACCAGGAACCAGACTTTTCGCATTAGTATCTCCCTTTCAACATAATACCCACCACTTCTGAAAAGAACTGAATGTCCATTCTACGGATGCCTTGTTTCGGCTTGGGTTTCGACAATTGCCCGTCTTTTCAGAAGTTGATATTTCCAACAGGTGCACATCCAGTGCGATACAGGTTTGAATCGACGATAATTCGCTGGGATCGGTACGCTTGATATTCTATTGACCCTTCCTTCTCCGTCTGCCCCCCTTTTCTCAGTCATCCGTCAAACGTTCGGGCTGCAATGAAGCGCTTTGTCCCTCATCACATCAGTGCGCTGCAACAGGTCAGCCGCGGACTTGTGCTTGAGAACCAGTCGTAAAAGCTAGCAGATGATAACAAGAATGTCAACACAAATTCGCTCACGTGCCGCCACATCGACGATAGTGTTCTCAAACCTGCTATAATCGGGGGCATGAGTAAGAGTTCTATCGACACTATGGACATCGAGATGATCAAACTGCTTCATGCCAACGGCCGGGCGACTGGCGAGCAATTGGCTCAACAGTTACACTACAGCGCTGGGGCTTGCCGATCTCGCCTCCGTCATCTGTTTTCCTCTCGCATCTTCGTGAAGGCTCAGATTAACCCTGCCCGCATTGGTTTACATCTGATGGCTAATGTGGGCTTGAAGGTGCAGCCAGCAAAGATATGGGCAGCCCTGGAACGATTACGCGCACATGAGCGGGTCTACTTCGCGGGCACAGTCACAGGAATATATGACTTGTTCGCCTGTGTCGCCTGTGCGTCGACCAGCGACCTCACTGAGTTTCTGGAGACGTTTGTCGGAGGGATCGACGGCGTCAAAGAAATCCAAATGAGCATCGTGCTTGAAAGGATCCGCGGCCATCCCACGCTTGATGCAGCCAGGGTCGCAAGACTGTGCAAGGACGCATCGTTGCCGCCTGGCCTGGATTCACTCGACTTGAGCATTATTGGATATCTCTCGGAGGATGGCCGTGTGTCATCGCGTGTTCTGGCACGTCGAACAGGTGTCAGCTACGTGACGATCCGCAGGAGGGTACAGCACCTTCTGGACTGCGGGACTGTCAGGGTTAGTGTCATGCTGGATCCTGTTCAATTCGGTTATGGTATCACTGCGTTCGTTGCCGCCAAGGTGCGCCTGTCGAGATGGCGGACAATAGCGTCAGCCCTGGCAGAGCACCGGCAGTTCCACGTTGTATACACGGCGGCCGGGATGTTTGACATACTTCTCGCAGGCACGTTCAGATCTATAGACGACCTCGATGATCACTTGCGCATATGCGCGAAAAGAATCGAGGGAATCGAATCGTTGCACACTTTCATTTGCACTTCTGGCGCTTTGCTTGTCCCTCCCGACTCGATCGGGATAGAATGAGCGGCGCCCGCCAAACGGGCCCCAACACGGCGCAGAACGGCCTCCTCGACGCCCTTTCGGGTTTCTGAATACGGTCGCCGGAAGTATTCCGCAGGCCAATCTTGGCAGAAAGAATGTGCTCTTCAGGTTTGTTTCATCCAGATCAGGCTGAAGGCGGCGTGATGTCGGGTGCTCACTGCGGGCGGAGGGTAAAGTAACGATTCATGGTAAAAACCAGGGTTCGCTATCTGATTGGGAACATTGGGCTTCAGGATACGAAAAAAAGTGAGGGTCGGCAGCGGGGTCACCCCAGGTTGAAAATCAGACGCAGGCCGAAGTAACCGGCATATGCTACCACGATGCACTTGACCGTTTTCCCGGCCCAGGATAGTAAGAAGAACCTTCGCAGCCCGAATCTCAATGCTCCGCAGGCCAGGGTCAACGGATAGTAGAAGGGATTGAAAATTGCCGAGTAGAGGAATATTGCCATATCGCCCTTGCGGTGGACCCAGTTCGCCATTCGAGGGTAGAACTTTGGAAACCTGTTCCGGATGAGTGTTCTCCCGCTCATGCCCGTCAGATAGATTGTCATTGCCCCCAGTGCCTCCCCCAGGCCGGCGGCGATCCCTACGAGGAGAGGGTTGAGCACGGCCCCAAGGCTCAAAACAACGGCGAGCCCGGGTATGGGGACAATGACAGTAGCCCCGGATATTATGCTGATGACAAAGGCACCCGCATACCCGAACGCCCCCATCCGGCGGACAATATCCAGATTAGTGAGGATTACCACAGCGAGTGCTATGGTCATGAGGACAGAAAGCACTGCGGCAACGTATTCGAGCTTGATCTTGGCTAGGAGTTTTCGCATTACTGAAAGCTGTACAAAGTGGCCGGATTATAGCATACGGCCCCGATACCTGCTTTAGGACAGGTATGGAGTGGGAACGACCGTCGGTCGCTCCCACTCCATACTCTTAAGCTTTTCGGCTCTAAGTGACGGCAGCGGTTGCCCGATTGAATGTGAGTTCTCCCTCGCCGACCTCTATGAGTATCGAGTCACCCTCTTTCACCTCTCCGGCCAACACCTTGTTGGAGAGGGGGTTTTCG
>Ga0082335_1009188_pt1 | contig 10795 bp, 9 predicted proteins | sample Subgrocontami58m_FD_72375 | JGI IMG/M metagenome (GOLD analysis project Ga0082335, IMG submission 72375) | Subsurface groundwater microbial communities from S. Glens Falls, New York, USA - GMW37 contaminated, 5.8 m (SPADES assembly) (version 2) ... | reverse complement strand
AGATGGAAGATTCTGTGGATTGTGTCGAATGGGCAAATGACTATCAACATTATATGGCAATCAGGCTTGAAATAGAAAGACATTTGTTGCATGTTATCTGATATACTGGTTCGATACCTTAGAGAAGTTGAGATTGCAATTCGGGGATTAGAAGGCGCCTATGTTGAACGTTATGAAGACGAGATTCTGTTGTCTAATCGTGCAGATTTGCGGATCAGAGTTCGCTTTCAGAGTGGTTATCTGTTGGAGTTGAACGAGGCAATTGTCGTTGAATCTGGGTCTATCAGACATCTCGGTTATCGCTATCATTTTCAGGATAGTCAAAACCAACTTGTCTTTCGATACGATAATACGCCGCATTTCCCTGAGTTTAAGAATTTTCCTCATCATAAACATCTTCCAGATAAAGTAGCTGACGTTGAGGAGCCTTCAATCTTTAAGATAATTGAGGAGGTAAAGTTGTTAACTAAGCAACCCAAGTAAAAAGGATGGAAAATAGTATTTACCAGTTAAAAGTATTATTTCAGAAAAGGTAGATACCGGTGCAGCATCTCTAAAAAATTCAAATCCACAATTGGAAAAAGCATATTCTCAAGAGGAGTCAATAGTCCAGATATCTCCTTTAAGTATTTCAATGTCAACAAATGAACCTATCACTTTAGCAAGCGGGCTATCTGGTCCTAATTTGCTCACTGTTGATCAAGATAATGTTTATTGGACTGAAAACAAATACTCCGCAAATTCCTGGATTGTTTCGGTTAAGAAAGTTTCTCTTAGTGGAGGAACCGTTAACACAATTGGTACGCAGAAAGCGGGATCCGGTGGAGAAGGAGGAACTGGCATCGTGGTTGATAATAACTCAGTATACTGGGGGGTAAATCCTGGCTATGGCAATGGGAATATATATAAGATGCCAAAATCGGGTGGTACTATTACTGAATTAGCAGAAGCCAACCAGCCTTATGACATTGAGGTGGATGACGCTTACGTATATTGGGCGGAATATAATAGCGGTGGAGCTGATGGAGTGCGAAAAGTCTCGATTAACGGCGGGTCGGTAACTTCTCTTACCACTAGCGGAACTTTTCATGGTGTTATGACTATGGATAGTACCTATATATACTTTCGTTATATTTATAATGAAAAAAACAAAATTGGAAAAGTTAGTAAAGATGGAGGGAGTGTTTCTGATTTAGCAACTAATTTAACAAATTCCCCATCTGGAATGGCAGTTGATGAAAACAACGTATACTGGATTGAACAAACTGCTGGTACAGTAAAAAAAGTTCCAATTAATGGAGGAACTATAACTTCTTTAACAGAAGGTTTAAATTATCCCTATCGGATTGCAGTTGATTCGAATAGTGTATATTGGACTGAATATGCAGAAGGTACCATCGGTGTTGGTGCAATAAGAAAATATCAATTTTCAAGTGGAGAAGTAATTACATTAGCAAGCGGATTAAATGGCCCGTATGATATAGTAATAGATGACTATTATGTTTACTGGACTGAAAAAGGTACCAGCGGTAAAGATGGTACAATTAAAAAGATCGCAATTGACACAAGTAAAGTGCCAACACCGACGCCGGCTGCCACCTCCACACCAACGCCAGAAGCATCACCGACATCCACAGAAATAACCACAAAGGTTGCAGCAGGGGGGAGACATAGTCTTGTAATAAAGTCAGATGGCACCGTCTGGGCATGGGGAAATAATGGGGATGGTCAATTAGGAGATGGAACTGCCACAAATAGAAGCACCCCAATACAGGTGAACGACCTTGTGGATGTTACAACTATTGATGGTGGCGCCTCTCACAGCCTTGCTTTAAAATCAGATGGAACAGTGTGGGCGTGGGGAAATAATGGATACGGTCAGTTGGGAAACGGGGCTACAACGAATAAGGCAATTCCTGTGCAAGTCAATAATCTTGGTAGTGTTATTGCAATTGCTGGTGGAGATTATCACAGTCTTGCTTTGAAATCAGATGGAACAGTGTGGGCGTGGGGACGGAATGGAGATGGTCAATTAGGAGACGGAACTACAACAAATAGAACTACGCCTGTACAAGTAAGCAATCTTAGTGATGTTGTCGCTATTGCTCGTGGGTGGGTACACGGTCTTGCCTTAAAGTCAGACGGAACAGTCTGGACGTGGGGAGATAACGGATCCGGTCAATTAGGAGACGGTACAACTACTAATAAAACAACGCCGGTCAAGGTTAATAATCTAAGTAGTATTACAGCCATTACCGGAGGAGGTGATTATACAGTAGCGTTAAAGTCGGACGGTACTATTTGGCTTTCTGGAGAGTATGAATGGGATTATTACGAAAATAACGGAACTGCCTACTGGACATACTGGTATGTAACGACACCGAAGCTTATTAGTGAAATAACTAATGTTACCGCCATTGCGGGAGGATGGCAACACATTATCTGTTTAAAGTCTGATGGTACAGTCTGGTCATGGGGTGTTAATTGGTATGGACAATTAGGAGATGGCACTACAACCGACAGGAGTACACCAGTTCAAGTTGACATTAATCTGAATCAAACTACAACATCCACCCCAATGCCGGAAGCGACAGTGACACTACCACCTGTCCCTTCCCCAGAACCATCGGTGACACTGCCACCGTTACCTTCGCCAGAAATTTCTCCAACCCCAACGCCGCAAGCAACACCGTCGCAATCTCCAACTTCAACGCTTACGCCATCAGTAACGCCGACTCCGACAACAACTCCAGAGGAAGAAGACCTCCTGAAGAAATATGCGCCGATTTTATACATGCACACTGACGAGCGCTTCTATCCTGCAAATGCCCAAACGATGTTGAATAATTCAGAGTTATGGAAGAAGGGGAAATTAAAGGGTAAACTAGTTTACAAAAACAATAAAAGCGATCTGAAATTGAAACATTTGAAAATTTATAATGAGAATAAATATTATCTTAAATTAAAAGGTTCATCGAAGAATAAGCTAAAAGACAATAAACGTTGGAAAAAAGATCCGACCATCTACGGTCGTAAATTCAAAAGCGACGAAGACACCTCTAAAACGGTACTCCAATACTGGTTCTTTTACATTTACAATGAGTGGGGGACATTAAAAAAAGGTGGTAATACTCATGAAGGTGACTGGGAGATGGTCCAGATTGTTTTGGATTCTGACAAAAAGCCGGAAAAAATCACTTATGGGTTTCATCATGGTGGACAAACCTTTGAATGGGATAACGAATTGGTTGCCAAGGATTTGTCAGAGAATCATCCGAGGGTTTACGTAACATTAGGAGGGCATGGATGCTGGAATGAACCAGGTGATAATACCTGGTATCAAGAAAAAGGTGTATGTCTTAAGTGTATAGATGAAACGCGGGGATTTGGTGATGTATTTTATCCAGATACTGGAACTTTTGCAGAAAGTGATGCTTTAGATAAATATACCTTGTTGGAAATAAGTAATTCAACAGACGAAAATTCAGCGTATCATTGGATACATTGGAAGGGATATTGGGGTATGCAACAATGGGAGAAGGGCAAGTTGGGTATTTCAGGGCCAAAAAGCCCACCATATATAGATTATTTGAGTAATTCACTCTGTATCCGGTGGAGTTACCCATTCTGTTGGTCTGATGATCCGCTTCCATCAAGCTATACCATTTGTACTACTGCTAATAGCAAGGTTATTTTCAATAATTTAAAGGGCACCTCAAAATATATTTCTGAGTATTGCGATACTGGTGGTGAAGAATGCGGCAAGGAATGTTCGAATATTAGAATTATATATTCAGAAGAAGACCTGGTATTTGATGTCTATTCGCTCGATGGAAATGAGGTGGATTTGAAGGTCAGCAGGTACAAGAGAACGGGGGAGGTGTACGATGTGGAATTTGAAGGACTGGAAATTCCCAGGAACGGCAAGGCATCATTTGCCTTTTCTCCTGAAGAGAACCCCACGTTCGAGATCGGAATTGATCACGACCGCAATGGCATTATTGATAGCCATAGATTGCCAGATTTCTTAGAGGTCAAATAAATCGTAAGAATTCGATAATACTTAAGCCCACGAAATACGCGAAAAAACACTAAAAAGAATGGAGCCAGATGGTCTTAAATTATGCGTAGGGTGGATTAAGGCGTTGGTTTTTACGCCGAATCCACCAATACTGTTTCCGGGAAAGGTGGATTCGCTATCGCTTAATCCACCCTACCGCAAACCCGCTTAAATAAAATGAAACATTCCCATACAATCAAGGTAAGTACTTATTTGAACAGACTCAGTATCGCCTGCGGCCCTGTGTTTGCCTGGGCAAGCATGGCAGTCGCAGATTGTTGCAATATCTGTAGCTTTGTCGCTTCCAGTTGTTCATACGCCATGTCGGCGTCCTCGATGCGGCTCCTTGCCGATTCGGTATTCGTCTTTGCCACCGTCAAACTTGATTCCTGATAGGACAACCGGTTCACCACAGAACCCACATAGCTCAGCGCCTTCGACACGTCAGAAATTGCAGTGTCTATCCTACCCATCAAGACCTGCGCAGACGCTGCAGATGACACGTCTATGCTGGCGCTGCTCACCCGCAGCCCCGCACTGGTAAATGCCGTATTATTGCTGTCGAGGCTCACATTGTCCGTATCAAGCAGGTTGAACGTCAGGGTATCCACTAATGTGCTGCTGCCTGCGGCAATCTGGAACTGGAACTGAACGTCCGTGTTGGAAGAAGAAGCGTTGCTGGTTCCCTTGAATATGTTCTTCGAGTTCCACGTTGCCTGGGTGTTTTCAAGGTCAAGCTGTGTCGCAAGCTCCTGGAGTTCCTTTTTGATTGCGTTTCGTTCTTCCGTTCCCAGTGAATCGTCTGCCGCCTGCGTGGCCTTCGTCTTCATCTGCGTCAGGATGTCAACGATGTTATTCAGGTGCCCTTCCGCGACCGCTATCAGGTTCTTGGCTGATCCGATGTTGTTGAGCGCCTGACCAAGACCCTTTACCCGCGCGTCAAATTTCTTCGCGATGGAGTAACCTGCGGCGTCGTCTCCTGCGCTGTTGATTCTTTTGCCGGTGGCTAATCGCAACTGCGCAACAGCCAGCCTGTCCCCAACGTCATTCAAAGATTTCAACGCATTTAACGCACCAATATTCGTATTAATTCTTGTACTCATTTTAAAACCTCCTTGTTAATAATTTATTATAGACATTTAACAATTCCATTTGGTTGAGAAAATGCAAGGAATAACCAGGCGCCGTCAGCTATTCCTCGCATTCTACCCTACTAATTCAAGCACTTTATGCCGGGCTTCGTCTGACTCTTCATAGGCGTTGACCTGTAAGAAATCAATGAAGTTCTTTAGTATCTCTTTATCAAAAGTCCCCTCCATTCCCTTTACCATATTTTGTAATACGTTAAAAGCGGCCTTTGAATCGTGCAGAGAACTCCTGGACATTTGCGTCTCGAACTCATCCAGAACACGGGACATCCGGCCATAATAATGAATTTCCTTTCCTTTTAAACACTCGGGATAACCTTTCCCGTTATACTGCTCGTGGTGCTGTTTTGCAATGAGACAGGCCTCCCGGTTGAGATTGCCGGTGTTTGATAAAAGGATAAAGCCCAGATCAGCATGTTTTCTTACCTGTTCTCTTTCTTCCTTTGTCAATTCTTCCTCATTTTTTCTCGTCATCGCCGGGTCAATCCTCGCCTTGCCAATATCGTGCAGAAGCAAGCCGGTGCCAAGTGTCTGCAGGTCGCCAAGAGGCATACCGAGATGGTATCCAAAGAGCAGCCCCAGAACGGCTGTGTTTACTGAATGTCTGAAGAGATTTCCGTCGTATGCCAGCATTTCCCTTAAATGCGAAGATACTTCCTTATCCCTTCCCATAAAATTCAGGATAACCGTAACCCAGTCCCTTGCCCTTTCAACGGCAATGTTCACGCCTGACTCTCCCAGCGCGTCGGTTACCATGTTTATTGCGACGTCATAGACAATCTGGGTTCTCTCCTGCAAGGTAGCCATTCCATCGCGGACCACCTGCTCAAGGTTTGTTTCCATGTATCGCAGATACTGCCCGCTGCCGTTCTTTGCGACATAAATCTTACTAATGTTCTTCTTTACGAAGGACTCTTTCCTCTCATCATCAAAGAGCTGGTTGCCCTTGCAGTACAGTAAATATTTAGCTTCGTCATTCACTATGGTCTGCAAGTACAAATCACACCCTGCAAATGCGCCGGTTTTTATACTTCGTAATGAAACCGGCAGATATTTATTATTTTTGTCATAGTACGTGGAAGTATAGTGGTCCAGCTTGTTCGGATTTTTTAGCCTTTCGTACAAATCCGTGTTCCTGACGGCGATAGCCACATACGCCGCAATCGTCTCCAGGAACCGCACATCAATATTTGTGTAGCCTTCTCCCGACTTTTTGCTGTTTGCGCTAATTACCCCGACAACCTTGCCCCTTATCTTCACGGGAACACAGAGCAGTGTTTTTCCCAGATACCATTTAAACTGCTGCTTATTAAAGCGCTGGTCGTTTTCTATATCATCAATAACCAATACATTCCCGGATTTTACCACCCAGCCAATCGGCCCATCGCCTACCTTGTATATCGTGTCTTTCGCTATGTGAGCAGGCAGTCCTTTTGACGCCTTCAACTGCACCTCGTCTCCACTAACCAACGCGATAATTCCCGACAAACTGCCGGTGCCGCAAACAACAATATTATTGACCAGCGGAAATACCCGTTCCAAATCGAGCACGGAAGTTAAGGCATGCCCTATTTCTTTAAGATTCAATTCCTTTAGACTGTCGTAAGAGTCGTCCATCAGTTTATCAGTACTTTTCGGATGGTGTAACAAATAATACAACTTGGCCAGGCACCTGATATCGTTCAGGGTGTCCTGCACGACCTTCAGATCTTCTTTAACCGTTTGACTCAACGTGCTCGTTGTCATAACCGTTATCCTTTATAGTTAAAATCCATCACAAAAGTAATTAACTTTGAAATTCCTACGTATTTAAGTTTAGCAATAGCAGTGCCAAATTATTTTTCAGACAACTTCCCGACAAGGCCAATCCTAACCCAGTACAATTTGGTACGTTATACACTACGTTACAATACCTGTAATTTATCTGCATGGTTTAATAATTGAACAGTTGTCTTTGAGTGTATAAAAATTTCCTATACGGTCACCATACCGGGAAAAGTCTTCTTACTTTTCTGATACTGTCTTTCCCCGCCTGAACCGAGAAAGAGGATGAAGTCCTTGAAATATTTCTCGTCAAAACTTCCCGCCATTTCATCTTTCATTATCTTTAGCGCAGAGAACGGCTTTCTTGCGTCTGAATAAGACCTTTTGGTCGTCAGCGCGTCATACACATCTATGATGCCTGCAATTTTCCCGTATTTGTGGATACCATCACCCTTCAACTTATTTGGGTAGCCTTTCCCGTTGTTTTTCTCGTGATGCTGCATAATGGGGAAAAAACTGGAGGCGTCAACACAGCCGGTTTGTTTTAAAATGTCCGCGCCATACTCCACGTGCATTTTAATCTTCATAAATTCTTCATCGTTTAATTTTTCTTTTTTATTAATAATCGCCGAATCCACCTGCGTCTTACCCACGTCGTGCAATAACAATCCGGCGCCAAATACCTGCATCTCGTCACCGCCAAAACCCAGATACTTCGAAAATAACAGCCCCAGCACCGACACGTTTACCGAATGTGTATAGGTATAATAATCATACGAAATCATACTCATCATATTTGGGAAAGCGCCCTTGCTCTGGATAACAAAGTCTATGGTGTTTGACACCCAGTTTTTCGACCTCGCCACCTGCTCGCCGGAACGCGGGTCTTCAAAGACGTCGGTCATAATGTTTTTAGCAACGTCATAAACAATATATGCCTTTTCCTTAATGTCCACCCTATCGTCATTAATAATATTTTTCAGGCTCGACTCGACATACTTTAGATATATTTTATGGTCTGCTTTGCGGATAAACAGCCTGCTCCCCTTGTTTTTTTTCAAATCATCAATTCTGTCCGACTTAACAACGCTTGTCCCGCTGCAATATAAGACATACCGGGTCGCTTTATCCACGCTTTGCTGGATAAAAAGGTCACATCCGACAACGGTATCCGCCCGTATTGCATTTAACGACGCTGGTATATATTCGACTGTTGTATTCATTTTATTCACGCCTCTATGTCAATTATTTTCCCACAACGGTTCTCATCAGAAATCGTCTTGTCTGTCTCATCAGGTACCTCTTCTCGTATATCATCGGCCGATTGTCCCTCATTGCCGGAAATCAACTTTCTGAACGCCTTCCCCCCTTTCTTGCCGTCCCTTTTCGTCTGCTTATTGAAGTTAAAACATCCGCCTGGCTGGCTGTCGTCATCGGTCTTCTTCACCGATGCGCACCTATAAAGAGGCTCTTCGTGAATGCGTTCAATGGTATCGGACATGGTTCACCCTCATGCCTTATCATAAAGGCGGTTTTAACAAACGCTCAGGGAAGCCTTACTTATTTTAGCACGAAGTAAAAACAGGGCGCGATGATGGAGCTGCGACACCCTTGATTCTGAAATACCAATCATGTGACTGATTTCTTTCAGCATCAAATCTTCATAGTAATACAGGGTGATTACCAGCCTTTCCCGTTTGGGCAACTCGGAAATAGCGCCTGCCAGCAACGCCTTTTCTTCCTGCGTCTCAAGACAGCTCAAGGGGTCATTAAACTTTGTATCCTTAATTTGCTGATTTCTATCGTCCCGCGAATTATCTTCTGATTTTTGATTAAATTCTTCTAATGAAAGGAATGTGCTGAAACTAATTTCGGCCAGTAATTTATCCCACTCCGAAGGGTCCATTTTCAATACTTCTGCGACCTCATCGGGACGCGGCGGTCTGTTCAGCTTTTGTTCCAGTGAGATATACGTATCCCGAACCATCGTGGCCTTGTCCCGCACCGAGCGAGGCAGCCAGTCCTGCGACCTTAAGTAATCCAGGATAGCGCCCCGGATACGGGATATCGCATAGGTGCCGAATTTCGTGTCCTTCTTTGAGTCATATTTTTCCGCCGCTTCTATTAACCCCAGAATGCCGTATTCGATGAGGTCTTCTTTGTCCACAAAAGGCGGTAAATATATCATGATCTTACCCACCACGTATTTAACCAATGAAAGGTACTCTATGATCAATTTATCACGCTTCATTAAATCTGCCACGGAATAGCTCGATTTTACCTTCGTTACTGTACCCATTTTCGTTTCCCCTTAAATAAACAGATACCATTGATATTTAACGCTTACCCGCTTCACAACTTTACACCACCGCTACACACGGCGCGATCCAACGCCTATTGATTCTTGTGTCCCACGGGCTGGTTCTTCCTGGGAAGCGCCGCTCCATGCGCAGGACCGGCTTCGCCCGGTGAAACAGTTTTCGCCACACTTGACACGTATTTGACGAATATATTACTTAAAACTCCGACAATTATCGTGATTACCACGCTTCTGATGGCCAGCATCGGCATTGACACATTAGACATCAGCCCTAAAAAACAAGAGACAAAGAACACGACAACGATACAATAGATACGTCCTCTCGCTAACAGTTCATCCATTCATCATACCTCCGTCTTTAAAGACTTCCCGTAATTTCAGAAATCTACACCCAGGATAAATAAATCAGAAACTACTGATCCGTTTGTATTTTGTTTGCGATGCCTCTAAAATAATCTGCAACACCCATGGTATGCGTTCCATCGTCGTTGTTTAAGAATGAAGCCGCCATATTATTAAGGCAACTCGTTGCATTTGTGTTGGGATACTCTTTTACAAAGGATTTCCGGAGTCTTGCGGCGATTGGAATATTGGGGTCATGCAGCAGATATCCCAGGTATTGCACGTCCACGTCCAGAAACCGCCGCGTTACGGACGTGATCTTTTTCACCGTCAACTCGGCCTCCTCCCGGCTGCACGAGAGATTAACCAGGAGTTTTATGTTTAAATCTTTTTTCCTCCTGGAAAGGGCCTTGATCATGGCGTAGGCGTCGGTCATCGCCGTTGGCTCCGGCGTGGTCACGAGCAGTATTTCATTCGAGGCAAGCACAAAGCTCAATACGTTTGATGATATGCCCGCCCCGGTATCAACAATTACGATATCCAGGTCTTCATCGAGGTCGCCAAAGCCTTTAAAAAGCAACTCTTTCTGCTCCTCGTTTAAGCTCGTAAGGTCTTCGATGCCGGAACTGGCAGGCACAAATTTTATCCCATCCGGGCCCTGAAGAATTATGTCTTTTAATTGCTTGCGACCCTCGATGACGTCCTGTAACGTATATTCAGGATGAAGACCCAGCAAAATATCCACGTTTGCGAGCCCCAGATCTAAATCTACCAGGAGAACCTTTTTCTTATACCTTCGGAAAAGCATCGCCAAATTTACGGCGATGTTCGTTTTCCCAACTCCACCCTTACCGCTGGTAACTGCTATCGTTCGAACCTTGGAGAAACCCATATTTGTTTTCCGCTTACTTTCCACCGCGCTTGACATTTCCCAGACCCCCGCAGATACTGTTTATTCCCTGTTCACCCGGAAATTTTTACCCATGAATTAATACACCCTTTTGAATTCCGCGCCACAACCTGTTATCGTCTTTTCATAGTTACGCCGCTCATATTCACAGCTTTACTATCCCCAGGGATTCAATCCTAACGCCTGACGATATCTCTTTGTATGACAACACGGGCAACTGCGGTAATGCGCTTTCTATCAGGCGGCGAATA
>Ga0082335_1009186_pt1 | contig 10796 bp, 8 predicted proteins | sample Subgrocontami58m_FD_72375 | JGI IMG/M metagenome (GOLD analysis project Ga0082335, IMG submission 72375) | Subsurface groundwater microbial communities from S. Glens Falls, New York, USA - GMW37 contaminated, 5.8 m (SPADES assembly) (version 2) ... | reverse complement strand
CTTGTCGGTAAAGAAGAGAGCACCTCCGTACCACGCCTTGGGGTCGGTGACTTCGGGCAGGATGAGCAAGGGTTTTAATGGGGCCAGAAAGCCCCGCGGTTTGAAGGTCGTGGTGGGGGGCGTGGCCCCGCCGATAAAGAAGTCGGCCATGTAGATATTTGCCCGACGTTCAGCCGTTAGCTTGGCCACCAGATCGTCGCCTCTCCCGGTAATAAAGGCAAGCTGGATACCGTATTTGGGTGTGAAAGCATTAGTAAGAGCGCCCCTGGTTTCACTGGAGACGACAGTATATATATAAACCTTACCTTCTTTCTTCGCGGCTTCCAAGGTTTTCTTCCAGTCCGCCTCCCAGGCGGGATTCGCAACTACGGACTTTGCCTTGGCGGCCGGGTTCGCTGCGGCCTTCACCTGCTCAACCAATGGCGCGTAAAAAAGCGACAGGAAAAACAAAACACCCGGCAACAATGACCCTGCATTACGTTTTTTCAAAGTCTCCTCCTCTCACGATTCCTGATAAGTCATGGCTTTCTGACAGGCAAGCTATCAGAAAATGTCGATTATCTGTCAGTCAACATTCTCCCACGAGATGTGGCATTGGTTTCCGACGTTGGAGAGCAGTGGGGTGCTTCACTTCAAAGGTGCGAAAAGCTGCTCGGAAATCTGCCTGTATTTTTTCGATTCCGTGAGGATGAACTTTTCCTTCTCATCGGGCATGGGGTAATATTTCATTCCCGGAATTCTTGTCTCGGTGGGTATTAATCCTTCAGGGGCGACGTCAATCCTGCGCGTCTGTTTCCTTACACTCTTCTGGTTAATGGCCTGTCCCTCACTGCTCAGGAACCAGTTGACAAAGACCTTGGCCGCATGGGGATGAGGCGCTTTGTTAAAGACAGCCAATCCACTCCCAGCAGAGCCGGCCGCAGAGCCTTCTTTCATGTCCGAAATCGGCCTTACCGGAGCTCCCGCATCAATGAATTTTGCGACCGCACTGGTGGTCGGCCATAAAGCTAGCGGATATTTTCCTTTAGCCAACCAGGTTGCCTGGAGATCTTCATCCCGCGTCATCATATTTTTCTGAGCGGCCAGCTTACGAAAGAAGTCTTGGTCAACAAAAGAATTATAAACCATGGAGTTAAAACTTTGATTGGCGATGCCGGCAATAGTGGGGTCATTGATCAATATCTTATCTTTCCATTTGGGATTCAGCAGGTCGTTATAGGAACGTATTTCTCCCGTTTTTACCAGATCGGTATTGATGAAGACCATGTGAATGGGATAGAGGGCAAAGTTAAAAATGAAGCGCCCCTCATCCGCCCAGTTAAATTGGCCGTCATACCAGAGCTTCTGATCCACCACTTCCGGAAGAACGAGAAAAGGTTCTAAAGGGTCAAAGGCTCCCGCCGGCTTTAATGGATCTACCATTGAATTTTGTCCTGTTATCATCACGTCCTGAAGATAATGGCCGCTTCTTCTCTCTTCCATGATCTTTGTCGTCACGACATTGCCGCGGGCAGTGGTAATAAGCAAGTCGATGCCAAACTTCTCTTTAAACAGCTTGACGGAATTTCTCAACGCGCTGACAATGGGACCACCGGCGACCGCAACTTCGCCTTCTTCACGCGCTTTTCGTAAAGTCATCTCCCATTCAGCTTTCCAATGGTCTCTTTTGATAACCGGCGCTTTCTTGGTCGCTGGTTCGGCGGCCATAGTTTTTTCCACCGCAAGACCATTGGATACAATTATCAAAAAGGCGGCAGCCACCAGCAAGATTCTTAACGTGCAGGTTCCTGTTTTCATTTCAGCTCTCCTTATCAGTAAGTTTTTCTTATTTCTGATCAGAGTTGCTTCCCCTCCGAAGGACCCGTTACTATGTAAGGTAAAATTAATGGTGTGTCAATAGAAACTGGCCGGCGGGTTAGGGATGTCAAAATAGGTCATCTTGGTGCCGACGGAAGGAAGTCCGGTATCAAAGCGATATCTTTAGAGTTATTGAAAAATAGAAAGTTATGATCATTGGGCATTGGTGAACAATAGCTTTGACAAAGAGCACTTTCCAAGGTAGTGATGTTTCCGTGTGTAAGTCCTTGGCCTATAATTTTAACCGGGAGAAGGAGGGTGTTATGTTTCAGGTCGCATCTTATGAAACTTTTCAGGATGGGCAGGTAATTTTCAACGAGGGTGACAATGGTGACTGGATATACATAATCGATTCAGGCTCGGTTGAATTATCGAAAATGGTAGGGGGAACAAAGGTCGTTATTGATGTGTTACGGGAAGAAGAAGTCTTCGGAGAAATGGCGTTTATTGCTTCCATACAGCGGACGGCAACGGCCCGCGCTATCGGCCAGACAACCGTTGGGATCCTTAAACGCAGCTACTTGGACGAGGAGTTTAACAAGCTATCCGGGAGCTTCCAGACCATTTTGAAGTCACTGGTTTTCCGCCTGAAAAAGGCGACAGATACGGTCACCCGGCTTAGCGGAAAATCATGAAGATATCTTGAGAGTGTTGCTATCATTGCCTGGCCATTTGCCTGCATTCCGCCGCTGCCGATGACTGGCCGGCATGCTCGCAGACCCTGAATATAGGAATATAGGTAGATTATACCTGCCAATATTCGTCTATTTAACCCTCATTGCTTTCCTCTGAAAATCCTATAACCTAATTGACTATTCCACTTTGATGAAAAGGGAGGACTAAGTATGTCTTGCAAGAAACAGCGGGTTGTCGTCGTTGGTGCAAGTTCCAATCCTGCGCGCTATTCCAATCGTGCTGTCTGTCTCCTTATGCAGCATGGGCATGAGGTGGTGCCCGTAAGCCCAGCTGCCCGGACAATAGAGGGACTTACCGTTCATAATGCACTGGCTGAGGTCGATGGTCCTGTTGATACGATCACCCTTTACGTATCACCGAAGGTATCATCAGAGCTTGCTGCTGCCATCGAGCATCTGAAGCCTCTCAGAGTGATCTTCAATCCCGGTGCCGAAAATCCGGACTTGCGTGACAGTCTTATAAAACAAGGCATTTATACCAAAGAGGCATGCACACTGGTGCTATTGAATTCAGAACAATTTTAAACCAATAAACGTACTTTGTGCGCAGCAAATGTCATCCCTATGTTGCCGAAATTAGACCATGGATAATCACAGCCCTACTGATCCGACCGGAGGTATTAACGTGAAGCGGCTCCAGACGTATAGTGCGCCGGGGATAACGGTGACGTTCGATCCTAACATCTGCAGCCACTCGGCAGCCTGCCTGTCGTCCCTGCCGGCTGTCTTTGACGTGCGCCGCCGCCACTGGGTGCAGCCGGAGGCCGCGACAGTCGAGGACGTTGTCGCGGCGATCGAGCGGTGCCCCTCAGGAGCGCTAAAGTACGTTCTTGACGGCAGGACTGAACCGGTCGAGGAGCCTGCGGCCGCCGAGGCTGGCACGACGATTCAAGTGAGCATGAGTGGTCCGCTCCTCGTGCAGGGTTCCTTCGCGCTCCTGGATGAGGGCGGGGCCACGATCAGAACTTCGGGCCGTGCGGCGCTCTGCCGGTGCGGCAGCACTGGGAACCAGCCGTTCTGCGATGGGAGCCACCGAGCAATCGGCTTCCAGCCCAAGAGAAACCCCGGTGTCTGACAAAAAAGCGGGCGCCCATCGGAAAGGGAAAGTAGCCCAGCCTTTGTGTCCACGACGCCATCGGCCACTTGCCCTTGACTCAGGACCGCCATTTCCTTATACTCACCTTACCATGAAGGGATTCAACCAAACATTATTAGTAAATAAGAAATTATTTTTTGCGTTATTCTGGCAAAAAGTAATTTCGCAAACGCCCTGGTCCCCTTTATCGGGGTTAGGGTTGTCGCCGCAGCCGAACTGTATCCGGTTATGGAAAAAGCGCAATCTCATTTTTATCTTTTTCACCTTTTTCTTGCTCAGTTCCTGTGGCCAGCCTCCCTGGAATAATCCCTATCCGGCCGCCGAGGCAGGGCGGCCGATATTATACACCTCGTTCACGGAGCGCCCCAAACATCTGGACCCGGCGGTGTCTTACAGTGCCAACGAATACGATATTATCGCGCAAATCTATGAACCACCCCTTCAGTACCATTTCCTCAAGCGGCCTTACACCCTTGTGCCTTTGACGGCGACGGAGTTGCCGATGCCGGCCTATTATGACAAAAAAGGAAACCGCCTGCCGGAGGATACCCCGGCCGAGCGTATTTCCTACAGCGTATATGAGATCAGGATCAAGTCGGGCATCCGCTATCAGCCGCACCCGGCCCTGGCCCGGGACGGCCAGGGGCGATATCTGTACCGGGCGATGAAGGCGGCGGACCTGGCGCCGAAACGTACCTTGGCCGATTTCCCGGAAACCGGCACGCGGGAGCTGGTGGCCGCGGACTATGTGTATCAGATCAAACGTCTGGCTCACCCGCGCCTGCACTCGCCTATCCTCGGGCTCATGTCCGCCTACATCGTTGGCCTGCCGGAATATGCCGCAGCGGTCGGAAAGGAGTACGCCCGCCTCGTCAAGAACCTCAAGGGCCAAGCCGGCGGCATGGTGCATCTGGACTTGGAGCGTTTTCCCCTTCCCGGGGTGGAGGCAGTGGACCGTTACACCTATCGCGTCAAGATCAAGGGAAAGTATCCCCAGTTCGTCTACTGGCTGGCCATGCCTTTTTTTGCACCCATGCCGCCCGAGGCGGATGCGTTCTACGACCAGCCGGGTATGGCGGAGAAGAATCTTGTCCTCGACTGGTATCCCCTCGGCACGGGGCCCTTCATGCTGGCAGAGAATAATCCCAGCCGGCGGATGGTGCTGGAGCGCAACCATCATTTCCACGGGGAGGCATATCCGCAGGAAGGCATGCCGGGAGATGCCGAGGCCGGGCTGCTCGCCGATGCGGGCCAGCCGCTGCCGCTGGTCGAAAAGGTGGTCTTCAGTTTGGAGAAGGAATCGATTCCCTATTGGAACAAGTTCCTCCAGGGATACTATGATGCTTCCGGCGTGGGCCCCGAGAGCTTCGATCAGGTCGTGCGCGTAAGCAGCCAGGGCGAAATGGGCATCACGGAGGCGATGCAGGCCAAGGGCATACGCCTGGCCACGGCGGTGTTGACCTCAAATTACTACATGGGTTTCAACATGTTGGACCCGGTGGTGGGAGGGCATAGCGAGCGGGCGCGCAAATTGCGCCGGGCGATTTCCATCGCCGTGGATTTAGAGGAGTACATCGCCATCTTCACCAACGGCCGCGGCATCCCGGCCCAAGGTCCTTTGCCGCCTGGCATATTCGGCAATCGCGAGGGCCGGGAGGGCATCAATCCCTATGTCTACAATTGGGTAAACAATACAGCGCAGCGTAAACCCCTCGCGGAAGCCAGGCGCTTGCTTGCCGAGGCCGGATATTCCCGGGGGGTGGATGCCAAAACCGGGGTGCCGCTGGTCCTCAATTTCGATGTTACGGCGGCGGGGCCTGATGATAAGGCACGTCTGGACTGGTACCGCAAGCAGTTTGCCAAGCTGGATGTGCAACTGGTGATCCGCAATACCGACTACAACCGCTTTCAGGACAAGATGGCCAAAGGCAACGCCCAGATCTATCTTTGGGGGTGGAATGCGGATTATCCCGATCCTGAAAATTTCGTGTTCCTACTCCATGGGCCGCAAAGCAAGGCGAAGGGCGGCGGCGAAAACGCCTCCAATTACGACGACCCCGAGTTTAACCGGCTTTTCGAGCAGATGAAGAACATGGACAACGGCCCGCCGCGCCAGGCAATCATCGACCGGATGGTGGAGATTGCGCGCCGCGACGCGCCTTGGCTGTGGGGCTTTCATCCGAAGAGTTTTGCCCTTTATCACGCCTGGTACTATAATGCCAAGCCCAACATCATGGCCAACAATACCCTCAAGTACATCCGCATCGACCAGGCGCGGCGGCAAGCCTTGCGTGCGGAGTGGAACCAGCCCGTGCTTTGGCCGCTGGGACTGATTGCTTTATTTCTTCTCATCGGCACCATCCCGGCCGTGGTGGCCTACATCATCAAGGAGCACCGGCCGGTCCGGCGCAACCCGCTGGGGGACATCTCACCATGATCGTCTATATCATCCGTCGCATCCTCTATGCGATCCCCATCCTGATCGGCGTGAACCTGATTACCTTTGCCCTTTTCTTTGTGGTGAACAGCCCGGACGATATGGCGAGGCTGCACTTGGGAGTGAAATATGTAACGCCCGCGGCCATCGCCAAGTGGAAACAGGAACGGGGATATGATAAACCGCTGCTCCACAATGCACGTGCCTCCGGGGAAAAACAGTTTACCGATACCATCTTCTTCCAGCACTCGGCCCGCCTCTTTGCCTTGCAGTTCGGGCGTTCGGACAACGGCCGTGACATCGGTTATGAAATACGTCAGCGGATGTGGCCCTCCCTGGCCATTGCCCTTCCCAATCTCCTCGTCGGACTCCTGGTGACGATCACCTGTGCGATGTTGGTGGCCTTTTTTCGTGTCACCTACATCGACGTCTGGGGGGTAGTGCTGGCCGTGATGCTCATGTCGATCTCCAGCATGTTCTACATTATCGGCGGACAGTTTCTGGTCGGTAAATTATTGCACCTGGTGCCCATTTCCGGCTACGGTGCGGGTATCCATGCTGTCAAGTTCATCTTGCTGCCGGTGGTGATCGGCATCATCGCCGGCTTGGGATCAGGCATCCGCTGGTACCGTACCATATTTCTCGAAGAGATGGGAAAGGACTATGTGCGCAGCGCCCGCGCCAAAGGTCTGGCGGAGCTTACGGTGCTCTTCCGGCATGTTCTGAGAAACGCCTTGATCCCCATTCTGACCGGCGTTGTGGCGATATTGCCGCTTTTGTTCATGGGCAGTCTGATCACCGAGTCTTTTTTCGGTATACCCGGACTGGGAAGCTACGTGATCGACGCGATCCACAGCCAGGATTTTGCCATCGTGCGCGCCATGGTTTTTCTGGGTTCGGTACTGTACATCGTCGGGCTTATCCTGACGGACATTTCCTATACCCTGGTGGACCCGCGCATCCGGTTCGGCTGATTTAATTTAGAGGTTATTATGTTCGCCTTCAAGCCAGTCATATTGTGGACCGATGCCCTGATCTTCCTGCTCGTTGCTACCGTTGCCGTGTTTGCGGTCTATGCCCGCCGCCGGGAACATCTGCGCGACCCCTGGCGCCAGGTGACGCGCAGCCGTCTCGGCATGTGCGCCCTGGTGGTGCTCACCGCTTATGGCGCCGTGGCCCTCCTCGATTCACTGCACTTCCGCCCGGCGCTCCCGGCGGATAACCGGGGCCGGATACAGTACGCCTCGGAGATGCTGAGTGTCTTCGATCTCATCGTTACCCCGCTCAGGACACGCACGGAGAAGACCTATTCCGCGCCTTTAGCGACGCATCTTTATGCCAAAGAGACGGTGCAACTGCCGGACGGCACGATGGCACGCCTCTTTCCCCGACTGCAATACGGCGGAGCGCACCTGAAAGATCCGGAGCACGAACTGATTGGAGATATCCTGAGAATTACCTTGAGGGCGGTGGCCGCCGGTTTACTGGCCTGGCTCATGATGGCCCTGGGTCTGGCGGGATGGCTGGCGCGGCTTTGGCGCCTGCCTTATGTTGCGGCGCTCAGGCGGATGGCGGGCGGACACAGCGATCTGCCCTGGCAGGTAGTGCTGCTGACGGCAGGCTTCCTGGTTGTGCTGGCGGCCTGGCTCATTGCTCTGGCGCCTCTCTATCATGTGCTGGGAACGGATAAGGTGGGGCAGGATGTGCTGTATCAGACATTGAAGAGCATCCGTACCGGGTTGGTGATCGGCACCCTGACCACGCTCGTGATGCTTCCCTTTGCCGTCCTGCTCGGCATTATGGCCGGCTTCTTCAAAGGGTGGATCGACGACGCGGTCCAGTATCTCTACACCACGCTCAACGCCATACCGGGCGTACTGCTCATTGCTGCGGCGGTGCTCATGCTGCAGGTCTACATCGATACGCACCCGGAGTTGTTTCAGACCCAGCAGGAACGGGCGGATTTGCGTCTCCTCTTTCTATGCATCATCCTGGGAGTGACCAACTGGACGGGTTTGTGCCGCCTGCTGCGGGGCGAAGCCCTGAAGCTCAGCGTCGTGGATTTCATCCAGGCCGCCACCGCCTTGGGCGTGAGTCGCGGCCGGATCATAACCCGCCACATGGTGCCCAATGTCATGCATATTGTGCTTATCTCCCTGGTTTTGGACTTCAGCAGCCTGGTGCTGGCGGAGGCGGTTCTGTCCTATGTGGGCGTAGGTGTGGATCCGGTGATGAACAGCTGGGGCAACATGATCAATGCGGCCCGGCTGGAGATGGCGCGGGAACCCATGGTATGGTGGTCCCTGGCGGCAGCCTTCATCTTCATGTTCCTCTTGGTGCTGGCGGCCAATATTTTTTCCGACGCGGTGCGGGATGCTTTCGATCCGCGGCTGAGGAAGCAGTAGGGATGAAGGCAACCTCATGAACGAGACCGTGTTATCCGTCCGCAATCTCAAGACCTGGTTCGACAGCAGTAGGGGACCCATCCGGGCCGTGGATGGTGTCAGCTTCGAGATCCGGCGGGGCGAATGCTTTGCCCTCTTGGGGGAGTCGGGCTGCGGCAAAACCATCGCGGCGCTCACCATCATGCAATTGCTCCCACCCCAGGCCCGCGGCAACGTGGCCGGCGAGGTGTTCTTGGGCGGTCAGGACTTGCTCGGCCTGCCGGAGGTCGCCATGCGCGATGTGCGCGGCAGCCGGATCGGCATGATCTTCCAGGAACCTATGACTTCGCTCAACCCGGTGTTGAGCATCGGCACGCAGATCGGCGAGAGCATCGTGCGCCATCAGGGGCTCCGGGGTGCAGCGGCGCGTAAGCGCACCCTGGAACTGTTGGACGCCGTGGGCATCCCCGAACCCCAAAGGCGAATTGACGCCTATCCCCACCAGCTCTCGGGCGGCATGATCCAGCGCGTCATGATTGCGGCGGTGCTGGCGGGGGAACCGGAGCTCCTGATTGCCGACGAACCCACCACGGCGCTGGACGTGACTATTCAAGCCCAGATCCTGGATCTGCTGTGCCGGCTGCAGCGGGATCGGGGAATGGCGCTCATGCTCATCACCCACGATTTGGGCGTGGTATCGGAAATGGCGGACAACGTGGCCGTGATGTATGCGGGCCACATCGTGGAACAGGCGCCGCGGGCGGATTTTTTCCGTTCGCCCGGCCACCCCTATACCAAGAAACTCTTTGCTTCCCTGCCCGGCCGGGCAAAACGGGACGGTAGATTGGCGGTGATCGAGGGTGCGGTGCCTTCCCTGGCGCAGGTTTTCAAGGCCTGCCGCTTTGCCGACCGCTGTGATTATGCCTGGCCCCTCTGCCACGAAGTGGCGCCGCGGTGGATCGAAGTGACCCCGGGCCATGGGGCGCGCTGTCACCTGCTGGACAAGGAAGTCATACGTCCGGCTGACGCTCCGGTGCGGGGGCGGGGCGTCCAGGAAACAGTTCCCCGAGGCGAGCCCGGCGAGGTGCTGGTGAGGGTGAAAGATCTCAAGGTTTACTTTCCGGTGCGGAAGGGGTTGTTCCAGCGCACCGTCGGCCATGTGCAGGCCGTGGACGGCCTGTCTCTGGAATTGAAGCACAGCCGGACGCTGGCTCTCGTGGGTGAATCGGGCTGCGGCAAGACCACAGTAGGCAAGGCAATCCTGCAACTGCTGAAGCCCAGCGCCGGCAGCGTGCGTTATCGCGAGAGGGAACTTACCCAACTCGATTTCCGGGCGCTGCACCCCTATCGCCGCGACCTCCAGATCATCTTTCAGGACCCCTGGTCCGCCATGGACCCCCGCATGTTGATTGCCGACATAGTGGAAGAGGGGATGGTGGCGCAGGGAGTGGGGGGCGACGGAAAGGCGCGGCGGCAACGGAGCGAGCAACTCCTGATGCAGGTGGGTCTGGAGCCGGAGGCGAGCCGACGGTATCCTCATGAATTTTCCGGCGGCCAGCGCCAGCGCATCTGCATCGCCCGCGTTCTGGCGTTGGAGCCCAAGGTTATCGTGTGCGACGAGCCGACCAGCGCCCTGGATGTATCGGTACAGGCCCAGATCCTGAACCTGTTGAAAGGCTTACAGGACGAATTGGGTCTGGCCTATCTCTTTATAACGCACAACATGTCCGTGGTGGAGTACCTGGCACACGAAGTGGCAGTGATGTATCTGGGGCGGATCGTCGAACGGGGCACCGTGGAAGAAGTGCTGGACAGTCCCAAGCATCCTTATACTGTGACTCTGCTCTCTTCCGTGCCTGTCCTGGACAAGGGCGGCCGATGCGAAGCGGACCGCCCCCCGGGCGACATTCCCTCCGCCGACCGGCCACCCGCCGGCTGTCCTTTCCATCCCCGCTGTCCCCGCGTTCTTCCGCAGTGCCGGGAGATATATCCGGAGGTGACGCCTCTCAGCGCGACACGGGAGGTGAAATGCCATCTCTATGGTGAGGGAAAGATGGCCAAGTGACAGCCGTTGGCCGATTGAACCCATCATTCGAGGTTCATAGAGTCTCTCTTAAGGCAAGCGGTCCAGTAAATCTGTTGCTTCCCGGAGGGTGATGACGTCGGCATATTTCGCATTCATGTCGAATAGGTTTACGAGATGCGATAATTGGAACCGGTCAAATACACATTCCTCGACAATAAAGCAGGGGAACCGGTGGGAAAAGGCGTCAACGACCGTAGCGCGGACACAGCCGGAGGTGGTGGCGCCGGCAATCAATAAACAA
>Ga0082335_1009185_pt1 | contig 10798 bp, 11 predicted proteins | sample Subgrocontami58m_FD_72375 | JGI IMG/M metagenome (GOLD analysis project Ga0082335, IMG submission 72375) | Subsurface groundwater microbial communities from S. Glens Falls, New York, USA - GMW37 contaminated, 5.8 m (SPADES assembly) (version 2) ... | reverse complement strand
TATCGACGATGACCGGCCGCCTGCCCGGGAACGACGCGTCCGGCCGGTACAGCCAGCCCGATATCTCCCGGCCGTCGAAGCTCTTCCAGCGCACCAGCTCGGGCAGCGCGAAGCGCGAGGGATCGGCCGTGCCGGGCTCGTCGAGCGTCCAGCGCGCGAGAGCGCGATTCTCCAGGTCGATGGAGTAGACCGCGAGCGGCGAGCGCGCCGAAGAAAGGTTGAAGGCGAGATCGTTGCCGTTGCGGTGCCAGCTCAGGCCCGACACGATGCCCGCGGGAATGGCCGGCAGCGGGCGTTCCTCGCGCGTGCCCATGTCGAGCACGCGCAGCTCGCTCCTGCCCGCGTCGTTCGCCACGTAGGCCATCCGCCTGCCGTCCTCGGTCACCTCGAAGTCCTCGATGTCGGCGCCGGGCCGCTCGGCGAGCACGCGTTCCTCGCGCGTGGCGAGGTCGATGCGCACCAGGCGCCTGAACTCGCTGTCGCGGTCGCTCAGCGCGAAGAGTCCCCCTCCGCCGGGGTCGAACTGCGCGCCGCGATAGCTGGCGAGCCCCGCGTTGCGGGGCGGCGCAAGCAGCTGCCGCCGCGCCGATTCGATGTCGAGCAGCCAGAGCGTGGAATCGTTGACCGAGCGGAACTCCGACAGCGCCAGCGTGCGTGCGTCCGGCGACCAGCTCTCCACCGACCATCCGATGCCGGGCAGCCGCGCCACGAGACGGCCGGTCTGCGGAAGCAAGGGGTCGACGATGTGCACCTCCGTCGACAGATCCTCGGAACGGCGTTCGCGCCCGACGGCGACCGCGGTGTAGGCGAGCCGGCTCCCGTCGCGGGACCAGGCGCCCGAGGCGTTGCGCTTCGCTTCGTCGGTGAGTCGAGTGACGCGCCCGGTGTCGAGGTCGAAGCGGTACAGCTGGTAACGCTCGCTTCCGCCCGCGTCCTGCACAAAGACGAAATACCCCGGGTGCGCGGGCGAGTAGGACGCACCCGCCACCGGTTCGCGAAACCGCGTGATCTGCCGGGGCGCATCGGCCGGGGCCGCCACGCGGTGCACCTGCGCCGATGCGCCTGCGCGGCGGCCGATGAGCATCTCGCGGCGCCCGGGATGCCAGGAGAGGAATCGCTGCGGGCGGAATTCCGTATACGGGCGCAGCGACGCCGCGAGCGCGGCGGGGATCGGAGGAATGCCGTCGACGACGAGGTTCTCCCCCGGCGGCAGCACGCTCGCGCAGCCGCCCGCGAGCAGCACGACCGACGCTGCGGCGAGCGCGCGCCGCGCGCCGCCCGGTAGACGGCCCGGGGTCACCTGGTGCAAGCCCAGGCGACGATCGCGCAGGTCCTGTCGGCGCAACGCCGCAATGCCTTCGTCTCGGCTTCGGCGCGCGTCGCGCCGGTGGCGGCGAAGGGCCTCGAGCGCCCCTGCGCCGCGGCGCCGCACGCATTGCGGAAGCTCACCAGAACTTCGCACGCGGGTTCCCCGCACTGCCTGAGGGCCTCCACCTTGGCTTCGCGCGCGGTCTTGAAATCGTAGCTGTAGCCCGTCGCCCTGCGCGTCGGCTCGTAGGCGATGGCGCCGTAGACCGCCTTCTTCGCGACCTTGGCCGCCGGCGCGGGACCCGCGAGCGCGAACAGCGCCACTGCCAGGCATGGCAGGGCGTAGCGCATCGGGCTGCGGCTGGGCGGCGTCACGCGGCCACTCTAGCGCAAAGGCCGGCAGGGTTGAAGCCCGCGCGTGAGCCGAAAGGCTTGCGCGCCGCGCCGCGCGAGGCAAGAATGCGCGCTCACCTCAGGGAGAGCGGGGCATATGAAGGCAAGCAGCGGGCCGCGCTTCGTCGTGCGCAGATCCGGGATACACGGCCGCGGCGTGTTCGCGCGCCGCGCGATCCGCGCCGGCGAGACCATCATCGAATACAAGGGCGAGCGCGTCACCGAAGCCGAGATCGGTCGCCGCTATCCCGAGGACAGGCACGGCATCAACCACACCTTCGTGTTCGGCATCGAGCACGACCTCAACATCGACGGCGGCGCGAAGGGCAACACGGCGCGCTGGATCAACCACTCGTGCGACCCGAACTGCGACACCTTCGAGGCGAACAAGCGCATCTACGTGCGCGCCGCGCGAAACATCCGTCCCGGCGAGGAGCTCACCTACGACTACGCGATCGAAGCCGGCGAGCCCATCACCGCCGCGCTCAAGGCGCGCTGGCCGTGCTGGTGCGGAGCGAAGAAATGCCGCGGCACCGTTCTGGTGCCCACGCCGAAGCGGCGAAAGAAGAAGAAGGCGAAGCGTCGCTGAGCACGACGGCCCGCGGCGCGCGCGTCACGCGGAATCGCGCAGCGGGTGCCCGGGCATCAACTCGTACGGATGCGTCCAGCCGGGCATCGAGCGGATGCGCTCGAGCCAGGCGCCGACATGAGGGTGGTCGGCCCAGCTCACTCCGTACTCGTCGGGCCAGAAGAGGTAGCCGCACATCGACAGGTCGGCGATGGTGAGCCGCCCGCAGGCGGCAAACGGCTCGCGCTGCAGGTGGCGATCGAGGATTCCCAGCGAGTTCTTCATGCGCCCCCTCAGGAACTCGGTGACCGGCGTTTCGCCGGTCTTCGCGAACCGGAGCAGGTAGCGCAGCGTGGCGATGTAGCTGGTCAACTTGTGGTTGTCCCACAGCATCCAGCGCAGGATCTCGCGGCGCTCGTCCTCGTCCCGCCAGCCGAATTTCCCGAGAGTCGTCGACAGGTAGTCGAGGATCACGCCCGACTGCGACAACCGCCGTCCCCGGTGCTCGAGCACGGGCACCTCGCCCATCTCGTTGATCTGCCGGTACTCCGCGGTTCTCGTCTCGCCGTTGAAGAAGTCGACGAAGCGGGGCTGCCAGTCCGCGCCCGCCACGGCAAGGGCGAGCGCGGCCTTGTAGGCGTTGCCGGACTGGGCAAAGCAGTAGAGCGTGTATTCGGCCATGGCTTTGGGCTCGATCGGGCGGGAACGGGCATGGTAGCGGATCGTTCGCGGGGCTGTCACCCCGTCGGGATTCCCGTCCAGGCGGTTTTCCGGGCCCGGTTGGCCTTTCCGGGCCCGTTTTCAGGCCATTTTCACGGCCGGAGACGCCGCTGGCGCCGGGTCAACCGGGCTTTGGTCGGCCAAAAGCCGAAAAACCGCCGCTGCGACGGGCAATCCACGCCCCGGTCTCGTCAAAAGCGGCCGAATGCCGGAAAGTCCCTGATATAATTGCCCGTTCGGACCGATACCTCGGGAAAACGCATGACCGAAGCGCTTGGCGGCACGTCACACTGAGAAAGGAAGCAAAGAATGAAGCTTTGTCGTTGGGGACGGAACGGATTCGAGAAACCCGGCATGATCGACGCTCAGGCACAGTTGCGTGACCTGTCCGGCGTCATCTCTCACATCGACCAGGACACGATCTCGCCGCGGGGTCTCGCCAAGCTGAAGAAGATCCGACCCGAATCTCTCCCTCTGGTGCGCGGCAACCCGCGGTTCGGCGTTCCGTATACCGGCATCACCAAGATCGTCGCCATCGGCCTCAACTATGCCGACCACGCGCGCGAGGCCAACCTCGCGGTTCCGACCGAGCCCATCATCTTCTCCAAGGCGACGACCTGCATCAACGGACCGAACGACGACGTGGTCCAGCCCAGGAACTCGACCAAGCTGGACTGGGAAGTGGAACTGGGCGTGGTGATCGGGACCAAGGCCCAGTACGTCCCCGAGGACAAGGCGCTCGACTTCGTCGCCGGCTACACGATCGTCAACGATGTGTCCGAACGCAGCTTCCAGCTGCAATCCAGCCAGTGGGACAAGGGCAAAGGCTGCGACACCTTCGGTCCGATCGGCCCGTGGCTCGTGAGCAGCGACGAGATCACCGATCCCCAGAACCTCGACATGTGGCTGGACGTCAACACCGAGCGCATGCAGACCGGCAACACCAGGACCATGATCTTCGGCGTGGCGAAGCTCGTCTCCTACTGCAGCCACTACATGACGCTGATGCCCGGCGACATCATCGCGACCGGCACGCCGCCCGGTGTCGGCATGGGCAAGAGGCCCGAGCCGATCTGGCTGAAGCCCGGTGACATCATGAACCTCGGAATCCGGGGGCTGGGCGAGCAGCGGCAGAAGGTGCTCGCTCCGAAATGATGTTAGACCGGCGCGCTGCGCCGGTTTAACTGCGCGAATTGGAGCGGACCTTGCGGCCGCTCAATTCGCGGGGCCGCTGCATGCGAACGGCGTTCCCGCCCTACGCGGCGGACTTGTCCTCGCCGGCGGGCGCGGCGGGAGTGTCTTCCGTGACGGGCTTGTCGGTTTTCTCGAGCTTGCGCAGGCGTTTCTCTTCCTTCTTCTTCTTCTTCGCCAGTTCCTTCTGACGCTTCTCGTACTGATAATTAGGTTGGGCCAACGCAGCTTCCTTTATGTCAGAAATGTGGTGCGATCGGGATACAGTGCGGATTGTACGGCTTTTGCGCGCGAATCTCCGCTGTCATATCGGCAGAATCGGCGGCTGAAACAGCCGCGCGATCGAGACCGGTTCCAGGCCGCCGCGGTTGCCCGGGCGCGGCCGAATGTGTAGATTCCACGGGAAACGGGGGGTGGGGCAGGTGCCTTGCCCCCTTGTCGCTTGTAGGGTGGCTATGCAAATCGTGATTCTGGGGGCGGGAGTAGTCGGCACGGCGAGCGCCTGGTTCCTCGCCCGCGCCGGCCACGAGGTGACCGTCCTCGACCGGCAGGCCGAGGCGGGACTGGAGACCAGCTATGCCAACGGCGGGCAGATCTCGGTGTCGCACGCCGAACCCTGGGCCAATCCCACGGCGCCGTTCAGGGTCCTGCAATGGCTCGGAAAGGAAGACGCGCCGCTCTTGTTCCGGCCGCGCGCCGACCTCGACCAGTGGATGTGGGGGCTGCGTTTCCTGTTCGAGTGCCTGCCGGCGCGGACCCGTCGCAACACCGAGGCGGCATTCGCGCTCGCCGCCTACAGCCGCGAAACCCTGCGCGCGCTGCGCAGCGAAATCGACCTGCATTACGACGAGCTCGCGCGCGGCATCCTGCACCTGTACACCGAGGCCGGGTTGTTCGAGCACGCGCGCGACGAAGTGGCGCTGTTGCGCGCGCGCGGCTTCGACATCGCGATCAAGACCCCCGACGAATGCGTGGCGATCGAGCCCGCGCTCGCGCACGCGCGGCCGCTCCTGTTCGGGGGCGCCTATGCGACGACCGACGAATCCGGGGACGCGCACCTGTTCACGCGGCGCCTGGCCGAGCGCGCGCAGAGAAACGGCGTGCGGTTCCGCTTCAACGTCGGCGTCGATCGCATCGAGGTCGAAGCCGGCCGCGTGTCGCGCGTGGTCATCGAGGACGAGGTCGGCATCGAGGAATCGGTGCGCGCCGACGCGTTCGTGGTCTCGCTCGGAAGCTACAGCCGGCGGGTGCTCGACCCAATCGGGATCGCGCTGCCGATCTATCCGGTCAAGGGCTACTCGGTGACGCTGCCGGTCGGGCCGGAGGACGTCGCGCCGACCGTGAGCCTCACCGATCACGAACGCAAGATCGTGATCTCGCGCCTGGGCGACCGGCTGCGCGTCGCGGGAACCGCCGAGCTCGCGGGCTACGACACCGCGATCAACGAGGTGCGCTGCGAGGCGCTCGTGAAGCGCTGCTTCGAGCTGTTGCCCAAGGCGGGGCGGCGGGACGAGGCCGAGTACTGGACGGGGCTGCGGCCCGCGACGCCGTCCAACCTTCCCTGCATCGGCAGGACGCGCTACCCCAATCTCTATCTCAACACGGGCCACGGCACGCTCGGCTGGACCATGGCGTGCGGCGCGGGGCAGGCGCTCGCGGATATCGTGAGCGGCAGGAAGCCCGTGCCCGCGTTCGGCTTTCTCGGCGTCTGATCAGGGCGTCGCGCGGCGCGGCGGTCTCGGCGTCCCGCCCATCTCGATCACCGCCGCGTCGATCAGCCTGCGCGCGATGCTGATCCTGGCGGGCATTCGCGGCAGCCGGCCGATGTCGAACCACTTCGCCTGCTCGATTTCCACGCCGTCCGGGCGAATCTCGCCGCTCTCGAACTCGGCGTGGAACGCGATCATCAGCGAATGCGGAAACGGCCAGGGCTGGCTGCTGTAGTAGCGCAGGCCGCGCACGCGCAGTCCGACTTCCTCCAGGACCTCGCGCTCGACGCATTGCTCGAGCGTTTCGCCGGGCTCGACGAAACCGGCGAGCGCGCTGTACATGCCCGGCGGGAAACGCGCCTGGCGCGCGAGCAGCAGCTCGGTGCCGCGGCGCACGAGGCACATCACCGCGGGCGCGAGACGCGGGTAGGCGACCAGCCCGCACTCCGGGCACTGGCGCGAGCGCTCGTCGGTCCTCGCCCGCGTGGGCGCCGCGCAGGCGCCGCAGAACTGGTGCGTGCGGTCCCAGTCGATGAGCTGCAGCGCGCGCCCGGCCAGCGCGAACAGCGGGTCGTCGAGCGCGCCGTACAGCGTGCGCAGGTTCTGCCAGGCCCATCCCGGAGGAGCCTCGGTGCCGGGCTCGACTTCGGCGGAGAAGCAGTGCTCGCCCGCGAGCGTGCCCAGGTACTGCGAACGCGTGCTCGTCAGACCGAGCCGCTGCGGATTCGCCGCGCGCGGCGGGACCACGGGCGGCGTCGCGGACACCAGCAGGTTCGAGCTGCAGAACACGAACCACAGCGCCGCATCCGGCGCCTCCTGCGGCGAGACGATGCCCGGCACGTAATCCGCGGGCCACTGAAACGGAATCGACACGGATCAGCCTTTGCGCAGCCGCCGGATGAGGCTCGAGGTGTCCCAGCGGCCGCCGCCCATTGCCTGGACCTCGCGGTAGTAGCCGTCGATCGCCTGCGTGACCGTGAGGTCCGCGCCCGTCTCGCGCGCCGTCTCCATGCAGATGCGCAGGTCCTTGCGCATCCAGTCCACCGCGAAGCCGAAGTCGAACTTGTCATCGACCATCGTCTTGCCGCGGTTCTCCATCTGCCAGGAGGTCGCCGCGCCCTTGGTGATGACCTCGAGCGCGAGCTTCATGTCCAGTCCCGCCTTCAGGCCGAAGGCGATGCCCTCGGCGAGCCCCTGCAGCACGCCCGCGACGCAGATCTGGTTCACCATCTTGGTGAGCTGCCCCGCGCCCGAAGGCCCCATCAGCGTCACCGCGCGCGCGAAATGCGAGACCACGGGCCGGGCGCGCTCGAACGCCCGCGCGTCGCCGCCGACCATGACCGTGAGCGCGCCGTTCTCTGCGCCCGCCTGGCCGCCCGATACGGGCGCATCGAGGAACTCGAAGCCGCGCCGCTTCGCCTCGGCCGCGAGCTCGCGCGCGATCTTCGCCGACGCGGTCGTGTGGTCGACGAAGATCGCGTCCTTCGCCATCGCGCCGAAAGCGCCGTTCGCCCCCAGCGTCACTTCGCGCAGGTCGGGATCGTCGCCCACGCACGAGAAGACGATCTCCGCGTCCCGCGCGGCGAGCGCCGGCGTGTCCGCCGCCTTGCCGCCGAACTTCGCCACCCAGGCGTCGGCCCTTGCGCGCGTGCGGTTGAACACGGTCAGCGCGTGCCCTCCCTTGGCCGCCAGGTGCCCCGCCATGGGAAACCCCATGACCCCCAACCCGATGAACGCAACTTTCGCCATGCTCTCTCCATCCGCGACGCGCAAATTATAAATCGCGCCGGCGTTTTCCCCGCGCCGATGTCTTGTGTCCCCAGCCGGCGAGGAATGCGCCGGCCTCGTCGCGCAGGAACTCCTTGAGCGCGAGCGCGATCGGCGAGAGGCGCTTCTGAGCCAGATGCACGACGTACCAATTGCGCACGATCGGCAGCCCCTGCACGTCGAGCATCGCCAGGTGCCCGGTGGCGAGCTCCAGCCCCACGGTGTGCAGCGACAGGAAGGCGATCCCCAGCTCGGCCATCACCGCCTGCTTGATCGATTCGTTGCTCGCCAGCTCCATGCCGACCGCGAGGTGCAGGCGATGGCTCGCGAACAGCCGCTCGAGCAGCCCGCGGGTGCCCGATCCCGGCTCGCGAATGAGGAAGGTCTCGCCCGCCACGCGCTTGAGCGGCACCTGCCGCTTGCCCGCGAGCGGGTGCGCGGGATGCGCGACGATCACGTGCGGGTGCGGCGCGAACGCGTCGGCGACGATGTCCAGCTCCTTGGGCGGCCGGCCCGTGATCGCGAGATCGACCTCGTTCGCGGCGAGCTGGGCGAGGACGGTCTCGCGGTTGTTGACCGAGAGCTTCGCCGTCACGCCCGGGTGCGCCTTCAGGAAGCGCGCGAGCAGCGGCGGGGCGAAATACTTCGCCGTCGACACGAGCGCGATGTGCAGCCGCCCCTGCGTGAGGCCGCGCAGCGAGGTGAGCGTCTCCTCGGCCGCGCGCAGCTCGTCGGTCACCGCGAGGCTGTGCCGGTACAGCTCCTGCCCCGCGCCCGTGAGGTGGATGCGCTTGCCGATCTGCTCGAACAGCGGCAGCCCCGCCTGGATCTCGAGCTGCTTCACCTGCATCGACACCGCCGGCTGCGTGAGGTGCAGCTCGGCCGCGGCGCGGGAGAACGACAGGTTGCGCGCGACGGCTTCGAACACCTTGAGCTGGCGCAGCGTGACATGGCGCATGGACATGGTCTTCTTCCTGGTATCAGTAAATACTTATTGCAATGATAACAAATCGTGATTGTTACTTATGCATCTGCGGTCCTAGAATTCCCTGCATATGCTGCAAGTACAGGAGACGGGAATGAAACGAGCCGAAGTCAAGTCATACAGCGCCGGCGTGAAGGAATACCGGGCCACGTACTGGGAACCCGACTACAAGGTCCGGGACACCGATCTGCTGGCCTGCTTCAAGATCACCGCGCAGGCGGGCGTGAGCCGCGAGGAGGCCGCCGCCGCCGTGGCCGCGGAGTCCTCGACCGGCACCTGGACCACGGTGTGGACCGACCTGCTGACCGACCTGGAATATTACAAGGGCCGCGCCTACCGCATCGAGGACGTGCCGGGGGACGACACCTGCTTCTACGCCTTCGTCGCCTATCCGATCGACCTGTTCGAGGAAGGGTCGGTGGTCAACGTGTTCACCTCGCTCGTGGGCAACGTGTTCGGCTTCAAGGCGATTCGCGCATTGCGCCTGGAGGACGTGCGCTTCCCGATCGCCTACGTGAAGACCTGCGGCGGCCCGCCGAACGGCATCCAGGTCGAGCGCGACATCATGAACAAGTACGGCCGTCCGATGCTCGGCTGCACGATCAAGCCCAAGCTCGGCCTGTCGGCCAAGAACTACGGCCGCGCGGTGTACGAGTGCCTGCGCGGGGGACTGGACTTCACCAAGGACGACGAGAACGTCAACTCGCAGCCGTTCATGCGCTGGCGCGACCGCTTCGCGTTCGTCGCCGAGGCCGTGAAGAAGGCGCAGGCGGAAACCGGCGAGAAGAAGGGCCACTACCTGAACGTGACCGCGCCGACGCCCGAGGAGATGTACAAGCGCGCCGAGTTCGCCAAGTCGCTCGACATGCCGATCATCATGCACGATTACCTCACCGGCGGCTTCTGCGCCAACACGGGCCTGGCGAACTGGTGCCGCGAGAACCGCATGCTGCTGCACATCCACCGCGCCATGCACGCGGTGATCGACCGCGACCGCCACCACGGCATCCACTTCCGCGTGCTCGCCAAGGCGCTGCGGCTCTCCGGCGGCGACCACCTGCACACCGGCACCGTCGTCGGCAAGCTCGAGGGCGACCGCGAGGCGACGCTCGGCTGGATCGACCTGCTGCGCGAGAAGTACGTGAAGGAAGACCGCAAGCGCGGCATCTTCTTCGACCAGGACTGGGGATCGATGCCCGGGGTCTTCGCGGTGGCCTCCGGAGGCATCCACGTCTGGCACATGCCCTCGCTGCTGTCGATCTTCGGCGACGACGCGGTGTTCCAGTTCGGCGGCGGCACGCTCGGCCACCCCTGGGGCAACGCGGCGGGCGCGGCGGCCAACCGCACGGCGCTCGAGGCCTGCGTCGAGGCGCGCAACCAGGGCCGCCAGGTCGAGAGGGAGGGCAAGGACATCCTCACCGCCGCCGCCCGGCACAGCCCGGAGCTGCGGGTCGCGATGGAGACCTGGAAGGAAATCAAGTTCGAGTTCGACACCGTCGACAAGCTCGACCTCGCCCACGCCTGACCATCATCGAGGAACATCATGAGCGAAATCCAGGATTACCGATCCAACCTCTCCGACCCGGCGAGCCGCAGGTTCGAGACCTTCTCCTACCTGCCGCCGATGAGCGAGCTGCAGATCCGCAAGCAGGTCGAGTACATCGTGAGCAAGGGCTGGAACGCCGCCGTCGAGCACACCGAACCCGAGAACATGGCCGGCTCGTACTGGTACATGTGGAAGCTGCCGATGTTCGGGGAGACCCGCGTCGAGCGGATCCTCGCCGAGGCGGAGGCCTGCCGGCGCGCGCACCCGGGCCACCACGTGCGCCTGATCGGCTACGACAAGTACAAGCAGTCGCAGGGCGCCGCCATGGTGGTGTTCCGCGGCAAGACCGTCTGACGCGGAGGCCGGAACGATGGCACTGATCTCGATGCGGCAGCTGCTCGACCACGCCGCAGAGAACTCCTATGGGATTCCGGCGTTCAACATCAACAACCTGGAGCAGATCCAGGCGATCATGCAGGCCGCCGAGGAGACCGACAGCCCGGTGATCCTGCAGGGCTCGGCCGGCGCGCGCAAGTACGCGGGCGAGGCGTTCCTGCGCCACATGGTGCAGGCCGCGGTGGAGCAGTATCCGGGCATCCCGGTGGCGCTGC
>Ga0082335_1009184_pt1 | contig 10800 bp, 12 predicted proteins | sample Subgrocontami58m_FD_72375 | JGI IMG/M metagenome (GOLD analysis project Ga0082335, IMG submission 72375) | Subsurface groundwater microbial communities from S. Glens Falls, New York, USA - GMW37 contaminated, 5.8 m (SPADES assembly) (version 2) ... | reverse complement strand
CTGCCCCCAGGACGTCGAGGACTGGAGCCAGAAGATCGAGCGCATCGGCAACCTCAATTCCCCGGAGAGCGCGCGCGGCCGCCTCTACGGCAGCCTGCGGCTCGCCGTGTCGATCAACGCCGACGGGTCGCTCGCCGGGCTGGAGCTGGAGCGCTCCTCGGGCCACCCGGTGCTCGACCGCGCCGCGCGGCGCATTGTCGAGATGGCTGCGCCGTTCGCCGGATTCCCCGCCAACATCCGGCGCGACACCGACATCCTGGTGATCACGCGCACCTGGCATTTCGCACCCGGAGACAGGCTGTTCAGCGAATAGCCGGGCCGCCCGCGATATCCCGAAACCGGCTTCGAACCCCATGACTGACCGCTACGCGGTGATCGGCAATCCGGTCGCGCACAGCCAATCCCCGCTCATCCATGCCGCGTTCGCGCGCCAGACCGGCGAGGACATCGAATACGGGCGGCTGCTCGCCCCGCTGGACCGGTTCGCCGAAACCGTGGAGCGGTTCCGCGATGAAGGCGGTCGCGGACTGAACGTCACCCTGCCGTTCAAGGAGGAAGCCCATCGCCTCGCGACGGCGCGCTCGGAGCGCGCCGCGGCCGCGCAGGCGGCGAACACGCTGCGCTTCGACGCCGGCGCGATCTACGGCGACAACACCGACGGCGTGGGCCTGGTGCGCGACATCCGCGACAACCTCGGCCTCGCCATCGCCGGGCGGCGCGTGCTCCTGCTCGGCGCGGGGGGAGCCGCGCGCGGCGTCGTCGCGCCGCTGCTCTGGGAGCGCCCGCAGAGCCTCACGCTCGCCAACCGCACCCTGGAGCGCGCGCTTGCGCTGGAGCGCTTCTTCGGGCCGCGACTGCGCGCGAGCACCTACGAGGCGCTGCGGGGACGGCAGTTCGACCTCGTGATCAACGCCACTTCGGCGGGCCTCGCCGGCGCCTTGCCGCCGCTGCCCGCCGGGGTCTATGCCGCCGGGTCGCTCGCCTACGACATGATGTACGGAGCCGGGCTGACGCCGTTCCTGGAAGCCGCGCGCAGCGACGGCGCAGCCTCGGCCGCCGACGGCCTGGGCATGCTGGTGGAGCAGGCCGCGGAGTCGTTCTTCGTCTGGCGGGGCGTGCGGCCGCCGACGGCCGAGGTGCTCGCCTCGCTCAGGGGCGACGGGCGGTGGTGACCCGGGCGATCCACGGCCTGTGGCGCGTCTTCGCCTACGCGCTCGCCGCGCTCGTGGCGATCTTCGCTCTCTACCAGGGATGGTATCTCCTCCACATCCTCTACTGGGTGAACCACGACCCGGGGCCGACGCGCGTCATGGAGGCGCGGCTGGAGGCCCTCAGGGAGAAGAATCCCCGCGCCCAGCTCGACCATCGCTGGGTCTCCTACGGCCGGATCTCCGCGCAGCTGAAGCGCGCCATCGTCGTCGCGGAGGACGCGAAGTTCATCGACCACGAAGGCTTCGACTGGGAGGGCATCCAGCGGGCCATGGAGAAGAACCAGCGCCGCGGCAAGGTCGTCGCCGGCGGCTCGACCATCACGCAGCAACTGGCGAAGAACCTGTTCCTCTCGGGCGAGCGCAGCGTGCTGCGCAAGGCGCAGGAGGCCGTCATCACGGCGATGCTCGAAGCCGCGATGGACAAGCGCCGCATCCTCGAGATCTACCTCAACGTCGCCGAATGGGGCGAGGGCGTGTTCGGCGCCGAGGCCGCGGCGCGCCACTACTTCGGCGTCCCGGCGGCGGGCTTGAGCGGCGAGCAGGCGGCGCGGCTCGCGGCGATGCTGCCCCGGCCCAGGTTCTACGACCGCAATCGCGGCTCGCCCTACCTCGCCCGCTACGCCGAGACCATACAGGCGCGCATGTCCGGGGCGCAGGTGCCTTGACCTAAACCGGCATAGCCGGAACCAGGCAGCTCACCTCGTTCTGGAATCCATCAATCTCGCAATTTTGGGAAGTTGCGAAGTTGCAACTTCCCAAAATTGCGAGACATTGGCAACCCCAAATTCTTCGCCAAATCTGTCAACACTTGACTTGTAAGGTACTACGGCTGCCGGGCCGCGCGGCGGCCGCGCTCGGGGTCGATCCCCGCAAGCAGAACCAGCCCCACGATGAAGTAGCAGCCGGTGACGAGCATCGCGAGGCGGTGATTGCCGAGCGACACCCAGCTCGCGATGCCGTAGGTGATCGGGCCGAGGATCGACGAGAGCTTGACCGCGAGGCCCCACAGGCCGAAGAACTCGGCGAGCCTGTCCTTCGGGCTCAGATAGCCCACCAGCGCCCTGCCCGCGGACTGCGATGCGCCAAGGCACAGGCCGGCGAGGTTCGCCGCGATCCAGAACAGGGGCCGCGTCTCGGCGAACCAGGCGAGCGCCACCGTCACGCTCCAGCCGACGAGCGTGAGCCCGATGGTGCGCACGTGGCCCAGGCGGTCCTGCACGTGGCCGAAGGCGAAGGCGCCGACGGCGGCGGTGAGGTTGACGGCGAGGATGAGCACGATCGAATCCCGGGTCGTGAATCCCATCGCCTGCTCGGCGTACACGGCCGCGATGGTCACCACTGCCTGTATCCCCGCCTGGTAGAACACCAGGCAGACGAGGAAGCGCCGCAGGTCCCGGTACTGCGCCGCGTGCCTGAGCGTGTGCAGCACCCGGGCGTAGGCATCGCGCATCGCGCGCCCGCGCCCCGCCGCCTGCGGCTCGGCGCGCTCCCGCAGCAGCAGGAACGTCGGCAGGCTCGCGAGCGCGAACACGACTGAGGTGATGAGCATGGTCACAGGCACGAAGGCCGAGGCTGGTTCGCCCTGCGCCTGGGCGTGCGTCACGTAGGCGAGGCACAGGCCGAGCGTGAGCAGGCCGCCGACATAGCCCAGGCTCCAGCCCCAGCCTGAGACCTTGCCGAGCGCCGGGCCGCGCGCGATCTCGGGCAGGAAGGCGGCGACGATGTTCTCGCCGGTGCCGAAGAACAGATTGGAGGCGGCGACCAGGACGATCGCGAGCGCCACTTCGCCCGGTCCCACGGTCGCGAGCAATGCCGTGAACGCGACGCAGCCCGCGGTGGTGGCCGCGAGCAGGCGCTTCTTCGCCGCGTGCAGGTCCGCCCACGCGCCCACCAGCGGCGCGGTGAGCATGATCGCCGCATACGAGAGCGACAGGGTGAGCGTCCACGCGAAGGTCGCCCAGGGACGGTTGCCCGCGACCGCCGAGACGAAATACGCGTTGAACACCGCGGTGATGACCACGGTGGTGTAGCCCGAGTTGGCGAAGTCGTACATCGCCCAACCGAACACTTCGGTCGGACTCGCGTCATCGTTGCGGCCGGAGGTTTGCGGGCGCGAGCTCATGAAAATTTCCTTGGGCAATGATACGCGCGGAGTTAGAATCCCCGCAGCCCGCGAGGGCGCACGCGTCTGCACGCAGCCGGAACCTGCACCCGCCATGGCCGATACCGCCTCGCCGACGAAGGAGCTCGAGCACCTGCAGGAGGATCTGCGCGAGGTGCAGGAGTTGCTGCGCCGGCACAGGCTCGTCGAGACCCTGGTGAGCCGCCAGGAGATGCCCAGGCACGAGCTGGTCGAGTCGCTCGTTCACAAGCAGAACGTCGCCGAGCTGCGCGCAAAGCTCGATCGCATGCACCCGGCGGACATCGCCTACGTGCTCGAGGCGCTGCCGGTGCAGGAGCGGCTGGCCGTCTGGGACCTCGTCAAGGCCGAGCGCGACGGCGAGATCCTGCTCGAGGTCTCCGACGCGGTGCGCGAGAGCCTCATCGCGAGCATGGACTCGCACGAGCTGCTCGCCGCGGCCGAGCAGCTCGAGGCCGACGAGATCGCCGATCTCGCCCCCGACCTCCCCGACGGCGTCATCCAGGACGTCTTCCAGTCCCTCCCCGTCGAGGAGCGCGAGCAGTTGCGCGCGGCCATGTCCTATCCCGAGGACGCGGTCGGGGCGCTCATGGACTTCGACGTCGTGAGCGTGCGCGAGGACGTGACCCTCGAAGTCGTGACGCGCTACCTGCGCCGCTTCGACGAGCTGCCCGACCACACCGACCAGGTCTTCGTCGTCGACCGCGACGAGCGCCTGAAGGGCGTGCTGCCGCTCTCCCGGCTCATCGTCGCCGATCTCGAGGACACCGTGGCGAAGGTGATGGTGCGCGAGATGGTCACCCTGTATCCCAACGACAAGGCCCAGGAAGCGGTCAAGGCCTTCGAGCGCTACGACCTCGTCTCCGCGGCGGTGGTCGACGAGGCGGGCAAGCTCGTGGGCCGCGTCACGGTCAACGACGTGGTGGACTTCATCCGCGAGAAATCCGAGAGCGACGTGCTGGCGCAGGCCGGCCTGCGCGAAGAGGAGGACATTTTCTCCTCGGTGTGGGCGAGCGTGAGGAACCGCTGGGCCTGGCTCGCGATCAACCTGGTCACTGCGTTCATCGCCTCGCGCGTGATCGGCGCCTTCGAGGGCTCGATCCAGCGGCTGGTGGCCCTCGCCGCGCTCATGCCGATCGTGGCCGGCATCGGCGGCAACTCGGGCAACCAGACCATCACCATGATCGTTCGCTCGATCGCGCTCGGCCAGGTGCAGGTCGAGCAGGCGAAGAAGCTGTTCTCCAAGGAGATCGGCGTTTCGCTGATGAACGGGCTCATCTGGGGCGGCATGCTGGGCGTCATTGCCTACTGGCTGTATGGCAGCGTGCCGCTCGGCCTGGTGATGACCGCGGCGATGACGCTCAACCTGGTCCTCGCCGCGCTGATGGGGGTGGGGATCCCGCTCGCGTTGATGAAGCTCGGCCGCGATCCGGCGGTGGGATCCTCGGTGCTGATCACGGCGGTGACCGACAGCGGCGGGTTCTTCATCTTTCTCGGGCTCGCGACGCTGTTCCTGGTTTGACGCATTGGTGGAGGACCGACATGCTCAAGGAGTTCAAGGAATTCGCAATGCGCGGCAGCGTCGTCGACCTTGCGGTCGGCGTCATCATCGGCGCGGCTTTCGGCAAGATCGTCGATTCGCTCGTGAAGGACGTCATCATGCCGCCGATCGGCTTTGTCCTGGGCAGGGTCGATTTCTCCAACCTGTTCCTGGTGCTCAGGGACGGAACCCAGCCCGGCCCGTACGCGACGCTGGAGGCGGCGGCGAAGGCGGGCGCGGTGACGCTCAACTTCGGGGTGTTCCTCAATACCGTGATCTCCTTCGTGATCGTCGCCTGGGCGATTTTCATGGTGATCAAGGCGATGAACAGGCTGAAGCGCCTGGAACAGACGGCTCCGCCTGCGCCGGCCGCGCCGGCCGAGCCGCCCGAGGAAGTGAAGCTACTGCGCGAGATCCGCGACGCCCTCAAGCGGCCTTGACGGTTCCGCGCCCGCGCGCTGCGCGGGGCGCACGCGGTTCACTTTCCGTGGGCTGCCAGAAGTGTTTCGATGCGCAAGCGCAGGTTGCGCGACGCCTCGCTCTCCGAGAAATGGATCCCGATTCTGGGCGTGGTGTGGCGGCCGCTCTCCGGCGGCACGGTCCATACCACTTCGCCGTCCACGGAAAACCGTTCAGTCTCCCCGGGCAGCGTGAGCAGCAGGTAGATGACGTCGCCCAGGTGGTACTGCGCGGTGGTCGTCACGAACAGGCCGCCGCGTTTGAGCCAGGGCATGTAGGCCTTCTCCAGGTCCGAGCGCCGTGCAATCGTCACGGAGAGCAGTCGCGGGCGGTCCATGCTCGGATCGGCTCGGGAGGCGGGAGCGCCGCGCCGGCTCAGCCCTTGGCCGCGGCGAAAGCCTCGCGCGCCGCCGCGCCGCTCGCCGCAATGTCGGCCGCGGTGTGGGCCGAGGACACGAATCCGGCCTCGTAGGCCGAGGGCGCGAGGTACACGCCGCGCTCCAGCATGGCGTGGAAGAAGCGGTTGAACGCTTCCTTGTCGCACTGCATGACTTCGGCGTAGCTCGCCGGCGGCTGCGCGCGGAAGTAGATCCCGAACATGCCGCCCACCGACTGCGCGGAGAACGCGACGCCCTGCCTGCGCGCTTCGCCCGCGAGCGCATCGGCGAGGGACTGCGTGCTCGCGGACAGCCGCTCGTAGAAGCCCGGCGCCTGGACCAGGGCGAGCGTCGCCAGGCCCGCGGCGACGCCGATGGGGTTGCCCGACAGCGTGCCCGCCTGATAGACCGGCCCGAGCGGGGCGATTCTCTCCATGATGTCGCGGCGCCCGCCGAACGCCCCCACCGGCATGCCGCCGCCGATCACCTTGCCCAGCGTGGTCAGGTCCGGCCGGATCGCGAACAGGCCTTGCGCGCAGGTGAGGCCGACGCGAAACCCGGTCATCACCTCGTCGAAGATGAGCACCGCGCCGTGCCGTGTGCACAGCTCGCGCGCAAGCCGCAGGAATTCCACCGAGGGCCGCACCAGGTTCATGTTGCCCGCGACCGGCTCGACGATGACCGCGGCGATCGAATCGCCCTTCGCCTTGAACGTCGCTTCGAGCTCGCTGCAGTCGTTGTACGCGAGCACGAGCGTGTGGGCGGCGGTCTCCGGCGGCACGCCGGCCGAGCTCGGCTGGCCGAGGGTCAGGGCGCCCGAGCCCGCTTTCACGAGCAGGCTGTCGGCGTGCCCGTGGTAGCAGCCCTCGAACTTCACGATGGCCGAGCGGCCGGTGTAGCCGCGCGCCAGGCGCAGCGCGGACATCGTGGCCTCGGTGCCGGAGGAAACCAGGCGCACCAGCTCCATGCTGGGGACGAGCCGGCACAGCAGCTCGGCCATCTCGATCTCGGCCTCAGTCGGCGCGCCGAAGGACAATCCCCTGCCCGCGGCTTCGCGCACCGCGGCGACGACTTGCGGATGCGCGTGCCCGGCCACCAGCGGCCCCCACGAGCCGACGTAGTCGATGTAGGCGCGGCCGTCGGCGTCGAACACCCGGCTGCCTTCGCCGCGCACGAGGAAGGGGGGCGTGCCGCCGACCGCGCGGAACGCGCGCACCGGGGAGTTGACGCCGCCGGGAATGCTGCGCTGGGCCCGGGAGAAAAGCGATTCGTTGTGTGTGCTCATCGTTTCCTGCGCTCGAATGCGTCGCGGAACAGGGCCGCGGCCGCGGTGATGTCGGGGGCTTCGAACACGGCCGTGATCACGGCGAGCGCGTCGGCGCCGGCCTCGATCACCGCGGCCGCATTCTGCGGCGTGATGCCGCCGATGGCAACCAGGGGCACCGAGAGCTGCGCACGCGCCTCGGCGAACAGCGCGAGGGGCGAGCGCACCGCGCCGGGTTTGGTCGGCGAGGGGAAGACGCTGCCGAAGGCGACGTGGTCCGCGCCCGCCGCCACCGCGCGCTTGGCGAGGTCCATGCGCGAGTAGCAGGACGCGCCGAGCAGCTTGTGCGGCCCGAGGCGCGCGCGCGCCGCGGCGATCTCGCCGTCGTCCCGTCCCAGGTGCACCCCGTCGGCGCCGACTTCGAGCGCGAGCTCGAGGTCGTCGTTGACGATGAGCGGGACGAGCGCGCGGCGGCAGACCGCGGCGAGCGCTTCGGCCTGGGCGCGGCGCAGCGCGGCATCGGGGGACTTGCTGCGGTACTGCACGACGCGCGCCCCGCCCGCGAGCGCGGACTCCACTTCGCGTGCAAGACGCTGCGTATCGGCCTGCTCGCGGGTGATCGCGTACAGGCCGGTGATCCGGCCGCGCGCTCCGGAGTCGCGAGCGCGTTCGTCGGGACCGCGCTCGCGCCGATCAGGACCGCGCTCGCGCGGTGCGCCTTCGGCCGCGCTCATTCCTCGCCCGCGCCTTCGTCCACGTCCCGCGCCCAGAAGAAGCGGTCCGGCATGTACTGCCCCATGCCGGCCCTGAACGCGGCCGAAAGCGTCTGCCAGGTATATTCCTGCGCCTCGTGCACCGCCTCGGGGACATCGAGCCCGTTGGCGAGCATCGCGGCGATGGCGGAGGCGAGCGTGCAGCCCGAGCCGTGATAACTGCCGGCCAGGCGCTCCCAGTTGTCCGAGCGGACCACGCCGTCGGGCCCGTAGAGCGTGTTGACGACCTGCGGGGTGTTCTCGTGCGTCCCCGTGATCAGCACGTACTCGCAGCCGAAGGCGAGCAGGCGCCGCGCGCACTCGTCGAGCCCGCCGACCTCTGGCTCCTCGCCCTCGTCCTGCACCAGGCGGCGCGCCTCGGCGCCGTTGGGGGTGAGTATCGTCGTCTGCGGCAGCAGCAGCTCGCGCAGCGCCGAGACCATGTCCTCGGAGGAGAGCTCGTCGCCGCGGCCCGAGGCGAGCACCGGGTCGAGCACCAGCGGCACGTCGGGATAATCCGAGACCACCTCGGCGATCGCCGCGATGTTCTCGACGCTGCCCAGGACCCCGATCTTGAACGCCGCGACCGGCATGTCCTCGAGCACGACCCTCGCCTGATCGATGATCCAGTCCGAGTCGATGGCCATGACGCCGTCGACGCCCGCGGTGTCCTGGACGGTGACCGCCGTCACCACCGACAGGGGATGGCAGCCCAGCGCCGACAGCGTCAGGATGTCCGCCTGCAAGCCCGCGCCGCTCGTGGGGTCGGTCGCGGCGAACGCGAGCACGATGGGCGGAATGTGGGGAGAGGGCATTGACGTGGAGTCCCGCGCGGCCCGCCCGGGTGGAAAGCCCAGGGGCAACGCGGTAAGATGCAAGCGCGTATTTTAATCCCTTTCCCAGGGCCATGGCAGAGATAAAAACCGAATTCAGGACCTGGATGTGCTTGATCTGCGGCTTCATCTACGACGAGGAGGCAGGGCTCCCGGACGAGGGCATCGCCCCCGGCACGCGATGGGAAGACGTGCCGATGAACTGGACCTGTCCCGAGTGCGGGGCCCGCAAGGAAGACTTTGAAATGGTCCAAGTCTGACCCCGGGGCTGTTTCGGGATGACTGAGACAGCCTCGTTCGAAGTCGGGAACTACCGCCATCTGCGCAAGTGCTACCAGTGCGGCCTGCTGAAGTGGCTCAAGCGCGACGCGGGCGGCGCGGAGGACATGCGCACGGCGGTTCGTGAAGTCGAGCGCACGCAAGGGCTCACAGGGCAGGGCCCGTTCTGGCGGGCCGCGCTCGCGTTCTTCGACGCCCTGGTGGCGAAGCCGATCGGGGAGTCCGGCGGCGCGACGCCGCTGTGCGTGGGCATCGAGCGCCAGTTCGGCCGGCTGGCCGAGGGCGCGACCGGCGTCCCGGAGCAACTCCTGCGCGAGGTCCTGCGGGGCGTCGCCGGGGATGCCCTGGGGCAGGCGCAGGAAGCCTGGAACGCATTCGCCGTCGAGGACGAAGCGCCGGGTCTGATCGCGTTCCGCGGCGCGAGCGACGCGCTGGGCGCCTGGGTGGCCGACCTGGGGAATGCCGACCTCGTCGCGCTCGCCGAGGAGCTGGCCGGCTTCTCGAGCTGGATGGTTTCCCACGAATCCGAAATGAGCGAAGCCATCGCGCTCGAGGTGGCGACCGCGCTGCTGCTGCTGGAGAGCGCGCTCGCGAGCTTCGACGCGCTCGGCGCGGAATTCGCGCACCAGTCGCGGTTCGTGCGCCAGCGGCTGCGCGCCTGCATGGCCGGAAGCCTGCTGCGGACCGCGCCTTCGATTCCGCTCGTGGACGCGCTGTCGCGCAAGGCCCAGGGCCAGATGCTCGCGAGCCAGGCCGTGGCGGAGATCCGAACCAATCTGCGCTCGATCAAGCGCGTCTCGGACGCCATCCTGCGCGATCCGGCGAGGCGGGTCGACGCAAGAGCGCTCAGCGGGCCGCTGCACCAGGTGAAGGCCGCGCTGGACATCCTGGGGCGCTCGCACGAGCGCCAGGCGCTGGTCGAGTGCGAAGCCGAGCTCGCCCGGCTGGCGGAGTCCGGCGCGGGGACGCGTCCCGACGAAATGGAGCGCGTCGCCCAGAGGCTCTCGAGCCTGGGATCGGACATCGAGTCCGATCTCGCCCGCGTCGAGGGAAAGGTCCGGGACGAGCCGCCCGTGTAATGCCAGAGGGGACGCCGCCCCTCAGACGGCCGGTGCGGAAGCCGGCAGCCCAGGCCGGTTTACCAATTCACTCTCGTCATTTTGCACAGTTGCGAACGCAACTGTGCAAAATGACGAGACTTATTCAAACCCAACACCTCTCCGACGTTGTCAGCACTCGAGCGTTGGCAGACAGGGGTCATAATGATCGCCCTGTCATGGCCTGATCGATGCCATCTTGCCGGAACGTGATATTTGCCGGAAACGGCGCGAATCGAAATTGTGCGGGCCTGCCGCGGCGATTACAATAGTTCGACGGGACCACATGTCGCAGGTCAACCTCACCGATCACTTCCTGATCGCCATGCCCAACATGGTCGATCCGTATTTCGCGCGCTCGCTGACCTACATCTGCGAGCACAACGACCAGGGCGCGCTCGGCGTCGTGGTGAACCGCCCGATCGACATGACCCTGAGCGCGCTGTTCGAGCGCCTGAGCCTGACCATCGCCCCCGACGGACGCGCCAACGAGCCGGTCTATTTCGGCGGCCCGGTGCAGACCGACCGCGGCTTCGTGCTCCACCAGCCCGTCGGCGAGTGGCAGTCGACGCTTGCGGTGCAGGACCGGGTCGGGCTGACGACCTCCAAGGACATCCTGGAGGCGGTCGGCGGCGGCGCGGGGCCGCCGAGGCTGCTGGTCACGCTGGGCTATTCGGGCTGGGCCCCCGGGCAGCTCGAGAACGAGATCAAGCAGAACGCGTGGCTCACCGTCGCGGCGAGGGACGCGATCATCTTCGACCTGTCGATCGAGGAGCGCCTGCCGGCGGCGATGGAATTGCTCGGCATCAACTTCGCCAGCCTCTCCGACGAGGCGGGGCCGGCGTGAA
>Ga0082335_1009183_pt1 | contig 10803 bp, 11 predicted proteins | sample Subgrocontami58m_FD_72375 | JGI IMG/M metagenome (GOLD analysis project Ga0082335, IMG submission 72375) | Subsurface groundwater microbial communities from S. Glens Falls, New York, USA - GMW37 contaminated, 5.8 m (SPADES assembly) (version 2) ... | reverse complement strand
ATGGAAATATATCCAGAGTATCCCCTCGAACCCTGTATGTACCTCTTTTAAAATCAATATCATTCCGCTCGTAATACATTTTCTGCAGAATTTTCATTACCTGTGGCATGGTAGTTTTCATACCTTGCCCAATTTCTAAAATTGCCTGTCCATATTCAACAGGTGAACCCAGGTTATAAATACAGGAAACAGAAGCTACCACAATTACATCCCTGCGGGTTAAAAGCGAGGCAGTGGTGGAAAGACGGAGTTTTTCAATTTCTTCATTAATAGAGGCATCTTTTTCAATATAAGTGTCACTCTGTGGAATATAAGCTTCAGGCTGGTAATAATCATAGTAAGAAACAAAATATTCTACGGCATTTTTAGGAAACAAACTTTTAAACTCTTGGGCCAGTTGTCCTGCTAAGGTTTTATTGTGGGAAATTACCAGAGTTGGCCTCTGCACTTTTTGAATAACATTAGCCATGGTAAAAGTTTTCCCGGATCCTGTTACACCTAAAAGCACTTGATGCTGTTTACCTTTATTCAGGCCTGCCACAAGCATGTTAACTGCTTGTGGTTGATCCCCGGTAGGCTTAAAATCAGAAATAATCTTAAATCTTGCCATAACATTTAATTATACAACAATGATACAGTTTTACCCAGTTGACAGTTTCGGGTTAAGTTTGATAATATTTAGGGTACAATATGCCGATTACTCTTTACAGAAGACAAAAGCAAATTTTAAGTTTTATCAGACAATATATTGATAAATACGGATATGCGCCCACTCTCTCCAATATTGCCGAGGCCATTGGAGTTTCCTCTTTGGCAACAGTCCATGAACATCTTGGTTCTCTTGTTAAAAAAGGAGTTATTAAAAAATACGAGGGGGCGGTCCGGGGAATTGAAGTTGTTGATCAAAAAATCTCTCATGCCCTGACAGGTATAGAATTACCCATTTTAGGCTTTATAGCTGCAGGTCAACCCATTATGACTTATACAGATCCAGATGCCAGCTTAAATATCCCCCCGGCCATGATTTCCGGCAAAAAACGCTCCTATGTCTTGCAAGTCAAAGGGAATTCCATGATTGAAGATGGGATTTTAGATGGGGACTTTGTCATTATTGAAGAACAACTGGAAGCTTTTGACGGAGATATTGTGGTAGCTCTTTTGGAAAACGGCCTAGCTACCCTGAAGCGGTTTTTCCGCGAAGCCGGCAGGGTGCGCCTTGAACCTGCCAATTCTTCCATGGCTCCGATCTATGCCACAGATGTAAAAATCCAGGGTAAATGCACAGGGGTAATTAGAAGGTTTAATTAGCTTCCCATGCTTTACATAATAGCCACTCCAATAGGAAATTTAAAAGATATTACTTTAAGGGCTTTGGAGATTCTGCAGTCTGTAGACGGCATCATTTGTGAGGATACCAGAAGAACTTCTCTCTTACTAAATCATTACCAGATTAAAAAACCCTTAAAAATTTTAAATGATTTTAATGAATCAAAAAATATTAACGACCTGGTAAATTTGGTTAAAAATGAGGATTGGGCTTTAGTTTCTGATGCAGGCACGCCTTTAATATCTGATCCCGGATATAAACTTGTCAGAGAATGTATTAAAAACAATATAAAAGTTGACTCTCTACCAGGCCCTTCATCAGTAATTACAGCTTTAACCTTATCAGGTTTACCTCCTGATAAATTTATGTTTTTAGGGTATCTTCCGGAAAAACAAGGTCATAGAAATCAACTCCTAAAAAAACTTACTGAAAAAATTACATATATTATCTTTGTTGCTCCTCATAAATTACTTAAAATACTTCAAGAAATGCAGGAAATTTATGGGGATATTGAAATATGCCTTGCTCATGAATTAACCAAAATCCACCAAAGCGTTGAAACCAAAAAATTAAGCAAATGGCTGGAGGATCTGAAAAATCCAAAGGGTGAATATGTTTTACTTTTTAGATTAAATCCTTAAATCCGAGATCCTTTTAATAACTTCTCTGTTTTATGGATATGAAATATCTGGGCGCACACCTTTATAGAATTCTCTATAACCATTTGGGATTACCCCAATACCATGAGATGTTATAGCACTTAGAACCTTTCTTGGGTGAGATACCAAGGCTAGGCCAAATAATATACCTATTACTAAATGGCTCCCAACATTATCTGGTAAAACTCTTGCTTGAGCAGTCTCGGATGAAGACAATTGCGAACCGTCATTTGTTTCAGGTGTAAGTCTTGCCATCTTGATTTGATTATAACATCACATTCTTTTTAAAACCAGTCTTTTCTCTGTCTGATGCAAATTATCTCTTATTGAAGGAGCTTCATAGCGTTCCACCACCACCCCATAAACCCCCTTTTCCACCAGGAAATCCAAAACTTCCGGATACAAAACAATGCTTCCCACAGCCAAAAACAATTTTTTTGATTTATGCAAAAGTTTTAATCCGTCTTCCAAAAATTTAAGCAGACCCCCAACCTGTCTTTTATAAAACATTAGCTCTGCTTCCTGATGATCAAAGCCGGAAAAATGAGCTATTAACTCATCCATATTTAAGACTATACCGTCCAGTCCTGCCAGCAGATATTCTTCCAAATTAATAATATTTTCCGGAGTAGCCACCTCCATCCAAATCTGCAGAGAATTTTTTCTCATTAATTTTTTTACTGCTAAATCCCTTTTAATTTGCATCAGCTCCTCTACGGACCTGACAAACGGAATAACAATATGAACATTATTTAACCCTTTTTTATGTCTGGCAAAATCCAGAGCGTCAATTAGCGGATCAAATAAACTTTTTTGATGAAGCAAACGAAGAGCACCCCTTACTTTCCCCATTCCCTCGGATTTATCAGCTAATTTAAGCAGTATGGGCAAATCTGGAAAAGTCATAGCACACTCTACCATTCTCCACGCTAAATTTTCAAAAGATTCTCTTGGCTTATTAAGATCAAATATTTTTTCAGAAGCAATATACACCCCGTCAATATTATCCTCAACTACCTGTCCGCCAGACATATCTAAAAACACCTTCACCGCGCTTTTTGCTTTTTCATCCTCATCTTTTCTGTACACACCAGGTGTGTGTTGAATAGACACATCAGGATATGATAAGGGATTTAAACCAATCAATTTAACTCCCCCACCTTGCCTGCCGGCAGGCAGGTCCATCACCCACTCATATTCATGGGGAGTAAATAATTTTTTATTTGCCGACTTTACAATTTCATCCAGCTTTTTTAAATCATTCGGGTGAAGCTTTCCATGCTTAACTGATATTACCGAATCATCCTGTAAACTATCAAAATATGCCCTGCCATATGCCTCCGGCTTTTTTACAAAAACAACTACTTGCGGATCCAAACCTTCAGTTATACCAAGGTAAAAACCATCTTTCCAAAGTCTTTGTTTAATCTGATCAAGCCATACTCCCAGCAAATTCAGCCAAAGCTCTCTAACCGATTTTATTACCTCGCCATTTGCAAAAAATCGTTTGTGTTTTCCTGCTTCTCTGATTAAAATTTCCGGAGGGGGAGTAGAGTTTATTTCCTTTTTTACCAAAGTCAAGGACTGTTCAAAAATCTCCTTGTGACCAAAATCAAAATGCTCCAGAATTATTTTAAGATGAAGTTCGGGTGGCGTTACTGCAACACCTTGTGCAACCGGCAAACCCGATCTTGCCAGTTTACCCAAAGCCACATTTAGTTTGCCAAAAATTAAGGCATCGTCATCGCTTAAAAGTTTAATGGGCAGAATCTCTAACATTTTACTCTGTAATCTTTATAGTATCTCCCACCTTTATATTTAATCTTGCAATTGTCCCCGCGTTAACTTCCAAAATCCTATCAATCGATTCCTTTGGTACATATATTGGCAAATCAATATCTTTTTGATTAACTCGCGGCGGAGAAACATTTTCCAGAAGATCTACCACCTGATCTCCTTTAATCCAGATAAAATCAAGTGGAAAGCTTACCCCCTTCATCCAAAAAGGGTATTTGTCTTCTTTAGGAAAAATAAAAAGCATTCCCCCCTGCTCCTCCAAACTCTTCCTTCCACCCAAGCCTTTAGATCTTTTGGCTTGGGTATCGGCAATTTCCACTTTGAGCTTGGCTTCGTTAACAATTACTTCACCAAATTTGGCCTGCTGCGGCAGAAAAGGGAAAGTCGTAACCTTGCCAATAAAAATTGCCACAGCTATAAATATCAAAATTAAAAGCAGAACAGACTGAATTAAAAACTTTTTCATATTTTCCGTCTATTTCTACCATACCACTACCAACACTTCTGCCACAAGCCTCTTTTTTCCATTCTGGCCTGCTTTTGCGCTTTCAAAAACTGCTCTGCAAATTTAACATCCGGAGGAATAGTTAAAACCATAGCATAACCTTCCCTGATAAGATAATCATTAGCAAAAAGCATTGTGCCATCTTCTAAAGGCAAATAAACAAAACGCAGTAATCTACCGTATTTATCCTGATCCGTAATATCTTTTTCCAAAATCACCCTTTTGCCTTCCAGTAATTCCTTGGTTTTATTTGAGGCTTCTTTTCCAAAACACTGCACTGGTTTTCGCGGATCTTTTGTTTCCGGAGTATCAACCCCAAGTATTCTCACTCTTTTTCCGTCTTCAATCTCAAAAGTATCGCCATCTATAACTTTGGTAACCAGCACCCCGAAAGAAGTAGCTTGGGGTTGACTGATTTCTGATGCTGGTTTAAAACCAAAAAACAAAAACCCAAGACCTGCAAATACAATTAATATACTAAAAATTGCCAATAATTTAGTATTGCTGTTCATGGCTCAATCGTACCATAAAGAAGGATACGCACTTGGGGGTTGACAGCCGGAGGGAGGTGTGTGCTAGACTAAAATTGTAATGATTATTTCATTCCGTAGTTTGGGTAAATTTTTGGCAGTAGCGGTTTTTCTATCTACCCTGTTCGTAGGTGCATTCGCGACAATCGCTTACGCCACTCACTCGTGGGGTTCCTATCATTGGGCGCGCAGTACCAACCCATTTAATCTGAAGCTTGGAGACAATGTTTCAACTCTCTGGGACACGCATCTCGCTACCACATCAGGCGACTGGAGTGCATCTTCGGTGTTAAACACCGCCATTGTTAGCGGTACATCCAAAGGGAACTGTAAACCCACAAAGGGGCGGGTAGAGGTTTGCAACAAAACCTACGGCAACAATGGCTGGTTGGGCATAGCTTCAATATGGATCAGCGGAAACCACATTACCCAAGGAGTTGCCAAGATGAATGACACTTACTTTAATACCACGACATACAATACCCCGGCATGGAGACAATTCGTTATGTGCCAGGAGGTTGGACACACCTTCGGACTTGATCATCAGGATGAAGTCTTTAATAATTCGAACCTTGGCACATGCATGGACTACACAAGTGATCCGTCAACAAATCAACACCCGAACCAGCATGACTACGACCAGCTAGGAATCATCTATGAACATCTTGATGCTTTAACTACAATTCTCGGCAAAAAATCTCCTGCGCCTGCATCAGTGGACGATGATATTGATACCTCAAATCCGTCAGAATGGGGCAAAGTTATACGAAAATCCAGCGATGGACGCAGCTCCCTCCATGAGAGAGATTTGGGCAAGGGGAACAAAGTATTTACATTTGTCATCTGGGCAAAGTAATCTGATAACCTAATCTGTTTCTTACACCAGAATTATCATAGTTAATTTTTAATTTTAAATTGTAGTACTCCTCAAAAACTCTTTCGTACCATAAAGCAGGCCTTACAAATCTGATTTTGTTTTGATACTATCGGGCGGAAATGGGTTGAAGGTACAATCACCTACTATAAGATGTGAACCCGCTAGTACCTTAAACAGACTGCAAGAATTCTTTGATTTATTCCTTCAGAACGGTCTAAACTCTGAATTTGTTTATATATTTGGCTTAAAAAATGTATAAGTAATTATAGTCGAATAGGAAATTTTCAGCGTGCTTAATTCTTAGCCGAAGCCACTAAGACCACCAAATAATTTTCTTTTAGAGTCATGATATTCGTAATCTCCAGGTTGACTGTAAGCTGATTCTAAAGAAGCCTCTAAAGAATCTGGATTACTTCTCCACTGAGCCCGTGTTAATGTTGAAGATCCTCTTTTTCCAGCATGAAAGATAATTGTTCCCTCTGGGCAACACTCGACTGCGATATACTTTCCAACGAACCTTTCATAGTAATAATCGCTGTTTTTTTCGGGATATACATCACCTAAACTTACAACATCCCATCTAAGAAAGTGAGATCTATCACTATCAGGGTCTTGTAGCCTGGTTGGCCAATTAATACGTCCATCAGATCCTGAATGTAAATATGCTGAATTACCCGGACCATACACCGAACATAAATCTCCGTCGATTAGGCCGGCTAATTTACTAAGTAACGAGTCAATCTTGCTTTCCTCTCTAAAAGCCCCTGCTTGCTCTCTACGTTGCTGATGAACCGCTTCCTCTTGAGCCCGTTTCTGTAAACAAGACGCCTCTGCCGCTTGTTTTGCAGTTCTTATTGTCTCCTCATTCTGTTTTCTTACCAACGCTTCAGCCTCTAATTTTCGACTCAAGCTCTCTAAGAATCCCATATGAACGAATTTTACTACTATTAAAGTGGTAAAACAAATTTTGTGAGTAAGTTTCTGTTAATATCTTTCACTTACTGTTAATAATTGTTAACTAGTGATCCGGCTGGGATTCGAACCCAGGACCAAAAGCTTAAAAGGCTTCTGCTCTACCACTGAGCTACCGGACCTTAGATGTATTTTACTAAATTTAATCCCTTTCCACAAACCGCCGTATCTTACTTAAAAAAACTTTTACATTTTCCTCCAGATTGTTAGGGGTGGAAGAATTTATTATTTCTATTATCGCGCTGCCTATGACAGCAATGTCTGCATAAGGCTTAATTTGTTTAATTCTTTCTTTACTCCCTATTCCAAATCCCACTGCAATAGGAATGTTAAAATATTTTCTGACATTTTTTAAAAAAGAGGTAATTTTTGAGTCAAGCCCTTTTTCTGTACCGGTTATTCCCTGTCTCGCAGTACAATAAACAAACCCTTTGGCCACATCAGCATTTTTTTTAAGCCTTTCTGCTGTTGACGAAGGAGAAATAACTCTAATATGATATAAATCCGCCTCCAAACAATACTTCATAAAATGTTCTTCTTTCTCTTCTTCTAAAGGCATATCAGGCACAATCAGACCCGAGATCCCTGCCTTTTTGGCATCCAGGCAGAATTTTTTGGTGCCATATTTAAAAACCGTATTAAAATAAGCCATAAAAAGCAAAGGGATTTTGGCTTTTTTTGATAATCTTTTTGCCAGATCAAAAGCATCTTTAACTTTTGTTCCATTTGCTAAAGCTTTCTCGCAGGCTTTCATAATTGTTGGACCATCTGCCAATGGATCGGAAAAAGGAATCTGCAGTTCAATAAAATCTACTCCTGCATCTTCCATAACTTTAACCAAAGACTCTGTCAAATAAAGTGAAGGATACCCTACTACCACATGAGTCATAAGCCCTAATCTTTTTTCTTGTTTAATTTTTTCTAACTTTTTATCAATTGAATTCATCTTCCTCCTTAAGATAATCTTTTAAGAATTCAAAGAAGTTTTTATCCTTGAATGCCTTTGCCACAATGAATAAATCTTTATCACCCCTACCTGAAAGATTAACTACAATGATTTGATCTTTTCTTAATTTAGGCGCCAGTTTGACAACATAAGCAACCGCATGGGCGGATTCCAAAGCGGGAATCAATCCTTCTAACTTGGCAAGTAATTTAAAAGCTTCAAGCGCATCAAAGTCTGTTGCGGATGTAAACTCTACCCGTCCTTTCTTTTGTAAAAAAGCCAGCTCCGGTCCTATTCCCGGATAATCAAGTCCCGCAGATATACTATGCGTTTTTTGCAGGTTGCCGTCGCTATCCTGCAGGAAATATGATTTATATCCTTCGACTACACCCACTGTTCCACCCAAAAATCTCCTTGCATGCCCGCCGACTAATTTTCCTTTTCCTCCTGCTTCTACTCCGATAAGATGAACAGACGAATCTTTTAGAAAGTCTGTAAAAGCTCCCATGGCATTGCTGCCGCCTCCAACACAGGCAATAATGTAATCAGGCAATCTCCCCTCTTCTTCCATAATCTGTTTTTTTATTTCTTTGCCAACAACAGATTGAAAGTCACGGTTGATAGTGGGAAAAGGATGAGGACCCACCACAGAACCCAAAACATAATGAGTTGTTTCAACATTTTCAATATAATCTTTCAACGCAGCATTCACAGCGTCTTTTAAGGTTTTTTGGCCAGACCCAACCGGTACTACTTCTGCCCCCAATTGCTCCATTAAAAACACATTTGGCCGCTGACGGGCCATATCCTTCTCACCCATATAAACAGTGCAGGAAAATCCGAATTTAGCTGCCACAGTGGCTGTGGCCACACCGTGTTGTCCTGCTCCTGTTTCAGCTATCAACCGTTTCTTGCCCATTCTTTTGGCAAGTAAAGCCTGGCCAATGCAATGGGTAATTTTGTGGGCGCCTGTATGATTTAACCCCTCGTTTTTAAAATAAATTCTTGCTCCCTTTAATTTTTTGGTAAGATTTTCAGCAAACGACAAAGGAGTTGGCCTGCCGGCATAAGTTTTTAGATAATGTTTAAATTCTTGCTGGAAAGCTTTATCTTTTTTAGCCTCCTGGTAAACTTTTTCCAGCTCCTCCAAGGCAGGAATTAGCATTTCCGGCACATATCTTCCCCCAAATTTTCCAAAATGACCTGTTTTCATAACTCCCCCTTAGCATTTTTTATGAACTTTTTAATTTTTTGAATATCCTGCATTCCATTTTTTTCAATACCACCTGCTACATCTACCGCAAACGGCCGAACTCTCCTTATGACATTATCTACATTGTCTGGATTTAAACCACCGGCAAAAAACAAATCAAATTTCAAAGCTAGCTGCGCAGCTTTTTCCAGATTAACACTCCGGCCTTTTCTATTGGGCCTATCCAATAAAAAATAAGCCGCCTGTATTGCCTCTGGCTTATCATTAATTTGTATCGCTTTAATAACAGGAATTTTTATTTTATTTATGTATCCATTATCTTCGTTTCCATGCAGTTGTACTAAATCCAAACCCAAATCTGATGCAGTCTTATTTACATAAGTTGCTGTTGAATTCTGGAATACTCCCACAATTTTTATTTTACCCCTAATGTAATTAATAATTTCTGTTGCACTTTTGGGGTCAATATATCTTTTAGAACTTGGCACAAAATTAAATCCCAAAAAATCCGCTCCCGCGTCAACCGCCGCTTGTGCCGCTTCAACCGTTCTTATTCCGCAAATCTTTACCTGAACCAATGTTTTTAACTCTTTAATAAATTGGTTAATGTTCTGCGTTTTCATAAGCGCTGTGCCGACCAAAACTCCTTTGGCTCCGGCTCGCTTGTATTTTACAACTTCAACTCTTGAATGAATTCCTGAAAAACCCAGTTTTATAAATTTTTGCGGAATTTTTGCCAGCAATCTGCAGGCTCCATCAACATCAACCCGCAAGGTCTTTAGATTCCGGGCATTCACCGCAATAATATTTGTATCTGTTGCCATTGCTTTTTTAAGATCCTGTTCATCGTTAATTTCCACAACAGGTTCAAGGCCAATAACTTTTGACAACTTAACAAATCTTTTTAACTTTTGACCTGATACAATTTTGGCAATCAAAAGTACTCTATCTGCTCCTGCTTGTTTTATTTGATAAATCTGACTTTCGTCAAGGACAAAATCCTTAACCAGAATTGGCAAAGATACATGTTTTTTTACTTTAGCAATATCTGATAAGTCTCCCTTGAAAATGCGCTGCTCAATAATAAGGGAAATAGCGTCTGCTCCTGCCTGCTCATACTGTTTGGCACGGCTGATCAAATCCGATCTTTTACCCAGATGAGGCTCTGTAAATGAAGCAAATTTGATCTCGGCAATAACCAAAAAATCATCAGCCATATTTTTGTGTCTCCTTAATTAAATTTTCTAAAACAGCCATGGCTGATCCGCTGTCAATTGACTGCTCTGCCAGTGAAATTCCATCAAATATATTTTTTGCTTTGCCGGCTAAATACAGCGCAGCTGCCGTATTTAAAACCACAATATCTCTTTTGGGGCCCTTCTCACCTTTTAAGATACTTTTTATAATTTCTGCATTTACCATCACATCTGCCCCCATTAAATCCTTTTTATCAACCATTTTTATTCCAAACAATTTTGGAGAAATAGTAAAGTATTTAATCTTGTTTCCCTTAATTTCAAAGATTTTTGTTTTTGCGGTTGTAGTAATTTCATCCATTCCATCTTCACTGCTAACCAGCAAAAGATGTTCAAACTTTAACTTAACTGCTACTTTTGCCAATTTTGCGGCAATTTTAATATTAGGTACGCCCAAAAGCTGTCTTTTCGTTCCCGCAGGATTTAAAAACGGGCCTAAAAAATTAAAAATTGTTCTAAGACCCAGTTCTTTTCTGATTAGTCCCACGCTCTTCATGGCCGGATGAAAATTAGGAGCAAAAAGAAAAACCAAACCAACCTTTTTAAATACTTTTTCTGCCTGTTCTGGAGTCAAATTAATATTAACTCCCAACGCTTCTAAGCAATCGGCGCTGCCACATTTGCTTGAAGCAGCTCTATTGCCGTGTTTAGCAACAGGTATTCCCGCGCCCGCTGCCACAAAACTTGCAGCTGTTGAGATATTAAATGTGCCTGATCCGTC
>Ga0082335_1009181_pt1 | contig 10805 bp, 6 predicted proteins | sample Subgrocontami58m_FD_72375 | JGI IMG/M metagenome (GOLD analysis project Ga0082335, IMG submission 72375) | Subsurface groundwater microbial communities from S. Glens Falls, New York, USA - GMW37 contaminated, 5.8 m (SPADES assembly) (version 2) ... | reverse complement strand
CCCCCTGCCCGTGGGGTTCCACCTCGCCGGAATCTCCTGGTCGGATGCCGTCCCGAGCAGCGCCTCCTCCTTCGGACGCCAGTTTGCCGAGGGCTGCACCCAACGGATGCCACGGCTCTCTCGCTCAGTGCGAACGGCGGCCACAGAATGGCCAGTCCGGGTGGCAACCTCTTGGTCAGGCAGTTTCCCGAGCAAAGCCAGATCCTCCGGTTTCCAGGCCTCATAGCGAGCGTCACAGAACGGAATGCGGAGTTCCAGGCGTTTCGAGCGCACCTGACATTCCCACCGGTCGATCAATTTGGCCACCTCTCGATCCGGGCGTGTCCCCAGCAACGCGATCTCCTCAGGGGTCCAATGGCGGTGATTGGGGTTCCAGCACGGCACGCCGAGGCGGAAGCGGCGTTTCCTAACCCGGGCTAGGGTACACCCCAGCTTGAGGGCCACCTCGGCGTCGGTGAGCTTGCCCAGCAAGGCCTCTTCCTCCGGCGTCCAAGTACTCCAACTGCCGCGGGCCGCGCCGGGGCCGGCTTCAGCGGCGTTGGGCGTCTTGCCGTCGGCGTCTTCGCGCCTGGCCCTTTTGATAACCCTAAAAACTCCGTCCGCCCTGGGAATGCCCAACTTCGTGCGGCGCGCGAGCACCGCCTCGGTGCTGCGGCGAAGCACTTGCGCCAGCTTCGCGTCCGGCTTGGTCCCAAGCGCGGCATCCTCGGCCGCCGTCCACTTGCGAGGCTTGGCCTTGGCGGGAATGCCCAGGTGCTTTCGATGGAACGCCACGGCCGACGGCTTGCGCCCGAGCAGCATCGCAATCTCCCGATCCGTGCGGCTGCCGAGGATTTTCTCGTCCTCCGGACGCCAAGGTTTCAGGATTCGGACATGCTTCAGCTTGCGGCGCTGCACCACGGCGCGAATTGTACGGCCAAGTTGGCGCGCCAACACACGATCCGGCTTGGTGCCCAGCAAACGATCCTCCGCCGCCGTCCATTCCGGCGGCAACTTGCGGATTTTGCCGCTCGCCAATTGGCGGCGTCGGGTGCGAATCCGCTTGAGACCCCAGCCGAGGATGGCGCGCAGCTTTTTGTTGGAGTTCGTGGCGAACAACCGCGCGTAATGATCCTCCGGCTCAGGTTCCATGCGGCGCGGCTGAGGCGCGCGCCCGACCGCCGGTCTGCCAAGAAACTTGCGCCGGTCCGCCACCACGCGCGGGGTTCGGGTCAGCCGTTCCGCCACCTCGCGGTCGGTAAACTTGCCCACCAACTTGTCCTCCTCCGTCGTCCACGGAAACTGCCGGACGGCTCGCGGCTCAGCCGCCTGGCCCGCGTTCCCCTGAGATACTGAAGTCTGTTCGTGCATGGCATTGGCGATCGACTAGAGGTCATTCGACATTCCCGGAGACCGCCACCGGCACAAACAGGCCGAGACCCATGTAACGGCGATCACCGAGTATGAGTGGTCCGCTGATCTTTGCCGGAAACTCCAAGCGCACATGGGTTAACACGGACATCTCTCCCGGAGCACGATATTCTTCAGCACGTTGGGCCTTAGCGACAAAGGGCGTTGGAGATACCTCGATGGAACAAGCGTCAGCAAGCGCAGCAGGCAGGCCAACGTGTTTCAAGCTCTGGCGAAGCAGGGCTGCCCATTCACTGAGCTTTCGGCGATAGCTATCGTTATCGCTCAGAGGCCGTCCGTCAGGATGAAACTTGGGGATTTTGAAACCTCGGGCGATCGCCACGGGGGTGATCGAACACCACACACGACTATTGCCGAGGATCTGACGCCAAACTGCATCCATCCCGGCAGCGACACGATGCAGACGCACAGGGAGGGCCTTGCCGTTCCGTTGAAATGGAGTGTCTGTAGTGGCAACGAAATCATCAAGGGCGTTAAAAAGTGTCTCGTAGATCGGCACTGCGTCCGCCTCAACTTCTGGCGCTGCATAGCCCATCAGGGCGATACGTCGCACCCGGCCATCCGCAGTTCGTGCTTGGTTGAAGCTGGGGACAGGCATGATTGCCAAGTGGGGGCGTGTAGCTGGCTGGCCAGGGCTTGAGTGACCGGTCAGCAGTTCGGCAGCCAGCTTGGGATCATCCCAATTGTCCTCGCTGCTGGCGATACGGACCACGAGATGGCGCATGAACTCGCGCCAACGGCCTGCGAACTCGGCATCACAAGAAAGTGCAGTCGCATCAGGATCATCGTTGTCGGGAAACAGTTGGAAAATCGCCACGGCCATAGGTTGCATCGGCTGGGGTCCACCGTCGGAGTAGCGAAGGGCCTTCATCCATCTCTGAGCCGGGCGTTTGCTTTGCCGAGGCGGAACGACTTCATGATGTCGCTCCTCAAGTCCATCAGTGGTTCCGGCTTGCGGCACCCAGAGCGTGGTGTGCCCGGTGGGTTGCGGTTGCCAGCGCACAAGCGCTCTGGCGGGTGGCTCATCGACAATGGACGGGCTGACCTCCACGCGATCTTCGGCGCGGCCAAGGTAAGAGAGCCTGGCTGCGGCGTCGGTAAGAACTTCCAAATGGGCTTGTGTCTTCTTGCTTTTCTCAATCCGCCAGTGGAAGCAAACCTCCAGCGGATCACCAGACACTGAGACAGCCTTCTTGGTGGGTGCCAGAAGGGCTGATTTCGACTCTAGCTTGGACTTTTTCGGATTGTTTTGAGGAATCGCGATGCGTGGCTGCGTGCGCATCCTCTCGTCCTCAGCAGAGGCCCAGATTTCGGGCGGCGGAAGGCGCTCAAACCAGCGAAATGCGGCAAAGACTTCCTCGCGCTCAGCGGGAGTGCGAACAACGCCGAGCAAGGCCGACGACAGAAATGCCTCATGGAGACGACCCGGTGAAGGCGGCCAATCAAGTTCTTCCTGCCGATCCTCTCGGAATCGAATCCCACTGTAGCTGTGCGCTACGAAGCGGACCTGGATCGATAAGAAGCTCATGACGCAGTGTTGGCTTCTGGAGCATCATCCGTCTTGATTGTGGCCTTTTTTCCCGCCGCTTTCTTGGTGGTGGATGTTTTCGCTGTGGTTGTGACGGCTGGAGTGCCAAAGCCCTCTGAAAGAGTCTCACGAGATACGTTGAAAGGGGCCATTGTTGCTTTGACTCCGAGAATGGTCATGGCATGCTTGGCGATTTCGACCAAACGCATGCGATGAAAGTAAAGATCCTTCAGGAGTGGGCCGTCTTCCTTGGAAGGTTGGGTGCCGCGAAAGTCAAACCGAAGCGTTCCAGTCGCAATCAACTCGCAGCCTGAGCGTAAGCGGTGGCTGCCTTTGGACCGCTCATGCCCCTCGGCGAGTGCAGCGAGCGCAAACAAATAGCGCCGTGCCGCGTTGGTAAGGTCATCTGCCGTAGGGGCACTCGGTGTGTGTGCATCCAGATTGTCGTCGGCATTCTGGTCAGATGTCGGCTGCGGCGCCGAACAGTTCACCCGTGCGATGTCAGTGAGCGAGAGCAAAGAGAGACGTTCGATCTTACCCATGACCAGCACACCACCGAGCCCATCGCTGGGCGCCGCGCTGAATCCTTGCTCAGAGAGTCTATCAGCCTCAGGTTTGGTGGCCTCACGGCCAAGAACGGTCTCAGCGAACTCGTCTTTGGAGTACGGCCCCGAGTAGAGCGCGTGGCGTCGGCAGGGAACTACATCGGTGGCGTCGATCCGCGAGAGTAGGATGCGAGCATGTTTGGTGCCTTGGTCGCGACTGTCCCAGAAGCCAAACAGCAGGCTAGTTGGAAACATCTTGATCAAGGGGAGAGCATTGCCTCCCGCGAACGCCGTCACGACGGCGCGGACCTCATTCGCACGATCCGACAACCGCACACGAAAGTCGGCGATTCGATGAGGCAGGGCGAGAACCGAGGTGGCACCATCTATATCCGCTCGTCGAGGAATGACTGCATTCGCTTGTGGAACCAACTCACGAAGATCCGCCGACTCGACAAAGGCGGGCTCCATGCGGTTCGCCTGCGATTGTGGGGAGTCGATCGCGCAAAGCCGGGCGCGGATGATTTGGCGGACTTTGGCGGTCGAGTTTTTGACTCTGACGGTCTCTTCAACGTCACCATACTCGACACCAGCAAGGTCATAGACTGGCGGCAACTGGTCGCCGGCTCCAGCGTAGGATGCAGGGAACACGGGCACGTCTTTCCCGCCAGCAGGTTCGAGGTCCTCGACGATGCGAATCGCTGCCGAAAGCGATGCCGCTTTTCCGGGCTTACGTGCCTCGACGCCGAGGAGGCTGTCCAGTAGCCTGATGTCGGCTTCGAGTGGTTCCTTTTGCATTTGCTCTTTGTTTGCGCTCATGAGTGTGTTTGCAGGTTAGAGGATTGGATTTGCTTCGGGAAAATGGCGATAAGCAGCGCCTTTGCCATAGGCATTACCTCGTGTGGCAAGGCCGTAACGACGCCCGCCAACGCCCTCAATGAGGTCGGCAGCGGCCAGCGGTGCGAGGTGAAGCGAGACAGATTCCTGCCAGATACAGTAGCTCAGAGACTCCTCGCTGGCCAGCCATGCGTGTGGGCTGGCGAAGAAAGTCGCCCCGGCGATGCTCAACAACTCAATGGCAGGATAGAAGGGAGTAGCATCGCCAGACCCTTCTGCATCTGCACTGAACCCTTGGTCGTAAGCATGGCCGGCAACGCGACAGTCAAATTTCCAACTGGCAACACCTTTGCCTTGCTGAAAGAGCCAGTCTGGTGTTTCGCCGACGGCCTTAAGTTCAGCGATCTGCTTTCGCAGGAGTCCGCCGGGGTTTAGGCGTCCTGAGAACGCCTTGAACACGGAACTGCTAATGCCGCCATCCTCATAGTTGAGCAGTGGATTGATACCATCGAATCCGGCTGCCGTGAACAGCCCGTGGTGAGGCGATGCCTTGACCTGCTTCTTCTCGTCGCAGCCGATTCCGTCAGTCCAGCGGATGCTTTTTGCTAGAGCATGAGCTTCTGTGAAAAGCTGTTCTCTCGATCTGGACACACGGAGCTTGAAGTGACCTTCCGTCCACCAGCAACACGGATCGGAGTTTAACTCCTCTGCCGAGTCGGCAATACCAGCGAACGCGAGCGCCGTGAGCACATGAGCGAAGTTCCGCTCATCGAGTGGCAGTTCAATTTCGTTCATGAGCGCTTCAGTCTTCATCGACGGATTCAGTCTCGGTCTCACGGCTAGCCGCTACGTCAGCCGTCTTGAGCAGGCTTTCCAAGTACGCCAGACGCCAGTAGCCGAGTTGGCGCTGGAGCCGAGCGTAGCGTTCGGTGGTCATTAGGCGCACAGGGTTTTGCCTGGTCACGGTGGGCGGGCTGTTGAGGCCCCGGTCTGGCATGGATGGTCGAAAGTAGCCGTGATGCGCAGCGATGAGGTGCAGATACAAGTCCCACCAAAGTCTGGCACTAGCCTCGTCAGGGGCGAGCATCGGTGGCCCAGTTCGGTCTTTGATCATCCAAAGCGTGCCCCATTCATGACGATAGCCAACCGTGCTGCCCGGCCTCTCGACGACAGGTTTAGCGAGGCGGACGGATTCATCGTGACCGTTGTCGTTTCGCCACGTGCTGGTGTTACCCATCGCACGCTGCCATTTGTCGTTGTCCTTGCCAATGTCGTGGGCTTCGCCTGCTTCCGACAGAAGCCGCTCGATGAAGGGATTGCCGGGGTCAAGGGCTTTGGCGATGGCTTCGCCGTAGCTGCCAGCGGCATTCAAGTGATCTACCAGCCAGCTCACACCGCTGCCATCGCTCCGCCGTGGCTTCCAGTAGCGCAGTTTGTATTCGATGCCAAAGACAGCGAAGCGCAGCACAGTACGCGCGGGCTTCCACTTGGCGCAATCAATCTCCTCGGTTTCGGAGCCGACGGCCTTCTCCTCTTCTGGGCCGCCTGCTCCACCGATGGACAGTTGATAGGCTCCCGGCCTGCCGGTCGCGAGCCTGGAGGACTTCGTCTCCACTTGGCGGCGATACCTTGCACCGTCGGAGGCGAGGGCATTGAACACATCCCAAGTCGGTTCGGAAAGATCGCCCTTTTCGCCCGTTGGGAAAATCGCCTCAAGGATGGATGGATCGGCAGACGTGGGCAGCACCAACACCGAGTCAGGCTGGAGGTTCTTCGGGTTGATGGAATCCGACCACTCATCACCATCAAAGTGAGCCATCGCCGGGCGTTTGATCGCTGGATCAGCCACCCATGCACGCGCCTCTCCGAGCGGCACGAAATGGAGCTCGGAGCGGAGAGGTGGAAACTCAGCGAGACAAGCGTGGACTCGTTCCCATGTTTGGTCTCGGCGTTCGTCCACATCTTCGTCTTCACAGCAGTGCTGGAGGATATCGATCTCGAGACGGAACGCGATGCCGACGAGAGCTGCCCCTTCCTCGTCTGGCAATAGGCCATAGAGCCACGGATGCACGGGCAGGAAGCGCGAAGGACGAGCCGTGGTGGCAGCCCAGCGCTGAAGTGTTGCGAGGGTCAAGGGCGGGACGACCACGGGCCCTGCGGTGATTGGTGCGAACTTATCGTTGAGCCATGTGTATGCAGGGTTGGCTTCGCGAGCCGAGGTCGCTGGCGCAAGTTTGGGTGTTCCCGCATCTCCAGGCTCCGGCTCGGTGTCCGCATCCGCAGCTTTGGTCACCCCGATTTCCTCGTGATCGGACTTGGTCTTTTCGCTTTCTTCGGAGGTGGGAGCCGAGGCTAGGGGCAGACCGAGCACTCGCCACGTCGCTGAGTCTTTCGCATCGGGTACGCCGGGTTTCTTGCCTGCGTTGTCATCCGATTCGTCATGTACCGGTTCATCGTCCTCTTCCGAACCCCCAACCCTGTCCTTGCCAACCACGACGGACCAGGGCGCACCCAGGAAAAACTCGGCGCCATACTCGGGCCCGGTCGGCGGGTGGGCGGCTTTCAGTTGGGCTGCCAGCGCCTGGAGTTGTGCGTCGGTGGTTTTCCCCCGAAATCCGCCTATGATTGTCATGGTCGGCGGCACGCCATTTCTTGCAGCGGCGAGTCTGCTCAACTGTCCTCGACGATCTAGGCGGCCAAGGCGCTGGGTGAGCGTGAGCAGGTTGCCGAAGTCGCAGACAATGGCGCTCGCATCCGCATCCAATCCAACCTCGGCGGCTGAGGTGCCAACGAGGAAGGCGGGCTGAGCGTCGGCTACAGCCATCGGTTCGGTGTGCTTTTGGCGAAACCGATGGAAGAGCTTATTCTCTCCAAGCCTGTCGCGCTCATAGCCACGTATGCGGCCAGTCACCAGAACCACTCGGCCCTTATACTTCGCAGCGATGGACTTTGCCACAGCCTTGGCATCCCTCGCCTTGAAGCAAAAGACAGCGATGGCACTACCCGGCGTCTCCTGTGCGATGCGAAGAGCCTCTGCGGCAAGATCGCGTGGAACGGTTTTTTGATCAGGCTGCGGCTTCCATAGGACCCGACGGGTTTTCTTGGCCAGCAGCCGGTCAGCAATGATTTCATCAGTCTCATCCTCAGACTCCAACCGGAAGACCGTGCCGTGCCGCGGGCTGGGCAGTCCAGGAGTCGCCGATAGCTCGGTAACCCAGAATGGGAGGTGATCGAAGAACGATTTGACGATCTGCGGAATGTCCCCCGACAATGGGCGCGTCGCCAATTCCCGGACTTGGCGCAGGGTAACGGCGAATGCAGGCACCAGATGTGCCTCGTCGATGCACACCCAGGCGTCCACTCCGAGCAACGCCGCCTGCATCGGACGAGCCCACTTCCCCTGACCATAACCATGGAAAAGCAGCCGGGAACCAATCTGATCGACCGTTCCGATGATGAGCTGGGGCACGGTGGGATCGAGAGACCATTCCCGATCATCAACACGTTGCCCACGCAACTGGACGACGCAGAACACCTTTTCAGTCGTTGGTCGGCAGAGTGATCGGAGACTGCTGACCAGGTTGGAGATCGGTTCAGAGGCATCGTCGAGAATGGCGGCCAAGTCTCTCGCCATCTCATCGACCTGTTGGACCAAAACCCGGCGATTGACGACCCAGACGAGCCTTCGAGGCACCGGCTTGGCGCTCCCACGATGTTGCGCGTACCAGGCCAAGGCTATCAGCCAGATGATGATCAAATCGGTCTTTCCTGCCCCCGTCGGGAGATCCACCAAGGATGGCGGATTGCCATCAATGAGGTGCATGAACATCCGCTCCATCCACTTCATGGGAGCGTGCGACGGGCGCAAGATCCTATAAGTTTGACCGAAGTAGACTGTAGGGTCGCTCATGTTGGGTACGGAGTGGCGTTCTCTTCCGCGTGGGTGAGTCTGAAAACCAGGCGGCAATCACAGCGTGATACTTGGGAGAGCCGGCGCTGATGGTCGCAATCGGGCGCCGTGACGTTTCTCCCCTTGACGAAGCCCGCCCCAGGTCGCTCGGTTAGTCGTTCATCCCGAAGTCCCAGCATATGGATCCGGAACGCAGCAGATGAGCCGCTTGAGGCAGTCTTCAGGGGTTGGATCGACAAGTGCTGCATTTTTGGTGAGGAGGTTAGCCGGTTGGTTCGAGCGGCGCGCTTCCATGGTTCCGGGTCGCTTGAATTTGCTTCTCGTTGCAGAAATAGAAAACTCTCCATGGATCTCTGGACTTGCGAATCCAATTCCGCGCCTCGGCCCGCAAATGGCTTTCCGAGCTTTCCGTCATGCGAACACAGTAAGCCCAAGTTGGGTGGCTTGTCAATATTCTGCGGCTTTGGCCGGAGTGGTATAGGAAATCTATCAATTAAAGGTTGCCACGGGGCGCGACGTCCGGTAAGAATCACCTCCATGGTTCGTAACTCACACCGAGTCCCCGTTGAAGCTGCGGTTTTGGCCGGAGCGATATGCTCAGTTAAACTATCTCCGCGCTCGATCGGGCGCGGCCCCTTTGAACAGGTGGGTCTATGAAGAAACGGTTGCTGGCAACGAAAACGAGGGCTTCGCCGCAGCGTGGCTACACGCTTGCCGCGATGACAACTCGTTTGGTCTTGGCGGAGATGCCGTTGGGCAAATGCACAGTCCAGCGGCTTTCGCTTTGGTCCACTTGCAGGACCAGGCTCGCTTCGCCGGGCGGATGGTTGGTGGGGGCGTCCACGAGCAGAAAATCCGGCCCCATCTGGGCAACGGATATTGAACAGCCGTTGACCAGCAGCCGCATTTTTACCCGGGCGGAGTGGCCGCCCTGACTTGATGACGCAATCATGGATTGAACTGTCGAATCGGGGTGTGCTCACGGTTCACCGCCTTCGCGACGTTTTGATGCAAGATGTCCGATCATTGACTGCCTTCCTCGAAAAACGCTGGTCCGTCTTGCCCAAGTTCATGACCACTCACCTCACCTCACGGCAGGGATGACGGGGCAAAACAGGGTCAATCTTGACGGAGACTAATCCGGCTGCGGCGGTTTGCAAGCGCATTTCGGAAAGCGCATTTCGGAAAAGCGTCCCGGAAATGGGGTGGCTTCCTCTGTGCTCTCTGTGTGCTCTGTGGTTTGAATGAGACAGGGCTTCATCTGTAATCTGTGGATAACAGCCGCTTTCATGCGGGCCGGCGCACGACCGCCTGAACGGTCTTCCCCCGGGACCGCGATGGAGTCGGTCCTTTCAAGGGATCGGCGGGTGATGAAGCAGGTTGGGGCTCGTTCCGCGTGGCTCAGAAGTCCACAGGCAGCTTCAATGAACCGGGCGGCTCGATCCGGGCGAGTATCTCGCGAATCAGCGTCTCGGACACCGGCTCCCCCTCGAAGGCCATGCTCTCGACCACATCCGCCGGAATAGCCTCCCACCGGAGCTGCTGCTTGCGCTCCGGCGTCAGGGCTCGCCATTTGAGGACATTGTCGGTCCAGTTCATGGGGACGAGCATTGGCCAAGACGGCTCGCCGCGCAAGGACAGGCGGCGGTGGTTCCATCCGCATCTTACACGGAATTTCGCAGCTTCTCGATCCAAGCGGAACGTCCTGCACCGGAGGATGCTAGAGCGGACTGACATCGCTCTCTGTGCCTCTGTGCTCTCTGTGGTTTGCATGAGACGGGGCTTCATCTGCGCGCATCGGCTGTAATCTGTGGATAACCCCTAAAGGGGCAGTTGAGTTAACCACAGAGCCCACAAAGCTCACAGAGAGAGCGGATTGGGGAACAAGCCTCGGTCCCTGGCTGCGCCATCCGGACTCTCTGTGCCCTCTGTGCTCTCTGTGGTTCGCATGAGACAGGACCGGGACCCGTGTCGGACGCGGTGGCGCCGGGTCAGGGGACCCGGCCTACAGGGCGTTGTAGGCCGCGTGCCCTCACGCGGCGCTATTTCTGTCGCTGTGTATAGCTTGGCGCTTCTGCTTGTCGCGCGGCTCTCCGCGGTACCAGCCGCGGCCGACGGGTTTGAATCGCTCGGCATTCCGGTCCGCGTCGGGGGCCTCATGGGCTGCGTTGTTGGCCCGAATGGCCGTGGGGGTGAGGCGCTTTACTTCAACTTCAATCAGATCAGCGGCAAGTTGTTCCTCGTGCAGGTGGACCCCGATACCGGCGCGGCGCGGCAGTTCAATGCGCCGCAAGGCCCAGGCGCCTGGGCACTCATCACCGGTTCCGACGACAAGATCTACCTGGGCACTTGGGACGGCGGATTGATCCTGCGTTTCGATCCAAAGCAGGCGGACCGGGGCCTCGAAGTGCTTGGCAAACCGTCGCCCACCGAGGAGTATCTCTGGCAATACGATCTCGGGAAAGATGGCAAGCTCTACGCCTGCACGTATCCGCAGGCGAAGCTGGTCAGCTTCGATCCAAAGACCGGCACGATGGAGGACCTCTCGCGCTCCGGGCACCCGCTCATCCGGGAA
>Ga0082335_1009175_pt1 | contig 10814 bp, 10 predicted proteins | sample Subgrocontami58m_FD_72375 | JGI IMG/M metagenome (GOLD analysis project Ga0082335, IMG submission 72375) | Subsurface groundwater microbial communities from S. Glens Falls, New York, USA - GMW37 contaminated, 5.8 m (SPADES assembly) (version 2) ... | reverse complement strand
ACAATCATCACGTCAGAACCAAATTGGGCAGTAAGTTGCGTCCAGCCGGACCAGTCATCCTCGTCGAGAGCATCCTCAAGAATCAAAAGACGATAATTTCTGTGAAGATCTGCTAAATACGCGACAAAATCCTTAGGACTCATGGGAGTCTGCTTATCTTTAATTTGATATCCGCGGTCAGTTTTAAAATGGCTGGCTGCTATATCCAACCCGAAAAATACGTCGACGCCAAAATGATACTGTGTTGCTTTTACCGCATCTAATAAAAGTTCCATAGCATCGAGATTGGTGTAGAGATTTGGGGCAAATCCCCCCTCGTAACCGACTGCAGTTGATGTGTTCCGGTACTGGAGAATTCCTTTGAGTTTCTGATACACCTCAACGGAGAGTCGCAATGCATCATGGTACGGAAGGCTACTGGCAGGTACGATTTGAAATTCCTGGAAGTCCAGATTGCCGGCTCCGTGTTTGCCGCCATTAATGACGTTAACCGTCGGGGTTGGTATACGGATAAGTTGTGTAGGAATGAATTGTGAAAACAAGGCATTGAGGTAACGGAAAAGTGATACACGCTGCGCCGCAGCGGCTGCCGCTGCCACGCTTAATGAAACACTCAAAATACTATTGGCTCCTAATTTGGATTTATCTTCCGTATTATCCAAGGCAAGCATTGCCTCATCAATCCCACGTTGATCGAGGGCGTCCATACCGCGAAGTTTAGCGGCGATCGTGGAATTAACAATATTCACGGCATGTAATACTCCCATTCCGAAATATCTCTTTTCATCATTGTCCCGCAATTCCTTCGCTTCGTATTTTCCCAAGGATGTACCGGCCGGGACAGAGGCAACACCACGGTATCCGTTTTCCAGGATCACAGCGGCTTCTATCGTGGGATTTCCCCGTGAATCCAAAATCTCCCGGGCAAGAATGGTATAAATTTTGGTACTCATTTTGTTACTCTTTTGTGTTCTGCATCGGCTATCGTCCGGCGGACATTATCAATACTATCCACATTTACCGAGACGCTCGTCGTACCCCAACTCACGAGCTTTTCAACAAGATCGGGATAATCAGACGGAGCCTGACCGCACATGGAGGTCGTCACCCCGCGCTTCACACAGGCCCTGATCACCCGCTCAAATGCCCACATGACGGCCGGGTCAGTTTCCCGGAAATCATGGGCTACTTCACTATTATCCCGGTCCGTGCCCAGGATAAGCATGGTCAAATCGTTCGACCCGAAAGAAATTCCATCGAGTCCGATATCAAGATAATCTTCGATAAGAATGACATTGGTCGGTATTTCGACCATCATCCACAATTCGAAGTTAGATGAGCGGGGAAGACCGTTCCCTGCAACAATTTGTTTCACCTCAAGCATTTCTTTGGGTGACCGGACAAACGGAATCATGAGATGCAAATTCTTGAGGCCACGCTTGTTTCGCACGACCTTCATCGCCTCCAGCTCTAGCTCAAAAACTCTGGGGTCGGCGATATAACGGGCAGCACCACGGAAACCCAACATGGGATTGTCCTCAGCCGGTTCGTATGCTTTGCCACCTTTGAGATTACGGAATTCATTTGTCCGGAAGTCTGACGCGCGGTAGATAACCGGCCGGGGGAAAAACGCTTCACAAATAGTCCCCATACCCTCGGACAACTGGGATACAAACAGCGCTTGTTTTTTGTCTTCAATAAATTTTTTGGGGTGTGTCCCGATACCCGCCATCATAAACTCCGCGCGCAGAAGTCCGACGCCATCGACATGCAACTTCGAGACTTCTTTTGCTCTACTTGGCTCCGCAAGATTAACATAGACTTTCGTTGCAGTCATTATTTTTTCATGAGACTCATGGGGCTCATGAGGCACATGGGTCTCATGATTTTTTGAAAGAGCTCCGCGGTACACCTCTCCCGTACTCCCGTTTACCGTTACAACATGGCCATCTTTGAGAAATTTCCGCGCGTCTTTTGCGCCCACCACCGCAGGAATTCCGAGTTCACGCGAAACAATAGCTGCATGAGAAGTGCGGCCTCCCCGTTCAGTGACGATTGCAACGGCCTTTCTCATCGCCGGTACATAATCCGGATTTGTCATTTCGGCCACCAATACATCACCGGTTAAAACCTTATGTATTTCTTTAGGAGATGAAAGTATTTTCACCGGGCCGCTTGCCATCCCCGGACTTGCCGGATCCCCCCGCACGATGACTTCACTTTTGACTTTTGACTTTGGACTTTGGACTTGTGTTCCCGTTGTTGTTACCGGTCTCGTCTGCACGATATACACCTTTGCTTTCTCAATAGCCCACTCGCTATCTTGGGGGAAAAAGTAATGGTTCTCGAGTTTCTTGGCAATTCCGGCAAGTTCAATAATATGCGCGTCGCTTATCTTTTGCTTTGCACTGTCTTTTTTTGACACGGCAACAATGGCATTCCCATGTCCCCTTTTGATCATTTTCTTTTCCTGCAGCTTTACGGCTTTTGAGCGGATGACAAGGCTTGCTTTGTCCACTTCGTAGTGATCAGGCGTGACGGACCCTTGTACAATCATTTCTCCCAGGCCGTCTATAGCTTCAATGACGATCACATGTTTATCATTAGTTACCGGATCAATGGTAAACATAATGCCTGAAGTATCTGACTCAATCATCCGCTGTACCGGGACGGCAATTGCGACCTTAAGGTGATCGAATTTATGCGTCGTACGGTAAAATACAGCGCGTGCGGTGAAAAGGGAAGCCCAGGCTTCCTTGATTTTTTCTATGAGACTTGCTTCTCCGTAAACATTCAGATACGTTTCCTGCTGGCCGGCAAACGAGGCGTCAGGGAGGTCTTCCGCCGTGGCAGAGGAGCGGACAGCCACATGGGCATGGGTCATAAGACCCGTATCGAGTTTGAAATACGCATGGATGACTTCGTTTGCAATATCGCGCGGGAACTCCTGTTTTGTGATGAGATCACGAACGGTCTTCGAGGCTTTTTCCAGAGCATTGCTGTCGCTTACATCCAGACCGTGAAGGGCAGTTTCCATCTTCGGGCGGATACGCGTCACATCCAGGAAATGTTTGTATGCCGTCGAAGTGACGATAAACCCAGGTGGAACCGGAAACCCTGCCTTCGTCATCTCCCCTAAATTCGCCCCTTTACCGCCGACGAGGGGAATGTCTCCTTTATCTACTTCATTAAACCAGACGACAAATTTTTGAACCATAATTCTAGTATGCGGGATACCATTATTCTACGCAAGAGGATAGTCGAGTATGATGGCAATTACATTAAATAACAAGCAATCCCCCAAAATTTGTCTGTTTTATTTCCTTATACCGTGGATTTTTGGCTAGGCACGGTTTTCCTTCGTGTTCAACCACATAATAGGCAAATCCCTGCATCTTTTTGACCGGTTCGTAATCCGCGTGTCCGGGCATGCTTACGGCGTTTTTTTCATCAAAATTGACCGGGCTGTCGTCGGCGGTGGCAAAATAGGTCGAGCCTACGTTGGCGACCAAATGCCCGTACCCCTCGGGCATATACACACTATCTCCGGCTTTTACCCGTATTGCCTTGAATTCTTCAACTACATCAGGAATCATAATGCCTTGAGCATCCAGCGCAAGCTTTTGGAGAAGCGCTACTCCTTCGCCAAAAAGCACCCAATACGTTTCATCAAGTTTACCCACGTGATAGTGACCATAGGTTTTAATATACTCACCGCTAATTGTCCCCGGTTCCCAAACGGTAATATTTTTCTGATCCACGCCGCCGCGGATCATGTAGTAATGGATCGCCGGGCCAACGCCCTTGGGATCCATAAGCACTTCCTGCATCTTTTCATGCGTCCGAGCCGCATAATGCTTTGGTACAAATGTAAAATCAACGTTCATATCCCTCCTTCTCCCATGATGGGATTAATCTATATATGTTTTGAGAACCACCGCCTTATTGGCAGAGCGCAACTCATATGATTGTACGGCAAAAGGAATAAAACAACTATGCCCTTTACTCATTGTTACTGAACCTCCTGCCGTGAGAACTTCGAGGCTCCCCTCCTTGAGGAATAGATGCTGAAAGGATGTTCTAAGAGATACTGTTTGGTTGCCGAATATCTCTAACAAGTCCAGCGAGTAATACGGTGTGGACAAGAGCATAGTGCCTTTGGGATACATGAACGCATGTTCCGGATCATTTCTGGAGTCCCCCACATCCAGGTAACGGAAATAATCATCAATATGTATCGCCCTGATCGAGCCGTCTTCCTTTAACTTGCCCTGGTCAAAACTTCTGATGGTGGTATCGTCATCAGTTACATCTTGTTGTACTTCGTACAGAATATTGCCAAGGGTAGATGTAGGATCTTCCTCCCAGGAATGATGAAGCCCACCGCCGCTTAGATCGATGAGTGCATCTTTCGGTACATCAAGCACGTTAACGTATTGCCGAGGGTTTTCCTTTTGTATGATCTCTTTAGCCCCGACTCTGGCCTGCTCAAGTGGGATGGTTCCTTTGCGGACGTTTTCGCTCAAGGCAAGCATTGTTTTCTCGATGCGTTTACAACACGCTTTATAGGAGGATACTTCAATTCCTTTTTTTATACCCAGTGTGATACGACCGGGTTCAAAGTAATACCAAGATTCAGCCTTTGGCTTCCACCGACAACTATCGGCGGCGGGCTTTCTATGGAGTTGAAATGAGTTACCGAGTGCTTGGGTAAACTTAATAAGAAGGGGCATCCCGTGGTATCGTTCATAGATGTTGGGACCCAGAATTTTTTGCTGATCCTGCGCTATGAGATCCTTAAGTGGAAGCGCGTCCATAGCTTGATTGTCACTCGTAAATTCTTCACTTTTGGAGTCAAAGATATCCGGGGCAAGTAAAGATGCGCCGCAAAGCTCATAGCTTTGACCGAATTTTTTAATGCCGAGATCACCCTTGTGTTGCCAATTTTTATATTCGGCTATGTACGTGCCGCCCCACGTGGGCTGCTCTACTAATTTTGGATAAATCAGGTACGGTCGAATGTTGCTCATGAAAGCTCCTTTTTGATAATCGCTAAAAGTTTGTCATGAACCAAACCATTGCTTGCGAGGAACCCGAGGCTCATATCATGAGTTTTGAGTTCACTTCCGTCCAGATGGGTGACGCGGCCTCCGGCTTCCTGTACTAAGAGAAGTCCGGCTGCGACATCATGCCATGCGTTTGGCAATTCTGCAGGGATAATATGAGCCTCGACGACACCACTAGCGACATATCCAAGCGACTTCGCATCATCCCAACTCGGACGCAAGCGGTAACAGGAAAAGGTTAGTTCTCTTAATAAAGGAAAGTGTTTTTCCACACGTGATTGTTCAAATCGTGATGACCCGGTCGGCAGATGGTATCCAACGTGGGATATCGATAAATCTTTTATTTCTGAAACGACAACAATTTTCCCATCTTTTTTGGATCCCTTGTCCGCCACTGTACTATACAACTCATCTAATCCGGAGCGCTTGATGACTCCGATCACAAGATTCTTATTGTGTTCAACAGCGATCAAACAATTATATTCTTTAACACCCCGCGCGTATTCCTTGGTGCCGTCTAACGGATCGATAATCCACTCGTATTCGGAATGATTATCAGTAAGCCCCTCCTCCTCGCCAAAAATACTATGCGTGGGATATTTTTTATGTATAAAATCTCTGATCAGGGATTCGGATGCAAGGTCAGCAGTCGTCGCAAAATCCCCGATATCTTTTTGTACGACGATTGTAGCCTTCCGTTGATAGCGCCCAAGCAGTTGGGCGGCGCGTTTGGCTATATATACGGCATCTTTTTCAATTTGTTGGTAAAACGAAACACTCATTGTAGCGAATCGGTATTAACGCCCTTGGTGAAATCTACTTCACTGTATCGGTGTAATATTTCACCAACTTGTGTACGAAGCAGATCATATTGCGCTTGCACCTTCGCTTCAAACTTGACGGTCAGGTAGGGCCCATTTTGCGATGCGCGAACGATAAGCATTTCATCTGTGGTATCCATCCTCACGCCGTCTATTTCGGTGTAGCGGGCCGTGGGATACAACTTTTTGATTTCCCCGCCTATTTTTTGGATGACGAGATCAAATTTGATTGCATCAGCACACCCGACCTTTATCTCTGGACTCGAGATGTATTTCGGAAGCTCGTCGATGGCTTGTTTAAGTGTTTTCTTGATACGGGTCAGATACGCCAAAAGTCGGAGCGATGCAATCGCCCCGTCATCATGTCCGTAAAAGTTATCGACGAAATAGATGTGCCCGGAGAGCTCGCCGCCAAACGGTGCATGCTCCTCACGGACTTTTGCTTTGATAAACGAATGACCGGTCAGCCACATGATAGGCACACCGCCGGATGCGCGCACCACGTCGTCGACCTGTTTGGAACAGAGGGTATTGTAGACGATTTTGGCTCCGGGTAGGAATTCCAGCACGTCTTTGGCAAAAAGGGAAACTAACGTATCGTTCCAGATGAGATTTCCTTCTGCGTCGACAACACCGATTCGGTCTCCGTCACAATCATAGGTAAATCCGAGATCAGCTTTTTCCGTTACAACGCGTTTGGCTAAGCGTTCCTGAACATCCCGCTCCGTGGGATCCGGCGTACCCACGGGGAAGTTGCCATCCGGCGTTGTGTTTTGTTCGATTACCTCGCAACCCGCGCTTCGGAGAATATCGGGAAGAAATATACCCGTCGTTGCCGCACAGGAATCTACAACGACTTTAAACTTCCCGATCGTATCCACACGGCGCATGAGATCATCGATATACTCTTTTTTGATATCCTGCTGAATGTGTTTTCCTTTAGGGGTACGCGCCTTGAATTTGCCGGATTTGACGAGGTCACGAAGAGCGATCACCTCATCAGTCAGCATGGTCTCCGAGTAGCCGGTACCGAACTTAAATCCGTTATATTCTTTGGGATTATGGGAGGCAGTAATCATGACCATCCCGCGCGTACGGAAGAAATAACCGGCGAAGTATGCTATCTGCGAGAGGGTCATGCCGATATCAAAAACCGTGATACCGCTGTCCGTTAGTTCCCGAACCATGACATCACGAAATGCTGGTCCAGTGAGTCTGCAATCATACCCGAGCACACAGTCGTAAATACGTCTCTCCAGTAACCACGTCGCATACCCTTTTCCGAGTAACGCAACGGTCTCCTCATTGAGTTCGCTGCCAACCAGGCCGCGAAGGTCATACCCACGAAATACATGGTCAGGAATTGTTATCATAGATCGATTAAAAATAATTCCAGTTGTTGTGCCAGGGGAAACGGCGAAGTGCCGGTTTTGATGGAGATATCTATTTCAAGAAGCCTTTTCTCCATAATAAGAAGTCTATCCATCGTAAAGGACTTGGCTTGGCTTGTCAAACGTCCGGCCTGCCATCCTTGGAGCCCCTCCGGAGTCACGTTGTCACAAAGTTGTATCAGTTGTCGAACACGGCGCACAAGAAGGGCGAAGATAAGCTCTGCTGCATCAAGATCCAGTGCTTTTTGTAACCGCGCAATTGCTGCCGTGCCGGCATTGGGTCGGATACCGTCAAGTAGTTCCCATATAACGACGGGAGTTTTGAACTGCTGCACTGATGCTTTGGGACCAAGCGCAGCAATAAGAGTCTTGCCTATTTCTTTGTCTTCCCAAAGAATAATGTCTATTATTTCTGCTGCCCGCTTCAGTATGTCAATGAGTGCCGATTTTTTTACAAGGAACCCTTCAATGGTCGCGAGCACGTCTCCGCCAAACAGAGAGGAGGACTCTACCGCCTGGGTAAGTGCGAGGGCATCAAGTGTTTTGCCGTCAAGTTGCCGGATTTCTTTTCCTTGTCCCCGGGCCTCATCAATACACTGCATAAGTTTAGCGCGGGAAGCCACGATGTTATTTCCATGAAGGAGTGTCATCATAGGGAATTTCTATATAGTTGGAATAATTTTTCGACCGTTCTTCTGTCTATTCTATGATATCTTCCCCGGTGCGGGACGAGAGCGCCGGAAAAGTTTTTGGGAATATGCATAAGTTCATGGATGATAGTACGCGTTTTATCATCGTCTGAAAGTTTATCAAAGTGATGTGCGAGGACTTCAATGATATAGTGGGGTGGGCGTGAGAGTGCTTTCTGCCAGATTTTCGGGAAGTTCCAAATACGCGCATAGGCGCGGCTTTTGGCGCCTTCACTTCTCATACATGTTATTTGCGACGGTTTGACGTGCTCAAACGGCGTACGTTTGAGGATCACACGCATCAATTTTTGTATGTCCGGAGCTGTAGTAACTTCCATGTTTCCTCCAATAAAACCATATTTGTCTGCCGGTACCCTATTATATCGATTGCCTGATCAAACGGAATCCACTGTGCAGCGCTGATTCCTTCTTTTTCTTGCGGGGTAGGTTTTGGACGTTTATTTACCAGAAAAACGAAGTAATATACGGTTTTCGTAATCAGACCGTTTCGCGTATATACATATTCAATGGGGCTGATAGGAGCAATGAATTTAAGGCCGATGATTCCTACTTCTTCGTTTATTTCACGCACCGCCGTTTCCCGTGGTCGTTCACCTTTTTCAATGAGACCTTTTGGAAACGTCCAAGCGTCATTCATGTCTTTAATAATCAGAACGTACCACTGATTGTGGGTGAGACACACAATAATCCCACCGGCAGACTTTGCGGTTTTCATGATTCTGCCAAGTATAGCACGTCACCTGGCTTTACCGCAGAGTCTACTTTCATCCCGCACGTTTCCCCTACGGGAATCTCCTTCACCTGCTTGTGTTCAATCTGTAATGATCCGATCTTTTGCGTAAATTCATTGTCATGCCCGGAAATTTTAACCGTATCCCCGACTTTTAGTGGTTGATTCATGACAGCGACCACTGCCACCCCAATCTTGTCATAGTAATGTGTCACTTTGCCGATTTGTATATCCATTTTCATCACCCCCTTTTTACATAATACTTCTTTCCCTTTATCTTATCAGGAAGCAAGCTATTTGTCGTATACAGTTCATATCCCTTCCCGTATCCTAATTCTTTCATAAGTTTTGTCGGGGCGTTACGAATCATCAGAGGAATGGGGAGATTTCCATATTGTTTGACGTCTCCGAGTGCTGCAAAAAACGCATCATAGGCACTGCGATCTTTCTTTGCTAAGGCCAAGTAGCTCACTCCATGAGCGAGTAAAATCTGTGCTTCGGGGTATCCGACTTTGTGGCATCCGTCAAATACGGCGTTTGCTACGACAAGAGCGGTGGGTTGTGCAAGACCAATATCCTCTGAGGAAAAAATCACTATGCGGCGGGCAATAAAGAGCGGATCTTCACCTGCGGCGACCATTCTCGCGAGATAATAAAGCGCCGCGTCCACGTCGCTTGCCCGCATGGATTTGATGAACGCGCTGATCGTGTTGAAATGTTCCTCGCCGGTTTGATCGTACTGGAGCATCTTTTTCTGTGCGGCTTCTTCAATATCAGAAACGGTTATTTCTTTCTTTTTATATTTCGGTGGGGTGATACTTGCGGCGATTTCAATAATGGTAAGAAGTGCCCGTCCGTCTCCATTGGCGACTTCTTTGAGAAATGTTCCTGCTTCATTCGTTATCGCACGCTTCACATGCTTGAGTCCTCGGTCAATGATCGTATTTAAATCTTCATCTTCAAGAGGTTTAAGGACCAGAACGCGACACCGTGAAAGAAGAGGTGAAATTACTTCAAACGAAGGATTTTCTGTCGTGGCTCCGATAAAAATGACCGTCCCGTGCTCGACATGCGGCAAAAGCGCATCCTGTTGGGCTTTATTAAACCGATGAATCTCGTCAAGAAAAAAGACGGTACGCTGTGAATTCGTGTCCAGGCGCGCCTGAGCTTCCTTGATAATAGTACGAACTTCGGCAAGCGAGGATGTGACGGCAGATTTAGCAACAAAATGTGCGTTTGTAAGTGTAGCCAGAAGATTGGCAAGAGTTGTTTTCCCCGATCCCGGCGGCCCCCAGAAGATCATGGAGGGCAAAAATGCACTTCCGAGCATTTTTCTGATAATGCCGGACTGTCCTACTAAGTGTTCTTGGCCAACTACCTCATCAAGCGTTTGGGGACGCAAAATCTCTGCAAGAGGGCGATAGTCACTCATTAGGCCTATTGTACTACCCGTTCCCACGGAAATCCATCACGGCCGAAATGGCCGTAGCGGGCTGTTTGTTGATAGATAGGCCGGCGAAGTTGTAATCCTTCCAAAATTCCCTGCACGGAAAGATCAAGAAGTTTCCATGCAAACGAATCTATTGTTTTTTGAGTTTTTTTCTCCGTCCCGAAACATTCGACTGACTTGGCTATCGGATCCCGGTGTCCAATCACATAAGCGACCCGAACTTCACACCGATCAGCCAACTTTGCTGCCACGATGTTCTTGGCGATGTACCGGCAAGCGTAGGCGGCACTTCTGTCTACCTTCGTAGGATCCTTGCCGGAGAAGCACCCTCCGCCGTGTCGCGCATAAGCACCGTACGTATCAACTATGATCTTCCTTCCTGTGACGCCTGTGTCAGAGGCAGGACCGCCGATTTCCCATTTCCCGGTGCCATTTATAATAATGTATGTATCCTTTGGACACGTTAATCCGTACCTTTTGAGTATTGGCTTGATGACCCGGTTTATGAGCTGGCGTTTGAGCTCCGCATTCGTGATCTTCGGATCGTGTGGTACGGCGATAACCACCTGCTCTACTCCCACCGGTTTTCCTTTTTCATATGCTATTTTTACTTCACTTTTGCCATCCGGACGAAGATACGGCAGAA
>Ga0082335_1009171_pt1 | contig 10818 bp, 4 predicted proteins | sample Subgrocontami58m_FD_72375 | JGI IMG/M metagenome (GOLD analysis project Ga0082335, IMG submission 72375) | Subsurface groundwater microbial communities from S. Glens Falls, New York, USA - GMW37 contaminated, 5.8 m (SPADES assembly) (version 2) ... | reverse complement strand
GCACACCCGGCTTGCCCTTCGCGCACTGCGGAGCACGGGCAGGTTGCCCGTGCTACGACACGTCAGCCACCGCTCCGTTGAGGGTTGCGGCCGGCGCAGAGGCCGGCCCTCCAGCCAACGAAATCGCCTGGAGGGACGACCTCTGCGTCGTCCTCATCACGGGTCGTGATTGCGTCAGCGGCAGGCGAGAACCCTGCCGCCCTGCGGCGCCGGTTACGGCACCTCGTACACTTCCACCAGCGCCACGCCGGTGGTCGTGCCCGGCCCGCTCACCTGCGCGCTGTAGGTGCCCGGCGGCAGGTTGATCAGCATCGCGGCATCGCGGCCGCCAGGCGCCAGCGGAAACGCACCCACGCGCGTCGAGGCGTCGTTGATCAGCGAGACATCGTTACCGGCTTCCCAGTTGTCGTTTTCGCGAATGATGGTGTTGTCGCTGCGCACGAGCCGCAGAATCGGATCGGCGAGCACGCCCCCGACATTGAACGGCGCGGTGCCGAGCGTCGGACCGACGGCGCGGATCAGCACTTTCTTCGCCGTGTTGCCGCTGACCGCGAAGCCCGCAATCAACTGGTTCTGGCCGCTGCCGACCACACCGCGCGTCGCGACGTTCATCACTTTCTGCGATGAGAATGGCGAGAGGTTGTCGACGTCGTAGAGTTCGACCAACGCCACGCCGGTGCGTCCGCCGACTCCGCTCACCTGCGCCGTGTACGAACCCGGCGGCAAGGTCATGAGGATCGCGGAATCGAGGCTCGTCGGGTTCAACGGGAATGCACCGGTATTGTTGGCCGCGGTGCTGATGTCCCCCGCGCCGCCCCAATTGTCGTTCGTGGCAATCAAGGTGGTGCCGTTGAACAGCTGCAGCTGCGGGTCCGCCAGGGCGCCCGTGATTCCGAACGGCGTCAGCGACGGTCCAATCGCCCGGACCATCACTTGTTTGGGCGCGCTGCCCCCGACGACAAAGCCGGCAATGAGGATGTTGGCGCCCGTGCCGACCTGGCCGCGCGTCGAAAGGTTGCGGAGGAAGCCGTCGCTGAACGACACGCCCGAGGCCAGCGCCGCCATCACGGAGCCGCCCGGTCCGCCGAACAACGTGCCACTGAGGAATCCGGAAACCGGATCAATCGTGCCGGTGAGCCGGTTGCCGGCCAGCGTCACGATCGTGAAGGTCCCCGAACTGTTGAGAATGCCACTGCCGGCATCGCGGAACGTACCATCGGCGGCGTAGGCCATGATCGTTCCGTCCGGGGCCACGATTGCGCTGAACGTGCTCGCCGCGCGTCCGACCAGGCTGCCGTTGTAATATCCCGACGGAACCGCCGAATTGCCACCCAGCGTGGCCACACCAATGAACGTCAGCCGGCCGTTGTCGAAGGTGCCGGCCACGCCCGTGTCCGACGCAGTGCCGGTGACAAGCGAGCGGCCCACGGCATCAAGCGCGTTGAAGCCGCCATTGGTATCGACCACCAGGGATGGGAAGAAGTAAACGCGACTCGTGCCACTGGAGGAGAAGCCGATGAACGCGCCCGTGCGTCCGCGGATCACCACGGCCGCGAAACGGCCGACCTCGCCGGCGCCCGCGTAGTTGCCCACATAGACCAGGTCACCCGCGCCGGCGGCGACGGCGATTACCGTCACGGTCGACGAAGTGGCCGACGCGCCGGAATTGTCGAGCGCCACCGCGGTGAGGCGATAAATGCCCTCGGCCGCCGGCGTCCATTGCGCTTCGTACGGCGCGATGGTGTCGGGCGTGCCGACCGCGGTTCCGTTGGCAAAAAACTGCACGCTGGCAATCGTGCCGTCGGGATCGGCGGCGGTCGCCGTCAGCCGCACGCCGGCGCCGACGCGCACGGACGTCCCATTGCCGGGCGCGGTCAGCGACACGGATGGTGCCTGGTTCGCCGCCACCGTCACCGTGATCGAATTCGAATTCGTCACGTTGCCCGAATTGTCGACGGCTTGCGCGACGATCGTATAGGTGCCCGCCGCCGTTGGCGTCCACGCGCCGATGAACGGCGCCGCGGCGGCAGTCGCGACCACGTTGCCGTTGGCAAGGAAGCGCACGCTCGCAACGGTGCCGTCAGCATCCGACGCGGCCGCGTTCAAGCTCACGACGCTGCCGGCATTCACGGTTGTCCCCGATGCCGGATTGGTAATCGCCACCGTGGGCGGCAGGTTGCCGGTAATCGTGACCGTCAGCGGAGCCGACGTCGCGGAGATGCCGGCCGAGTCGGTCGCCACCGCGAGCAGCGTATAGGTACCCGCCGCCGCCGGCGTCCAGTTCGCGGAATACGGCGCGGTCGAATCCGCGGCCTCCACGGGCGCGCCATTGACGAAGAACTGCACCTGCGCGATCGGGCCATTGCCGCCGCTGGCCGTGGCGACCAGCGGGATCGGGTTGGACACAACGAAGGTGGAACCGGCGGGCGGATTCGTGAATGCCACCGAGGGCGCACCCACGCTCGTGACCGTGACGTTGACGGGCGCGCTCGTCGTGGCGTTGCCCACATTGTCGGTCGCCGTGGCCGTAAGGGTGTAATTGCCCGCCGCGGTCGGCTTCCAGCTGACCACGAACGGAGCCGCCGTGCTGGTGCCAATCAACAAGCCGTTCGCGAAGAACTGCACATTCGCAATCGTGCCATCGGCGTCGCTCCCGGAGGCGGCGACCAGCACCTGGGTGCCAAGCGCGTAGCTCAACCCGGCGACGGGACTCGTGAGCGCAATCGTCGGCGCCGCGTTCGCGCCAATCGTCACCGTGACGGGCGAGCTGGTCGTGACATTGCCGGTGTTGTCGATCGCCCGGGCGACAATCGTGTAGATGCCCGAAGAACCGGGCGTCCAATTCGCCGTGTACGGCGCGGTGGCGTCCGCCGCACCCTGGAGCACGCCGTTCACCAGGAATTGAACGCTGGTGATCGTGCCATCCGGATCGGCCGCCGACGCGGTCAGCGTGAGCGCCGTGCCCACGGTGTAGGCGCTGCCGTTGACCGGATTGGTCACCGAAACAGTCGGTCCCGCGGAAGCGGCGGCCGTGACGACAATCGGAGCCGAATCAGTGATGTTGCCGATGTTGTCCGTCGCGCGTGCACTCAGTGAATAGGTGCCCACCGACGTTGGCGTCCAGTCCGCCGAATACGGGAACGTCGTGTCCGGGGCACCGACCGGCGTGCCGTTGATGAAGAACTGCACGTTGGTGATGAATCCGCTCGGCGACGAGGCGCTCGCGGTGAGCGTCTGGGGCGCGTTGACCGCCAGCACCGCGCCGGCCACCGGCGAAGTCAGCGCCACGCTCGGGGCCGCGCCGCCGGCCACCGTCACCGAGATGGGCGCGCTGGTCGCGATGTTGCCACCGTTGTCGATCGCCTGCGCGGTGAGGATATAGCCGCCGGGCGACACGGGTTGGAAGTCGACGGAGTACGGGAAGGTCGTGTCGGCCCCCGCGATCGGGACGCCGTTCGCGAAGAACTGCACGCTGAAGATCGTACCATCGGGATCCGTGGCCGACGCCGAGATCGTCGTGGCCGAACCGATCGGCAACGCCGCCCCCGCGGAGGGCGACGTGATCGCCACGGTGGGGGCGCTCGGGCTGAGTGAAACCACGGTGACCGAGACCGCCGGGCTCGTGGTGCGGTTGCCCAGCGAGTCGGTGGCGACGGCGGTCAGCGAGACCGAACCGACCCCGGTGGGCGACCACGCGAAGTTGTAGGGGAACGTCGTGTCGGTGCCCAGCGACACGCCATTCGCGAAGAACTGCACGTCGACGATCGTGCCGCTCCCCGGCACGGCATTCGCGACGAGCGTCTGCGTCGTGCCCACCGGCACGGCGGCGCCGTTCGCCGGGCTCGAAAGCGTCACCGTGGGCGCCGAACCGGAAGTGACCGTGACATTGTTCGGCGTCGACGTCGCCTGCGCGCCCGCCGTGTCGATGGCCGTGGCGGTGATCGCATACGTGCCCGGCGTGACGGGAGTCCAGACGACTGAATAGGGAAACGCCGACGCGGAGCCAATCGCGACGCCGTTGGCAAAGAAATTAACGGTCGTCACCGTGCCGTTGACCGAACTCGCCGTCGCCGTGACCGTCTGCGCCGCGTTGACCGGGACCGTCGAACCGTTGGCGGGCGAAACGATCGCAATGGTCGGCGGGGAGACTCCGCCGCCACCGCCGCCACCTCCGCCGGCCGGACTGACGGTGACCGTAACCGACGGCGAAGTGGTCTGGGTGCCGATGCTATCGGTGGCCACCGCCGTGAGGGTGTAGCTGCCGGCGGCGTTCGGCGTCCAACTGACCGAATACGGCGGCGTCACCACGGCGGGGCCGAGCGAGGCGCCGTTCACGAAGAACTGCACGCTGGCGATGGTCGCGCCGGGATTCGAGGCCGAGGCGCTCGCGGTGACGGTCTGCACCGAACCCGCGCTGATCGTGGAGCTCGCGGTGGGGGCGGTGATCCCGACCGACGGCGCGGCGTTGATGGTGACGGCGACGTTGGGCGACACGCCGAGATTGCCGAAGCTGTCGGTGACCAGCGCGCTCAACACGTAGTTGCCGACGGCGGTCGGTGTCCAGGTTGCCGTATAGGGAAACACCGAACTCGTGCCGATGCTGGCGCCGTTGACGAAGAACTGGACGGTCGCGACCACGCCGATCGAGGTGGTGGCGCTGGCGGTCACGGCAATGGGCGTATTGACCAGGGCATTACTGGCGTTGCCCGGATTGGTGATCGTGACGCTCGGCGGCGTCGGTGGGGTCACGCCGGCGGTCGTGCGCCGATCGGCCAGGAACACGTCGCGGACGCCGTTGCTGTCGAGCGGCGCCTGGTTGGTGACGCCAAACGCCAGCCCGGCGGTGTTTTCGGCATCGGAGGGGAACGCGACATAGCGGCCATTCGAGCTCAACACCGGATAGATGTTGCTCGCGGCCGTGCTCGGGGAGCCCAGCAACGAGCCGGTCTGGTAGCCGAACGAATTGACGCTGACCAACTGCGTGCTGGTGGTGCCGGTGTCGAACGTGCCGCTCGCCGCCGCATCGCGGTCATGGATGAAAATGTCGAGGGCGCGGTTCGCATCGGAGGCGATGATGATGGTCGGCGCGGTGTAGCCCGACCCACCGGAATTCACCGTGATGCCAGTGACCACCCCCGCGGCACTCACCACGGCCGTCGCCGTGGCGCCGGTGCCGGTTGTATCGACGATGATCACCAACGGCGGGCTCGCCTGGCTGTACTGCGTACCGCCGCTGGTCACTGGCAATGCCGTGATGGCGCCACCCACCACCGTCGCGGACGCCGTCGCCCCGCTGCCCTGATACTGGCCGACGACATCGCCGGTCGACAGGTTGGCGGCCAGCGAGGCGAAGGACACGTAGCGACCGGTCGCGCTGATCGTCGGATTGATGCTGCCGAGTGCGAATCCGGCCGCCGAGGGATCGTACGCCTGCGCGCCATTCGTGGCGACGCTCATGCGCCGCACGATCGGCGTCGCGACCGGTTGCGCGGCATCGTACACGAAAACGTCCGATACCCCGTTGGTGTCGCTCGCGACCAGGTTGCTGGCGACCGAGCCGAAGGCAATGTATCGGCCGTCGGAATTGAGCGACGGCGTCTGGCTGTCCGCGTTGCCCTCCGCCGCGGTGGTGTTGGCGACACTGACCAGGCGGACGCCGCTGGCCCCGGTGCCGACGCTGGTCCGCGGCCGGATGTAGACATGCTGCCGGCCCGCCGTCGTCGCCGGTGCGACGAGATTGGTCGCGCGCGATGCGAAACCGATCACCGCACCGTCGGCGCTGATCGCCGCGTGGATGCTGTTCGCATTGGCGACGGTCGTCAGCGGCGCGGTCACATCCACGTCGACCAACCGGGTGGAGGTATTGCCCGCGGTATCGAAAACGCCCGAACCGTTCACGTCGCGGTCGTGGACGTAGATGTGGCTCCCGGACGTGATCGTATAACTCGCGTCGAGATTCGTCGCGGTCGACTCGAACGCGACATAGCGGCCGTTCGAGCTGATGGCCGGCCGGAAACTCGGATTGTTGGCCTGGGCGGAGGTGGCGCCGGCCACCGCCACGCTCATGCGGCTGATCAGGCCGGTAATCGTATCCACAACGTAGATATCGCTGAAGCCGTTCGTGTCGCCGACGATCAGGTTGTTCGCTTCCGAGGCGAAGGCGACATAGCGGCTGTCGCCGCTGATCGCCGGATTGTTCGAGGGGCCGTTGGCGGGCGTGCCCTGCTGGGAAACGCTGAGCCGGCGGATGAGCGACGTCTGGTTGTCGAAGATGAAGATGTCGCGCGCGGCGTTCGTGTCATTCGCGACCAGATTCGTCGCATCCGAGGCGAACACCAGGTACCGGCCGTCGGCGCTCAGCGACGGGTTGTCGCTATAGCCATTGCTGGAAGTCGTCTTGGCGTCTTCATGGCTGCCCAGGAAGGTCGCGGGAAAATTCGCCGGCAGCAGGTTGATCCGCGTGCCTTCCGGCTGCAGCGCCGGCACTCCCCAGATATTGTTGCCGTTGACCGTCAGCGGCGACGGATCGTTCTCAGTCAACTGGTCGAGCGCATCGATCTTCGCGAGGACATAGAACGAGCCGGTGAAATTGCCCGGCAGCAGCTGGTTCCAGTTGAAGGTGTGCGTCGAGTTGTCGGGGAGCACCGCCGGGTTGCCGGCATTGTCGACCGTGCCGACGTTGCCGGAGTTGATGTCGAGGAAGGTCAGTTGGAAGTCGTCGCCATCCCCAAACGTCGGATTAGCCGACAGCACGATCTTGATACGCGCGAAGGCGGGGAAGCCCGCTCCCCCCGGCAAATAGGGCACATTGTTCGCGGCGTTGGTGCTCGAGTTGTTCCGATAGGTGAGCTGCATCGGGATCACCGTACCGCCGACGTAGCTGGTGCCGGCAGCGTAGGTTAGACTGGTGATTTGCAGATCCGGCGTGCCGTTGACGGTAACGACGGTGCTGGTGACGCTGAGCGGGGACGATGTGACCGTGTTCACCGTCCCACCGGTGTTCACCGCGTTCGTCATCGTGACCGTCGCCTTGTACCCGCCCGCCTCCGCTCCGTGGACACCAACACCAACAGTAAGCCCGTGCGGCACCGTTCCGGTCACGGCGAAGGATCCCGTACCGGGAACGACCTGTCCCGTTTGGGGATTGGTGGTCGACGGCCCGATGAACCCACCGACCGGGGAAACGCCGGTTCCCGATATCGTGAAGGTCGCTCCGGTGGCGAGATTCGTGAGCACAATCGAGAAATCAGCTGTGCCATCGAACCGCGTCGCGGCGATGTTCGACACTGAGGCGGTTAACGTCACCGTGTCACCAGGGCTCACGGAGGAGGGCGACGCCGACACGCCCGTCAAGGAAAGCTGGGCGTGCGCCGTGGCGGCCAGGCCCAAGGCGCAGGCGGCCGCCAGCAGAAAGCGGGACCATGATTTCATGAAGCGACCTTGTGGTTGAAGGTTGGCGTGCGAAGCGCTCATTTAATCAGCGCCCCTTTGACGATTTCTTCGCGTCGGGCGGGGGCGGGGTCAGGAAAGGATTCGAACCGTCGCGATGACCCGGCAGGTCTTCGCGCTGCATGTTGAGGTTACGGACCTGGTTGGAATCGAACACCTGCTCGATCGGCGCGCCCTCGGCGCTGAGCGTCTTCGCGGTGATGAAGATGATCAGGTTCGTCGTCTCCTCGTTCTTCGTGTCCGAGCGGAACAGACGGCCGAGCACCGGCACGCTGCCGAGGAGCGGCACCTTGCTGTTGCCGTTGCGGCTGGTCGACTGCATCAGCCCGCCGATGCCCATTGTGTATCCATCGCGCAGTGACACGGAGGTCGAGGCCTTGCGCGTCTCCACCACCGGGATGGAGGCGCCGCGGAAGTCGACGTCGCGGTTGGACTGGCTCACCTCCGGATCGACCGTCAGGCGGATGTAGCCGCGGGCGTTGACCTGCGGGGTGACCTTGAGGATCACGCCGATCGGCTTGTAGGTGAACCCGCTGATTTCGTAGGTGCCCTGCTGCTGGTTGTAGGTGTAGCTGGGGATGGGGCGTTCCTGGCCGACATTGATCGTCGCCTGCGTGTTGTTGAGCGTGACCACGGTGGGATTGGAAACGATCTTGGTTTTCTGCTGCTGCTGCAGCGCGCTCAGAATCAACTGGAAGTCGTTGGCGGAGAAGACGGCGTTGGCCGCGCGCGTCACGCCGTCGGTGTTCAGGAGCGAGGCGACCTTGGTGAACGCATCGTTCACCGTGTCCGTCACGTTGTTGTTCGTCCCGATGGTGACGGACGTCGTGGCGGAGTTGTTCAGCGCGCCGGTGGTGCCGGTCGTGGAGGTCGAGCTCGGCGTGCCGTTGGCCGACGATACCGTGGTCGCGTTGTTCGATCCGCCGGTCTGCCCGTTGGTCGAGGTCGTGTTGGTTGAATCCGTCGTGCCGCGGGTCGTGGCGACCGTCTGGCCGCCATTCACGGTGAACCCGTCGCTGCCGGTCTGGCCGCGCTGGCGATTGATGGTCTCCTGCAACCCGCCGACCCCCACGCGGTAGGCGGCGAGCGAGGACCAGTTCACGCCGATGTTCTTCACGTCGCTGTCGAAAACCTCCACGAACTTCGATTCGATCATCACCTGGTCGGTCGCCCGATCGAGCTGCTCGATGATCGGCCGGATGCGGTTCATGCGCGACGGCCGCTCGGTGATGACGAGGCTGTTGCTGCGGGCATCGACCACGATCTTGCCGCCGGTGGCGGTGTCGACCAGCGAGGAGACGGTCGGGAGGATGTCGGCGGCCTTGGCGTAGTTGATGATGAAAACGTCCGTCGAGGTCGGCTCCTGCGCGAGGCTCTCGTTGCTGATGATCTTGATGATGTTGCCCTCCTCCTTGTAGGTGTAGCCGACCGGCTGCAGCACGCTCTCGAAGATCTGCCGCCAGGTGACATCGCGCAGCTTGATCGTCGTCTTGCCCTGCAGCGTATCCGGCATGATGATATTCAGCTCGAACAGGTCGGCGACGTTGCGGAGGATGTTGCGGATGTCCTCGTCGGGAAAGTCGACCGAAAGCGTGTCGCGGCCCGCGGCATCCTTGCTCTTGGTCGCGGCGGCGGCGGCCGCAGCCGCGGCGGCGGCGCTGCCGGGCGCGGGAGCGGCGGGGGCCGGGGCGGCGGCGGGGGCGGGGGCGGCATTCGCGTCCCCGCTGGCCGGCTTGTCGGCCAGCGCGCCCTCGGGCGCGGCGGGCACCGGCGCGGCGGGTTGCGCGGTTGCGGGAGCCGGCGGAGGGGCCACGGGCGGTTCGGCGGCCGGCGTCGCCGGTTGTTGGGCCTGCACGCGGACCGCGGGCAAGACGGCGAGCAACGCCAGAAGAAGGGTCAGAGAAGACGCGCGGGTGCTCATGTTAGCGGACAGGTTTGATGGGCCGGGTGGTTTCTTCGTTGCGATAACGAAGCGTAAAATTGTTCCCCTGGATGGCGACGAGCTCGAGCTCGTATTCTTGATCCTTGTACATGACGGTGAAGCGGGTGCCGATTTCGAACAGCTTGCCCTTGATGATCAGCCGCGGGCGCCCGGCCGCCTGGATCATGCCGGACGGCGTGATCTGGCCGGCGAGCATATCGAGAATCTCGCGGTCGCCGCTCGCGGCCGGCGGGGGCGCCGACTCGGCGGGAGCGGCGCCGCCCGGGCGGGAGCCGCCGCCGGCGCCCGGCGCGGCACCGGGGCGCGGAGCGCCGCCGCCCGCGGCCGGCGCCCGTTCGGAGGGATCGGGTTTGTCGAAATCGGCCGGGTTGAACGGCGAAGTCAAATCCGCCGCCAGCGGTGCGGCCGGCTTGCGCGCCGCGAGTTGCTCGGCGAGTTCCACGCTCGCCTGCCGCTTGTGCGGCGGGGTCAGGTCGGACTTCGGGACGGCGGCCAGCAGCGCGACCGGTGCGAGCAGCGCGACCCAGACGGGCCAACCGATCGCTCGCGCGCGCAGCGTGGCTGCCGCGGTGCAGGGTGGGCGGGTTTTCATGGGAGCCCCAGCAATTCGAGGTTGAGGGAAAGGGTGAGCGGCGCGTTGCGGTTCGTCGTGCTGGTGCCGCAGGTCGCCGTCAGGACCCGGCAGTAGTGCTTCCCGTCTTCGAGCGCGCGCAGAAAGTTCAGCACCTGGACCAGGTTGCCCTGCACGGTCAGGCCAAACATCACCGGCACGAACGCGGCCTTCGAACCCTTGGGCAATGTCGCCGAGCTGGTCGTCTGCCGGAAGTCCACCAGGTTCACGCCGGTGTCGCGGCGCAGCACCTGGAAGTACTGCTGGTTGGTGGCGAGGTCGCTCACCCGCACCATGCGCGCTTCGATCGCCTTGTTCGCCGCCGCGATCGCGTCGAGCTGCTCCTTCAGCTGCGCCCCGTTGGTGATGTTCAACGCAAACCGCTCCGCCTCGGCCGTCTTCTTCGCCAGGTCCGCCTCCGCCGCCGGAATCTCCCCGCTGCGGAAGTAGATCGCGGCGACCAACGCCAGGCTGAGCGCCCCGCACACGAAGGAGATCGGGTTCTTCTTGATCAACGTGACCAGTTCCGCGCCGGTCATGGTTTTTTCCCTCCCGGCGCCTTCACCTTGAGCAGAAACTCCACGGCCATGCGGCCCGTCGCGGGGTTCAGCGTCGGCGTCGTGGTGAAATTCACGTCCTCGAACAGCGCCAGTCCCTTGTCGGCCGCGAGCTGCTTGCGGTACTCGGTCGCGAGCCCGAGCGCGCCTTCGGGCGTGCCGCGCACGGAAAGCCGCAGGATCAGGCCCGCCTCCCGCAGGTCGATCGTGTCGAGCGCGATGTTCGGCGGCAGCGTCTCGCCCAGCCGCCACATAAACGC
>Ga0082335_1009168_pt1 | contig 10819 bp, 4 predicted proteins | sample Subgrocontami58m_FD_72375 | JGI IMG/M metagenome (GOLD analysis project Ga0082335, IMG submission 72375) | Subsurface groundwater microbial communities from S. Glens Falls, New York, USA - GMW37 contaminated, 5.8 m (SPADES assembly) (version 2) ... | reverse complement strand
GTTAACAAAACTTCCGAAGTAGAGACACCGAGTGTTTGCCAAACACTCGGTGTCTTTTTGTTTATAATGTCCGCATGACTCAACCTAAACGCTGGATCGCCGCGCCACCGATCACGCCCGAAGTGGATCAGGCACTCGCCAAATATGATCCCCTCGTGCGCGGACTATTATTTAATCGCAACATCTTCACCGCGGCGGACGCCGACTCGTACTTCAACGCCAAAACACCGTTTGACGACAACCCCATGCAGATCGCCGGAATGAACGAAGCGATTGATCGAATCGAGCGGGCGATTCGATCTGATGAATCCATCGCCATCTATGGCGATTACGACACCGACGGTGTCACCGCCACTGCTTTGCTAGTTCAGGTGTTAACCGCGCTGGGTTCGCGCGTGCGACCCTACATCCCTAACCGCTTCGACGAAGGTTACGGACTCAACAACGAGGCTCTCACCCTTTTAAAAAATGACGGCGTGACTCTGGTTATCACCGTAGATTGCGGTATCCGATCATTTGAGGAAGCCGATCACGCCAAGAAGATCGGGCTCGATCTGATCATCAGCGACCATCATCACGTCGGCGATTCATTGCCGGACGCGCTCGCCGTCATCAACCCCAAACGCTCCGACGACTCGTATCCCGACAAAGGTCTCGCCGGTGTGGGACTGGCATACAAGATCGCGCAGGCATTAGTGCGTAAACGCGACCCACAACCGATCAATGGCGGCGATGTTTTAGATCTGGTTGCGCTCGGCACGGTGGCTGACCTTGCGCCGCTGGCGGGCGAGAATCGCCGACTGGTTCGTGACGGGTTGAAGGTGATCAATAAGATGAAGCGTGAAGGACTCAAATCGTTGATGATCGTTTCAGGAATTAAGCGCGGGGCGGCAGACGCGGGCGGCATCGGCTTCACGTTGGGACCACGGTTGAATGCGGCAGGCAGACTCGAATCGGCGTTGGCGGCGTACGAGTTATTGATCACCACAGATATTTTTAAAGCGAATCAATTAGCCAATCAGTTGAATGGTCAGAATCGTGAGCGGCAGATTCTCACGAAAGAAGTTGCGCGACAGGCAAAAGAGATCGCCTTGCAAGCCGGCGACTCGCCGTTTTTGTTTGCGGCGCACGAAGGTTTTAGCTCGGGCGTGGTGGGGTTGGCGGCGGCGCGGCTGTGTGAGGAGTTTTATCGTCCGGCGGCAGTGGCGAGCATCGGCGAGCGCGAGACCAAAGGCTCAGCGCGCAGCATCAAAGAATTTCATGTGACGGAAGCGTTTGATGCCTGCAAAGATTTGTTAGTGCGTCACGGCGGTCACGCCGCGGCGGCGGGCTTCACGGTGGCGAATGAAAATGTGGGCGCACTCGCTGAACGATTGCGAAAGTATGCCGAAGAAAAATTAGCGTCGGAAGATTTGCGTCCCGCGCTTCGTTACGATCTCACGGTGCAACCGAGTCAATGGACTACAGAACTGGCACAGATGCTCAAACAGTTTGAGCCATGCGGCTATGGCAACCCGTCGCCGCTTTTCTCGGCGCATGGACTCGAAGTGAAGTATCCACAGCAGATCGGCGCCGATGGCTTGCATCTCAAAATGCAGCTCTCGGATGGCACGCGCTCACTAGAGGCGATTGCTTTTCGTCAAGCACAATGGATTCAAAACATGCCGAAACATATTGACGTGATCTATGCGCTGGAGATGAACGAATGGCAGGGTGAGGTGAGGATGCAGATGAATGTGAAGGATATACGGAAGAGTATTGTGTGATCTACGGCGAATAAATTCGCGGCAACACAAAGCAAAACCCGCGTAGGCGGGTTTTGTTGTTTTTACTCTCAACGAAACAATCATCAAGATCGCAAATACGAGCACGCTGATGATCGAAATCATCGCCCCCACTTTCAAACTCATCGGCTCGAATCTAAATTCAACTGTGTGCGATCCTGATGGAAGTTCAATAGATCGAAAGAGTCCAAACGCTGGTGTGATCTCAACGGTTTGAGAATCCACTACAGCGACCCAGCCCGGATAAAACGTATCGGTCAAAATTAAATAACCGTTTGTGTTGCTTTGCGTTTGGATAATGATGTGTTCGGGATCGTATTTGGTAACAGTGGCGGATTTGTAATTTGTAATTGGCAATTGGGGATTGGAGATTATGAATGCGCGCGGCAAGACGTTCATGTTCCGATAAATTTTCGTGTCGCCCGAATGCACCAGACGATACGACCCCAGCGTGAGCGATTGAAACGCTTTCCCCTTTTCGTCAATCAAGGTCGCGCCGCGAATTATCAGCGAAGAGGGTGAGGTGATGACGACGGTTTGGATAGTGGAGGCGGCGCCCCATTTGATTCGAGTCGATCCGCTCCCCGAAATTTTTTGAGTCACGGTGACGCCGTCACTTAACGTCAGGCTCACTTCACCTTCATTCACCCCATCGGCTAACACCAGCCCCAACGCATCTGCGCTGAAGCGCGGCAAACGATTCAATGTCAAAGGTTTGTCGGGTGTGATCGTCTCGCTGAATTGCAAATCGTAGAACACGTCGTCAATCCACGAATCCTTTAACTTGTCGGTGATGATCCATTGCGTGTTCGTTAAACTCAGCATCTCATTGGGTGGTACGGCTTTGAGCGTATGGCGCAAACGTCCATCGGTTGTTGCGCCCGTTGCGCCAAAGTTTTTGGCGAACTCGGCATAACTTCGCAATGGCAAGATGCCGCCGTCGTAACCATCCACTGAAGGGATGCCCCATACCATCGGCAGGTTGGGCGAGAGCATCTCTTTGTATTTCGTCGCCACGATTGCGTCATACACTTCGCTCGCGGGCAACTGCGGCTCCCACGCGCTCTTCAGTTCCGGCATGTCGCCGGGATCAAATTCCAAAGAGGATAACGAAAGGAAACGACCGGCAGGTAGCGAATCATTTTTTGTCGCTAGTAGTTGCGTCATTGCTGGACGGATACTGGAATAGGCATCGGGAGTTGTTAGATGATTCAATGGTAGGGATTGAGAGGCGATAAGAAGTTCGATGATCGAGAATGTAATTAGTAAATAGTAATTAGAAGTTGGAAGTTGGAAGTTGGAAGTTGGAGATTGGAAACGACTGATGGCTGATCGCCGATTTCTAATTACTAATAACCAATTACCAATTACTAAAACAAGCGGCGCGAGCCATAAGACGACATCAATAAGTTGCGGCAAGCCAATTGGACCCGTTTCGCCAGAGGGTGTGATGTTGGCGGATATGAATGTGACCATGATGAGGAGCAGGGGGGCAGACGCGCAGAGGAGAATCTTTTGAAATTTTAAATTTGAAATTTGAAGTTGCAAGGATTGGAGTCCGAAGCCTGCGAGGAGACTTGCGCCCATCGCCCACAACACCAGCCAGCGCGCGGGGACGCGGAATAAATTAAATCCCGGAACGAATCGCGCGAGAAGAAGATAGATCGGATTGTAGCCGCCGAAGGCGAAGAACAAACCGACGAAAGCGATGATTGCCGCTAGCATGATCAACTTATTGCGCCTGATCTCGGTGATGCCGACGATGGCGAGCGTGAGCGGGATGACTCCGATGTAGCCGACAAATTCGGAAAAGATCATGCGGCTGTATCCCGGTAATAATGCGCGACCCATTAAAAGCGGATTCAATGAAAACGAGATCGCTTCGTTAAGTGGAAGCCCGCCGCCGCGAAGTGATAAGCGCGAGAGTTCGAAGGTGGGCAGGAGTTGGATGGCGGCTAAGGAAAACCCTAAAGCAATGAACAATGAGAACAATGAACAATGAACAATGAGGGAACGGAGATTAGAGACACTTGCCCCCGTAGCGGAGCGGAGTGGGGTTGGAGATTGGAGATTGTTGATGATTGACCATAGTGCAGCAATGCTGCAAGCGACAAGCGTGATGAAAGTTGTTTGGGTGTGACCGGCGGTTAACTGTAAGGCAATGAACAATGAAAGTAATGAACAATGAACAATGAGTTTTGGGTTTTGAGTTTTGAAGTTTGAGTTTTGGAGTTTGAAGTTGAAGATGTTAAACGTTGCCCACAATGCAAACGGCAGCCACGCCAAGCCTTGAAGTTGATTCACGTGTTCCACTTGCGCGGTGAGGTAGCCGCCGAGGGCGAAGAGGATGGCGGCAAACGCAGCAGATAAAGATTGAAGATTAAAGATTCGGTGAGCGAGGAGGTAAGCTCCGTAGGCGGCGATGATCAGGTGAATGATGATCGTGATCTTCACGGCGACGGGCGCGGGGAACAATATCAAAGGCAAGTTAAGCGGGTAGAAGACTCCGGCTTGTGAGTTGGCGAGAAATGGCACGCCCATGAAGATGTCAGGATTCCACAACGGCAGGCGAGCGGCGAGAAGTGATTGAGCGCGATAGTCCCAATACGGGTAGAAATAGAAGAAGGTGTCGCCGCGCGGAAAAATTAAGTTGGTGAATGCGGCTTGACGGAAAAAGATCAAGACGAGGAGGGCGAGGGAAATTAATGGAACAAAGGAGATAAGGGAACTAAAGGAAATGGAGGAGAGGCGGCGCGTCATAAGATTAAAGATCAAAGATTAATGATTGGGTTTGATTTGATAGAGGGTGAAGGAGGGTGAACCATCGCGCCGCGTGGTGGTTTGTAGTTTGATCAATTTGAAGTTTGCTGATTCAATGGCGGTCTGCGTTTCGGAAAACGATACCCACGATGGAGCCACGATGTAGCGCGGCGATTTTTTGCCAAATGTTTTTAAATCTTTTTGGATCGCGTCCGTGTCGGGCATCCATGCCACATAGAGCGGACTATCGAATAAATAGAATCGCCATTCCCAGCTGAGCCAATAATCATATAACACCGAATCGTCGGGGCCGCCACCCCAGCGCGCCGCCCCTCTCCGAGCCGGTTTCAGTTCAATTCCGCGCGCGAGCCGTGCGGTACGACGTCTACCTCTCCCCCGAACCGCGCTCTTCAGTCTGAAAACGCGGCAGTCGGCGCTCGATGACGCCCCGCGAAAGCCTTCCAACCCGTATTCCAGCCTTGTCAGGCCATTCGTACCCGTTTTTGCCCGAATGCCCTGCTGCGCCGGACTGCCGCTTGACGATACGGTGCAGGTCCGTACCGTGACGCGCAAAGGGGCCGGGGACTCGCTGGGGCGCGGCCAGCCGGTCCGAGTTACATCCGGCATCACCGCTTACAAAGGAGTAGAAAGCATGACCCATCGCAATGGTAAGGGAATGAACCTGCGGCACAGCGCGCTCGCCGTCCTGGCGAGCGGCGGATTGGCTGTCGCCGCCTGGGCCGGGGACGCTCCGGTCATCAAGGGGACCGGCGAGGACCGTCCGATGCTGCTTGCGTCGTATCAGGATAAGGGAAAACCGGCTGCCGAGGCGGCGAAGCCCAAAGCGGCGAACGAAACCGTCAAGTCGGAAAAGACCACCATCAAGACGACCGAAACGACCGTGGGCACGCACGACTACAAGGAAGTCAGCGACTTCTTCAACGTCCGCGAGGCGAATTCCAACGTGACCGCCGGCGAAACGGAACTCGAATTCGAGGTCCACTGGTCCACCGGTCAGGGCGGCGATGACGACATCGCCCCGGCCATGTCGCTCAAGCACGGCATCACCGACGACCTTTGGGCGGAGATCGAACTGTTGCCGATCAACATCGGCGACGGCGGCGATCAGGGCGCGGGAGATCTCGCGCTGGTCCTCTTTTACCAGTGGTGGCATGAATCGGATGGCATGCCGGCGTTCGCAACGTGGATCGAAGGTCGCTTCCCGAGCGGCGACGGATCGAACGGCGTCGACGGCGAATTGCACCTCAACCTTACTTCGACCTGGGCACCGGGATTCCGTGGCCACCTCGAGGGGTTCGTGAAGACGGCGAACGGCATTTCCGGCGATGGAGACGAGGAGAATATCCGAGACTTCCAGTGGGGCGCCGGTCCGGGCGTCGACTTTGATCTCAGCGATCAGACCATCGCGGTCGTGAACTACCTAAACTCCGCAAGTGAAGAGTACGGCTCCTCGAATACGCAAGTGCTTGAGTTGGGCTTGGCGCACGAGCTCGCCCCTCAGCAACACGTGAAGTTCGCGTTCGACATCAACCTCGATCACGACGACGGGGCGGCGGACTTCGCCGCGAAGGTTCAGTGGTCGATCGAGTGGTAAACTCGGTCAGACCGACGGAACAGCTATAAATGCAAGGCCGGGGGCGGAACAGGTTCCGTCCCCGGCCTTTTTCTTGCAGTGGGGAAACCTCCGGAGTGCCCATCCTCGCTACTGCGAGGGTGGGAGACGGAAGGCTGGCCGTGTGCCACTGCTCCGTGAACAGTGGAATCGTCGCTGGTGCGAAAGCATCGCTGGTGCGAGATTCTCATCTCGCACCCATTCTGGCGGGAATCCCTTCCCGCGGCGCGACAAGGGATTCTCGCACCCGCACCGGAGATCGACCGACTGAGAAGTCGGTCCCACACCACAATCTCGCAATGCTCCTCGACGAACGCCTACGGTCGCGCTTCCGCTCGTCCTCGCAGATCTTTCAGCACCGCCCACAGCGCGAGGTCTGTGTCGATCTCCGCTCGCCGCGACGTGTTGACGCCGCCCAACCGAGCACCGACCGCGTAGAAGTCCAACAGCAGTTCGTCAGGTGCGGCCTCGTATTCGATCCCGTCCAGATCCAGTTGTCCGAAGGGCTCGCGCAGCAGACTTCCTGCGCCCACTCCGGCCAATGCCTGAAACGCCCACGCTTCGTACTCCCACGCGGAACCTTCCGCATAGTTCAACACCAGTGCGTCGCCCTTGAGACTGTTCCAGCGGATCTCGCGCAGCGTCGTCGGATCGACCGCCCACAGCAATAGATAACCGCGAAGAACTCGCCCGCCCGGGTTCCGCGGATCCTCGTCACGACACCCCTCACCCAGAGACGTGAATGGCGCGACGAAGCGAGGATCGCCGCGCGCCGCCGACCAGAAGACGGGTTGGTTCATCGTCAGACCGAAACCATGACCGCTGATTCCACATTGTTCCGACTCGACCAAGTAGGCTTGGATGTACACCGCGCGATTCGTGTTGTTTGCGATGTCCAAGAATGTGTCTTGAATGAGTTCGTTGCGCGCGTTCCATTTGATCTCGATCTTCGGGAAAACGAGAAGGCTCCCGAGTCGCGCAATCCCTCCCACGGGCGTGTCGTTCCCTAGGTCGACCGTGGCCGTCACCTGTCCCCCGACTGCGTCCGCGGAAGCGACGACCACCCCATCGCCGCCGCCGGCGCGTATGTCATACCAAATGGTCCCCACTTGGGCGCCCAGACCGACAGGAACGAGTCCTGTGCGCTCGACATTGCGTCGGGTGCGATCATCCGTAAAAAGCACCATCTTGGAGGCGACGCCGAGAAGCGGCGCCGCAGTGCTCTCCTTCCCGCAGGCGGCGCTCGCCACGCCGTCGATGCGAGCCATTCCCTTGTCCGTGCCCAGCGATTCGCGCCAGAAATAATTCGGCACGCCGACGCCCACATAGGAACTCAGCAGCCGATCATCCCACGAGTCCACGCACCGCGCAATCCCCGAGAACTTGCTCTCGTTCTCGTTGAACACCTCGATGACGACCGTGGTCGTCGGAGTGCATTGGTCGTCCTCGTCATTGTCATCCGAGCACTTCCGTGTACACACGTCGGCGGAACAGCTCCCGATCCTCACCGGGGCATCGACGAAACATGCATCCAAAGGAGGATCGACTTCCGCGGACGGTTCGGCCGTGTTCGTATAACAAATTTCACCAGCGTTGTTCGGTCGCCCATCTGCGTCTGCGAAGGACTCAAAATCCGCAAGTGTGAAGAACCGCAACGTACAGAAGAACTCGCGCGGCGGCGCCCCCTTTGCAAGCGATATCGGTTCCGTACTCCCGCCCCCGACCGCAAAGTCACAATGTTCCACGACCACGTACGGTGCGCCGCTCGACCAAAGTTGCGGATCGGAAACCTTCACATTCTTAAGGTCCACCTCGCCGGTGTTGAGCAGCCGGACCCGATATTTCAAGTCAAAAGGCACAGGAGGGTTCGGTCCAAGATCGACAATGGCCTTGTAATCCTCATCACATGCTCCGTTACGATCCAAGTCGGCGCAGATCCCCTTCTCACAGTCCAACCGCGGGAGAAGGACGTTGACGGGTTCCACCGTCGTACAGTGCGTCCCGCATCCTTCTTCCGGCGCACAACCCGTCGTCCCCGCTTGCACGCTAAACTGGGTCACACAATCGACCGGATTGACCGTCAGCGGCGCTCCCTCCGGAACGCTCATGGCCACGACGAGGTCCAGCTGTTGGCCTGCATGAATCTCCGTGCGTACCAAGTGATCCGTCGGCCCTCCACACACTAAGAATGTCGTCGGTGTACAAAGCCCGTATGCAACTTCGCACTGTTGCCCCGAACAGGTGCATAGCGCCGCTGGCAAACACACATCCGGTTCCGGCCCGCAGATCGTTCCGACGAGGGCTCCGACATACCACGATGGCTCGCAGGTGTTCAGGGACCCACATCCAATGGCGAGTCGATCGATCGGCGCGCGTCCTTTGTTCTCGAGTCGTAGATGCAGCTCCGGCGCTGAACCAGGAAGTAGCTCGACGGCCGACCCAATCCCAGCAATCGGACCTATGTCTTCACAGTCGTCCGGCGTCGGAGTCGGACCCTCGCCCCGCTGCGAGTTCCACACAGACTCCCGCGACACAGCGAAACCCACGCCGCTCTCGGGACAACCCTCGTCATGGACGACCGTAAAATCGCACGTTTGCAGATGCAGCGCAACGTGGTCCGCATCCTCGCAGGAGAACCCCGCCGAGCGGTCATTCGCGCAATCGTCAGCACACGTCCCATCGCCGCGAACGCTGAAACGGTTCGTCGGCACGTGATCGATGTTGGGCGCACCGCTCGAGTCGGCGCCTTTCAACTGTCCCACGAATCCAACGATCACGCAGTCGCCCGGCTCGATCGGAAGCGGCAAATCCGGTGTGAGGGCGTCCACCAGGGTACACGTGATCGCTTGCCCTCCCCAATTGAATGCCTGGGCAAAGTCGATCCCCTGACACTGCCGTCCCACGAGCCGCACATCCATGGGGCTTCCCACAAAGTCGGAACTGTCACGCAAACCATCGACCAGCATCTCGTCACTGAATTCGAGGCGACACAGTCGAATCCCCGACTTGGAAGTGTTGCAAATCTTCACCCGGTACTCGACGCAGGCACCCGGAATCGCCCACAACCGATCCGGATCTCGAACCCAGCCTTCATCTTCCCCCAAAGCCTTCGACGCGCAGTCCGGCAAACAGCGTGCCTCTTTGACCACGTCGATCGCACACGCCGGCTCGATGCACACATTGGTCATGCATTCCGAAGACACAACGTTCGTCGCGCCGCACACGTCGACTCGACACATCCCGCCAGCGCAATCTTCCGCTGTCGAACATGGCTTCCCAGCGCTATTGCCGCCCTCACATACCCCCGTCGCCGCCGTCGCACGAACAATGGCCTCATTGGAAAAGCAGGCGCGATCACATCCGCCGCCGACCCGATCGTTGGCGCTGAACTGCTCCCACGCCGCTAGACGGTTGAACCGCACGCCGCACGTTCGGGACATGTGTGAGGCAGGATCTGAGGCACCGTCCGACCCGAGCAGTCCGACGAGCACGCAGTCATTCACACTCCCACTCACAACCAACGCACAGCCCACCGCCTCCACGGGAGCTCGGCATGTCCCACCAGGGCAGTCGCCGTCGACTCGACATCCCATTCCGGCCTGCGCCCCACCCGCGCAAACCGCCGTACCGCATACGCCCGCAGGACACTGCACATCTTGGACGCATACCGCCCCATGGTTCGATCCGCCTCGACAGTGCAAGTCGCCACAGCGCGACCCCGTTCCCGAACAATCCGCGTCATTCCGACACAGTTTCCCAGACTGTGCTCCGCCCACGCAGTTCAGCGAACCGGCTCGAATCGCCCCGGCCAATCGGGGATCGCAAATCTCAACGGCTGAGAGCTCCGTTTCCGCCGTTCCATCGAGCGTCAGCAGTGAGTTCTCGGCAGTCATTCGATAAACGACCGTAATAGGAAACGGCGAATCCGGCTGAGGCGGCGACAAACCCGGCGATAGGTATAGGGACGTGGAAAACGGACCGTCGCCAAGGTCCAAGCAGTCACCATCGTAGTTGTTGTCCAGACATGCCTCCTTTGCACATTCGACGCGAGGGACCTCGATATTGAAGTCCGCCAACGCATCACGCCGGTTGGGGCAGACGTTTCCATTCTCGCAACCCCCATTCATACTTGCGGTGATGAGCGTCACCGTGATGGAGTTCCGACAATCATAGTCAGGAAACTCGGTCCCGCGGTGCGAGAATGGAGCGTCCGCGTCCGGTTGGTCGACCGCAAATGTAATCACCAACCGCTCCCCGGGGATGATAGGGCGCGTCGTGAAATCCTTGACTCCGCTCAGATCACCAAAATCATCACAATTTCCCCGTGGCACTGTGCAAATCCGTGGCGTAACGTCCTCGTTTCCAATGGACGCTATGACGGAGCCCGGAACAAACCAGGACGGGTTGCACCCGTCTCCCACTGAATTCCTGAGCATCTCCTCCACATGGAACGTCTGGATCGGGAATCCGCCGCTGTTCTCCAGGTCGACCCGAAACCACACACGAGTGCTCGGGAGAATGTCCGGCGGCTGACCCATGGAGTACGCCACGCCGAGCCGAAGGGCAATCCCGTCCCGCGGATCCTCGCATGTGACATCCGTCGTCAGATCCAACTCGCACACTCGTACGTCGCCCGACACAT
>Ga0082335_1009166_pt1 | contig 10822 bp, 7 predicted proteins | sample Subgrocontami58m_FD_72375 | JGI IMG/M metagenome (GOLD analysis project Ga0082335, IMG submission 72375) | Subsurface groundwater microbial communities from S. Glens Falls, New York, USA - GMW37 contaminated, 5.8 m (SPADES assembly) (version 2) ... | reverse complement strand
AAAAAAGTATCATAAAATCCAAGATTGTAGGGGGCAATAGACTGCGTCTCTGCCCATACTTGTGTCCCGCCCGTCGGTGCATCGTAAATCTTAGATTCAACCGTGACATTTGTTGTCACCGGCTGGCTCGAAGCATTAAGTAACCTTCCTTGGTGGGAAATTATCGTGGGGATAGACTGTGCCGAAACTGATTTATTTAAAACAAACACTCCAAAAAGGATTAATAGCGTGGTTATTAATGTCACAAAAATCTTTTTCATCTATTTATTCTTACTGCGCAAATGCTTGGACATTCAAGCGTGCTTCTTGTACGATAATATGCGTTTCATCGCCATCGCCGTAAGCTTTTATGCTGACACTGTGATTTCCGCTACCCACCGTACTCATAATATGTGTACTAAGGGTCTGTAACCTGGTACTTCCAGTGAATGACGCGGCTACCTGACTCCATGCCCTGGGTTGTTGCTCGACGCCATCAACCTCGATCCAAACTAATGGGGCGGCATAAACCGAACCACCACTATAAACACTCACGGTTAAATTGGCTAATATTTTTGAAGGGACATCTGCAGTAAAGTTTATTGTTGATCCCGGAACTGTAGTTGGATCTGGCGGAAAAGTGAAACTTCCGAAACCCAATAAAATCGTTTCTATGATCGGTTTGACCTTTCTGCTCGTTACAGTTGCATCAGCAATATCAACTGTCCCCACACATCCGGTACAGTTTAAATCGTTTGCCAAGTTAGCAGTGTTTGCTGAAGTCGCAATATTCGCTGTTTCAGCAGTCCCAGCCTTCTGCGCAAACGGTACTGCGCCGAATTGCAAGCGGGGAGACAGCGTTTCCGATTGGACGGTAATTTGAAGGTAAGAAGGGTTCGGTAAACTCGCAGGCAAAGCAGTTACTCCACCTAAAAACGTATCATAAAATCCCAAGGAATCAGGCGTAATAGACTGCGTCTCTGCCCATACTTGTGTCCCGCCCGTCAATGCATCGTAAATCTTAAATTCAACCGTGACATTTGTTGTCACCGGCTGGCTGGAAGCATTTAGAAGACGGCCTTGGTGGGAAATAATGGTGGGGATTGGAGATTGGGCCGAAACAGGTTTTGCAAAAAATACACCGACCAAGACAATAACTGCTAAAAATATTACCGGAAAAACAAAAATCTTTTTCATAGTATACTTTTATAACGCTTCTTCGGCTTCAAGGACATATTGATTACCAACCCCCGGCCAACCCGTATATAAATCATAGGGGGTCGCTTCATTAAACGGTGTTCCGTCTGCATACACGGTAATTGTTACCGAACCGGAACCGAGCGGTGTTCCACCGGCAGCTTTACAATAACCAACGATCGTCTCTGATCTATGTATATCAAGCATTTGAGATGAAGAAGGAGCCAAAGCATTATATACAACCTGCGCAATCGGTCCCGGGTCACTGCAGGGTTGATTGTTAAAAAGAATGTTCCACTTACCATCGGCATAGGTACCGGATGATGTCAATAATGCACGGAAAACATCAGTATAACTGACACGCAAATAGGAACTGGCTTGTTGCTTATTGATTGTTACTGTTCTGCCGGCAACCAGCCCATCATCTGTACCATCAGAATTGGCTCCAAAAGTGCGCACCCGCTGAAGCATTGCTGAAGTCCCCGCTTTTTGCGCAAACGGCACGGATCCAAATTGGAGGCGTGGTGTGAGTGTTTCTGATTGGACAGTGATTTGTAAATATGACGGATTGGGTAAGCTAGACGGCAGAGCAGTTACTCCTCCCAAAAACGTATCATAAAATCCCAAGGAATCAGGCATAATCGATTGCGTCTCTGCCCAAACTTGAGTTCCGCCCGTCAGTACATCGTAAATCTTAAATTCAACCGTGACATTTGTCGTCACCGGCTGGCTCGAAGTATTTAAAAGCCTTCCTTGGTGGGAAATAATGGTGGGGATTGCACTTTGGGCAAAAGTCAACCTTGCTGCCGCAAAAAACAACAATAACAGGGGCAAAATAAATATAACTGCTGCCCTTTTCACTTTACTGCTTCCACTCTAGTAGGTTGAACTTCGACAAAATCTTATCACCGCGCGCGTCGTAAAGCAATAGTACTCCGCCATCGCCTTGCGAAAACCTCACCTCATACACATCACCACTCAGATCACCATAAATTAAGGGATATTGCTCCGCTTTTTTTTGTTGCTGATCGCGCCTAAGAGGAATTGCCGTTGCCGGCCAGCCCTCATAGTCTTTGGCCTCCGCCAGCATCATGACTTTTGCAATTACCACATCACTTGGCAGCTCTTTCTCCTTAAAGTACCCTTTGAAAAAAAGGGACGATATAACCACCGCGCAAAACAACAAGGTAAATACCAAACCCAACAACAATCTCCTACGGTTAAATCCTAACCATCGCCCTCTGGCCATATCGGCAAATTATACTCTCAACTATGGGGTTGTCAACACAGCAAGCACGACCCAGAATTAGCTACTCGCACCCGTGTCCAAAAGATTCAAGGTTTAAAAGCGCATCACTCAAATCAATACCGTCATTGTCCGCCGCCGTTTTATATAGCTTTGTACCATCCGGTGCCTGCCTGTCAAATTTAGGGTCGTAACCAGGGTTGTCCGGCCCCAAACCGAATTTTCCGAGTATATCCAGAACGTCCGAAAGGTCAATCCGCTTGTCACCGTTTACGTCATAGAAATCCCAAGGGTCATTGGGGTTCCTATCCCCTCCCAATACCGGGTCTGTCCCAAGCTCCTTTGCATCTGTACAGCCATCGCCGTCACTGTCACCGGCAGACGTCGTCCTAAAAACAATTTCATGAACGTATGGCTTATATGTCTTTTGGTTTGCGTAGGTGACATAAATAGTTTTGCCGGAATTTTTCTCAAATTGCTGGTGTTGTCTCCCAAAATAGCACTTCAGCGTCTTGTCGGCACCAAACACACTATCACAATCAACCAGCACTTCATCGGCAGTTGACCAGGGACCGGTTATACTGTCGGCAGTGCGCATACTAACAGCGCTAAAATTATTTGTTGTGTAAATTGCCGTCCATTTTCCAAGTGCGCTGTTGTAAGCAATAGATACCCCATTAAAGCCCCCCGCAAATGTCATAATCCTGGTAGAATCAGCAATGTTAGAAACCCAACTGGAACCGTTCCAGTACTGGTATGCCGCTTTGTTCTCGATGGATCCGACACTCACCCTTGAGAGCCTAACAGCATCCTGGAATACACCATTGGCACTCTCATTCAAGAATACATACACATAACCGTCCGTATGTTTGTACGCGGTTGCGCCGGCAATCTCAAAACTGGTATCGCCTTCTTTCCAGAAAAGACAGCCGGTAACAGGTGAACAATTACCAATTCTGGTCGAATTCAAACTCGTAGTATCAAACTTCGCAAGACCAATGCCCCTTACTTTCCATGCCCCGAGCGGCTGGGATGCACATGGCTCCGGTTGGACGCAACTCCTAACCGACATGTAATAAAAATAATTCGTCGAAGCTGAAGTGTTAACCATACCGTCCGGCCAAACTAAAAGTTCACCGGATACCTTAGGAAGCAGCGCCTGGGCAACACCACCGGAAGTCTTGTTGGTTAAAGCCATACAATCCCCGGCGTCAGTATCGTTTGTTTTGGCAATACTGTTTGGTAAAAATAAACCGGCGGTAAGGTTTGTATTGTCACCGAATGTAAAGAATGAATCTGCCCCAACTTTAACGCTTGTCCCTCCATCCATTCCACCAATCCCAAGCGAAGACTGGTTCGTCCCGTAAAGTGCACAAACTTGTCTCTGGGACTCAACCATATTTCCCATAGTATTTTTTGGATACAGCTTATAGACATTTACATCAAACGGGGAAAATAAATCCGTGACTTGGTTATTAGCAGACAACGCCGCATCACGGTTTTCAAATAACACCTCCGCGCGACTAAATGCCCCGGGCAAAACAAATTTTGTATTTATCGAAGCGTTATCTATATTTACAGCCAAAAGATACCACGCCCCCTGATATTTTTTCAGCACAGTTCTCACAGGCGTTTGGGAAATAGGTCGTTGGTCTACAAATACCTGATAAGCCTCCGATGCTGTCGGAGAAAGTAAAATAGGCTCAAGTGAATGTATTTCCTTGTTGATGCCATCTGATGGCGACGCAAGTGCATTCCAAAGGGCAATGCTTTCAGACACTTGTTGCGAGGTCGCATTAAGGCATTTTCCGGGATAGCTGATTGGCGTACTGGCAGAAATACCAATCACTCCCTCGCTGCAGCTTTCCCGCAGTCCTGCGCTATCATAAACGAAGTGAAAAAGCCCTGTTGCCCCACTTACAATCGACGCATATGCCATTGCTCTTGCTTCCTGTCTAACAGGATGCCTCCAAAAACTACAGAAAAAACTACCCGCCCAATCCTGCATTACAAACCATGAAGGCTTCGAACCAGAAAGCTGTGCGGTTTGTAGCTTTGTAATTTCTGCGACATCCCCAACTGAATTAAAACCTCCGGTTCCGCAAAATGCATTTGGAGAGGTTATAGGGTAGTTATAATGGACAGATACATCACCAATATTTGCCGCCTCCTGCCATCTTGTCTTCCAATCATTATCCAATGGCCCTGCATCTACATGGAAAATTGCCTGGTCTGTTTGGCCGCCATATGCTGCCCCGCTGTTTATATAATCCCTGACTGACTGCAGGCTTGTCGAAAAAGTCCCGCAATACGCAAGACCAGCTTCAACACAAGTTGGGTTGATAACAGTTGTTGCACCCTTAAGCTTTACCGACCATGTATAGGTCTTATCTGGATCAAGTTGGGCAGAAGTTAGAAAAACCTGCATCTGCGAACCACCATAAACGATATCCGCACTATGCCACATACTTGTAGCAATGTTTGGGGTCGAGCCTTCATTTAGATAAGCAACATAGTTTGTACTATCCCACCCCGGGGCGCTACCACCAAACCTATCCCAGGAAACGATTTTAAGGCCCATACAAGCATCTGTATCATCCAATAGGTGCCAACCTATAACATTAGAATTATTTTTATATGTACCAAAATTATTGGCAAGAAGTGTGGAATTGGCAGGAACTGGCGCACAATGTGCCATGTCCTGAGAGTTTAATACGACTTTAATATTATTTGACTGCGCTTCTGAAAGTATAGTTGTTAGATTAGAATCAAATCCTGCAATCGTCGCATTAAAACCACCGCCAGAAAACGTTCCCATAGCACCAGGCACTGGTCCATACAAACCTATTGGGAAAAAGGAGTCGGTACCATACTGGGTCCTAATTGCTCCACGGCTGTTTGTGTGAGGAACACCGGATTTGTACATAGTTTGGACAGCCTCGCTGGTGATATCGATTGTCGGATCCCCCGCCCGCGCATCACTATCCAAACCAAGAATCGAAAAAACAACCACCATTGCCGAAAGCGGAACCGTTAAAAACATAAGGAATAAAGCTATTACGGCACTCGAGCGATGCGGTTGTTCGGCCATTTTCTTCATCATTTAATGCCCGTGGACTAAATATTTACCCACCTAATTCAAATATGTACCTTTTTGGTAAATTTGTCAAAATCTAAAGAAGGGGTTTAAACTTAAGAAAATCTAAGGAGACTAAATCACACTGCTCATCAAAACCATGGACAACAGGAATACGGTAAGCGTCAAGAGCACAATAATTGTCCACAGCACAAAATACGCGTTTCGCGGGTATGTTTTCAACTTTTTTAGTGCGTCCATAATGTGTCCCTAATCTAAATATGTAACTTTCAAACCGTTTTGTCAATATAGTTTGCGAATAAAATGAGTCAAAACCGAAGATTTAACCCTCACGATTACTCCACATAGAAAAGAACCGAGTTTGAGGCAGAATCTACCGGCTTGCCGGCAGAATCTAGAATAACCAGTTGTGCACTATGAGATCCAACTGGAGCATTGTTCCAAACAAACTTGTCACCGGTAATAAGAGGACTTATGTACATGGTACCGTCTAAATTACCATTCGAAATCGAAAGCGCTACATTACCCCCTGCCGACGGGGTAATGCCGAATGTGACAGTATTACCGCTTACCGCAGGACTGAGAAGTTGATACGTGATACAAGCTTTACCTAGTGCCCCAGCCACCAACAGCGAATCCGAAAGGTCTATATTCCCATCCCAATTAACATCGTATTCAGGGTAATTTTTCGCAGTTTCACCAAATTTGCCGTTTACCAAATCCACATCTTTTTGGTCCACAATGCCATCGTCATTAACATCATACACACATGGGTTAACTGCAGGATTTACCATTAGGTTAACCGAGCCCGATTTGACGGAACACTTTATGCCGGTAGAATAATCCCGCACGACAACCGAATAGCTTCCCGGCATCGAGGCCTTAAGTGTAATATCTCCAAGGCCCACCCTCTGTGCCTCAATAGGCGGACTTGTCGGTACAATTGATGCCAGATAAGTAGATTTGGGAGCACCAGACAAAACAGAAACCTTAACAGAATCGCCGTCCACTACAGTGGAAGGGCTAAAACTATAAGCACACTGCTTTCCTTTTGCTGCGGCATAGCTTGGGCCACTACCCAAGCTGCTCATCAATATCATCGAAGTTAAAAATACCGTCAAAATAAGAAAAACAAGTATTACCCAAAGCAAAAAGAAAGCATTATGCGGATACGTTTTCAGTTTTTTAAGTGCGTCCATAACTTACTACTAATCTAAATATGTAACTTCCAAACCGTTTTGTCAAGAATAATCCAATTTTAGTAACATTCTGTTCCAAACAAGTCCAGTGAATGTAATGCATCAGACAAATCTACTCCGTCATTATTTATTAAGTCATATGCAGAATTAGGCTGGCTCTCTCCAAAATGCCCTAATACCAAAAGAGTATCTGACAAGTCTATTGCGTTTTCACCGGTAATATCCGAACAAAAATCTGCATTTACAGCATTAAAAGCAACAGAGGCATTCCCGAACCTTTCCACATATTCGACCTTAACCTGATGCGTACCATAATCTACAAAAACCTTTTTGCTAACCTGGCCGGTTCCGTCAATTATCAAATTTCCATCGATATATACTTTTATTCTGTCATCTGCAACACTGTTAAACCTGTAATTGCCTGCCACAAAATCAAAATCACCTGTCCATCTTGCCGAAAAAGTATCCGGTGCAACAGAAACATCCGGGCTCCCGCTTGCCCAATCGAAATTTATCACAGGTTCCACCTTTGTAACTTTTTTATCGGTAAAGTCATCATTGTTAAAATATTCCGCAGTGTAAGAACCCGTCATAACAGATGGATAATCGAAAGGGTCACTCTGAAAAAACGTAGGATACGGAGCATGATCACTTCTATAAATTTGATCATGAATTACAGTGTTTCCGGAAGGCGGATTACAAGTTTGCGCACAAACAATCAGACGATAATTTGTATCGTATTTCAGACCATAAAAACTGTAATTGAAGCTATTATCGGTCGAATCATAAAGTGATAGTACTTGACACTCAATCCCGGCTTCGTAGCAATTATCAAAGCTCGAAGGAAAAAGTACGGCATAATAATCCCAGGCAGACCAGTAGAAAGTGTAAGAGCCGTTCCCGAACGCATTTGCAAGCGCGGGGCCATTCATTATCATCCCATCTCTATCCTTAATCTTCAGGGAATACATAAAAGGTTCACTTCCTACGAAAGATAATGGAGGAATCGTGCAATTAAAGCTATCTGTTCCCGTACATTCCCTAAAATAGTTCTCGGAGGTTCCTAAATCGTCAAATTTCTCAAGTAAATGAACCGAACCGTTCAAATCCCGAAGTTCTACTTTTGCCTTCATTCTCAGCCCGGTAGGTAAACCCCTAAACATCAACGTGGTTGCATCTGTGTACATATAATCCTGACAGCCTAAAGTACCGGAACAAAGTGCGGAACCGTCAGAATGTTTTTGAAGGTAGACGTGATATACGGCCTTAGGCCATGATATATCGATAATACAGCTTGCTCCCGAACAATTTGTTGTCCCTTCCGTTTCATTTATCCACGGATATATGGCGATCGTATTAGGATCTCCGTCTTTTTTGGTCAATATCGAAACCCTATATTTGTACTTGTATCCCAAACTTGAATCTCCAACTAAAAGTTGAGCGGAAGTTCCTGTAGTATCGATCGGGGTACACCCGTCAGGCCAATTGTCACATCCCGGACCACTCCATTGATTCCAATCGTTTGTACAATAGGGACCCTCATAACATTTCATTTCAACTATGTAGTGAACATCGGCCCAGTTAATATCTTTTTTCTGTCCTACGGTAGAAAAATAACCCGGAGCCATATTCCAGGAAACATCCAAACCTCCATACTGCGAAGCAGGTTGTCCAAATCCGATCTCCACAGTTGTTTTATCAAAATCATGGCCAATCCCCTTAAACGTAATACCGTTGTAAGGATCAACTACAACCTGATTATCATGAAGGTAACCGTCAGTAAAATCACCCCCTCCAATATTGCTGTCCGGAGTTGTGTCAAGAAGCCAAGTCATACGGTGTTTTGCAACCTCATTTGAGGCAAGCTCAATGGTTGCCCCTTCCCTGCTTCCCGTCTTGTGACGATAAACAAGATAATAGACGGGCCCGTCATTTGTAGTCCTGATCTTAAGTACTTTCGCAGGATAAATTGGTCCCAAACTGTCGGTAGGTTTTTCATACTGCTCGATCGTATAAGTTCCGGAAGTGCTTACCTCCTGCACCTGGGTAGGACTTAGCCAGCCTAAATATTCTTTGGCGTAAGGCCCAAAATCACCTAAATAAAACCCGCCAGAGCTGCCCATAATATCAGTATAATTTCCGTATTCAATACGCTGACAATCGTCATAGATAAAGTTTCTTAAACAATCATATGACCCCGAATGGGCAAGCCAAAGATTGTGTCCAAATTCATGAGAAATCGATCTCTTGCCGACCGAGTATGCCCATCCTGGGCCCCTTAAACTTTGTCCCCCTGCCGGTTCACAGGTATTGGAAGGATCGATAATTACCATTTTGTCACTAAACTGATTGATATTTATGCCCATTTCTTGTGCCTTGTTTGTTGTGTAGACAATCAGGTCTCCGTCCCAAGAAGAAAGGTCAAATTTGGCAAGCTCACACGTTTTGTTTACATCCAAATCTAATTCATAAGTTTGACCGGTCAAATTAAATTTACCCCAGGATGATTCGGCAAGAAAATCCTTCATCTCATGAAAAACATAATCATTAATATCATCTCTCGTTAGTGCTCTTGTCCTGTTATCCACGAAATTCACGTAAAAAACACCTAAATTACGCGATGTTTCAGGCTGAGCGGAAACTGCCACTGCCGTACTCAAAGAATAATTGTCAGAAGCCGCATACCACAGATAATTGTCAACTTGATACCCTTTTACCTCTATATCTTTTTCGATGTTTGTCGGATGTGGCCGCACCTTATCCGACACAAGTTTGTATCTTTTGCTCAAAACGTCTTTTGTCTCGAAAAGTAAATCCGTGTCCTTTGGAGGTTCAAAATCTTGATGCAACACACGATATACTCCTTTTTTAATCTTTCTCGCTTCTATTTCGCCTTGAACCTCAGCAGGGAATTGAGAAATGTCAAGTATTAAGCTTCCAAAATCGGCAGGGTTTTGCTCAAAGACTTTTTTAACCTCAGCCTTTCTGGATTTTGCTGTTTCCTTAAGTTTATTCAGTTTGGAATCGCTCGGAGATTTATTATAATCGGCCAATTTCTGCCTGAGTTCCAGATTATAACTTTTGACTTTAGATATTGAATCTGCAAGCTCTTGCGCACGAGGCAAATTAAAAGGTACCACAAAAGGCGGGACAACAACGGCAAGGATTAAAAATAAAGTATAAATGGGCCGAAGAATCTTTTTGGCCCATCTTTTCATCTTTGTTGACAGTTTTCTCCGACTAAATCTCCTATAGAACTTGATACGGAAATAAACATTTCGCCCGTATGTCTGGCAATACCATAATCTATAAATCTACACTCGCCATCCGTAGCTCTCATTGTTCTAATTCCCTCATAAGCTTCATTATCGTCCGCATATTCAGACTCGCTTGTTCCCCAGACCGTAAATTCGTCCTCTGCAAAAACCCTCACCAATGCAGCTTCACTACTCGTAATTGGTAAAACTTCCTCTTCCAAAAAAAGATTAAGATCTTCGTATACTTCTACCACTTGACCAGTCGCCTTTTCTATTTTTTCTATATTGACTCCTCTTTCTCCTCCACCACCGTCCCCTAAAGGCAATGGGAATCTTCGTAAAAAATGTTGGTTATTGCCGGGTACGTCAATATCGGTCAATAGCTCCCTGAATTCATATTGAGAACTCTCAATTAAATTGAGATAGTTTTCCCTGGTGACTTCAATAACGTTACGAGAGCCTTCTACTGTTGGCAAAGAAATTTCTGTAGGTTGCACAGTAGAAGCATTGACAGTTGGAGTTTTTTGCTCTCCCCTCTCGCTATTACCGCAAGCCGCACTGATTAAGCCAACAGAAATCCCCGATGCAATCAGTGTTGCAAAAATTAACCTTTTACTGGGTTGTTTATGTTCACACCGTATGGATTCAGGCGTTCCTTGACCAAAACTTTGGCCATGTTCAGTCATTTTATGTTGCAGATTATACGCCTAATTTACAACTTGTCAAACCATTGTCCTGGCCCCCTACATACCGTACAGTTCTCCTCCTTTTTCTTTTAGGTAGTTAATAACATATTCGTTGGGTGTTTGGTAATGCAGGGATTGGTGAAATCGTTTGTGATTGTACT
>Ga0082335_1009164_pt1 | contig 10824 bp, 9 predicted proteins | sample Subgrocontami58m_FD_72375 | JGI IMG/M metagenome (GOLD analysis project Ga0082335, IMG submission 72375) | Subsurface groundwater microbial communities from S. Glens Falls, New York, USA - GMW37 contaminated, 5.8 m (SPADES assembly) (version 2) ... | reverse complement strand
CGGCGTAGTTGAGGTACAGGATCGACTGGGAGGGATTGCGGTCGTTGTGCTTCTGCACCGCGTCGATGAGGGCGCCGGCGACCGCCGAGCTGTTGCCCTGGGTGATGATGCGGATGCCGGAATCGATCACCTTCTTCAGGACGCTGAGCGTCTCCTGGGGGCTCACCTTGTTGTCGAAGGGAACCATCTCCAGTTTCACGCCCGGCCCCGCCAGGCCGCGCCGGTTGATGTCGTCGGCGACGAACTGGAACTGCTTCAGGCCCTGCTCGCCGACGTTGGCGAAGGCACCCGACAAGGGGTCGATATAGGCGATCCTGACGGCCTGCTGCGCCTGGGCGCAGAACGTCGCGGCCAGAAACGCTCCGGCAAACAGCGAACGGATGACGCGCGGATTCATAGAGCCTCCTCGATGGGTGGCGCCCGCAGGGGCGATTGGAACGGTAGGGTGGCGGAGTATTGGCGCTCTCGGCTTTCGGACGATGTTAGACAACTTGCATGGGGGGGTCAAGGCACCCTCACCCCAACCCTCTCCCGCAAGCGGGAGAGGGTGCGAGCGAAGCGAGCGGGTGAGGGTTGGCGTGAGGGCGACAGTTGACGCGCGAGATTGACACCCCAATGGGGCCAGAGTAATTTCGAGCGACCCCAGCCGATCGACCCACTCGGAGCACACCATGTTGCGCGGCCTCATGATGGACCAGCCCCTGCTGATCTCGTCGCTGCTCGATCACGCGGCGCTGAACCACGGCGACACCGAGATCGTCTCCCGCACCGTCGAAGGGCACATCCACCGCTACACCTACACCGACGCCCGGAAGCGCGCCAAGCAGCTCGCGCAGGCACTCGCCCGGCTCGGGGTGGGGATGGGCGAGCGCGTCGGGACGCTCGCCTGGAACGGCTACCGGCACTTCGAGCTCTACTTCGGCGTCTCGGGCATGGGCTCGGTGATCCACACGATCAACCCGCGCCTGTTCCCCGAGCAGCTCGTGTACATCGTCAACCACGCCGAGGACCGCTACGTCTTCTTCGACCTGACCTTCGCGCCGCTGGTGGAGAAGCTCGCGCCGCTGTGCAAGGCGGTGAAGGGCTGGGTGGCGATGACCGACCGCGCCCACATGCCGCAGGCGGCCAATTTGAATGTGCCCGGCCTGCTGTGCTACGAAGAGCTGATCGCGGCGGAATCCGGCGACTACCGCTGGCCGAGCTTCGACGAGAACACCGCCGCCGGCCTGTGCTACACCTCCGGAACGACGGGAAATCCCAAGGGCGTGCTCTACGCCCACCGCTCCACCATCCTGCACGCCTACGCGGCCTCGCTGCCCGACGTGTTCAACTGCTCGGCGCGCACCGTGATCCTGCCGGTGGTGCCGATGTTCCACGTCAACGCCTGGAGCATTCCCTACCTCGCGCCCCTGAACGGCGCCAAGCTCGTCTTCCCGGGCGCGGGGCTGGACGGCAAGAGCCTGTACGAGCTGTACGAGGCGGAGAAGGTCACGACCACGGCCGGCGTGCCCACAGTGTGGCTGGGGCTGCTCGCGTTCATGAAGCAGAACAAGTTCAAGTTCAGCACGCTGAAGACCGCGGTGGTCGGCGGCTCGGCCGCGCCCCCGGCGATGATCACGAGCTTCCGCGACGATTTCGGCGTAACCTGCCAGCACGCCTGGGGGATGACCGAGATGAGCCCGCTCGGCACGCTGTGCACGCTGAAGGGCAAGCACGAGGCGCTCCCGCCGGAGAAGCGCTTCGAGCTCGAATGCAAGCAGGGCCGCGCGATCTTCGGCGTGGAGATGAAGATCGTCGACGGCGAGGGCAAGGACCTGCCGCGCGACGGCAAGGCCTTCGGCGACCTGCTGGTGCGCGGGCCCTGGGTGCTCGACGAGTATTTCAAGGAGAGCGGCAAGCCGCTTCGCGACGGCTGGTTTCCGACCGGGGACGTCGCCACCATCGACGCCGACGGCTTCATGCAGATCACCGACCGCTCGAAGGACGTGATCAAGTCCGGCGGCGAGTGGATCAGCTCGATCGACCTGGAAAACATCGCCGTGGCGCATCCGGCGGTCGCCGAGGCGGCGGTGATCGGGGTGAATCATCCGAAGTGGGACGAGCGGCCGCTGGTGGTCGCGGTCAAGAAGGCCGGCGCCAGCGTGACGCGCGAGGAACTGCTCAAGTTCTATGAAGGCAAGGTCGCGAAGTGGTGGATCCCGGACGACGTCGCCTTCGTCGAGCAGTTGCCGCACACTGCCACCGGAAAGCTGCTCAAGACCAAGCTGCGGCAGGACCTGAAGGATTACAAGCTTCCACAGGCGTAGCGTTTTGGTCCCTTGCGACTCAAGTGTTGACGCAATTGGCGAAGATTTTGGGTTTATACACGTCTCCCGATTTTGGGAAGTTGCAACTTCGCAACTTCCCAAAATCGGGAGATCATGGAAGTCAAAGCGAGCCAACCTGTTTGGTTCCGGCTCGGCCGGCTTAGGTTAAAGGTATGACGATGGACCAGATTCTCACCGAAATCCGCGATGGCGTTCAGTACATCCGGTTCAACCGCCCGGACAAGAAGAACGCCATCACCGCCGCGATGTACTTGGCGCTCGCGCACGCGCTGCGCCACGCGGAGCGGGACGGCGCGGTGCGCGTCGCGCTGATCCAGGGCACGCCGGAGAGTTTCACCGCGGGCAACGACCTGCACGATTTCCTCGAACATCCGCCGCGCGCGAGCGACGCGCCGGCGTTCCAGTTCCTGCGCGCCATCCGCGAATTCCCCAAGCCGCTGATCGCGGCGGTCGGCGGGCTCGCGGTCGGCGTGGGCACGACCATGCTGCTGCACTGCGACTTCGTGTACTGCACGCCCGGGACGCGCTTCTCGCTGCCGTTCGTGAACCTGGGAGTATGTCCGGAGGGAGGCTCGAGCTACCTGCTGCCGAGGCTCGCGGGCTACCAGCGGGCCGCCGAGCTGCTCATGCTCGGGGAGCCGTTCGGCGCGGAGACGGCGAGGGAGATCGGCCTGGTGAACGCCGTCGTGCCCGAAGAGGCGCTCCTCGCCACGGCGCTCGCGACGGCGCGCAAGCTCGCGGCGAAGCCCGCGGCAAGCCTGCGCGAGACCAAGTCGCTCATGAAGGGTGCGACGCAGGACGCGGTGAGGCGGATCATGGACGACGAAGGCGAGACGTTCCGCGAGCGCCTGGACTCCCCGGAAGCCAAGGAAGCCTTCACGGCGTTCTTCGACAAGCGAGCGCCGGATTTCTCGAAGTTCGACTGATCGTCATGGAGCACCGATGAGCCTCAACGGCAAGACGCTGTTCATCTCCGGCGCCTCGCGCGGCATCGGCCTCGCGATCGCGCTGCGCGCCGCGCGCGACGGCGCCAACGTCGCCATCGCGGCCAAGACGACCGAGCCGCACCCCAAGCTTCCCGGAACGATCTACAGCGCCGCCGAGGAAATCGAGAAGGCGGGCGGGGCGGCGCTGCCCCTTGTGTGCGACATCCGCGACGAGCAGCAGGTCGCGGCCGCGGTCAAACAGGCCGCGGAGAAGTTCGGCGGCATCGACGTGCTCGTCAACAACGCGAGCGCGATCAGCCTGACCGGCACGCTGGAGACGCCGATGAAGCGCTTCGACCTGATGTTCGGGGTCAACGTGCGCGGCACCTACCTGTGCTCGCAGGCCTGCATCCCGCACCTGAAGGAATCGGCGCGCGCGGGCAGGAACCCGCACATCCTGATGCTCTCTCCGCCGCTCAACATGAAACCGAAGTGGTTCAAGAACCACGTCGCCTACACCATGGCGAAGTACGGCATGAGCATGTGCGTGCTCGGGATGGCCGAGGAGTTCCGCGCCGACGGCGTCGCCGTGAACGCGCTCTGGCCGCGAACGGTGATCAAGACCGCGGCGCTCGCCATGATCCCCGGCGTCGACACGCGCATGTGCCGCACCCCGGAGATCCTCGCCGACGCCGCTTACGCCATCCTCGTGAGCGACGCGCGGCGCCACACCGGGCATTTCTACCTCGACGAGCAGGTGCTCGCCGCGGCCGGCGTCACCGACCTCGGCCGCTACGCCGTGCTCAGAGGCAACAACAAGTTCCTGCCCGATTTGTTCCTCGATTAGCGGCCGATGTCGAACGCGTTGGTGAGGTCGCCGGCGTTCGGGCGCACGCCGGGCAGGGGCTCCAGCTCGAAGCGGCGCGTGATGAATTTGAGGATCGAGGTCGTGTCGTAAGGCGTCGAGTCGATGTGGCCGCGCCTGGCCCACGGCGAGACGATGATCGCGGGAACGCGGCTGCCCGGCCCCCAGCGATCCGACCACCCCGGCCCCGAGGGCGGCGCGACGTGGTCCCAGAAGCCGCCGTTCTCGTCGTAGGTGACGATGATCGCAATGCTCTTCCAATAGCGGCTGGCTCGCAGCTTCGCGATCAGCTCGGCGACGTGCCTGTCTCCGGAGAGGACGTCGGCGTCTCCCGGGTGCTGGTTGAGACTGCCCTGCGGCTTGTAGAACGCGACCTGGGGAAGGGTCCCGTTGTCGATCGCGGCGAGGAGATCGGCGTAGTCCTTCAGGTGGCGTTCGCGGTCGGGGGTGCCCGGGGCGAAGCGCGCGAAATAGTTGAACGGCTGGTGGTGCGGCTGGAAGTTCGGCGAGCCGTCGGTGTAGATGATCGCGTGCTTGCCCGAGGGCTTCATGCCGTCGGCGAGCGCCGCGTTCCAGGCGCCGGCATACCAGGCCCAGGACACGCCTTTCGCCGAGAGCGTGTCGCCGATGGTCTTCTCGGTCCGCGGGGGCAGGACGTTTCGCGTCGGGTCGGCGTAGCGCGGGTCGCCGCCCGGCGCGGTCCGGAATTCGCTCGGCTGATACGGCGGCTGCACCGAGTTGACCGCGTAGCCGTCGGAGGTATAGCGGCCCTCCAGGAACCAGAGCGGGCCCTGCAGCGCCGAGGGAATGTCCTCGCGGCGTCCCACCTTGCCGTGCGCGTCGAGCCGCGTGCGCGCCGCCTCCGGTGCGGCCGGGTTGTGCGGCGTGCAGGCGCAGACGAGCCACATGTGGTTGAGGAACGAGCCGCCGTAGGCGGCCTGGAAGAAGTGGTCGGCGAGGGTGAACTCGTGCGCCCACTTCCACATCGGCAGCACCGAACCGTCGTAGTAGCCCATGGTGAGCGCGCCTGCATCGGAGAGCGCCGCGTACATGTTGTTCCTTCCGCCCGCGATCTGCTCCTGGTGCACCTGGAAGAGGTGCACGAGGTCGCGCGTGCGCACCGACGGCGGCAGTCCGATCGGGGGCGCGTCGATGCGGAACGGCCGGTTCGGCAGGTCGGTCGGAAAGCGGGGGTCGGGCTTGCCGTCCCTCCACACCGGCGGCAGGACGGGAAGCGGCCTGCCGTCGCGGTCGACCTGGGTGGTGGATTCGGGTGCCGCATTGGCGATTCCGTCGGCGCCGGGGAACAGGCCGTACAGGTTGTCGAAGCTGCGGTTCTCGGCGTAGATGACCACCACGTGCTCGATGTTCGCGAGTCCTGCGTCGTTCGGGCGCGTGGCGCAGCCGGGCAGCATTGCCGCGAGCAGCAGTGCGGAGAAAATGCGTGCGTGTTTCATGGGCGCGGAGAATTGTAGGTTGGGCTGAGCGCAGCGAAGCCCAACACCGTCCGTTGGGCTTCGGCCGTTGGCCTCAGCCCAACCTACGTCCCTGCGCCCCGAGCCGGCAGAGAAGATACCATACCGGTCGAGGAGTTCCGCGAGCCATGCCGATCGAGATCTCGCACCACTACGCCGAAGTGAACGGCGTTCGCCTGCACTACGCACAGGCCGGCTCGGGCAGGCTGATGCTGTTCCTGCACGGTTTCCCGGAGTTCTGGTACGCGTGGCGCGCGCAACTGGAGGAATTCGGCCGTGACCATCTCGCCGTCGCGCCGGACCTGCGCGGCTACAACCTCTCTGACAGGCCGCAGGACGTGAAGGCCTACCGCGCCAAGGTCCTCATCGAGGACGTGCGCCAGCTCGCTGCGCGATTGACCTCGGAGCGCTTCATCCTGGTCGGGCACGACTGGGGCGGCGCGCTCGCATGGAGCTTCGCCGCCGCGCACCCCGGGCTGCTCGAGCGGCTGGTGATCATCAACGCGCCGCACCCGGTCCCCTTCGCGCGCGACCTCGCGCACGACGCGGCGCAGCAGCAGGCGAGCCGCTACATGAACCTGTTCCGCGACCCCAAGGCCGAGCGCGTGCTGTCGGAAGGCGGCTATGCGCGCCTGCTGCGCATGATGTCCTCCGAGTGGGGCCACGCCGGGTTCGGCGACGCCGACCGCGACGCCTACATCGCCGCATGGTCGCAGCCGGGCGCGCTCACCGCGATGCTCAACTACTACCGCGCCTCGCCGCTGTACCCGCCCGAGGGCGAGGACCCGGGCGCGGAGCGCCTCGAGCTGGATTCGGCGCAGTTCCGCGTCAACATCCCGACGCTGGTCATCTGGGGCGAGCGGGACGGCGCCTTGCTCGTGGGCAATCTGCGCGGGCTGGAGGAGTGCGTCCCTGATCTGCGCATCGAGCGCATCCCCGAGGGCAGCCACTGGGTGATCCACGAGCGGCCAGGCGAGGTCAACGCGTTGATCCGGGCGTTCGTCTCGTAGCAGAGAGGCGTAGCAGCCGTAGGTTGGGCTGAGCGCGAGCGAAGCCCAACGCAATGTCGGACTTCGCTCGCGCTCAGTCCGACCTACGCGTTTGGTCCACAATTCCGATGCGCAGCGCCATGCCGCCTCAGGACATCCAGATGAGTCCCGTCACGAGGCCGGTGGCGAACAGGGTCAGCCAGAAGATGCCCAGGATGCGCTTCTTGTCCTGCGGCTGGATGCCTTCCTTCTTCTTCGAGGCCATGTAGATCTCGAGAATGATGATCGCGATCCCGATCCCGAAGGTGATGCTTCCCCATTTCAGCATGGCCTGTCCTCCCGAGGTGACGCCGCGGCCCCGGGCCGCGACGGTGTCATATTAGGCGCTCCAGCGGGCGCGTCAAAGCGGCTGTCCTCCCTCGCCGAACGCCCATCGCTGAAGCGCAAGCATGCACAGTGCGGCGACGAAGACGATGGCCCCCAGCGAATAGAACGCGAAGTGGATGTCGTAGGCGTCCCTCAGGACACCGACCACGAGCGGCGTCGTGAGGTTCGAGAGGCCCCAGCCCAGGCCGCCGAGCGCCATCGCCGAGCCGCGCTGCTCGGCCGTGCTGATGGCGCTGATCAGAATCTGGAAGTACACCGTCATCAGGCCCGAGGCCACGCCCAGCGCCAGCAGGAAGAAGCTCACCCAGAGCGGGTGCGGCAACACCGCGGCCAGTCCGACGGACACGGCCGAGACGAGCGCCGAGGCGATGGGCGCCGCCCGGTCGGAGGCGCGGCGCACCAGGTGCGCGAGCGCGATGCCTGAGGTGATCGACCCGAACGCGCGCAGCGTGAGCAGCCAGCCGGTCTCGTCCGAGGAGAAGCCCTGCTCGACCAGCAGGATCGGATAGAACGAAACCGAGAGCGAGACCGGCAGCGCCGAGATGTAGGCGCAGCCAACCGCGAAGTAGATGGAACGCCGCCTGAGCAGCGCCCGATAGGACGACAGGAGCGCCGGCCGCGTTGTCTGCTCGGGCTTCACGTGCGTGATGAACACCGCGAACAGCAGCGACAGGAGTCCCACGCCCGCCATCAGCCAGAATCCGGTCCGGAAACCCAATCCCGCGATCACCATGCCGGAAAGCGCGATGCCCGCGATCTGGCCGGCGCTTGTCGTGGCGTTGAGACGGCCCATGTTGCGGCTGCGGTCACCGGGGAGCCGGCTCGCGAGCGACCAGTTGGACGGCCAGAACGACGCGCGCGACAGGATCATCACCAGTTGCCCGGCAAGCAGCCCGGCGAAGCTCGCCGACACGGCGAACGTCACGGCCGCGAACACGAGGAACGCGCAGGAGAACGTCGAGGTGCGCTTGGCGCCGATGCGGTCGGCGTACGCCCCGCCCAGGAGGTTGAACCAGATCTGGATCAGCACCGGCAGCGCGATGAGGCTGCCGATCTGCACGCCGTTCATGCCGAGCTCCAGCGCGTACAGCGGCACGAGCAGGTTGGTCATGCCGAGCGCGAAATTCCACGTGAAGGCGTTGGCGTGGAAGGGGCTGAAGGGTGGCAGGCGGATCATGAGGCGCAGGCGCTGCAAGCGGAACGCGTGATTATGGGGGCAGCCGCGCCAGGCGGGCAAATCGGCATGCGAGTCGATCCGCCTCTGTGCTGTATGATAGCTTTCGGACAACGGCGCCGCGCGGGTTGAAATGGACGATACTCTGATCTGGCTGATCGCGGGTTTCCTGCTGGTCATCGTCGAGCTCGTGAGCGGCACTTTCTACCTGCTGGTGCTGGGGATCGCCGCGTTCGCCGGCGGCGCGGTAGCGTATGTCGGCATGGGGTTCTCCGTGCAGGCGATCGTCGCCGCCGCAATCGCCGTGGTCGGCGCCATGTGGGTGAATCGCATCCGCAGGACGACGTCGGCGGTGAAGATGCGCTCGGTCGACGCCGGCCAGCCGGCGACATTCGACTCCTGGGTGGACCGTGCCGCAGGCCGGGCGCGGGTCAAGTACCGTGACGCGCTCTGGGACGCAAGCGTCGCGGGCGGGGCCGCGGGCGAGCCGGGCGAGATCTTCTACGTGACTTCCATCGATGGCAATACGCTCAAGGTTTCCAAAGTTCGGCCAGACTGACGGGTCGGTGCCCGATCTTGGCATGGCACTTCCACAGGGGGGCAGCATGCTTGCGAGAATCATCGTCGTCGTCATCGCGACAGCCATCATCGCCAGCTTCGAGGTGGTCCGGCCGTTCGCGGTCCCGTTCTTCATCGTCGCGCTCGCCGCCGTGTTCGTCGTCGAGGGCGTGCGCGTGGTGCCGCAGCAGAACGCCTGGATCGTCGAGCGCCTGGGCAAGTTCCACGAAGTGCTCGACCCGGGCCTGAACGTCATCATCCCGTTCGTCGACCGCGTCGCCTACCGGCACTCGCTGAAGGAGGTGCCTGCGGACGTGGCCGAGCAGGTCTGCATCACCAAGGACAACACCCAGCTCGCGGTCGACGGCCTCATCTACTACCAGGTCACCGATCCGCGCCTCGCCTCCTACGGCACTTCCGACTACATCACCGCGATCACCCAGCTCGCTCAGACGACGCTGCGCAGCGAGGTCGGCAAAATGGAGCTCGACCAGTCGCTGCAGAGCCGCGAGGAGATCAACCGCTCGGTCGTGTCGGTGCTCGACGAGGCGGGCCGCTCCTGGGGCGTGAAGGTGCTGCGCTACGAGGTGAAGAACCTCACTCCTCCGGAGTCGATCCTGCGCGCCATGCAGCAGCAGATCACCGCGGAGCGCGAGAAGCGCGCGCTGATCGCGAAGTCCGAAGGCGAGAAGCAGCAGCAGATCAACGTCGCCGACGGCGCGCGCCAGGCGGCGATCCTCAACTCCGAGGGCGAAAAGCAGGCCGCGATCAACCGGGCGCAGGGCGAGGCCACCGCGCTGCGGGTGGTCGCCGATGCGACCGCCGCGGCGGTGACTGCGGTCGCCGAGGCGATCGGCCACGAGGGCGGCCTGCTGGCGGCGAACCTGAAGGTGGCCGAGCTCTACATCCAGGCCTTCGGCAACCTCGCGAAGACGGGCAATACGCTGATCGTGCCGACCAACCTCTCGGACGTTTCCTCCGTGATCGCCTCGGCGATGACGGTGCTCGACCGGGCGCGGCCGGCCAAGACCGCGTGAGGCAGAAAGCCATGGATAAGGCGCCGCAAGTCGATCTGCACTCCACCTCGCACTACTTCCTCGAGGGCCTGAACGAAATCGGCATCGAGTACCTGTTCTGCAACTTCGGCACCGACCACGCGCCGCTCATCGAGGAGATGGCGCGCTGGCGCAAAGGCGGGCGCGCGTTTCCAAAGACCGTGCTCTGTCCGCACGAGAACGTCGCGATGCACATGGCCGGGGGCTATGCGATCGCGACCGGCCGCGGGCAGGCCGTGATGGCCCACGTCGACGTGGGAACGGCGAACGCCGCGATGGCGGCGCACAACCTGTTCCGCGCCAGGGTGCCCGTGCTGCTCATGGCAGGCAGGTCGCCGTTCACCCTGCACGGCGAGCTGACTGGCTCGCGCGATACCTACGTGCATTTCGTGCAGGAGCCCTACGATCAGGCGAGCGTGGTGCGGCCCTACGTAAAATGGGAGTACATGCTGCACAGCGGGGTGACGACCAAGGAGACGCTGCGACGGGCGCACACCCTGATGCAGAGTGACCCCAAGGGCCCGGTCTATCTCATGCTTCCGCGCGAGACCCTCGCCGAGACCTGGGACGCGAAAGCGGTGCGCTCCTACCCGGCGGATCGCTACGGCGCCGTTGCCGCGGGCGGCGCCGATCCGCAGGCGATCCGCGCGCTCGCGGACCGGCTGCTCGCGGCGAAGAATCCGCTGCTCATCACGGCCTACGCGGGCCGCAATCCCGAGGCGGTCGGCGCGATCGACGCGCTCGCCCGGCTCGCAGGCGTGCGCGTGGTCGAGTTCAACCCGATCTATCTCAACATTCCGCACGATTCCCCCTGCTTCGCGGGCCATCTGGCGGGCAAGCACGTCGCCGAGGCCGACGTCGGCATGCTCGTCGACGTCGACGTGCCCTGGATACCGAAGGACACTCCGGAGGACCCGTCGACCTGGTGGGTGCACATCGACGTCGACGTCGTGAAGCAGGCGTTTCCGATGTGGGGCTTCCCGAACAACCTGCGCATCGCCGGGGACAGCCGCCGCATACTCGCGCAGTTGCTGGAGGAGATCGAGGCGCGTGCGACGCCGGCATTCC
>Ga0082335_1009163_pt1 | contig 10824 bp, 11 predicted proteins | sample Subgrocontami58m_FD_72375 | JGI IMG/M metagenome (GOLD analysis project Ga0082335, IMG submission 72375) | Subsurface groundwater microbial communities from S. Glens Falls, New York, USA - GMW37 contaminated, 5.8 m (SPADES assembly) (version 2) ... | reverse complement strand
TTCCAGCCGCCGGTCGAAATCGCGCAGCCATTGCGCATCCACGAACGATTTGAGGATGCGGTGCACCTCGATGAGCTGCTCCTGCCCGCGCAGGCGGCGGGCGAATCCCAGGTCGATGATCTTGTTCAAGTGGGTGTCGATCTGATCGACGAGGCGTGCCTCGTTGGCAGTGGCAGGCAGGAATACCCTGACCAGCTCGACGACCTCGTCTAGGGAGAGAACGAGCCTGGATTCACCGCTGATGTCGGACTCGGCCAGTTTCCTGCGCAATAGCGCCAGGATCAGGCTCACGGGAAAAGAGAGTGGGCGCCGCGCCACCAGCCGGGGAAGTTCGGGCTCGCCCTCCGAAACCGGGCGTGTCGACAGCCAGGCGTATCCTTCAGTCTCGTCCACCGAGAGCGCAAGGCCGAGCACGGCCACATGGTCCCGAATTGCCGGCTGGAGATCGAGCAGCGCCTGCCATCGTTCTTCGTCGGAGTCTCGGGCGACAATCCCCTTCATCAGGGCGATGAGCGTCCGAGAGAGCGCTTGCCTGTTCTTGTCGGTGTCCGTCATCCCCTCACCGGTTGAAGATGATGCGCGGCAGCCGTGCGGTACGGACGGCGCCATCGGCATCCGGCCAGGAGACCATATCTTCATGCGTTTCGTCGAACATTGCATTCCGATCATCGCAGGCCAGGGTCAGGTACGCCAGAAGTTCCGCAAGCCCTTGCTCCAGTGGATGTTCCGATAACAGGTCGGCCAGCGTGATTTGTTCCGCGCCCTGCAACGCGCGCCGGATCCGAGCCGCGAGGATCTCCCGGTCGACCATGACCTTATCGAACAGGGCGTCCGCCATCGTCCCTTCGCCTTCTGACAGCGACTGATCGGTGATCACCGGAGACAGGGGCGGTGAGAACAGGAGCCGCTCCATTGGCAGGGAGAGACCCAGCGCCATGTCGTCTATCTCCATGAAAGGGCCTCGCGGTAGGGACGCGCGGATTTCCAATGCTTTCCCCTCGATGTGGTGGAGCAGTTGCATGATACGGCGGTTCTCGAGCCGGACCTGATCGTCGAGAAAGCGGCGAAGTTCCCGTGAGAGCAGGGCCACGGTGCGTTGCGTATGTTCTCCGGCTTCCAGCCAATCGTAATGGACCCGCCTAAGGCGCGGGTCCGGTGCGAGGGTTCGCACGGGCTCCAGGCCGAATACCTTGTCGAGAAGCGCGGACAGCTCCTCCTGCCGGTCGGGCGACATCAGGAAGGCCCAGAACGCCTGAAAGCTCTTCCCCTGATCCGAATCGGCAATGGCGTCGCGCTCACCGAACACGGATTCGAGCAGCTCGCCTTTCGTCCCGTCCCACAGGGCGATCCGTTCCCGAGTGGTGCGATCCAGCGCGCGGAAGTTCTGCTCCACTTCACGGAAGTCGGCAAGCAGCTCCCGCGCCATGGCGGCGGCCTGCTGGAACCGATCCTTGACGGCGGTGTCGTCGAGCACCGAAAGTTCGCCGTTCCGGATGCGCGCGATTTCGGAATCGATCTCTGCCTTGTGTTTCTCCAGTTCCCGGACACGCGCCTCCGGATCCATCTCGCTGCCTTCCACCAATTGCCGCAGCAAATTGAACACGGTCAGCAGCCGCGATTCCGTGCCCACAAAAGCGCGTTGCGTCAGTCCTTCCAGCCAGCCGATGGCTTTTTCCGCGGCAGGCGTCAGGTCGAAATGCGGCTCATCCGAACCTTGCGGATAGAACTTGCGCAGCCATCCGCGCGCATCACCCGCCCAATCGTCCAGGTATTCCGACGCCGGCCTGGGGAAGGCCGCTTCGCCCTGCGATTCTCGAAGTTGGAACAGCCCGTCCTCCAGTTTCGAAACCAGTTCGGACCGGCTGATCCCCCGTACATTGGGCCCCACGAATACCCGATGCAGAAATCCGGCCACCAGCGGTGCATGATCCGCCAGCAGGAGCCGCCAGGCAGGGTGGTTGCGACGCAACGCTTCCAGGGTTCCGTAATCCAAGGCCATACTTTGGATGATAGCAAGCGGCCGGGAACGTCCACAACCGTCCTCCCGGAGATTCTGTTTGCCCGATCACCTTTCCCCCCGCCGCGTCCAGCTTCGTCGCGGAACACGGCGACGACTCAGCAAGATGATATATTCGACTCTGACCTGATTCGTATGAAGGCGCGGGGCCTCTCCTCCGCCGCATAGGAGATCGACCTTAAAATAAAAGTAAGTTCGTTCTCAAAGGGGCCGAACGGCACGTACGGTGGTGTGGGAGGTTGGGGGCCGTAAGGCCCCCCGCCTACCCGATTATCCCGTGTTCAGGCGATCTGCGGCCTCCCGGTTGCGAAAAATTTCCCGGCCACATGGGAAACAAGGAAATAGGTGGCGTCGCGGTCTTCGAGGGAAGATAGGTCGTTATCGTGTCGTTGCCCTTTCCCTCCGATTGACGTCCTGGCATGGATGTGCTACATAATACATCTGATGTGACACATTGTTTCAAGATCCTCGGGGCGTTTGAACCAGGAGGCGGAAAATGAAGAATCTGACCATACGGGAAGCACGGCAGTCGCTTACTCACCTGGATCGGTTGCTGGAAGCCGAAGGGGAATTGACCATCACGCGCCGGGGCAAGCCGGTTGCGCACGTCATTTCGGTCGGTCGGAAGAGGGAAATGCCCTCCCGCAAGTCGCTGCGCGAGAGCATGCCCCGGATGAAGAAGGGGAGCGAACGTCTTCTCCGGGAGGACCGGGATGCCCGGTAGGGAAGTCGCTTACTTCGACACCAGCGCCCTGGCCAAGTGGTATCTGAACGAATCCTTTTCCGAGGATGTTGAGCGGTACCTGTTGGAGCACGGTCCGGTCGCGATCAGCGACCTGACGGTGGTGGAGATGCGCAGTCTCCTTGCCCGCCGCAGGAGAGAGAAACATGTCGATTCCAAGCTGGAGAACCGGGTCTTCTCCACATTCGAGGACGATATCCGCCGCGGCTTCTTGATCCGTCACCCCATGCCGGCGACTGTTGCTGATGGAGCGGTAAACCTGATTTCAACTCTTCCCGATGTTCCGTTGCGGACACTGGATGCGATGCATCTGGTCATCGCGCGGGAGATCGATGCATCGATCCTTGCAACCGCCGATCGAATCATGGCCGATGGGGCCGGGGAAATGGGTTTTTCGGTAATCCGTTTCCTCAGGCGATAATCCTCTTTATCGCACACGAACCGCCGCAGGATCCTTAGAGCCGAATCCGCCAAACATGGGCTTGCATCTCACCGGGTGAAAAAATGGTATTATTCAAACGATATATTAATAGTGCATGTCGGCATCGGTTGAATTTCCATCAATACAAAAGGCCCTTTTGGGGTCTTTTTCTTTAAGGAGTCCGAAGCATGGTTCAAAAGCAAGAACTTGGCAGGTTCGAGGGAGCCGAAAGATATATCCTGGATGAGGAGTTGGCGCAGATTGTCAATGTCTCGATGGCCATGGAAATGCCGCTTTTGCTCAAAGGGGAGCCGGGCACCGGCAAGACGATGCTGGCCTACGCAATTGCGGGAAGTTTGCGGATGCCCCTCATTGTCCTGAATGTCAAATCCAGCATGAAGCTTCTGGAAGCCCTCTATCAATACGATACCCTCACACGTCTCAACGATAGCCGTTTTGGTGATTCCAAGCGCGACGTGAGCAATATCGAAGAATACATAAAGATGGGCAAGATCGGACAGGCTTTCTCTGCCGATGTCCGCACGGTGCTTTTGATCGATGAGATCGACAAAGCCGATTCGGACTTTCAGGACGACATGCTCGACGTGCTGGACCAGATGCAGTTCGATGTCCTCGAGATTGACAAGACTGTCAGGGCGAAACACCGGCCCGTCATCATTATTACCTCCAACGCCAAGAAAGATCTTTCCGACCCCTTTTTGGGGCGATGCAATTTCCATCATATCGCCTTCCCGGAACCGGACATGATGCGGCGCATCATCGGAGTGCACTTCCCGGGGTTGAACGATAACCTGGCGGCAGCTTGCATAAAGGCTTTTTACCGCCTTCGGGAACTGCACGGCATCGAGAAAAAACCGGCCACCCGGGAACTCATCAACTGGATCCGGGCCATCAAGGCGGATCCCGATTTCAAGGTGGAGACCCTGACCCCGGGCAATCTCCCTTACATGGGGGTCTTGTTCAAAAAAAGCGGTGACCTTGCCATCGTTTCCCAACAAGCCTCCCGCCTTCGCCTGTAAGGGGGAAAAGGTTTGTTCGTCAGGTTTTTTTATACCTTGAGGGACAAGGGCATCCCGGTGACGCCCACCTCCTTTCTCAAGTTGCAAAAGGCGCTCCGTATGGGCTTGATCCATACCTTGGACGATTTTTACACTACGGCCCGCTCCATCATGATTAAAAGCGAACGCTATTTTGACACCTACGATCAGGTTTTTGCTCATGAATTCAAAGGCATTGCCTTCACGGAACCGGATGTTGCCGAACTTTCCGATATGGCACGCACCCTTCTTCAGGAATGGTTGAAAAATCCCGCCGAGCTGGCCCGCGCCTTGGGAGTGGACGAAAAGGAACTGGCGAAATATTCTCCTGAAGAACTTCTCAGATACTTCCTTGACCGGCTCAAGGAGCAGGACGGCGAACATCACGGTGGAAGCAAATGGATCGGGACGGGCGGCACTTCACCGGTTGGACATTCCGGGCATCACCCCGGCGGCATGCGTGTCGGAGGCGTATCGCGGAACAAATCGGCCATCAAGGTGGCGATGGAGCGGCGTTATCAGGATTATTCCCAGGATGGCCCCTTGACGGAGGCGCAGATCGGTGAAGCCTTGAAGCGGCTCCGACGGATGACGCCCGCGGGCCCCAGGGATGTGGTCAACGTTGATAAGACGATCTATCAAACCATGAAGAATGCCGGCGAGGTGGAAATAATCTTTGACCGCCGTCTGACGGATCGGCTCAAGGTGATATTGATGATCGACAACGGCGGTTGGTCCATGGACTCTTACATCCCTGTGGTCAAAACCCTCTTTGACTATGCCCATTCCCAGTTCAAGGACCTGAAGATCTATTATTTCCATAACACCATCTACGATCAGACATGGAGTGATCCGGAACGCGTCCGTCAGCCCGAGCGGATTGACGATTTCGCCCGCCATGATCCGGAAACCAGGATTATTTTCGTCGGTGATGCCAGTATGGCTCCCCATGAACTTTTGCATTCCAGGGGCGCTATTTATATCGATCAACACCAGGCCTTGCCCAGCATAAACCGCCTGAAGTTTCTGGCCCGGACCTTTCGCCATGCCGTCTGGCTGAATCCCCAGGCCGAAAACATCTGGAGGTACACACATACGATCGCCGCGATCCGGGATATTTTTCCCATGTTCGAACTTTCTCTGGACGGCCTCGAAAAAGCGGTTACTCGCCTGATGTCCCGCAATTAGCAAGTTGGAGATTCCTTAGGAAGGCCCACGAATGGATCAAAAATATTACACTGGAGTCGGAGAGCGGAGGACTTACGCGATGGACAGCACCGAGGCGGGCCGGGCATATCTTCGGGCCACCCCCGGAGCCTCACACGCATTGAACCGCTGACGGGGGATCAGAAGCGATCCCTCCAGGAGGTACGCCATGAAGTACTTGATCCTGGGGTGCGGCCCCGCAGGAATCGCCGCGGCGAAGGCGGTCCGGGGCAAGGACAAGAAGGGCGAGATTGTCGTGGTGACCGAGGAGCAGGGTCCCCCGTACCTGAGGCCGCTCTTGACCGAACTGATCATGGGTCGCGTCGACGTCGCGGGGATCGCGGATCCTCAGGCGCAGGACCTGGCTGACCGGGGGATACAGGTCCGGCACAGGAAAAGGGCGGAGAAGATCGACTCTACCGGGAGCCGCGTGATTTTTGGTGACGGCGCAGAGGAGGCGTACGACGTTCTGCTCGTCGCCACAGGAGGGAAGCCCGAGATCCCGCCACAGTTGCAGAAGGAGCATTCGGCGATCCTTCCGTTCGACTCCCTCGAGGACACCCTGCGGATCGCGAACGGGGTCCTGCGGTCCGGGACGGTCGTGGTCTACGGACCGGGGTTCTTGGCCATCGTCGCGAGCAGCGCACTCCGGAAGCGGGGAAACGATGTGGTCTGGTTCCAGCCCGACCTGCCCCGATCAGGCTACCCGATCTCGGGTGAACTCGAGGCGAACATCCTCGACTCGGTCCGAAACACGGGGGTGCGGATCTTCGACGGGCAGGATATCGCCGCCATTCGGGAAGAGGGTGGGGGAATCGAGATCGAATCCACCGAAAAAGGGGAGAAGGTCCGCTGCCTCGCCGTTGTGGTGGCCACCGAGCGCGTTCCTGCGATCGGATTTCTTCCCGGCAGCAGCGTGAAGACCGGCACTGGGATCGTCGTGGACGACTATTTCCGGACCAGCGTTCCGAACATTTACGCCGCGGGTGATTGCGCCGAATTGTTCGACAAAGAGACCCGGACCACCCGGATCAACTTCGGGTGGAGAAGCGCCATCAAGCAAGGGCGCCTTGCCGGTGAGAACATGGCAGGAGTCGCGAAGCGGTACGTCCGGGAGGAGTCGGACTACTTCTGGGCCCTGTTCGGCCCGGCCCTCCTGGACCGCATCCGGTAGCGTCCGCCGTCCCCGAATGCGGATTCATGTCCTCGGGAGGTGGCGCACTCAATACTGCCGGAAAGGCGTTTCTCGTCATGCGGGCGGAAGCGGGGAATGCGCACTCGTATTCCTCCCCTACGTCTACCTGCTGCTCAAGCCGGCGTACGCCTCCCGGGGACTTCCGCCGGGATTCGACCTCACGGACGTCCTGAAACGGGAATTATTTTTGGTCGGGACGTTCGGCCATTGTCCGCCTCGCGGAGCCACCTCCGCGTGACAGCTTCTCCTCGACGCGGTCCCGGTATTCAGGCAATATTTCGAGGTTGACGGGCCTCCGACGCATCATGTTGAGCTTCATCAGCTTGTAGTCGAGTTCCCGGCGGCGCTCGCGTCGACCTTCCTCGTCGTGGACGGCGTCGAGCAGGTCCGTCAGCCGCAGGATCTCCTTGTGCAGCTCGACTTCCGGGGGGAGCAGGCCGGCGTTTTTCAGCATCCGATACGCCATCCGCAGCTCTTCCGGGACCGTTCGGTCGTCCTCTCCGAGATCCAGAGGCTTCCCCTTGCCCGGGAGGTCGTCGAACTCGCCCCGATCGATCGCCTCCTGGATCCGACGCTCCGCGATGGCGGTAAATGGGTCCATATCATTTATGATACTTCCATGATGTGCGGCGTGGCGACTTCGTACACACATCCATAAAAACCCGAAGGTCCCAGGTTCAAATCCTGGCCCCGCTATCAATAAAATCAAGGAGTTACGGTCAGCCGTAGCCACTTTTTATTTTTACGCAAAATCCACGCTTGCGATCAACTTGTGACCAAATTCTTCGGAAGAGGATCGAAACGTTTCGACGGCATCTACTCTTGCGTCGGTTTAACTTGCAAAATCGCGCGATGTCCATCCCGGTCTTGGGATCGATCGCCCCGGAAGAATCATCAAAACCACGTAAAGACAGGGAATCCGGACATCGGAGGTCCATATGAGAACGTTTTCCTGGGTCGTGGAAATGCGGGGGCATATCATCGACTCCCTGACGTTTCCAAAAGTATTGGACGAGATCCTGGGGTACGGCGCCGAGTACGAGACGGAAGAAATCGTCATCGGGAAAACAAGAAGGGACCCGAGCTATGCGCGGGTCCGCGTGACGGCGTCTTCCGAGGAGACCCTGGATAAGGTCATGAGCCAGATTGGGCGCCTGGGCGCCGAGGCCGTCGAGGAAAGGGATGCCCTGCTGGTGCCCGCTCCCGGAGACGGTTTTTTCCCCGAAGGGTTTTACGCCACCACGAACTATCCGACCCGGATCAGGAACGGCGGACGTTTCCTGGACGTAGAGGACCTTTGCATGGACAGCGGCATCTGCGTATCCGGCACCGAAAACAGGGCTTGTTGCGTCAAGATGTCCCGGGTGAAGGCCGGCGATTTGATCGTCGTGGGACACCACGGGGTGAATGTGACCCCCCCGCGAAGGGATCCCATCCGCCACGGCCTTTTCGAATTCATGTCGAGCACCGTGTCTCCGGAAAAATCGAAGGAGCGGATCATCCGGGAGATCGCCGCGGAGATGCGCTCCGTAAAGTCGGAAAAGAAGGGGAAGATTCTCTGGGTGGTGGGGCCGGCGCTGGTGCACACGGGGGCCCGGGACAGTTTCCGCCGGATCATCGATGCCGGGTACGTCGACGTCGTCTTTTCCGGAAACGGCATGGCCGCGCACGACATCGAGGCCTCTCTGTTCGGCACCTCCCTGGGGGTCTCGATGGCGGAGGGGAAGATCGTTCCGCAGGGGCATGCGCACCATCTCCGGGCCATCAATTTCATCCGGTCGCAGGGGGGGATCGCCCGTGCCGTGGAATCGGGACGTCTGAAAGACGGGATCATGCACGCCCTGGTTCGGGCGGGGATACCGTTCGTCCTCGCCGGGTCGATCCGGGACGATGGTCCCCTGCCGGAGGTGGTTTCCGATACGGTGGAGGCCCAACGGCGCATGCGCGAACTCTGCAAGGGGGTTTCGGTGGCGGTCATGGTCGCCTCGATGCTCCACGCGATCGCCACCGGAAACCTGTTGCCGGCCACCGTCCGCACGGTTTGCGTGGACATGAACACCGAGATGGTGACCAAGCTGGCCGACCGGGGGACGCACCAGTCGCTGGGCCTGGTCACCGACGCCGAGCTGTTCCTGCGGGAACTGGCCGGGATGCTGTCGGGATAAGCGTGTATGCGCCGAGTGCTCATGTGCCCGCCGGACTATTTCGGCATCGAATACGAGATCAATCCATGGATGTCCCGCAGCCGGCCGGCCGACCCTGTGGCGGCACGGTTACAGTGGGAAAGCCTCTTCGACCTTCTTCGGGGGAAACTGGGGCTTTCGATCTCCCTGCTCGTTCCCGAAAAGGGAGCGCCGGACCTGGTCTTTACCGCGAATGCCGGGTTGGTCCGCGGAGGGATCTTCATCCCGAGCAATTTCCGTCACCCAGAACGGCGCGGCGAATCCCCGATCTTCCGGCGATGGTTCGAGAGGGAAGGGTACGAGATCCGTGATTTACCGCAGGACCTTTCCTTCGAGGGGGAAGGGGACGTGCTCGCGGTGGGCGACGATCTCTTTGCGGGGTACCACATCCGGTCCGACATACGGACGCACGCGCGGATCGGGGAGCTTCTGGACGCGAGGGTTCTTTCCGTGGAACTGGCGGACCCCCGGTTCTACCATCTGGACACCTGTTTCTGCCCCCTGGCGCATGATTCGGCGGTCTATTATCCCCCGGCCTTCGATCCTTACGCGGCCAGGGTGATCAGAGCCCACGTCCCCCGCACTGTCGAAATTTCTGCGGTTGAGGCGCTGAGGTTTGCCTGCAACGCCGTGGTTGTGGAAAGGAATGTGGTGCTCAACACCGGCTGCGGGAACCTGAAGTCGATCCTTCTCGGGATGGGATACACAGTGTGGGAAACGGACCTGTCGGAATTCATAAAAGCCGGAGGGGCGGCCAAGTGTCTGATGCTGTTCCTCACCCCCTGAAATTCCGTCACAGCACCTCGTTCTGGTTCCAAGCCAAGGCGGTTTTGCTCGTGCGGGGCTTTACAATGGAGAGGGCGGTTTTGCCGTCGTGCTTCACGATTACCTTGTCCCCGATTTCCAGTTCACCGAGCTGCTCCTTCACCTTCTCGCGTGTCTGGAACCTCATTTCCCCCTTCGGTCCCTTCAGGGTCAGTGTTCCCGCCGCCTCGTCCAGGTCTTCGATCGTCCCCGTGAACAATTTCGCGCGGGGCTTCGGTGCGGCTTTCTTCGCTGTTCCCGCAATCACATTCTTCGCAGGTTGGGGCTGGGGGGGGGATTTATCCATGGCACAACCACCCGCAACAATCGAGAGGGCGAACGCTGCGGCCGCGAGGACTGGGAACGCTTTTCTCATTCGAATCCTCAATGAGAAATCAAATAGGGCAGGGGGATTGTGTCCCCCTGCCCGTGGCGTCCTCGTCCTTGTGGGGCGGGACGATTCTTCCATTTTACCGCTTGTACTACTTCTTCACCGGGGGGGCAGCGGGAGCGGGAGCCATTTCCTTCTTCGGCTCGTCCATCTTCACTTCCTTCGCCTCTGCCTTCTTCTTCGCCTTCTTCACTGCCTTCTTCTTCTCCACCTTCTTCTCGGCCTTCTCCGCCTTCGGTGCCACCGCGGCGTTGTCGGCTGCGAGCGCGAAACCGGACACGGTCAGGGCGAAAACAGCGGCGAACAGTACTGAGAGCAGTTTCTTCATTTTTCCCTCCATGGGAGATTTGGAATACGAAAATATACGTTCAAGGACAGTGCCAAATCCGGCAGATAGTGCAACCACTTGAAAAGGTGCAATATTTTCCTTCAACCCGAAATCGTCTCCTTCGGTGTGTTCCCTAAATGAGGCACTACATCCCCATTTGGGGTAATCTTCCCCAACGGGGGAATCCCGGGCGCGCTGGTGGGCCGGATTATCTCCTGCAGTTCATGGAACCGAGGGTCATCACGGAAAGCACGATGCGAAGGGGGGTTTCCCCGGACGTATTGCCTTGAGCCGTCCCCCCTATCGGTTCAGCGCTCTCATGGCCTGTTCGGAGTAACGTTCTCCCTTGGCCGCTCCGGCGGGGAACGCCGCATCCAGCCGGGATAGGTCTTCCGAAGTCAGCGCCACATCCAGGGCTCCGATGTTTTCCTCCAGGCGCTCCACCCGCTTGGTTCCCGGAATCGGAAACAGATCCTCCC
>Ga0082335_1009162_pt1 | contig 10824 bp, 9 predicted proteins | sample Subgrocontami58m_FD_72375 | JGI IMG/M metagenome (GOLD analysis project Ga0082335, IMG submission 72375) | Subsurface groundwater microbial communities from S. Glens Falls, New York, USA - GMW37 contaminated, 5.8 m (SPADES assembly) (version 2) ... | reverse complement strand
TCTCGCATTTCCACGCGCTGCAGGCCAAGGGGCAGCTGAACGAGGAACAGGCGAAGCAGTCGGCGCTTGCCGCGGTCAAGTCGCTGCGCTACGAGACCAACGAGTACTTCTGGGTCAACGATCTGCAGCCCAGGATCATCATGCACCCGATCAAGCCCGAGCTGGACGGCAAGGACGCGGGCGACATGAAGGACCCGAACGGGAAAGCCCTGTTCGTCGAGTTCGTCAAGGTGGCCAAGGGCCAGGGCGGCGGATTCGTCGAATACCTCTGGCCCAAGCCGGGTGCCGTCGCGCCGGTGCCGAAAGTCTCGTACGTCAAGCTGTACGAGCCGTGGGGCTGGGTCATCGGATCGGGGATCTACATCGACGACGTGAACGACGTCTTTTGGAGCCAGGCGGCCATGCTCGGCGGGGCGATCCTGGTGACGGCGGTGTTGCTGAGCCTCGTGCTGTATTCGCTCGGCCGCAGCATCCATGCTCCCCTCGACCTGCTCGAAGGCGCGATCGTCTCCATCCAGCGCGACAACGATCTCACGCGGCGGGTCGACGTGCGTTCCGAGGACGAGATCGGCCGCATCGCGCGAGCCTTCAACGCCATGATCGCCGCGTTCGGCGAGGCGGTGGGTCAGGCGGCCCGAAGCAGCGCTTCTCTTTCCGGCGCCTCGGCGGAGATGTCGGGATTCGCCTCGGAGATCGCCGACGCATCGCGCCAGCAGAGCGACTCCATTACATCGACCGCCGCGGCGGTGGAGCAATTGACGGTGAGCATCGAAACTATCGCGACGGGGGCCAACGAGGCCTACGCGATCGCCTGCCATTCGGGAGAATTGTCCAAGCGGGGAGGCGAGATCGTGAGCGGCGCGGTGAGCGAAATCCACCTGATCGACGACGCGGTCAAGGCGTCTGCGGCGCGCGTCGAGGAACTGGGCCGCCGCTCGGGACAGATCTCGGCGATCGTCAAGACCATCAAGGAAATCGCCGATCAGACCAACCTGCTCGCGCTCAACGCCGCGATCGAGGCGGCACGGGCCGGCGAACAGGGACGCGGCTTCGCCGTCGTCGCCGACGAAGTGAGGCGGCTGGCCGAGCGCACCGCCCACGCGACCGAGGAGATCACGTCGATGATCTCCGGCATCCAGAGCGGCGTCGTCGAGGCGATCGGCAGCATGGACCAGGGCAACGCCCGCGTCCAGGACGGGGTGAAGATGATCGGCGAGGCCGGGGAGTCGATGCAGCAGATCCAGGGCGAATCTCAGCACGTGGTCGGCGCGGTGGGAGGCATATCGGCGGCGCTGGGCGAACAGAGGGCTTCCAGCACGCTGCTGGCGCAGAACGTGGAAACGATCGCCCAGATGGTCGAAACGAACAGCAACGGCACCCGGAAGATCGCCGACGCCGCGCTCAGCGTCGACAAGCTGGCGCGTGAAATGCAGGGCGCCATGAGCCGCTTCCGCGTTTGACCCGGCGCCGCGCGCGCTACCACCCGCCGGTGGCGAGCCACTTGTCGACCTGATCGAGCCGGTCGGCGCCCCAAAACGGCTCGCCGTCGACGACGATATAAGGCGAGCCGAACGCCCCTTTCGCGATCGCCCTCTCGACTTCGATCCTGGTGCGCTCCTTGACCGCGGCGTCGTTCAGGCCGGCGCGCAGCTCCTCCGCGTTCAATCCCGTCTTCGCCGCCACTGCGATCACGCTCTCGGCGGTGGAGATGTCGACGTTGCCGGTGAAGTAGGCGCGCAGCAGCGCGCGCGCGAGTCCCCTGGCCCGCGCCGGGTCTTTCGAATCGAGCCAGTAGAAGGCGCGCGAGGCCGGGATGGAATTGATCGGAAACACGTCGGGCTGGCGGTACGCGACGCCGTGATAGCGCGCGCTGCGGGGGAAATCGCGCCGGTAGTAGTCGCCCTTGATGGGCACGTGCATGGGCGGCACTCCGCCGGTGATCTTGAACACCGCACCGAGCAGGAAGGGCCGCCACATCGTCTCCCGGCCGTATCTCGCCGCGATGCCGTCGATCTTCTCGCTGGCGAGATAGCCGAAGGGGGAAGAGAAGTCGAAATAGAACTCGATCGGAGCTGCCATGGTTCCTCCCGTCGATCCGGCCGGGCACCGACCGGACCCGTGATGCCGATTACGTTATCGAATCTCGCTTCTGCAGTTCGCTAAAGTGCGCGCCTCCCGTGCCGTAGTACCGAGATATCAACGATCGGAAAGAACGGAGGGTTGCCGGCTGGCAATGCCCAATGGAGGTTCTTTTCCGGGACTTTCGCGTCGCCGACCGCGAACGGGGGTGCGCACGCAGCAACGGGGATTGTAATGCCAGTTCAGCACGAGAGTGGATCGGAACCGGGCCGGAAGGGGATCGCCTCTGGCAGGAAGTTCGGCAATCTGCCGCTGTGGGTCCGGCTGATGGCCGCCATCTGCGCGATGCTGTTCGCCATGTGGGCCGTGATCATCTACCTCGCCTACGAGGAGCGCTGGGATTCGTCCATCTCGCAGGCGCGCGCCTTCGCCGAGAGCGTCAACCAGATGACCAACGCGAGCCTGACCGGCATGATGATCACGGGCGTGGTCAAGGACCGCGGCGTGTTTCTCGAGCAGGTCCGCAATTCCAGCAACATAAACGACCTGCAGGTCTTTCGCAGCTCCATGGTCATCGCCCAGTACGGGGCGGGAGAGGCCGCGGAAGCCAAGCCTTCGCCCGAGGACAGGGCCGTCCTCGAGAGCGGCCAGCCCTACTTCAGCGCGGATGCCGAACAGGGATACCTGCGCGCGGTCTTTCCGATGCGCAACTGGAAGAACTACCTCGGCAAGGACTGCACGGGCTGCCATCAGGGCAGCGAAGACGCAGTCCTCGGCGCGGTCAGCATGAAGGTCAGCCTGAAGAGTGCGCAGGCCGATCTGCGCAGCTTCGCTTGGCGAATCAGCGCGGGCGCGCTGGTGCTCAGCGCGGCATTGCTCGCGTCGATCTTCCTGTTCGTGCGCCGCTCGGTGAGCCGGCCGCTGCAGGAAGCCGTCAGCGTCGCCGAGAGCCTCGCCGAGGGCGATCTGAGCGCCCGGGTGGCGCTGCGCGGCAAGGACGAAATCGGCAAGTTGATGGCGGCGATGCGGCACATGTCGGGAAAGCTGAGGCAGATCATCCTGGAGGTGAGCAGCTCGGCGGATGCGCTCGCCAGCGCCTCGGAGCAGGTGAGCGCGACCGCGCAGAACATCAGCCAGGCCGCTTCGGAGCAGGCCTCAAGCGTCGAGCAGACCAGCGCATCGATCGAGCAGATGACGGCGTTGATCATGCAGAACGCCGACAACGCCAAGGTCACCGAGGGAACCGCGAACGCGGCGGCCAAGGATGCGGCCGAAGGCGGCACGGCGGTCCGGCAGACGGTGGAGGCGATGAAATCCATCGCCGACAAGATCGGCATCATCGACGACATCGCCTATCAGACCAACCTGCTCGCGCTGAATGCCGCGATCGAGGCGGCGCGCGCGGGCGAGCACGGCAAGGGGTTCGCGGTGGTGGCGGCGGAGGTGAGGAAGCTCGCCGAGCGCAGCCAGGTCGCCGCCCAGGAGATCGGGCACTTGGCCGTCTCCAGCGTGGAGACTGCGGAGCGCGCCGGGACGCTACTCGAGGGGATGGTCTCTTCGATCAGCAAGACCTCCGGACTGGTGCAGGAGATCGCCGCAGCGTCCGAGGAGCAGGCGATCGGCGTCAAGCAGGTCAACGGCGCGATGGACCAGCTCAACCAGGCGACGCAGCAGAACGCCTCCGCTTCGGAAGAGCTGGCGGCGGCGTCCGAGGAGATGAGCGGCCAGGCGCAGCAACTGCAGGAGCTGATGGCGTTCTTCCGGCTGGAGGACGGGGTCGGGTCCTCCGCCGCGCCGCGCGCGTCAAACGGCGCGGAGCAACTCGCGGCCGGCGCTTCGACGCGAGAGAACTAGATCCATCGCATCGGTTCGGGTGCCCAGCGCGCCGGCAAGCGCGGCGAGGCCCCGGATCCCGGCGGGTTCAGTATTTGCTGAATTTCGCCGTAATTGCTCCTGTATGGGGTCGCTCCGTTTCCGAGGCACCCATCTATCGCCGTTACAACAGGAGAAACTGACATGATTCTCAAGTCACTGATGGTTGCCGGTTGCCTTGCGGGCCTCGTCTCCATGTCCTTCGCGGCGCTCGCGGTCGAGGAAACGCCCATGTCCATCCCCGGCGGCACATACGTGACTGCGGAAAAGGCCAAGGAGCACTTCGACAAGGGCGCGGACGCGGCGATCAAGGCCGGCTACAAGCAGGTCTACTGGTTCCGCGACGGCCTGCCTGCATGGTCGGCCAAGGGCTATCCGACCGAATAGGTTCCCGCGCACCTTCAGGAGCGGGACCATGCGATTCAGCGTGCGCACGCGGCTGTTCGACCTCGGCGCCTTTTCCCTGCCCGGCGACTGGCAAGGGCTCAGGCGGATGGCTGCGAACCAAGCCTTGCCGGCGGAGCAGCAGGAGAACATGGCGAAGATCGACAAGGGGATGACCGCCTTCGCCAAGGTCGGCGAGGAGCTCGCGGCAACCGCAGAGGAGATGAGCGCACAGGCCGAGCAGCTGCAGGAATTGATGGGGTTCTTCAAGCTCGAGGGAACCACGCATGCGGCTACCGAAGCCACGGCACGGGCGCGGAAGCGCTCGTATTCGGAACTGAAGAAGCTGGCCGGCGCACCGGCCGCAGTCCCCAACGAGGGCGAATTTCGCCGCTTCTAGCCAAGGAGAATTTGATTTCGACACTCCCGCGGCCGCAGTCCGGGCCTTGGAGACGATAAGACAAGACATTGTGGAGAGGAGGTCGCCATGCGAATTCAGCAGGCCAAGAGTCCGGCATTGCGCCGGCTGCCGCTCGCGGATCGCGCAGGTTTCAGCAACCTGCCGGTGTGGGTCCGCCTGGTGACCGCGATCTGGCTGATACTGTTCGCAACTTGGTCGCTGATGGTCTACCTGACCTACGTGGAGCGGCGCGATGCCGCCATCGCCCAGGCCAACGACTTCGCGGGAAGCGTCAACCAGATGACCATCGCGGCGCTCACGGGGATGATGATGACCGGCGTGGTGAAAGACCGCGCCCTGTACCTGGACCAGGTGCGCAATACCGAGGATATCGCCGGCCTTCAGGTATTCCGCAGCGGCAATACGATCGCTCAATACGGTTCCGGCGAGGCATCCGAAGCCAAGCCCTCCGCCGAAGAGAAGGCCGTGATCGAAAGTGGCCGGCCATACTTCAGGGCCGACGAAACGGACGGCCACCTGCGCGCGATCTTTCCCGTCCTGAACAGCAAGAACTATCTCGGCAAGGACTGCACCGGATGCCATCAGGGCAAGGAAGGCGACGTGCTGGGCGCAGTCAGCATGAAAGTCAGCCTGCGCAAGGCGCAGGCCGAGTTGCGTACCTTCACCTGGCGGATCTCGCTGCTTGCATTGGGTCTCAGCGTGCCGCTGCTCGCTTCGATCTACCTCTTCATCCGACGCTTCGTCGTGAAGCCGCTGGGAGGAGAGCCGGATTACGTGCGGCGAATCGCCGGCAGCGTGACCCGGGGCGATTTGACCGTCAGCGTCGTGGTCAGGAAGGGCGATACCTCGAGCCTGTTGTTCGGAATCGGAGCCATGGTCGAGAAGCTGCGCGAGGTGACGGGGGACGTGAAGACGGCCGCCGACAGCATCTTCAATGCCTCCGGCCAGATCTCGGCCTCGGCACAATCGATCAGCCAGGCGACCTCGGAGCAGGCCGCCCAGGTCGAGGAGACCAGCGCCGCGTGCGAGCAGATGACGGCCACGATCACGCAGAACACCGAGAACGCGAAGGTGACCGACGGCATGGCGAGCAAGGCCGCAAAAGAGGCGGCCGAGGGCAGCCAGGCGGTGGGCCGGACGGTGCAGGCGATGAAGTCCATCGCCGACAAGATCGGCATCATCGACGACATCGCCTATCAGACGAACCTGCTCGCGCTCAACGCCGCGATCGAGGCAGCGCGCGCGGGCGAGCAAGGCAAGGGCTTCGCGGTGGTGGCGGCCGAGGTGAGGAAGCTCGCCGAGCGCAGCCAGGTGGCGGCACGGGAAATCGGGCAACTGGCCGGGTCGAGCGTGCAACTGGCCGAGCGCGCCGGGACACTGCTGGAGACCGTGGTCCCCACGATCAGCAAGACCAGCGACCTGGTGCAGGAGATCGCGGCGACCTCCGGGGAGCAGGCCGCGGGAGTGAAGCAGGTGAACGAGGCGATGGGCCAGCTGAATCAGGCCACCCAGCAGAGCGCCTCGGCGAGCGAAGAGCTCGCCGCGACCGCCGAGGAGATGAACGGCCAGGCCGAGCAGTTGCAGCAGCTGATGGGATTCTTCAAGCTCGAGCGCAGACCTGGATTCTAGCGGCCTCGTACTCGGCCTTGAGGCGCCCCGCCATCTCCGCGGCGGAGGGCACGTCGTCGATCAGGCCCGCCCCCTGGCCCGCGCTCCAGATGTCGCGCCACACCTAAAGATGACCTGATCCGGATGCGCAGCGCGGCGATTCGAGCGCCAGCGCATGGATGCAGGTCGTCGTCAGCAACGGCTTCATTCGCCGAATCGCGGACGAGGGATCCCGAATTCCAGCGCCGCTTTCCTGATATTTGTCACACTCGCGGACGAGGAATCCCGAATTCCAGTGCCGCTTTCTTGATATTTGTCACACGGGCGGTCGCTATCGGCACCGTTGGCTCATATTGCGGCGTATCGAGCCGATGACACGGTGGATTTAGCATGGATCACGAAAAACGAAATTTGCCATGCCAACGCATTGCGGGTCAATGCGCGACCCATTTCTCTAGAGAGAGGAGTTATGAAAAGAGATCAAAGGAAGTTGGCTGCGGCCGTGGCGGGCTCTGCGGCACTGCTCCTGGCGCCGAGCGTTTCCAGTGCCGTCGAATTGGGGACCGGCGTGGAGCTCCATGCCTATGGAAACCAGGACTACGTTCAGACCGGCGGCGGCAATACCTATCTGGGTGCCGACAAGAAAGGCTCGTGGGACCGCAATTTTCTCGGGCTCGTGGGCGCTATTACGCTGAACGAGAAGAGCAAGCTCTGGGCACAGCTCGAAACGACGACAGGCGAGGCGACGCGATTCACCTGGTTCTTCCTCGATTACCAGTTCTCCGACAATATGCGCGGCCACTTCGGAAGAACCAAGCTGCCGCTCGGGCTGTACAACGAGATCATCGATGCCAAGTATCTGCACCTGTCCCAGCTCGAACCCAGCATCTACCAAACCAGCGCGGACATGGTTCACGACGCCTACCACGGTGTGGGGCTGGACTATGATCAGACGGTAGGAAACGGCCTGATCACGTGGCAGGCCTATGCGGGCAACGTCTACGACGTGGACCCGCCGACCGACTCGCGGGATCGTCGGGCATTCGGGGGGCGCGTCACCTACCGCACGCCGATCGAGGGCCTGCGTTTCATGGTTTCCGGCTACCGGACGCAGGTCCAATTGCTGGCCGATAACTCGATGACCAACGAAGACCGCACGATCCTGTCGGCGGACTACGCGAACAACGGCTGGGACGTCAAGGCGGAATACGCGGTTCACAAGTTCGTGGGGGTGAAGTCGCACGGCTATTACGTTCAGGTCGGTCGCCGAGTTGCCGAAAAATGGCTTCCCTTCGTGCGCTACGACTATGTGACGACCGACTCAGCTCAGTCCAACGACCCGTCGTTCTACCAGAAGACCCTCGCCGTCGGCGTGACCTATCAACTGCTGTCGAACGTGAATCTGCGGGTCGAGAATCACTTTAACCGCGGCTACGCCCTCCCGGTGGTATCGGAGGAAGTCGTTGCGGGCGCCGGAAGGAACAACTGGAACATGTTCCTTGTCGGCGTCAATTTCGCATTTTGACCAGGGACCTAGGATCATGAAAAAACTGATACCGCTGGTCGCCTCCCTCCTGCTCAGCCAGGCGCTCGTCGCCGTTTCCTACGCGGGGGACTTCGTGGTGATCGTCAACAAGGGCAATTCCGCTCCCGTGGACAAGGCGCTGGTGCACAAGATCTATGTCGGCGATGCGAAAAGCTGGGGCGAAGGAACCTCAGTGGCGCCCGCCGATCTTCCGGACGAAAGCCCGGTGCGTGCAAGCTTCAGCAACGAAGTCCTGGGGAAGAGCGTGTCCAACATGAAGGCGCTCTGGGCTCAGAACGTTTTCTCCGGGAAAGCGGTTCCGCCGAAGCAACTGGGTTCCGACGACGACGTGAAGAAATTCGTGAGCGCAAACAAGGGAGGAATCGGATACATCAAACCTTCCAGTCTCGATGACAGCGTCAAGGCAGTCATAAAGTAGCCCGAAGCCGCTTGCTCAGGCGGCTTCGCGCTCTTGCGCTCGCCGCCTGATCTTCCCGGTGCGACCGCCCTGGGGACTTTTGCCCTCGGTAGTGCTACAAGTCCGGCGCAATGGTGCCGTCATCGAGTCTCCAAACTGCGTAATGCGCTCTGAGAGACGTGCTCTTGACCGAATGGGGGTCTTATGACCATCAAGCAAAGAATATGGCTGTTGCCGATACTGGCGATTATCGTTTTTGCGATAGGCACCTTTGGCATCTATTACCTTTCCGCCTCGACATCCCGGCTGCTCATTCGCGCTCGCCAAGTCGACTATCCCATGTTGAGCAACTCGCAAATGCTCGTCGCCCAACTCGGCGCCATTCAGGAGACGCTGAAGAACGCCGTGACGGCGGGAGACAAGGCCGGGATAGAACTGGCGGCAAAGAAAGCCGAGCAATTCAAGAAGAACGTCGCACTGATCGCCGCCATTCCCGGTAAACAGGAAAGGGCGGCCAAGATCAAGTCCCAGTTCGAGGCGTATGACCAGGCCGCCGACGAGTCGGCAGCCATCATGCTGGGTACAAAACAGGGCGACCTGCCCAGCGTCCTGCCAAAAATGCAGGCCGCGCTGAAGGATCTGGAGGCCACACTGTCATCGGGGATCACGGAAGCGACTGCGGAGTTCGAGACCGGACTGGATGCCAGTCAAACAAACGTCGAGCGCGGCCTCATGGCCAGCGTCGGCATCGCAGCTCTGATCGTGCTGTTGCTGATCGGTGTCGGCCTGGTTCTGGTTCGCAGCATTACGCGTCCGTTGAACGAGGCGGTGGACGTGGCCAATCGTCTCGCGGCGGGGGATATGCGCGTCAGCATTACGGGAACGAAGAAGGACGAAATCGGCCAGCTTCTGGCGGCGTTGAAGCACATGTCCGGGGAATTGACGCGCATCATCTCGCAAGTACACAGTTCGGCGGATGCCCTGGCCGGAGCCTCCGAGGAAGTGAGCACGACGGCGCAGACGATCAGCCAGGGGGCATCCGAACAGGCGGCGAGCGTGGAAGAGACCAGTGCCTCGATCGAGCAGATGAGCGGTTCCATCGCGCAAAACGCCGAGAACGCCAAGGTTACGGACAGCATGGCGAGCAAGGCGGCGATTGACGCCGCAGAAGGCGGAGAGGCTGTGGGCCAGACGGTGGCAGCGATGAAGTCGATCGCCGCCAAGATTGGCATCATCGACGATATCGCCTACCAGACCAACCTGCTTGCCCTGAACGCCGCCATCGAGGCAGCGCGCGCCGGCGAGCACGGCAAGGGCTTTGCAGTGGTTGCGGCGGAGGTGAGAAAGCTCGCCGAGCGCAGCCAGGTGGCGGCGCAGGAGATCGGCCAGCTGGCGGGCTCCAGCGTGCAGATGGCCGAGAAGGCAGGAAAGCTGTTGGAGACGATGGTCCCATCGATCAAGAAGACTTCGGATCTGGTGCAGGAAATCGCAGCGGCATCCGAGGAACAGACCTCGGGCGTGAAGCAGGTAAACGGGGCGATCGGACAACTCAATCAGATGACGCAGCAGAACGCCTCGACCGCAGAGGAACTGGCGGCCACGGCCGAGGAGATGAGCGGCCAGGCGGAGCAACTGCAGCAGCTGATGGGCTTCTTCAAGCTCGAAGCCAGGGCGGCCGGATCGGCGCCTGCGGTGCATCCCGCCCGGACGGCAAGTGCGCCCGCAGCCGGAAAGCTGGAGAAGCTGGCCTCCGGCGCAAGCGTCGCCGCCGAAGAAACCGAATTTCAGCGCTTCTAGGAGATTCCAGTGAGACAGGCCGCGACAGTGGAACGGCAGGCAGCCGCAGCGGTGCCCGCGGGCCAGTACCTGACGTTCATGCTGGGCGGGGAGGCCTACGCGATCGGCATCCTCGCCATCAAGGAGATCATCGAGCAGGGCCAGATGACGCGCGTGCCGATGATGCCGGAGTTCATCCGCGGGGTGATCAACCTGCGCGGGGCGGTGGTGCCGGTGATCGACCTGGGAGTGCGCTTCAACGCCCAGGCGACGGTGATGGGCAAGCGCACCTGCATCGTGATCCTGGAGGTGGAGAGCGACGGCGAGTCGCACGACGTGGGCATCCTGGTCGATGCGGTGAACGAGGTGATGGACATCGCCGCGGCCGACGTCGAGCCGGCGCCGGCGTTCGGGGCGAAGATCCGCACCGATTTCATCGCCGGCATGGGCAAGGTGAACGAGAAATTCGTGGTGATCCTCGACCCGGCGCGCGTTCTCTCTGCGGACGAGCTGGCCTCGCTCGCGCAGACGGCGGCCGAGGCGGCTAGCGAACCACACTAAGTACGGGAACGCCCGTGGCTCAGGCTCGGGCCGAAGCGCAGAGCCGGGCTTTCGCGGCCTCGTACTCGGCCTTGAGGCGCCCCGCCATCTCCGCGGCGGAGGGCACGTCGTCGATCAGGCCCACCCCCTGGCCCGCGCTCCAGATGTCGCGCCACACCTTCTTGTGGCTCGTGCCGCCGG
>Ga0082335_1009158_pt1 | contig 10828 bp, 12 predicted proteins | sample Subgrocontami58m_FD_72375 | JGI IMG/M metagenome (GOLD analysis project Ga0082335, IMG submission 72375) | Subsurface groundwater microbial communities from S. Glens Falls, New York, USA - GMW37 contaminated, 5.8 m (SPADES assembly) (version 2) ... | reverse complement strand
CAATCCTAAAACAAAGCTTGTGACAATCAAAGGGATTCACAACAAGGCAAGTCTGTGCCCGGTGGTTGTCCAAGGTTCACGAGAGACTGTGTCGTTTGCTTGGGACGTTGGCGTCGGTCATTCAACTGGAAGTGGTTTCGGAGCGCTTTGTTAGAACAACGAAAGGAAGAACTTATGCTTCACATCGTAAAGTACGCGGGACCGTTCGGCTTCATTAAGCCGTGGACGGCTGTGAGAGACATTGAAACTTTCAGTCAGCAGTTTCTTACTCCTTCAATTGTTGAAGGCATCGAGAAGAAACTCTTCCCGGAACTACTTGGAAAGCAAGGCATGCAAAATCGGATTGTCCGTCACCGCCTTACATACGCGAGCGTTTCGCGTCAGCAGGAGCAAACGCAGCCCAGAGGAATCAAACAGAAGCCTGAGAAGATCACAAAGAAAACAGAAACAGTCGAGTTCTCTCGCCCGAGATCGATTCTCACAAGAGGCGTGCTCGTTGAGCCGACGTTACATCTGTGCTTCGCGAACAAAGCGGATGCAGAACGAGCGTTGAACGAGCATATTTGTTTATGCCGGAATGAAGACGTTCTGTTTCCTAGCAATGAAGTGACTGGTATCGAAGAATCAGAGTTCGACCAACCCGATGTGGGCTACAACGGATTTGAGCTTCGTTTCGGACGCAAGAGTGACGCATTCATTGTCGGATACAATAGATTCGATAGCAATGCGCCGATGTACGGCTGGCTTCAAATTGTCGGGTCAAATCCTTTGCAATCGCATCAGTCAATCTGGTGAATCCGCTCGTTGACATACTCGCAAAGAGCGCGCAGAACGGAGGAACGCCTCTGATCGATCATCTTCGTCATGTGGCAATAGTTGCCGAAAAGATTGCTGCAACGGGTGATTTCGATTTGAAGATCGTCCGAACGGGCGCGTATCTTCACGACATTGGTAAAGCGCATCCCGATTTCCAACGCAAATTGCGTGAACGAGTGTTTGATACAGGCATTCCGTTCCGGCATGAGTTTGCGTCGTTACTGTTTCTTCCTCTCGTTCCTGCTGAACAATGGGCATTCATTGTTGATATGATTGTTGCACACCACCGTTCACTTCGGAAAGGGAAACGAGAGCAAGGATTTCTTGATATGACCAATATTCAAGATCCTGATGACGTCTTTGAGCGCCATGCTGAACCATGGAATGAATGGTCGCCTAATGTGCTTGTTATACTAAATGCACTTGAAATGGAGACGCGACCGATAACTTTAGATGAAGCAAAGGGCGCATTCGAGTTCGTCTATGACTACTGCGCCGCAAAACGGAATGGATGGTCCAGATGGAAAGGTCTTCTCGTTGGCGCCGACCATTTTGCATCCGCATTGATCGATGAAACTGAACGATGCTCGTCAAGACTCTTCACTGTTCCCAAATTTGAATTCTTTCATAGCCGAAAGAGTGAACTGTATCCACTCTCGTTGGTTGATTCCTCAGATGTACGACCTCACACACTTGTAGCGGCTCCGACTGGTGCAGGCAAAACGGATTTTCTTATGCGTCGCTGTAAAGGGAGAGTATTTTACACCCTTCCGTTCCAAGCATCCATCAACGCGATGTTCAAACGCTTCACTGACGGAAAGTGCTTTCCGCCTGAAACGGATATACGTTTACTTCACGCATCGTCCCGACTCATCGTAAACAGTCAAGACGATTATGAAGAGCGTACGCTGCAACCGCTCGTCGGATCGGCAATCAAGGTTTTGACGCCACATCAACTTGCAGCGCTCATCTGCGGCACGAGGGGTTTCGAAACAATTGCCGTTGACGTACAAGGAGCGGATGTTATTCTTGATGAGATTCATTCCTATTCGAACATAGCACAAGCGATGGTGCTTGAGATCATCAAAGTGCTTCTGAAACTCGGATGCCGTGTGCATGTCGGAACGGCGACCATGCCGACTGCACTCTATCAGCAAACTCTACGCTTGCTCGGAGGCGAAGACCAAGTGTATCAAGTCCGATCGTCTAATGAACAGTTGGACAGTTTTGATCGACACACTGTCTTCAAGCATCCGGATCAAGAATCCGCCTTTAGAGTTCTGGACAAATCACTGAAGCGGGGCGACAAGGTACTTGTCGTTTCAAATCGTGTAGACGCCGCTCAACAGAGATTTGAGGAAGTGAGAAAACTATATCCTCACATTCCGATGCTTCTTTTGCACAGCAGGTTCCGGCGTGGTGACAGAGCCGACCTTGAACAGAAGTTGATGAGTGAATTTGAACAGAAGCCAGGTCCGTGCATTGTGGTCGCTACACAGGTTGTGGAAGTCAGTCTCGACATCAGCTTCGACCTGATGATAACCGATTGTGCGCCGCTGGACTCCCTCATCCAACGGTTTGGACGAATACATCGCCGCAGAACGCCGGAAACTATTCAGCACCGGACGATGAAACCGGTTCACATCATCGCTCCACCAGATGATGGGAACGCGTGCAAGCCATATCAAAAGGAAATGCTGCAGAAAAGCTACGCACAGTTGCCGGATGGTGAAGACCTTCGCGAGAGAACCATACAAAAAATGATTGATGCCGTTTACCCTTGCATAGACGTGGAGGCAATTGATATGCAAGGTCTCGTGTGGCAGGATGATGAAATTCTATTGACAGAACTCTGTCACTATCCCTCGGCAGTTCTTATCGAAGCGCTGAACATCGAGTCCGCTTCGTGCATCCGGTTCTCGGATAAAGAGGAATATGAAAACGGGAAGTTTGAGGAGAGAATCCGGCTGGAAATTCCGATCTCACAAAAGGCTGCACGTTACAGGAAGTTCACGCACTTCGGACATTCGGAGTACGGAACGGAGCCGTTGATCGTTCCCGATGAAAGTTATGATCCCGTGTTGGGTTTACGGCTAAAAGAGATTGACACGTTTATTTGAAAATTCAGGAGAGGAAGAGTATGTACACGTCGTATATCGGAAAAAGATTTGTGAGTATTTACAACGAGCGAACGAGCAAGAATCTCTCCGCTCGTGAGTTCTTTGAAGAACATGTGTTCGAGCAGTTCTTCAACCATGAGAAGTATTTTAAATGGGTTGTCAATTCACCTTTCGTACAGAGTTTCGGTAAGAAGGACAAGCCGGCTTCATTCAAAGACGGGCAGAAGAAGAGGCTAATGAAACTGTTACATAAGATTGAGCATGAGCCAATTGATAGTCACTTCGCAATAGGATTTCCTGCTGCGGACATCACTGAAGATACATCTGGTCAAGTATCCAATCTCGCGGTCTCGACGGAAACAGAAGACATATTTGCTTCTTGGATAGGCGCTGGTTTTGGTTTAAAGGTGGCAGGAGATCAAGTATGGTTGATAAATGATGATGAAATCTTGTGGACCATTTTTGAAGGATGGAAAAACTATCGGATGTTTCTTAACTCAAATGGTGTAGATCTGAAGCCTAATGACATTGATGCGTGGAACAGTGTATGGCTACAATTCTCTTTCGACCCCGACAAAATATCGCCCAGATTCATGCTTCCCGAATATTCCGAAGTCATTAGTAAGGGAAAGTTAAAGGGGATTCGCGCACTTAAACCTCCGAGTTGGATACGCTTGTTGTTCTTTCTTGCCGTACACTTCCCGGGGAAGGAGTTGATGGTCTACAGCTCGCGATATGTTTCAAAAAAGCAGAAAGCTGAAACAATTGGATTCATCAAATTGGTGCTACCGGAGATTCAGCGGTTCTTAGAAGTATTCAAGACCATCATTCAGAAGTCAAAGGTTGTATCGAACGTCCGACTTCTTGATGTTTACGAGTCTGAATTCAGCATAGAACGCGCTGCTCAGTTAGGAGTAATAGGTCTCCGTGCGATTGAGCCCAAAGATCTAAGAAACTACGTGTCAGGAATCTCTGTACCGTCACCTAGTATAGAATTCACAAATCTCATTTACAGAACATGGATCATTGCTATGCTAAACAAACCAGAATTGCTCGCCTTAGCTCGGGAAGTAGCCCAGTGGTTGTTTGATTATCAAACCAATTCATCAAGGGGAACACGCAACACAAGAGATCAACACATAAAGGAAGTTTTAGAAACAAAGAACAGAGAACCATTGCTGGAAGCTCTGATCAAAATTGCCGAAAGCGATCCAATGAAAGCTGAATTCGTTCAAGTGGTTAAGGACAAAATCATGCAGGACATTGCTTCTGATAACATTCGCTTATTCGTTTATCTGGTCAGGATTGACTATAACGCAGCAAAATCAAAGAAATAAATCCAAGAATCATCTTATTAAAGGAGCATCATTATGAACCCATATCTTTATCTTCGAGGACTTCGGCGTGCCGACTACACCGTTTTCTGTGTCGAAGGAGGACAAAAGAAATATTGGAATGATCAATTCGACACTTGGTCACCTTTCTCCAGCGGACAGCAAGTGAAAAGGTGTACTATTGAAAGTGTCGTGGCAACCCTTGGTGAACGTTTCTCACCGACAATATTCAATAGCAAGATTGAAGGAGGGACAATAAAACCCAAGCAAGCTTTTTCAGTTTGCGATCCCTCATACGCCGACCAATTGCTCGGCGGTTGGATGCTAGCGAAATCAAAGGAAGACAAAGGGAAAGCAAGGCGACTAGAGGCGAAAGAAAGTGAAATCGAGGAAGAACCAGAGACTCAGGAAGAGACAGGGAAGTCTAAGACAATCAAGCGCAGGAGCCCTCTTTCTATCTCGGCATTGCGCCCATTGCACCCTTTGTTGGCAGGTACGACGCAGGAGAACATCACGTTTGACCGTAGCGGACAAGGAGCTACGTATAATAGTGATGATAACACTGGCGTTCACAAGATCGTTGTAAGAAACGTTGAAGGTAATATAATGAGCGCGGAGGAAGTCGAAACGTTTATTGATAGCCATGATCTTCCCCCGGTTTCTCCAAGAATCTGGATACCTGCCGACAAAAAGAAAGGAACGAACATACGAGCCAATGGTTTGTTCATTTTTGATGTCGCGATTGATTTACGACGATTATTCTGTGTGTCTCTAGATCGAAATGATCCTGAACTTGAGACTGAAACAATAGAAAAACTCCAGTCCAGCGGCTGGACGGAATCGAAGAACGTATTCGGCAAATGCCTGCTCTGTCCAAAACCCCGCCGCGACGAAATCATCGCAGCCCTTGCACACGGACTCGTCAACTGGCGAATCACCAGCAACCAGTCTCGTACATTTAGTTTGATGGAAATTCTTGCACTAGCCATAAGCGACAATGCTAACAGAATTGCGAGTGCGATCAGAGCAAAACTTGCAGAGGAGTCGGCAACACCTCGTGCAATTCCAATCATTGATGATTCCGTGGGAGCCGACTTATTCATTGCCTTGCCGTGCGACGGGTATATTCAGGGTGTTCACGGAACAGCTGCCGCTCTCGAAGAGGCAGAGAAACGAATTGTTCAACTGCTATCAGATTTTGATTATGAAAAACAATTACCGAATTGATTCTGTATCCGCCCACGGCGGGCGAGCGACTGTCCGGTAGTTCTGCGGAGTTCTATCATTCGAGTATGAGGCTCAGACATAGAATGCTATGTATGTAATAATCGTTTACGACGTCGAAGAAAAGCGCGTGGCTAAAGTGTGCAAGTTTCTGCGCCAATATTTACATTGGGTCCAGAACAGCGTGTTTGAAGGCGAACTAACGGACGGGAAGTTCAAGGAAGTGCAAATCGGATTGAAGAAAAGAATCAAAATAGACAAAGATTCCGTGCTATTTTACAAAATGCGGACGGAACATGACTTTGAAAAGGAGGTAATGGGTCTGGAAAAGGCAGCAATTGAAACGATGCTGTAGGTAGTCGTCAGCCCCCCTGTGTTTTTGCACTATCGTAGGTTGACGATTGCCCGTATCAGAAAAGCGCCTCAGGGCGCATTTATTAGCCCATTTTTAACGCGTTTGAATCGCACCAGAGTGGAATTGAAATTTTCTCTCCGTGTCTCGCCCTGTAAGGATGTTCCTCGTTTGAATCGCACCAGAGTGGAATTGAAATATGATTTCCGTCGGCCCGATTGTATCGAAGAACTTTGTTTGAATCGCACCAGAGTGGAATTGAAATATCATTGTGAATCTCACAGGGAATCTTGAAATGGGAGTTTGAATCGCACCAGAGTGGAATTGAAATAAAAACCGCTCATGATACTCTCGATATGCTGGATAGTTTGAATCGCACCAGAGTGGAATTGAAATGTTCACGAGCACGGATGAACGCTGGTATTGGCATAGTTTGAATCGCACCAGAGTGGAATTGAAATTGGAAAACGACTTGCCGCTCCTCGCGCTCTCTCAGGGTTTGAATCGCACCAGAGTGGAATTGAAATCACCTTAAAACCAACAGCAGAGAATATGGCGTACAAGTTTGAATCGCACCAGAGTGGAATTGAAATACGAAGAACTTAATTTCTTCGATGCTGATGACAGAGTTTGAATCGCACCAGAGTGGAATTGAAATCGGATATTCTCCGAGTTAATGATGCGAACGGTACGGTTTGAATCGCACCAGAGTGGAATTGAAATGTGTTGGATGAAGCCGTCACTAAAGAATTTGTGGCGAGTTTGAATCGCACCAGAGTGGAATTGAAATTCTTGCACTTTGCACAATTTCAGAATGAATCTCAATGTTTGAATCGCACCAGAGTGGAATTGAAATATGTGGCTTCAGTCCCCAGCGATGTTACGATGGAAGAGTTTGAATCGCACCAGAGTGGAATTGAAATGCGAAGTAACATGAGGATTTGTACGACGGGTGAAAGTTTGAATCGCACCAGAGTGGAATTGAAATTGGAGACTTTAGAACAAAATGAATCCGAGGAAAATGTGTTTGAATCGCACCAGAGTGGAATTGAAATTAATAGTCCGATAATTACCACGACCAAAACCCAAAACGTTTGAATCGCACCAGAGTGGAATTGAAATACGAAGTCAACGAAATCGCTCCGGTTGCTTTCACTTGTTTGAATCGCACCAGAGTGGAATTGAAATTGTAAGTTTTGCCTCTATAATTACTTCGGTTTTCAGGTTTGAATCGCACCAGAGTGGAATTGAAATATTAACTTCAGTTTTGCTTTGTACGGATGTGTCGGGTTTGAATCGCACCAGAGTGGAATTGAAATGATAAATGAGAAATTTGTTGCGACTGATTTCTTCAATGTTTGAATCGCACCAGAGTGGAATTGAAATACGGAAGCAACAGTGAAAGCCTACCTGATTGAGATGGTTTGAATCGCACCAGAGTGGAATTGAAATAGAAAAGATGGTGGCGGCTATTTGTTCGTCGATCTCGTTTGAATCGCACCAGAGTGGAATTGAAATTGTTTGAGGTCTGCCACCTTGCACGAAGTTCTGTCTGTTTGAATCGCACCAGAGTGGAATTGAAATATCCAATCACTGCAACATCTGCTAAAAGATTTATTGGTTTGAATCGCACCAGAGTGGAATTGAAATAAAATATTTGAAGGGTTTGGACACCTTCGCGCATTGTGTTTGAATCGCACCAGAGTGGAATTGAAATTCTAAAACCTGACCTGAGATATTTTGCAGAACTACCTGTTTGAATCGCACCAGAGTGGAATTGAAATTCGTCAGAACTTGAGTTGGTAAATGATAGTCCCTGAAGTTTGAATCGCACCAGAGTGGAATTGAAATGGAGGTGGAAGCGGAGGTACAGGTGGAGGAGGTACAGGTTTGAATCGCACCAGAGTGGAATTGAAATGTATTCAACAGCGCGAATAAGGCTTCGACATTGGTGTTTGAATCGCACCAGAGTGGAATTGAAATATGTCATCGTCGGCATCCGAATGTCACTGTGCATTGTTTGAATCGCACCAGAGTGGAATTGAAATCTCTTTTATGTCTTGCTCGAGCTCTGCAAAGAGCATGTTTGAATCGCACCAGAGTGGAATTGAAATGCAATCGCTCCACGATGCCCTACGTGGAGCGATCATGTTTGAATCGCACCAGAGTGGAATTGAAATGAGTTCGAACGCACACATTCAGCCTGCTTTGCGAGGTTTGAATCGCACCAGAGTGGAATTGAAATCACCGAAACGCAAACAAGGGAAAACGCAAGGGCAGAGTTTGAATCGCACCAGAGTGGAATTGAAATGCTCAGCCCGGCGCGAGACATGCAGATCGTCAGATCGTTTGAATCGCACCAGAGTGGAATTGAAATTGTGGTGGGACCACTCTCGCGGGTGCTCACGTATTGTTTGAATCGCACCAGAGTGGAATTGAAATATTGCGGAGCTGACAGGTCCGAGCGTGCCGCAAATGTTTGAATCGCACCAGAGTGGAATTGAAATGAAGGATCAGTTGCACTTGCAAACCGTTTAGTAACAAGTTTGAATCGCACCAGAGTGGAATTGAAATGGATACGCTTGTTGCAGCGCAGACAGGCTCGGCGGTTGTTTGAATCGCACCAGAGTGGAATTGAAATTGTGTCAAGTTACAGTCGTCCTTGCACAATTAACAGTTTGAATCGCACCAGAGTGGAATTGAAATTAGAGTGTAAGACGCTGATAATCAATAGGCTCAGTGAGTTTGAATCGCACCAGAGTGGAATTGAAATTAGGTGTCGTCGTCCCGATGCCGACGTTGCCATTGTGTTTGAATCGCACCAGAGTGGAATTGAAATAGCGTACTCTTTATCCTGATATGTAAACCGATTCGCGTTTGAATCGCACCAGAGTGGAATTGAAATTCGTCAGCGCTGTCGAGGTCAAGGATGGTGCAGTCGTGTTTGAATCGCACCAGAGTGGAATTGAAATCATAGAGAACCGATTGCCAAAACCTATCACGAATGGGTTTGAATCGCACCAGAGTGGAATTGAAATTCCATTCGTGCGTTCCGATATTCAACAATCATTTATGTTTGAATCGCACCAGAGTGGAATTGAAATATAATGAGAAAGACGTTCATCGGTTATAGAGGACAAAGTTTGAATCGCACCAGAGTGGAATTGAAATTCTGAAATGTACTCCTTGAATTGTTCACGTTGTGAGGGTTTGAATCGCACCAGAGTGGAATTGAAATCGAACACAGTGTGGGGAGGGCGTGCGTTTTTGCCGGGTTTGAATCGCACCAGAGTGGAATTGAAATTGGGATAGCAACAAAAAAACTTGAGGAAGCAAAGAGTTTGAATCGCACCAGAGTGGAATTGAAATGAAATTGTCCGACATGAAAACTAATCTCGCAGCGAGTTTGAATCGCACCAGAGTGGAATTGAAATCACCAAGCGGGGGCTTTCACAGGCAACCCTCGCAAGTTTGAATCGCACCAGAGTGGAATTGAAATTCGGCATGAGAACACTCTATACACTCAATTTCAGTGTTTGAATCGCACCAGAGTGGAATTGAAATGATAGCCCGCGTCCACAATGATGCGACTTGTTGATGTTTGAATCGCACCAGAGTGGAATTGAAATTCTGGAACAGTAAAAGTAAATGGTGAAGGAAAATTCGTTTGAATCGCACCAGAGTGGAATTGAAATATTGCTCAAGCATCAGTTTCGTACTTTCCTTTTGTAGTTTGAATCGCACCAGAGTGGAATTGAAATCAGGGCTTTTCAAAGAAATACTTTTAGTCGTTGAAGGTTTGAATCGCACCAGAGTGGAATTGAAATAAAAGTTATTCGTTTGGGGATAGTGTTAAGTTCAAAGTTTGAATCGCACCAGAGTGGAATTGAAATGTAAGCATAGGTATCACTATCAGCCTATCAGCGTTAGTTTGAATCGCACCAGAGTGGAATTGAAATATATATGTCGGTGTGAACTTGCAGAACCAAGCAAGCGTTTGAATCGCACCAGAGTGGAATTGAAATTTGACCTCAACGTCGAAGAGTAGTGTTTTTCCGCCGGTTTGAATCGCACCAGAGTGGAATTGAAATTCGGACGTTACGCCAACGTAGATTGGTTTGCCAGTGTTTGAATCGCACCAGAGTGGAATTGAAATACGGGTCACGCCTGAAGTATAGGGTATCTTCAAGCCGTTTGAATCGCACCAGAGTGGAATTGAAATATAAGTGCTACCACTACAATGACCGCAAACACGGCGTTTGAATCGCACCAGAGTGGAATTGAAATTCATGTTGTAGGAGTTGATGTGATGCTTCAAATTTGAGTTTGAATCGCACCAGAGTGGAATTGAAATATGGCTGAAGTTAGGTCGGTGTGTCCGCAAAGGTCGTTTGAATCGCACCAGAGTGGAATTGAAATTCGCTTGGCTCACGTCAGAGGCGACGGATTGAGGAAGTTTGAATCGCACCAGAGTGGAATTGAAATAGTTACTGGATGAACAGATTTGGGGACTTGACTTCGTTTGAATCGCACCAGAGTGGAATTGAAATATTTTTGGAGAAAGAATGGAAAGCATGTCAGACAAAGTTTGAATCGCACCAGAGTGGAATTGAAATAGGGTTTGAGTGAACTTGCTGTGTTTGTTACAAATCGTTTGAATCGCACCAGAGTGGAATTGAAATTGAATGAAGGCGGTCTTCCCATGTGGCGGGCACGACGTTTGAATCGCACCAGAGTGGAATTGAAATTAAATCTTCGCATTCTTTTTTAAGACTTGGCTCTTTGTTTGAATCGCACCAGAGTGGAATTGAAATTGAGTTGCCGGATCGAAGACTTGGATTTGAGGTATTGTTTGAATCGCACCAGAGTGGAATTGAAATACAAACAAAGCTCCATATCTCCCCCGCACGTCCACGTTTGAATCGCACCAGAGTGGAATTGAAATGATGTTGGTCGTAGAGGCTTTGACCCATTTTCATCCC
>Ga0082335_1009157_pt1 | contig 10828 bp, 11 predicted proteins | sample Subgrocontami58m_FD_72375 | JGI IMG/M metagenome (GOLD analysis project Ga0082335, IMG submission 72375) | Subsurface groundwater microbial communities from S. Glens Falls, New York, USA - GMW37 contaminated, 5.8 m (SPADES assembly) (version 2) ... | reverse complement strand
GACGGGGTGCCCGCCGCCGCGCCGGAGATCGTCGGCCCCAACGTCGAGACGGTCGAGCGGCTCTACCCGCGGGTGCGGCCGCAGGCGCGCTACGCGCGCTCGCTGGCGGTGCTCCGGCGGACCAAGGAGCGCGCGCCCGAGCGCGTGTGCAAGACCGGCATCATGGTCGGCCTCGGCGAAACGCGCGACGAGCTGCGCCGGACGATGGCCGACATCGCGGCGCAGGGCACCGACGTCCTCACGATCGGCCAGTACCTCCGGCCGTCGCCGGTCCACCTGCCGATCGAGCGCTACTGGACGCCGGACGAGTTCGCCGAGCTTCGCGACGAGGGCACCGCGCTCGGCCTCCGGCACGTCGAGTCGGGTCCTCTCGTCCGCTCTTCCTACCACGCCGAGCGCCACACGCCGGACGCACTGGCGGGCCATGCCGAGCGGCACGTGCCGAGCGCGGTCGCGGGCCACGCCGAGCCGCGCGCGCCGGACGCACTCGCGGGCGCTTGATGGCGCGCTCCACGGAGGGCGCGTCCCCGCGGCCGGGCCGCCTCGAAGCGAGCTGGCTCGGCCGGGTGCCCTACCTGGCGGGCTGGCGGCTCCAGGAGGCGGTGGCCGCGCGCGTGCGCGACGGCAGCGGACCGGAGCGGCTGCTCCTCCTCGAGCACGATCCCGTGTACACGATCGGCCGGAGCGGCTCCGTCGCGAACCTCCTCGCCGCGCCCGACGTGCTCCGCGCCGCGCACGCGGCGGCCTATCGGGTGGACCGCGGCGGCGACATCACCTACCACGGGCCCGGCCAGGTCGTGGGCTACCCGATCCTCACGCTCGGCCACGGGCCTGATCTGGTGGCGTACGTACGCGCGATCGAGGACGCGCTCGGCGCGGCGCTCCGAACCTACGGCATCGGGTCGCGGGCGGTCGCGAAGCGGACCGGCGTCTGGGTGGACCTTCCGGACGGGCGCGAGGCGAAGATCGCCGCGATCGGCGTCCGCGTGTCCCGCGGCGTCGCGAGCCACGGCTTCGCGCTCAACGTGGCGACCGACCTGGCCGCGTTCGCGCGGATGATCCCGTGCGGCTTCGCGCACGAGGTCGCCTCGCTCGAGCGGCTCGGCGTGCGCGCCCCGCTCGCCGAGGTCGCCGCGCGCTGTGCGGAAGCGCTCGCAGAGCGGCTCGGGCGCGAGCTCGCCTGGGCGGAGAGCGTGCCGGCCCCGCGCGATGACGAGATCGGCGAGCATGCGCCCGTGCGCGACGCGCGCGATCTCGTCGCGGAGGCGGTCGCGCCGTAGGGCGGGTCAGCCGATCCGGATGCCGGCGAGGAGCGCCGTATCGCTCAGGGCTTCGCCTTGCGCCCAACCGCGCGGATGAACGTCTCCACCGGGATCGCCGAGAGCGTCTCGATCTGGAGCGTGCCGCGGGCGCCGAGGCTGACCGAGATCTTCGCGATGGTCTCCGGGTCCTTCGCCTCGATGACGTTGACGAAGTCGTACCGGCCGAGGGTGGCGTACTGGGCGATGATCCGCCCGCCCTGGGCCTCGACCTCCTGGTTGACCTCCTTGATCCGCCGGGGGTTCGCCTGGAGGGTCTTGATCCCGGCCGCGGTGACCCTGGTGAGGAGCACGTAGGTCGCCACTCGTCGCCTCCCGAGCCGATACTTTGGCGTGAGCATATGCCGACCTTCACCCGCGCCGAGGCCGAAGCGCTCCTGCCCACGGTGCGCCCGCTCCTCGAGGACATCCAGCGGCGCAAGGCGTCGTACGATCGCCGCCCCTCGGAACCGCTCGCCAACGAGCTCGCGGCGCTCGTCGCCCTGGTGCAGGAGCTCGGCGTCGAGGTGAAGGATCTCGACCGCGGGCTCGTGGACTTCCGGTGGCGGCGCCGCGGCGGCGAGGCGTACCTCTGCTGGAAGCTCGGCGAAGGCGATCACATCGCCTGGTGGCACGACATCGAGGACGGCTACGCCGGACGGCGGATCATCGAGGACTGAGCGTCCGGCTCCACCGCGCCGTCACGCGGTCGCGGGGTCGGCTGCTTCTCGTGGTCCATTCGGCGTAGATCGGCAGCGCTGTACGGCGCCAGTGGGCAGTCCCCGCGTCGCTTCTTGCCGCGAGCTTCGCGGTCGCGCTGAACATCGTGCCGCCCTGCAGCTTGTCCGGCTGCCAACCGACGCCGAACGCTGTTGGCCGCGATGCTAGCGGGACCAGAGGTCGCGCCCGACGTAGAGCGTCGACCGTCAGGGCGAGGACCGGACCGCTGACGCACAACGGGCTCGCGCAGGGGGAGTGGCTATCGGATCGCGACGATGAAAGCGTGGCCGCCCACCCCCTCAGGAACGAACGCTTCGCGTTCGATCTTGAAGCCCGTCTGGATGATCCAGTTCCGGTAGGTCTCGCTGTCGGCGTGGCTCCACCACATGTCGCCGCCATCGACGCCGAGCCAGTTCCTCTCGAGACCGGTCCATGCCCGATGCCCGACCGTCGCCATGAACAGGCCGCCCGGCCGAAGCCAGCGCCGGACGCTCCGTAGCAACCCGGGCTGCTCCTCCAGTGGAAGGTGGATGAGCGTGTACAGACACACGACCGCTGTGAAGCTTGCGTCCGGAAGCTGGAGGCTGGTCATGTCCGCGCAGAGGAACATCGCCGCGGGAACGAGCTCGCGTGCGCGGGCAACCTGAACAGGCGAGATGTCGACGCCGGTGACCGCGTAGCGCCTGGCCAGCCGCCGGGCTACCGGAACGCCGCACCCGCAGCCGAGATCGAGGATCTTTGCGCCAGGCTCGATCCGCTGCTCGAGGAGGTCGAGCCACTCCCGGTACACACCATCTTCGGCGTCGTCGGCCCGATATGCGCGTGACACGAGGTCGTATCCGCGCCGTACGACCGACTTCGGGTCATCCACAGACCGGAGCATCGCAGGAAAAGCCCGCAGCGGGAGGCAGGCCGAGGGAATAGGTCACCGCGGCGCATACCCCCTGTAGGGCCGGTGTGCGCCGGCGTGTCCCCGGAGCAGCGGTCGCATACCAGCTGTCTGCGACGTCAAGGTGGCTGCTGATCCATCACCACGTCCCGAGCTGCAAACCGTGTGGTCCGCGCACGAACATCGGATAGGCGCGCAGCGTTGCCTCTACCTCCGCTCTGTCGACCTTCGATCCGGTCGCTTCTAGGACCTCGGCGATCTCGTCGACCGAGAGCGGTGCTGGTGCAGCCGCAAGCGCATGGGCAAGCCGCATTGGCAGCGGCTCCGATGTGGGCGGCGCGGGGATCGCGGGGATCTGTGCGCCAGCCTGGCCGCGATAGCGGGAGATCTCCCGGAGTGCCTCGACGCCTTCTTCGGCGATACGCGCCGCGGTCTGCGTCACGCGGTCGGCGTCCTTGATAAGAGCGACGGTCAGGGCCCCGGCGACTAGCACGAGGACGAGCAGCGCGACGGTGCGCTCCGTCCCCGGGCGATCGATCGCGCGCATGAGCGCGCGACCGGCCGCGCCGATGGTCTCGGACGAGATGTCGAGCGCGAGGTGCGCGGAGAGGTCGAACTCACCGACCTTCTGAGCAGCGATGACGATCTCAAGGTTCAGCCGTTCGGCGTAGCCCTCATCTCGCAGGTCCCGGTCTGTGCTCCAGGTCAGGCGTGCGCCGATGAAGAGCGAGAGCACGGCCGTTGGACGGTCCGGCGGGTGTCGCTCTGCGATGCGGATGAGGCCGGGGTGATCGACGGCGGCGGTATCGACGATGCGCAGGAGAGGACGGAGCTGTTCGGTCCAGGTCCGTTCGAGCGATGTCACAGGGACCCGCGCCTGCTCCGCACGGTAGGAGAGGTTGCGCTCGACCTCGGCGGGCACGGTCTCGCCGACGTAGATGCGGATCAGACCGAGCGTCGCGGCGTCGAGCAGGTCGGTCTTCCTCCCCGTCGCAGCGCGGACGAGTGCGCCGAGCAGTACGTTGGTATCGACCGCGACCGGGAGAATCCGCAGAAACGGGACCGCTGGATGAAGCGCGCCGCCGTACGCGAAGGCGAACCGCTCGAGCAGGCTGAGCTCACGGCCGCTGGCCCAGCGGCGTGTCTGCCCTGCCGAACTGGTCGTCGGAGTGACGTCCGCCCGGGTCGCCACGATCAGCTCGCCTCGACCGGAAAGGCGAACGGATCAGGGTGCTCGACGTCGTCCTTGTCCTGCCGGTAGCGTTCGTCGAGGAACCGTCGGATTGCGCCGATGTCGGGAGTGCGCTGCTTCAATTCGAGATCCCAAGTCTTGAGGGTGGACGGCAAGTTGAAGTTGTCCGACGTCTCGAGGTCCTTGCGCGTGAAGATGTCGAGCGGGACCACGACATCGCCTGGCTCCTCTGGCCTGCCCACCAGTCTGAGCAATGTCTGGACATGCTTGCCCGGATCCCGAGGGCCGCCCTGCCGAGCCCGCCAGTTGAGCGCGCGCATCGCGAGCGCGCCAAGGATCCGCCAGTCGAGCCATTGGTCGGCGCGCAGGCCGTCGATCACCGCCCGGACGCGAGCGTTCGCCAGCAGGCGTGGCAGCGTGTAGCGAATCACCGAAGGCAGCCGCCGGTAGCGCTGCTCGAGCTTCTCCCGCGCGCTCTCGGGCGTGTAGGTCGGACCAGGTCCAGACAGCCACGCGAGCTCCGGATGTTCCGCCGGCGTGGGCGCGACGGTGGGCGCCAGGGGGGTCCGCGCGCTCCGCGCCACAGGGTCGAAGAGGTCCTCGTCGACGAACAGTGTGTAGGCGGCGTCGTAGCTGACGTTCGGCAGCAACTTCGACGCGATGCCGTCGCGGAAGGCGCGCTCAATGACCGCGTACGCCTTGGCCGTGGGCAGGAGCGAGGCCTCGAGGAGAACGGTCGTTACGACCATCAGCGTGTCGAGCATGACCGACTCAACATCGCCCTTTGCGGTCGCCGCGGGCACCTCGATGTCCCAGAGCCGACCTTGGTTGGATGGCAGCGCCTTGGCCGAGGTCGCGCCGGTCGTGGCCTTGAGGCTGATCGTGATCTCAGTGGGGAGGAGGGCCAGCTCATCCTCGGCGAGGTCGGCGAGGGCGATCTGCGCCAGGGCGCAGAAGCGCTCGGCCGCTCGCGTCGTTTCGTAATCGTTCGCGAAGCGCACGCGCCAGGTCAGCCCGAGTGCGCGCCAGATGATCTCGCGCTCGACCCCGGTGTCGGAGAAGGCGAGGGCATGGAGCTGTTGAGCGTAGTGGTCGGCGAAGGCCGCAGGCGTCGCATAGGATCCCTGCGAGCCGACCCGCGCGAGGAGCTCGTTGATCTCGTCGAGGATGTCGAGAGCACAGAGGCGCTCCGTGAGCTTGGCGTCAAGATCGGGGTCATGCTGGCTCGCGTAGCCCTTGAGCACGACAAGCCCGTAGACCGCATCGCCGCCGTCCTTCGTCGAACCCGGGTGATGCCCCTCGAAGCGGTACCTCAGTTTCAGCCCGAGGTCGCAGAGACCGATGTAGCCGACGAGGGCGCCGGTCTCATAGTCGGAGGTCGCGGCCATCAGCACGCCGCGCGGAGCCATATTGAGCAGGTCAGGGTCCTTCACGTTGAGGGCGAGGTGGGCCAGGGCCAGTGCGTAGTACTTGCTCGCGAAGTGCAGATGGAGCTCGTGGTAGATCTCGGCGATCATCGCCATCGCCAGGAGCGAACCGCGGATGGTGTCCCCCGCGAACCAATCGATCCGGACGCGGTGGAACTCCCGAAGCGCCGCGAGCAGCCGGTCTCGATCGTGGAGGGCCACGGCGCGATCGCGCGCGCGTTCGGCCACGCTCGCCCGTCCCATCCGCTCGGCGAGCAGATCATCGAGCTGCCGGATGAAGGCCTCGTATCCCGTCTGGTCCACGACGATCGGGGCCGCTACCGCCGTCAACTGAGCGAAGTGGTCGATAGGGAAGAGCGGACCTTGCTTTGCCTCGACGACGACCTGCTCGAGCATCGCGAACGCCTTCTTGATGCGCGGCCCTTCCAGGCCGCTGTATGGGGGGACCGGCGTGAGCGTCGTGTGCGCCAGGGTCTGCAGTAGCTGGGCGCGGGTGCTCGCGTCCTTCGTCCGAGCAAGGACGTCGTCGACGCGCGCGGCCAGCCGGTCACGCCAGCCGGCGATCTCACCGTCGCGCAGGTCGATCAGGCCGCGTTGGTCCGCGGCGGTGATCAGCATGAGCAGGACCTGTCCGTCTTCCAGCGCGGCGGTGTCATCCGAGAGCGCGGCCTCGTCCATGTAGCGGCGCAGTCGGTCCTCGATGCCCTTCAGCGTTCCGGTCCCGGCTCGGAAGGATGCGATCGCGATCTCGTAGACGGCCCGACGCGTGATCGGTGTCGGGGCCGTCTCGATGAGGCGCTCGAGCCAGCCGGTCCAGAAAGGCAGGTCGGCTTGGGCTTCCGAGTCGTAGGTCGCGTGACGGATGCCGCGGCGGACCGCGCTGAACTCGGCGAACGTCCCCGAGACACCCGTCCGCGCCCGCCATTCGTCGCGCAGTTCGGCGTACCAGGTGGCGGGCTCGGCCTGCAACGAGTCGGGATAAAACGCGGCTGGCAGTCCGAGGAACTGCTCCGCGATCCAGAACGTCTCCCTGTCCGCGAGCTGTTCGGCGATCCATTCGCCATCGAGGATGTGGATCTCGACGTGATATCGCCCTTCGAGGTCCTGTTCGATCTTGTGTCGCTCGCCGACGGGGACATTCACCTCGCACATCGCGTAGACCCCATTCACGGGATGGCCACCGGCGAGGGTCTTCTTGACGTCCTCCTCGAACTTCGCTGCCAGGGCCTTCTGCTGCAGCGTGCAGCCGAAAGCGAGCATCTTGTCGGTCGCGCGGCCGATGAACGTTGTGGGAGCCAGGTCCGTCCCGGCGAGGTAAGTCCGGAACGTCTCGAAGTCCCGCCCTTGGTCACCGCCGGCACTGACCGGCCCGGTGGCCGGGACGATGTTGCTCGCGATCCGCATGGTCGCCAGATGCCGACAGACGTGCTGGAAGACCGCCGCGCCATCCTTCGGCACCAGCTCGTGCAGCGCATAGCGGATCATCAAGGCCGACTGGACCCGGTTCATGACCTTCTCTCGAGGACCGAGGAAGCGCGGTCCGCTTGAAAGCGTAAGACGTCCCAGGGCGCTCCCTGCCGTCCCGACCGTCACGCCGCGGCCGGGCTGACACCCACGGTATCCCGTTGGAGCTTGCGTTCGCCCGGGCGGCGCACGCCGCGATCGGCTGGCGGACACACTCACACTGGGCGTCGCCAGTGCAAGAGTTGCTCCAGGTTCCCCAACGAGCCTTGAAGCACGCGCAGCTGCGTGAGGCGGTCGAGGTTCTCACGCAAGATCTGTTCGATGCGGAAAGGCAGCCGGGTCTGCTCGAAGTCGTCGACCTGTACGTGGCTTGTCGGTCTCCGCTCTCTCCGAGGAGGTCGCGAGGTGTGCCTCTGCTGGATACAGCAGGGAGATCGCATCGCCCGACGGCACGAGCTTGAGTCCGACTGCGCGGGTCGACCGATCCTCGAGGCCTCGGGACGCGCCGAGAGGTGCCGTTGGTGTCGGTGATGGCGCGCGCGCAAACGGGCGACGGCGTTCGCACGAACGTGCGACGGGCGTACGCGTTCGGGGGACAGACACGGTCGTGCCGATGTGCGTTGATGCGTGCGGTGGCGGACCGCCTCGAGCGCGCCTGGGCCGCGGGTTTCTTCGACGGCGACGGCTGGGCGGGTACGGGGGGCGAACGCGGAAGACGGACGAGGCAACCGGCGGCGCAGATCAACCAAGCGTCGGCCAGCGGCCTGCCTGAGGTCCTCTCGCGGTTCCGAGCCGCCGTGGGTGGCGCGGGTCGTGTGGGCGGACCGCGGACGCTCGAGCGGCGGATCCCGCTCTATTGGTGGGTCGCCTCGAGCCGAGCGGATGTCGAAAGCGCGTTCGAAGCGATTGGCCCGTGGCTTTGTGACGTGAAGCGCGCGCAATTCGCCGTCGCGCTCGGCCTGCCGGTAGTCGATCCTGGTGAGCGCCCTCCTCACGACTCGAGCGAAGAGGTCGCGTGGGCCGCCGGGCTATTCGACGCCGAAGGGTGCGTGTCGCTCGGTGCCCACAGGACCCACGATGGCTATGCGACGATCGAGGCGTCGATCACCCAGGCATCGACTGAACCGATCTCGCCAGTCCTTCGACGCTTCACGCAGGCGGTCGGTGGCGCCGGGTTCATCAACGGGCCCTATACGCAGGCAGGAGCCCGACAGCCCGTGCTGCGCTGGAGAATCCACAGAGCCATTGAGGTAGCGGCGGTCGTAGAGACAATGCGGTCCCGGCTCGGTTTGGTGAAGCTTGCACAGGCGGATCGCGCGCTCACCGTGGTCGCCGCGCAGCCGCCGCTACCGCGCGGGAATCCGTCGTGGGGCGCCTACAAGACTCACTGCGTTCACGGACACGAGTACGCGGTCGCTCGAGTCCGTCCGTACCGCAGCCGTGGCGTTGGGCTGGTCCGCCGCGAGAACGCGCAGTGCCTTGTCTGTGCGCGAGACCAGGCTCGGGCGAAACGGTCGCCCATGAACAAGGAAGCGGCGACCTTCCGGCCGCCGCTTCCCGAATGACCATTCGCGCCGCGTGCTACTTCTTGTTCTCGAAGTACTTCTTGTTCAACTCGGTGTAGCTCTTCCACTTGTCGGGGACGGCGTCCTCGGGGAAGATCGCGCTCACCGGGCAGACCGACTCGCAGGCGCCGCAGTCGATGCACTCGTCCGGGTGGATGAAGTACATGTTGTCCGCGTCCGTCGTATAAATGCAGTCAACTGGGCAAACATCGACACAGCTGGCGTCCTTGACGCCGACGCACGGCTCGGTGATCACATAGGCCATTCGGTCTCATTCATCCTTTCGGCTGAGTGCGGACAAGATAGCATCGGCTCTGGAGATGAGCGAACTCGCCGAGTTCCCCCTGCCCGCCGACGCCACCGACGACGAGCGCGCGACCGCGCGCCGCGAGATCGGCGCGCGGGCGACCATCGTGGGGGAGACCCCCGCGGCGATCCGTTTCGAGGGCCGGCTCATCGGGCAGACCGGGCCGATCTGGCACTACCAGTACACCCGCGCGTACGCCCTGGCGCACGGTTTCCTCGCCGCCGGGCATGATCTCCGGACCGGCATCACGGTCATCCACGCCGACGCGCTCGACCAGCTCGCGGCCGGCTTCGGCAACGCGGGCGTCCGCGAGTTCGTCGAGGACGAGCTCCGCTTCCGCGGCCTCATCGGCGCCCACGCGTAGCCCCGTCGGCTGCGACGCGCCGGCGTCGCCGGAGCTGCTCGCGGCGGTCGCCGAGTTCAACGGCGGCCGGTTCTTCGAGCAGCACGAGACGCTCGAGCTGCTGTGGCGCGCGGAGCGCGGTCCGCTGCGCGACCTCTACCGCGGCATTCTCCAGATCGGCGTGGGCTGCCACCACTGGCGCGCGGGGAACCGCCACGGGGCTCGCACGCTGCTCCGCAAGGGGATCGACTACCTCGTGCCGTTCGCACCCGCGTGCCGAGGCGTGGATGTGGCCGCGCTCGTCCGCGACGCACGGGCGCTCCTTCAGAGGCTGGACCAAGGAGAGGCGCCGTTCGACCTGAGCGACGCGCCGCAGGTGCGCCTGACCGCGATCTGCTGATCGGGTCCGCGTGGTCGGGCGCTGAGCGGGCTGGGCTGAGCGGGTGAAGACCTGCGGCGGCGGGTTCACCGCGCGTCCGCCCAGCCGCGTCCTACGCGGGCTGGTCCCAGCCCGCGAGCACGTGCGGCGGCAGGTTCACCGCTTCGACGGCGCGGAGCTCGGGGATCGCGCCGCGCAGCGCGCGCTCGATGCCGCTCGCGAGCTGTAGCGAGGCGACCAGGCGGCTCGTGCGGGGGCGCGTGAGCGTCACGCGCACGCGCGCGATGCCGTCCTTCACGTCGACCAGCTCGAGATGCCCGCCGGTGCGCTCGAGGCTCCGCGACATCTCAGCGATCTTCGCCGCGACCCGCGTCAAGAGGTCGGCCATCGCGGTCGAGTCTACCAAGCGTCGCGCTCGCTCGCTGCTCGTTGCGCTCGGCGACCGCCTCGGGCTCGAGCCCCGCCGGGCCCGGATCGGTCCGCGACCCGTCGCCGGCCTACGCGACGCGGCGGCGCTTGTTCGAGACGTAGTCCACGAGGAGGTACTCGCCGAGCTTGTCGGGCTCGACGTAGAAGGCGCGACCGCGGTTGATCTTCGTCATCTGGTTCACGAAGTCCACGAGGTAGCGGCCGCGCGCGAGCATGAACGTGTTGATCGTCACGCCCTCTCGCGTGCAGCGCACGACCTCGCGGAGCGTCTCCTCGAACGTGCGCCGGGTCGGCGGGTACGCGAACCGGACCCGTCCATCCTCGATGTGGGCGGTCGGCTCGCCGTCCGTGATCATGAGGATCTGCTTGTTCTTCCCGCGTGAGCGGCCGAGGAGCGTCCGGGCGGTCTCGAACGCGGCCTGCATGTTCGTACCGTACACGTACTCGTTCCAGGTGAGCTTCGCGAGCTCCGTCGGCTTCAGCTGCTGCGCGTAGGCCGAGAAGCCGATGATGTAGAGGTCGTCCTTGGGATACGACGAGCGGATGAGCGAGTCGAGGGCGAGCGTCACCTTCTTCGCGGCGAGGAAGCAGCCCCGGAAGAGCATCGAGCGCGAGACGTCCACGAGGATCGCGGTCGCCGACTGGGTGAGCAGCTCGGTCTGCCAGACCTCGAAGTCCTCGGCTTCCAGCTTCACCGGCGCCCGCCGGAGATCGCCCGCCCCGGCGGCGCGCGGGCGCGTCTCGGCGGTCGCGGTCTCGCCGCGCGCGTGGCTCGCCCGAGCGTCGCGGCGCGCCTCGCTCGTCGCAACCTCCCC
>Ga0082335_1009156_pt1 | contig 10829 bp, 8 predicted proteins | sample Subgrocontami58m_FD_72375 | JGI IMG/M metagenome (GOLD analysis project Ga0082335, IMG submission 72375) | Subsurface groundwater microbial communities from S. Glens Falls, New York, USA - GMW37 contaminated, 5.8 m (SPADES assembly) (version 2) ... | reverse complement strand
GGTGTGTCGGCATGTCCTTTATCAAAAGCACGCATAAGATTTGCACGCGTTAAATATTCATTAGCAGAAAAAACTCCTACTAAACTTTCTCCTTCGATTCCCATGAACATCGGTAGGCCAGCACCTGTACCTACAAAGATTGCATGGTAACCGTCTTTATCAATCAAGTCTGTTAGTTTGCGTGTTCTTCCAACAACAAAATTTGTTTTGATCTCCACACCCATTGCTTTTAGAACATCAATCTCTTTATCTATTATATCATTCGGTAATCTAAATTCCGGAATTCCGTAACGAAGTACTCCACCAAGTTTATGAAAAGCTTCGAAGATTGTAACATGATGTCCTTCTCGTCTGCAATCGGCAGCTACTGTTAATCCGGCGGGACCGCTTCCAACTATTGCGACTTTCTTCCCGGTTTCAGGTTTTACTTCAGGTATAGAAATTTTTCCGGTCGCTCGTTCCCAATCGGCAATAAATCTTTCTAATCTGCCGATTGCAACTGATTTATCAACCTCTTTCAATGCTTTACCAACAGCACAGTTCGATTGGCATTGAGTTTCCTGCGGGCAAACTCTTCCGCAAATTGCAGGTAGAAGATTTGCTTCTTTTAACACATCAGAAGCATTTTGAAATTCTCCGTGAGCAATGTATTCGATAAAGCGGGGTATATCAATCTTAACGGGACAGTCATCAATGCAATTTTTTTTAACGCATTGAATACAGCGCATAGCTTCGATTCGCGCTTGTTCCATTGTGTAGCCGAGAGCAACCTCTTCCAAATTATGAGTTCGGATTTCAGGATCCTGGGCGGGCATTTCTTGCGGAGGGATTTTTGTCCGCTCCTTCGGTTTCATAGTATCAATTTTATCTAAGTACTCAACAATTATTTTTTTTGCTTCTTCGGATATTTGTTCGTGGGAATGATGACTCATCTAAGCGCCTCCTTATCTTTAATTTCTTGCTCGAGAAAACAGTTATGCGCTTCACGCTCTAACTCTTTATAAGAATTTAATCTTGCCATCATATTATCGAAATCAACTTTGTGCCCGTCGAATTCAGGACCATCAACACAAACGAACTTAATTTCTTTCCCGATATTCACTCTGCATCCTCCGCACATTCCAGTTCCGTCAACCATAATTGTATTTAGAGAAACTTGCGTGAAGACTTCATATGGTCTTGTAGTTTCGGAACAGAACTTCATCATTATCGGCGGACCGATTGCAATTACCATGTTTGGTTTTGGAGAACGTTCGCAAATCTCTTTTAACGGTACAGTTACTAATGCTTTGCGTCCGTAACTTCCGTCATCAGTGCAGAGAATAAATTCATCCGTTATATTTTTCATTTCTTCTTCTAGAATGATCAGATCTTTTGTACGGGCGCCGATTATTGTAATTATATGATTACCTGCTTTCCTTAAAGCTTGTGCGATCGGATGAAGCGGCGCTACACCGATTCCGCCTCCGACACAGACTACCGTTCCAAATTTTTCTATGTGCGTCGGTTTACCTAATGGTCCTACTAAAGTAGGAATAACATCACCGACATTTTTTTCTGAAAGCTGAAGTGTACTTTTACCAACAACTTGAAAAATAATTGTTATCGAACCTTCTTTTATATCTGCATCCGCAATTGTTAACGGAATTCTTTCACCGTAATCGTCATCAAGCTGAAGAATTATAAATTGTCCGGCTGATCTTTCCTCTGCTATTAGCGGTGCATCAAGTCGCATCATATAAACATCTTTGGAGAGCTGTTTCTTGAAAAGTATTTTACTCATTAATTCACCTGTAAATAGGAAAACAAAAATTTTTGTTTAACATTGAAGAAATATACTTCAAATGAAATTTATTAAAGCCCTTCCCTTTGGGAAGGGTGGGGATGGGCTTCTTTTATTTCGCTGGTAAAAATATGGAATTCACTGCTATCAAAAAAAATATTTTTTAATTGTAACTTCTAAAAAATAGTTTTTGCATTACATGATCAGTTTGTTATGGCATGCAGATAACGCAGATTTGATAGATTGCCGCTGATTAAATCTGTGTTAATCAGTTTAATCTGCGTCATCTGTGTACTATTCTTATGTCTTTAAGAGAGTTCTAATTGTTTAATGAGAGATGGAACAAATAAAAAATATTATTAGATAATGAACACAATAGGAACTGCAGAAATTGATGTTTAGTATTCAAAGTTTAATTCTGATCATTAGCGGGTAAACTGCGGAAATTTCAACAACTGATTTTTTCCCCTCATGAAGATTAACAACCCAATCACCTACAAAATAACCGATAGCAGCAGAAAGAAAAACATCTGACGACCAATGCATGTCTCTATTAACTCTGGATGCCATTGTTAAAACTGCAGGGAGATAGCAAATTATTTTTAGAAGATCCGACTTAGAGTTTTTAGAAAGAACAGTTGAAAGTGAAAAGGCAAATGTAACATCGCCTGAAGGGAATGAGTGGTAATCATTGTTCCAAAAAGAAAAAGAGAGATAGTTTCCGGAACCCTCGTTTGTATAGGGGCGCGCACGTCCAAAAGTCATTTTCAAAAATTGTGTAATAGCACCCGCATATAGAGTTGCCTGTACAATTTCAAATCCGATTTTTTTTGTTGCCTGATCATCAGTAATCAATCCATGTAATCCGAAAGCACCTGCAAAGAATATAGTAGCATAACCTCTGCCCCAAACTCTTCCAATCTGTTCCGGTACGGTTCCGTTAAAACTCTGATCTCGAAGGACAGCATCGCGAATTGGTTGATCTGCCTGCATGGCTAAAATTGTTCCGGCACTTACCAAACCAAATTTAAGCCAATCACTTCCATCCCAATTTAACGGCTGCTTTATAAACTGAATTGATTCATCACCAAACTGTGCCAGATCAAATTTATTTTGAGAGTATAATAGATTTGTTAGAAAAGTGATTAGTAGAAATAAAAATATTCGGGGTTTCAATAAGGTATTCATCCAATTTTATAGAATTAAATATAAAAAATTCTTATTGATGTAACTATTTTAACCAAACATGAGTCTAAATAATCAGTTGAACTTAAAAACTAGGAGGTATTATGTACCAAACAATAGAACATTCAATAATAAAGAAATTCTTACTTGTGTTTATACTATTGATCCTTGGTGCTTCATTATTGTCAGCAGAAGAATTAAAGCTTTTGCGGGAGAAATCTTTTTCTGCTAAAGATTGGGATAATATTTATGTAAATGCAAGCGGAGCCGATGTTAAAGTTGAGAGCTGGGATAAACAAGAAACCTATGTGAAAATTTATGGCAACAGACGTGCTGAAGAAAAATTAGAACTCAGAATTGAACAGGCTGAAAATACAGTAAGAGTAATTGCAAAAAAGAGAGGTTCTTTCTTTAATTGGTTCGGAAGCAACATTAGTGTAAGAATCGAAGTAAAGGTTCCTAAGAATCAGAATGCTCATATAGAAACTTCGGGTGGAGATATTAACATTGCCAACATAAATGGCGTATATAAATTAGATACTTCCGGCGGTGACATCACGCTAAATAATACAGATGGAAAATTAAAAGCAGAAACATCGGGTGGAGATATTAATCTTTCCGCACATAACGGTGAGATGTTTTTATCTACATCAGGCGGAGATATTGTTTGCAAAGGAACGAATGGTGACTTAAGTGCAGAAACTTCCGGCGGAGATATTGAACTTTATACTTCAGATGGAAAAATAAAAGCGGAAACTTCCGGTGGCGATATAACAATTGATTACACCGGAATAAATAAAGGAATTGAAGCATCCACTTCCGGTGGTGATATATATGTTAATCTGCCGTCAAACTTCCAGGCTAAAGTCCATCTTGAAACTACAGGCGGAGAGATTACAAATAATTTTAATAATGCAAAGACCATGCGTGTTGCACGTAGCGAAATGGATGCCGAGTTTAACGGCGGTGGGGAAATTTTAAAACTTGAAACTACCGGCGGCGATGTGATCGTTGATCAGAAATAAATAAATAAGAGTAAGAGTAAGAGCAAGAGCAAGAGTAAGAGTATTTTTTAATTTATAATCTTCTCTTGTTCTTGCTCGTGAACTTGTTCTTGATCTTGTTCCCCTCAATCACTTCCTGATAGTTCTAATCGAAAAATTCCTTTTGGGATTAGCATTTATTATTCCAGATTTACTTAGTCACCTTATGCAAGAATTGAAGTAAGGATATTTTCTCTGTGGTTCTTTGTGCCTGCTCAGTGTTTCTCTGTGTTAATTTTGGTCTTTATTACACAGAGTGCCACCGAGAAGTCACAGAGTTACACAGAGATAAAGCTTTTATGTAAGATGATTTACTCAATTGTAAAAGAATTCGTTTTTGACTACTTTTTGATTGGATTTGAAAGTTTTAAATTAATCTAATTAACTAAAAGGAAGATAAATATGATTTTAGATTGGAATCAATTCGTCGGTAAAGCAATGAACATTACAATGTTGGAGAATTACGGAGTTGTTTACGGCAAAGAAAAAGGTGAACACCCGACATTTTATGAAATTGTCTTTAAGACCGGTACTTTAGTTCAAGCTTATGATGATGGGCTTTTACTTGATTCAAACCGTGATGAAAAATCATTTAAGGTTTTTGTTCCTTATAGCTCGATAAAATGTGTAGAAATATTCTAATTTTCCAGAAAGTTAAAATTCTATTTCTCTTTTTTATTTTTTTGTTTTTACAGCAATTATTATCTGCTCAAAACATAGAGATAAAAAGTCTTCGTGTTTATTCTTCAGAAGATGAAAGAGAATTTCCGATAATTGATCTATCCGATCCTAACCATAAAGAAATTACAATCGAGTTTGATGTCCAATCGCAATTCATACCGAATTTTAATATAGAATTTAAGTTTTGCGATTCTCAATGGAATCCATTCAACAATGCCTTCTTAACTAATCCAATGTATAACACCGAACATAGTTTGTTATTCGATCGGCTGCCTTCAACTGTAAGAGGTGCAAGATTCCATTATTCGGGAAAATTTCCGAACAATAATGTTACTTTTCCTTTTTCCGGTAAGTGGAAGTTTTATCTTGTTGATACTCAAAACAGAAATGTGATTTACGGAACGGGTAAATTTTATGTTGTTAATCCCGAAGTGAAATTAAACGTACAACTTTCTAAAGAAGGTAGTGAAGGTGATCTACCAGGTTTAGCCGCATTAAGAAGAACATTTGCCATCAGCGCCGGCTTTACTTTGCCTGACTCACTTTTTCCGGCAAATGTTATGCATGTTGAAATAATTACAAACAGAAAATTTAATTATCCGATATTAATTGATCGTAGTTCATATACTACCGATAGATTTTATGAATGGAATGCATCGAATAAATTTTCATTTACCGCACGGAACATCAGACCGGGAAATGAATACCGCCAAACAGATATACGCGATATCGGGAAATACAATTCTTCAACAGTTAACGCAAAGTTTGGCGACATTGAAACTACAAATTTTTTTACACGCGGCAGAAAAGATTATAACGGCGGTTCTATGCTGCTTAATTATCGAAATGAAAATGCCGATTACATGAACGTTGTTTTTAAGTTACGATCACCGGAAAATATTAAGTCTCCAATTTTTCTGGTCGGATCATTTAATGATTGGACAGTTTCTCAGGATTATGAAATGTTTGATGATAACGGTTTAATGAACTTTCAGGTGCAGTTGAAGCGCGGAGTTTATGATTATCAATTTGTTACGGGAGATATTGTAAACAATAAAGTTGAATATATCCAATGGGAAATACTTGAGGGAAATTTTTGGGAGACGCAGAATGATTATTTTATATTTCTCTTTTACAGAACTGAAGAGAAGGGCGGTTATGATAAAATTATAGGTTACAAAAAGATTAAGAGTGGAGCGTTATGAGCAAAATTAAAGTAGGTGTGATCGGGACAGGCCATCTCGGTAAAATTCATACTAAACTTTTTAAGGAAGTAGCTAATTGTGAATTGGTAGGAATTTATGACAGAGATTTGGAACGTGCTAAACAAGTTGCCGGTGAATTCAAAGTAAAATCTTTTGATGACCCTGATAAACTTCTAAATGAAATTGATGCTGTTGATATAGTTGCAACAACAAGCGCCCATTATGAATTAGTAAAACTTGCGTTTGAAAAGAACAAACATGTTTTTGTTGAAAAGCCGATAACCGCCCACATCTGGGAAGCGGAAGAACTTATCAAAATTGCCGAAGAGAAAAAATTAATTTTACAAGTCGGACACATTGAGCGGTTCAATCCTGCGCTGATATCTCTTGAGAAATATCATCTCGATCCTTTGTTTGTTCAGACTGATCGTCTTGCGCAATTCAATCCCCGTGGAACTGATGTTGCTGTTGTTCTAGATTTAATGATCCACGACATTGATATAATTCTTAGTCTCATTAAGAGCGATGTAAAAACTGTAAGTGCAAGCGGTATACCTGTTGTATCCGATACTCTTGATATTGCAAATGCCCGTATAGAATTTGAGAACGGTGCAATCGCAAATGTAACTGCAAGCAGAATATCTCAAAAGAAAATGAGAAAGATGAGAATGTTTCAGCGCGATGCTTACATTTCGTTGGACTTCATTACAGGTGTTTCTGAAGTATTTAGACTATTGCCGCCGGATCAAAAACCAAAAGGGCTTTTCAAGACGTTTGGCGAAATTGGGATTGGTGATAAAAAGAAGATTGTTGCATATGAACAACCAAAATTTAAAGAAGTGAACGCACTCAAACTTGAATTAGAACTATTTGTTGATGCAATTGTAAAAGGAGAGACTCCAATAGTAAGTGGAAAAGACGGATTGAAAGCTTTACGAGTTGCCGAGATGATTATTTCTAAAATTGAGGAATCAATTAAGAATGCAAAAATTTTTCCGGTTGGTTAAACGATGTTAAATAAAAAAAGTATGGCAATCTTTAAGCCGTTTCAACGGTTAATTCTAATTTTAGCATTGTTATCAATTCTTTCGAGCTGCAGTGTTTATCAAACTATTTCTAACATTTCACGTTTGAAATATAAAATTTATTCTGCGACTGATTATAAGATTGTTGGGATATCAATTGCCGATAAAAAATCCTTGAAAGATTTTCATTCGATTGAATTGTTAAAAATTACATCGGGACTTGTGAGAGGAAATCTTCCTCTCACATTTTTACTGAATATTGAAGCAAAAAATCCAAATGACGGCAGCGGTGGTTTTGCAGGAACAGATCTGAACATTGTATCATTCCCGTGGAGATTATATCTAAACGAAAAAGAAATTGTTCAGGGAAATGTAGCTGAACCGGTTTTTGTACCGGGAAAAGGTGAATCAGTAATTATTCCTTTCAGAATTGAACTTGATGTTGCAAAAGCATTTAAGGAAAAAAGTGTGGATGATATTCTTCTATTGCTTCTTCAAGTTGGTGGTGCAAACGGATCAACATCGAACTTAAAGATGATTGCCAAACCGGTTATAGGTACTCCATTTGGAAAATTAGAATACCCCGATGAAATTACTATTGTTGATAAATCATTCAATTAGAGAAAATTAATGCCTAAGAAAAAATACGCTATTGGAGTTGATCTTGGCGGGACATCAATAAAAATTGGTTTGGTAGATTCAAAAGGGAAGATTGTTAAAAAAGTTTCGGTTGATAGCTGCGCTGCTAATGGTCCCGATGCAGTGATAGGGCAGATCATAAAAGGGATTAGATTAATCACAAATAAAAAAAACGATAAGATAATTGGAATTGGAATCGGTGCACCTGGTGCTGTAAAATTAAAAAAAGGGACTGTAGAAAATCCGCCCAATTTTCCTAATTGGGGAAAAGTACATTTGGGCAAAGCAATAAAAGAAAAATTTGATTGCGATGTTTACGTTGAGAACGATGCAAACGCTGCGGCAATAGGAGAATTGATCTACGGAGCCGGAAGAAAAATTGAAAATTTTATAATGATAACACTCGGTACCGGTGTTGGTGGTGGAATTATCATCAATAAAAAAATCTATCGCGGAGAAACCGGCGGAGCAGGAGAGATTGGACATGTTACAATTGATTATGAAGGTCCTCAATGTAAATGCGGATCTTTCGGTTGTATCGAATCATATTTAGGAAATAATTATTTAATTGATCGTGTAAAAAAACAATTGCAAGACCGAAGAGATTCTCTATTGATCAAACTTGCCAATAATGATCTAAATCTTCTTACACCTCAATTGATCCATCAAGCAGCGGAAGACGGAGACGATTTTGCAAGATCAATTATTGTAGATTGCGGTTCAAAACTTGGATATGTTTTAGCATCGGCAGTTAATATTTTAGATATAACAACCGTCTTTATCGGCGGCGGTGTAGCCGGCTTCGGACAAATATTATTTGATTCGGTAGAATTATCATTAAAAGAAAGAGTGATTAAACCTTTTAGAGAAAGAATAATTGTAAAGCCGGCGAAGTTAAAAAACAATGCCGGCATCAAAGGTGCATCGGCGCTTGTATTTTATAAATCTTAATTTTGAAGTGAAGTTTAAAAGAAATATTGAGAACGATGAAGTATTTAATATCCATATTAATAATTTTGTTCTGCTCATCTCTCTTTGCACAACAGAAAGATTCAACTTCATTAAAAAAAAATGCAGTTGATTCACTTTCGCTTTCCGATTCCGCTAAATCAAATGGGAATCCATCCCTACGGGAAAAGAAATACGATGTTGATGCAATTGTTTTTGCTACTGCTTCCGATTCCCTGATCTTCGATATCCAAAAGAAAAAAATGTTTGTTTACGGATCGGGTGAACTGAAATACAAATCAACCGATCTTAAGAGTGCAAAAATATTTATTGATTATAATACAAATGAGCTTGAAGCATTCGGAGCAGTTGACACATCCGATACAGCAAAAGTAAAATTGAGACAACCGCCGAGATTAACCGAGGGCGCTGAGACTTACGAAGGCGAGAGAATAAAATATAATTTTAAGAATCAACGAGGGTATATCTCTCTTGCAAAGAATAAAGATAAAGGACAAACTTACGCCGGAGAAGAAGTAAACAAAGTTGATAAGAGCACATACTTCATTAAGAGCGGAACATTTACTACTTGCGATTCCGATACGCCTCATACTTATTTTTCGGCAAGCGAAATGAAGGTAATTCAAAAAGATAAAATTATTGCACGATGGATATTTATGTATATCGGCGGCGTACCGTTTCCTATTCCTTTACCATTTGCAGTCTTCCCGAATGAAACAGGAAGACGTTCCGGAATAATAATTCCAAGTTACGGACAAGAAACTAACCGGGGACAATATTTCAGAAATTTCGGCTACTTCTTATCAATGAATGATTACATGGATTTGGCTCTCACAGGAGATTATTACACAAAAGGCGGATGGGGTGCACGCTCAAGGTTCCGTTATGCAGAACGTTATAATTTTTCCGGTATGCTCGAAGCCGGTTATTCCAAAACAACTACCGGGGAAAAAAATGATCCTATTAATCTTAGAACAGATAATTCGGATTGGAGATTATCGTGGAATCATAACCAACAAATTAATCCTTCTATGCAATTCACAGCAAATCTTCAGTTTGTTTCAAATAATTATCTCAATCAGAACAGCATAGATTATAACACGCTTTTATCACAACAAATATTTTCAAGTGCAACATTAAATAAAAGTTGGGACAATTCGATTATCACTATTAATTATAGCAGGACTCAACATTTGGATAATGGTAATATTGAAGAGGGATTACCAAGTATTAGATATTCACAAAACCAAACGTATCCGTTCAAGCGTGAAAATGTTGAATCAGTAAGTGATCAGAAGTGGTATGAATTGATTGGTTATTCTTATTCCGGGGAATTTATAAATAACAGAAAAAAGATAGACAATAACTTAACAATCAAAGCAGGTGCGTTGCATAATATTTCTTTAAGTGCATCTCCCAAGCTGGGCTACTTCAATGTTTCACCAAGTTTTAATTACAGGGAAAAGTGGTACAACAAACGTGTGAAGAAAGAAAATAAAGTTATTGAAACGTTCAATTCTTTAACCGGGAAAACAACCACAAGAGATACAACAATAGAATCAACTATTAATGAATTAAATTTTGTCCGTACTTTTGATATGAGTGTTTCTGCGTCAACAAAATTGTACGGTGTTATTAATCCGAATATTTTAGGAATAGAATCCTTCCGGCATACAATTCTTTCTTCTGTTGCATATAATTATCAACCGGATTTTTCTAACGATGTTTGGGGATACTATGATTCATACAAAAAATCGAATGGGGAAGTTATTCGATATGATAAATACAGCGGAGAAGTTTTTGGCGGTGTGTCATCCGGTCAATCACAAAGTTTAAGTTTTTCTTTAGGTAATATTTTTGAAATGAAAATGGCTAAGAGCGCTACTGATACAACAAAAGAACAAAATAAAATTCAACTGCTCAACCTTAACGCAAGTGTAGGTTATAATTTTGCTGCAGACAGTATGAAACTCTCTGATTTGAATTTAGGTTATAGAACACAAATCGGAGATCTGTTAAGTTTTTCCGGTTCATCTTCCTATACATTTTATGATTATGCTGTTACTGGTATAGATGGAAGTGGAAATGATGTTTATCAAAAAATTAATAAATACTTAGCATCAAACGGTAAGGGTTTGCTACGTTTAACGAATTTTAGTTTTTCTGTATCAACTTCACTTAGCGGTGAAAAACTAAAACCTGTTGAATCTAACAAACAACAGAAAGAACAAAAGGATGAAGGATTCAACGCATTTTCTAAAAAAGATTACATCGGTTTACACGATGAGGAACAATCACC
>Ga0082335_1009154_pt1 | contig 10831 bp, 9 predicted proteins | sample Subgrocontami58m_FD_72375 | JGI IMG/M metagenome (GOLD analysis project Ga0082335, IMG submission 72375) | Subsurface groundwater microbial communities from S. Glens Falls, New York, USA - GMW37 contaminated, 5.8 m (SPADES assembly) (version 2) ... | reverse complement strand
CCTACTCCCAGACAGCCGACGCACCGCGCCCGCGGCCCTTGCGGGCCCTGGTGGTCGAGGACTCCGAGGACGATTACCAGCTGCTCCTGGCGATCCTCGCCGGCGCCGGCTATCAGGTCACCTCGCGCCTGGTCGAGGACGCCCCCGAGATGCGCGCCGCGCTCGAGGAACCCTGGGACATCGTCATATCCGATCACCGCATGCCGCGGTTCTCGTCGATGGCCGCGCTCGAGCTGCTCCAGCAGACGCAGGTCGAGGTGCCCTTCCTGATCGTTTCGGCGACCATCGGCGAAGAGGCGGCGGTCGAGGCCCTGCACGCGGGCGCCTCGGACTACATCCTGAAGGACAACCTGCACCGCCTGGTCCCGGCGGTCGATCGCGCGCTCTCCTCGGCCGAGTCGCAGCGGGCGCGCCGGCTCGCTGAGCTGGCCCTCAAGGAGAGCGAGGCGCGCTTCCGGGCCATCACGAGCAACCTGCCGGGCATGGTGTTCCAGCTTCACTACGCGCCCCAGGACGGCGCGATATTCTTTTCCTACGTCAGCGAGGGCGCGCAGGCGCTGTTCGGCGTGGCTCCGCGCGCGTTCCTGGACAACCCGTACCTGTTCCTCGACCGGATCCGCAAGGAGGACCGCGAGCGGCTGGAGCCCATGTTCATCGATTGCGCCGCCAGCCTCGCGGTGCTGCGCTGGGAAGGGCGCCTGGCGGATCAGAACGAGCGCTGGATATCGATCAGCGCGAGCCCGCGCGAGCTCGCGCCGGGCCTGGTGTGGTGGGAGGGCATCGCGTCGGACGTGACCCGCGAAAAGCTTGCCGAGCTCGAAATCCGGGAATCGCGCGAGCAGTTGCGGCGCATGTCCTCGCACGTCGAAAAGGCCAAGGAGGCCGAACGCAGCCGCATCGCGCGCGAGATCCACGACGCCATCGGCGGCACGCTCACCGCGGTGAAGCTCGACCTCGCCTGGCTGCGCGGCAAGATGGGCAAGAACGAGCTGCTCGCCGACAAGATCCGCAGCATGCAGCAGCATCTCGATTCCGCGCTCCAGTCCTCGATCCGGATCGCCCGCGACCTGAGGCCCAGCCTGCTCGACTATGGTATCGTGCCGGCAATCGAGTGGCAGCTCGACGCATTTCGCAAGCGCCTCGGAATCGAATGCGAGCTGACGGGCACGACCGAGGACGTCGAGCTGGACCCGGATCTTGCGACCGCCGTGTTCCGGCTTTTCCAGGAGAGTCTGACCAACATCGCAAAACACGCCGGCGCGACCGAGGTCGGAGTAGTATTCACCGTCGCCGAGGACGTCGTAAGGCTGGAGGTAAGGGATAATGGCGTCGGATTCGCGCCCGGCGCTCTCCTAAAACGCGACTCGTTCGGCTTGCGCGGTATGCGCGAGCGCGTGACCGAGATGGGGGGCGTGCTCGACATCGCGAGCACTCCCGGTCGTGGAACGACACTGAAGGTGACGCTGCCGCGCTACGGCGTGCAGCAGGAAGGTGCAAATTGATCCGCGTACTGATTTGTGACGATCACGCCATCGTGCGCCAGGGCCTGCGCCAGGTGATCGCCGAGACGACCGACATCCGCGCCGTTGCCGAGGCCGGCGGCTATCCCGAGGTGATGAAGCCGCTGCGCAGCGAGGAAATCGACATGCTGCTGCTCGACATCTCCCTGCCGGGGAAGAACGGCATCGACATCCTCAAGATCGTGAAGAAGGAATTCCCGAAGCTCCCGGTGCTGATCCTTTCCATGTACCCGGAGGACCAGTACGCGGTGCGCGCCATCCGCGCCGGCGCGAGCGGCTATCTCACCAAGCAAAGCGCCGCCGACCAGCTCATTACCGCGATCCGGCAGGTGGTGGGCGGGCGCAAGTACATCACGCCCGAGCTCGCCGAGGCGCTCGCGAACACGCTCGGGCGCGACGCCGACGTCATGCCGCACGAGGTCCTGTCGGACCGCGAATACCAGACCCTGTGCCTGATCGCCGCGGGCCGGACCCTGTCGCAGATCGCCGACGAGCTGTCGCTCTCGGCGAAGACCGTCAGCGTCTATCGCGCGCGGCTGCTGGAGAAGATGGGGCTGAAGAACAACTCCGAGCTGACCCACTACGCGCTGAAGCACGGGCTGGTCGAGCTCGACTCGCAGTAGGTCCCTATCGCTCGCGTGTTGACAGATGTCGCAAGGATTTTGGGTCTAATTTGGTCTCCCGATTTTGCACAGTCGCGAAGTTGCAACTGTGCAAAATCGGGAGATTTGGGATGGAAAATCACGGCAACGGTTCCCGCCGTGCCGGCCTAGTAGGTCGGGCCCGGATTACAACTGCTCCAGGATCGCCTGCGCGATCGACTCCAGCGGCAGGCTGCGCTCGGCGGCGTCGAGCTTGACCGCTTCCTTGGGCATGCCGTAGACGACGCAGCTCGCTTCGTCCTGGGCGACCGTGTGCGCCCCGGCCTCGCGCATTTCGCGCAGGCCCCTCGCACCGTCGTCCCCCATCCCGGTCATGATGACGCCGAGCGCGTTTCTGCCCGCCGTCTGGGCGACGGAGCGGAACAGCACGTCCACCGAGGGCTTGTGCCGGTTGACCAGCGGCCCGTCCTTCACTTCGACGTAGTAGTTCGCGCCGCTCCGGTGCAGCATCATGTGCCGGCCTCCCGGGGCGATGAGCGCACGGCCCGGAATGACCCGGTCGCCGTCGGCCGCCTCTCTCACCTCGATCTGGCACAGCGAGTCCAGCCGCGCCGCGAACAGGGCGGTGAACTTCTCCGGCATGTGCTGGACGATGACGATCCCCGGCGAGACCCGCGGCAACGCCGTCAGGACCCGCTCCAGGGCTTGCGTGCCGCCCGTCGAAGTTCCCAGCGCGACGACGCGCTCGGTCGTCTGCGCCAGTGCGCCGTGCCCCGGCGCGAATCCCTTCTCGCCGGCGTGTAGCAGGGCCGGCTGCGCCCGGTGGGCGTGTGCCGGTGCGATGATCGCGTCGGCGCTGAGCTTCTGCGCAGGATGCGGCATCGGCCGCAACAGCCTGGGGTTGGCATGCGCCGCAACTTTCACGGCGCCGATCAGGTCGTTCGCCGCGTCCAGCAGGAACTGGCGTGCGCCGATTTTCGGCTTCGCAATGAAGCTCACCGCACCGGCCGCGAGCGCCTGCATGGTGGTCTCCGCGCCCTTTTCCGTGAGCGTCGAGCAGATCACCACCGGCGTCGGCCGCTCGCTCATGATCTTCCTGAGGAACGTGATCCCGTCCATGCGCGGCATTTCCACGTCGAGCACGATCACGTCCGGCCAGCGCTTGGCCATGCGCTCCATGGCGAAGATCGGGTCGGACGCCGTTCCGGCGACCTCGATCGCCGGGTCCTGCGCGAGCGTTTCGCTGAGGACCTTGCGCACCACGGCGGAATCGTCGACCACCATTACGCTGATCTTGGGCACCTAGGCCGTCCTCCTGACTTCCTGCAGCAGCTCGGTCACGTGCCTCACCCAGACATTGCCCGTTCCGACGTCGAAATACACGTTCCTGTAGCCAGCCTGACCCAGGCTCGTCGCCTTGGGCACGATGCCGTGGCGCGCGAGCATCTGCATCGCGATGTCTGCATTGCGCGTCCCGACGTCGAAGGCGTCGGCCTTGCCCTTGCCGGGGAACATGTTGCCCCCGCCGAAGAGCTTGGCCTCGTACTCGCGCGGCTTGGTGCCGTGGGAGGCGATCGCCGCGATGAGCAGCGCCATCGCCTCCTCGCCGTAGCGGCCGTCGCAGGAGCGCGGAATGAGCGGGCGGCTGGGCAGCAGGAAATGGCACATGCCTCCGACCAGGAGCTTAGGGTGCCACAAGGTGATCGCAACGCACGAGCCGAGCAGCGTGCGAATGCGCGTGTCCCGGTCGCCGAAGTGGAATTCCCCCGGCTGAAGAACGATCTCGGTGCGCGGTTTCGCCATGGCGATCTATCAGGGCTTGCGGTAGATCGCGGGAGCTTCGGCGACGATCGCGTTGGTGATTCCGTTCAGGCTCTCCGAGTGGCCCACCAGCAGGTGCCCGCCGGGCTTTATCCGTGCCGCGACCCGTTCGATGACCTTTCGCTTGGTTTCCAGGTCGAAGTAGATCAGCACGTTCCGCAGGAACACGATGTCGAACGTGCCCAGGTCGGCCGGAACGTCCATGAGGTTCAAGTGCCGGAACGCGACGCGCTCGCGAAGCGTTCGCTCGATCAGCAGGGTTCCTTCCTGCTTGCCCACGCCCTTCAGGCAGTACGCCGCGAGATACTCGGGCGGTATGCCCTTGGCCCGCTCGAGCGAGTAGTGCCCGACGCGCGCGCGCTCCAGCATGCGCGTGCTTACATCCGAAGCCACGATTTCCCAGGGCGCGGCGCCGAGGTGTTCGGCGAGCACCATGGCGATGCTGTAGGGCTCCTCGCCGCTGGAGCAGGCCGCGCTCCACACGCGCAGGCCCCGGCCGGAGGTTCCCGCGCACTTGCCCTCCTCGAGGAAGCGCGAGAGGAATTCGAAATGCTTGGGCTCGCGGAAAAAATAGGTCTCGTTGGTCGTGAGCAGGTCGATCGCGATCTGCAGCTCGGCCGGGTCCCTCCCTTTGGCGATCAGCGCGTAGTATTCATCGTAGTCGCGCAGCCCGCGTTCCTTGAGTCGCTTCGCGAGCCGGCCGCACAGCAGAGCCTTCTTCTCCGAGCTCAGCCGGATGCCGATGCGCTCGAAGAGCAGCGCCTGGAAGTGGGCGAACGCAGCGTCGCTGATATTGGTATGGGCGAACAGCGTATCCATGAGCTGATCGGGGCCCGGCCGGACCGCGGCGCCGGACACGCCGGGTTCGATGTTCGCCGCCTGTTTCACCTCCGGCTTCCTAGAATCGGCTGAACTCTTTCTCGTCGATGGAGCTCTCCCCACCGGCGGCGAGCTTGGCGAGCTTGCGCGGGGTCTTGCCCGCGGCGGGCTTGTCCTCCAAGGGCGCCGATGCCGGCCCGGCTTCGGCACGCTCCAGCTTGAAGAAGGCCATGAGCTGCTGAAGTCGCCCGGCCTGGCTGCTCATCTCCTCCGCGGTCGCCGCCAGCTCTTCGGAAGCCGATGCGTTCTGCTGCGTGGCCTGGTTGAGCTGCCCGATCGCGCCGCTCACCTGGTTGACGCCGGTGGCCTGCTCCTCCGACGCCGCCGCGATTTCCTGCACCAGGCTCGAGGTCTTGCCGATCGAGGGCACCATCGTTTCCAGCAGCTTTCCCGCACGCTCGGCGGTTTCCACGCTCGACCCGGCGAGCTGTCCGATCTCCTGCGCCGCCACCTGGCTGCGCTCGGCGAGCTTCCTCACCTCGGCGGCGACTACCGCGAATCCCTTGCCGTGCTGGCCCGCCCGCGCAGCCTCGATTGCCGCATTCAGCGCCAGCAGGTTGGTCTGGTACGCGATGTCGTCGATGATGCCGATCTTGCTGGCGATGGATTTCATCGCGGCCACCGTCTGGCCGACCGCCTGGCCGCCTTCGGCCGCATCCTTGGCCGCCTGGCTCGCCATGCCGTCGGTGACCTTGGCATTTTCGGTGTTCTGCGTGATCGAGGCCATCATCTGCTCGATCGACGCGGTGGTCTGCTCCACGCTCGCGGCCTGTTCCGAGGCGCCCTGGCTGATCGACTGCGAGGTCGAGCTCACCTGTTCCGAGGTGCTGGCCAGAGTGTCCGCGCCGCCGCGCACCTCCCGGATCACGCCGGTGAGTCGCCCGACCATCTCCTTCATCGCCGCGAGCAGGCTGGTGGTGTCGCCCTTGCGGACCGCGACCTCGACGGCCATGTCGCCACGGGACACGCGGTGGACGATCTCGGCGGCGTATTCGGGCTCGCCGCCGAGCAGCGCGATGAGGCCGCGCGCCATGAGCACGCCTACCACGACGACCAGCGCCAGCGCGATGCCGAGCACCGCGGCTCCGACGGCGAGCGCGGTCGCATGCGCCGCTTCGGCCTCCCGGTACGCCCGCTGCGCGGCCGCCTTCTGCAGGTCGACCAGCGCCTTGAACGACTTGCCCATGTCGACGAACTTTGCGTCCGCCGTCTGCATGTAGGTCATCCCCATGTTGACATCGCCCCCCGCGATCTCCAGCGCGCTGGCGGCCAGCTTGCGGTACTCGCCCATGACTTTCGCGATGGCGTCGGCGTGCTTGCGCGCTTCGGCATCGTCCTGGTCGACGGCATGCTTCAACTGCGCCAGAATCTCGTCGAGGCGCTTCGATCCGTCCTTGATGACCGCGGCGATCTTCGCGTCGTCGTAGTTCGCGATCCAGGTCATGGTCCGGTAGACCTGCGTGTGCACGTCGCCTGCGGCCTGATAGGCGCGCGTGGCCGCCTCGTAGTGGCCGAACTGGTCCACTGCGACGTCCTCGAGACTCTGCCTCTGCTTGTCCATCGCCCACCAGCCGGTGCCGGCGAGCACCACCATCATCGCCAGCGCGACTACCGGCCCGATGAGCATCCTTGCCAATAGCTTGAGTTTCATGTGCTTCCTCCTGTCTAAGGCTTCGGCTGTATCTCGATCTTCACGCGGTCGCATTCCACTTCGATCGTGTTCAACGTTACGCCTCCGGCTGCTCGCCGCTCTCGACGGTCGCCGCCTGCGCGAGCGCCGCCATCTCGTCCACCGAGAGCACCCGCGCCGGGTCGAGGATGACGACGAACTTCTCGTCCACCTTGCCCATCCCGGCGATGAAATCGGTGCGAATGTGCGTGCCGAACGCGGGCGCCGGCTCCACGTCGGCCGCGGCGATGTCCATCACCTCGTTCACCGCGTCGACCAGGATGCCCACGTCGTGCGCCTCACCGTCGCTCTCCACCTCCAGGATCACGATGCAGGTGCGCCGCCCCATCAGCGTCGCCTGGGCGTTGAAGCGCACCCCCAGGTCGATCACCGGCACCACCGCCCCGCGCAGGTTGATCACCCCACGGATGAACTCCGGCATCATCGGCACGCGCGTCATCTGCCCGTTCTCGATGATCTCCTTGATGGCGAGGATGCCGATCGCGTAGGCCTCCCCGCCGAGCATGAAGGTCAGGTACTGGCCCGCGGGCACCGCCGCACTACCCGCGGCATGGCGCTCCGCTGTGGATGTCTGGCTCATATACGTCTCCTGAAAGGGCTGAAAGTCATTCGTTACGCAGCGGCTGGCTGAGCCGCTTCCGTGGTCGACCTCTCCTTGCGCGACGCCTCGCCGATCAGCGCCGGGACGTCGAGGATCAGCGCCACTTCGCCGCTGCCGAGGATGGTCGAGCCGCCGATCCCGCGCAGCTTCTCGAACAGCTTGCCCAGTGGCTTGATCACGGTCTGAAACTCGCCCATGAGCGCGTCCACCACCAGTCCCGCCTTCTGTCCTGCGTACTGCACCACCACGACGCTTTCGCGCTGGCCCGCGCCGCCTTCCAGCTCGAACAATTCACGCAGCCGCAGGAACGGCAGAACTTCGCCGCGCAGGTTGAGGTAGTTGTGCTTCCCGGCCCGATCGCCCAGCTCGATGCACTCGACCATCATGTCCAGCGGCACAACATACGAGGCCGCCGCGACGCCCACCAGGAAGCCGTCGATGATCGCCAGCGTGAGCGGCAGGCGGATGATCATCTTCGTGCCCTGCCCGCGCTGCGATTCGATGTTGACGGTGCCGCGCAAGGCCTCGACGTTGCGCCGGACCACGTCCATGCCCACGCCCCGGCCCGAGAGGTTGCTCACCTGCTCCGCCGTCGAAAAGCCCGCCAGGAACACGAGATTGAAGACCTCGTTGTCGGTGAGGTGCTGGTTGGGGCCGACGATGCCGCGCTCCTGCGCCTTCTTGAGAATCCGGTCGCGGTCCAGCCCCTGGCCGTCGTCCGCGACTTCGATCACGATGCTGCCCGAGTCGTGGTAGGCGTTGAGGGAGACCGTGCCGCGCGCCGGCTTGCCGGCCTGGGTCCGCGCCGCGGCGCTTTCGATCCCGTGGTCGACGGCATTGCGGATCAAGTGCGTGAGCGGATCGGCGATGCGCTCGACCACCGACTTGTCCAGCTCGGCGTCGCCGCCGTTGATGACAAGCTCGATGTCCTTGCCGAGCTCCTGGCTCACGTCCCGGACGACGCGCCGGAAGCGGTTGAAGGTGTCGCCGATCTGCACCATGCGAAGCTGCAGCGTGCCGTTGCGGATCTCCTCCACCAGGCCGATCACCTGCTGCGTCGACTCCTGCAGCGCGCCGTCGCCCGCGCGCTGCGCGAGCAGGTTCGCCCCCGCGCTGGCGATGACCAGCTCGCCGACGAGGTTGATGAGCTGGTCGAGCTTGTCCGCCTGCACCCGCACGAAGCGGCTTTCCTCCTGGCGCTTGGTCTTGACGCGGTCCTGCTTGGCGAGCGCCGCGTTCACGAGCGGCGGGTCGACCGCACCCTTGTCGACGAGGATCGATCCGATCTGGGGCACGCCGTCATTTGCCGCCGCAGGACCTTCACTTCCCGGTTCCGCATCGGCGACGCGCCCGGATCGCGCGGCGTCCTGCTGATCGAGGCCCTCTTCCAGCTCGGCGCGGCTGAGCGCGCCGGAGGCGACCAGTATCTCGCCCAGGCGCAGGTTGTCCTCGGGCAGCTCGTTGATCAGCTTGATGTAGTCGTCGATCCTGCTGCGCGGCGGCAGCAGCCGGATGCTGCAATCGTCGCGGACGAAATCGAATACGCTCAGGATGATCGCGCGCTTCGCGTCGCTCTCCAGCTCGATCTCGAAGCCCAGGTAGCACGATTCCGGATCCATTTCCGACGAAGACGGCATCGCGTCGAACAGGGTGGCCAGGTCGCGGATGGTGCCGAGCGTCCCGAGGTAGCGCAGGAAGCTCGCCGGATCCATCCCGTTGCGCAGGGCGTCCGCGCCGAAGCGAAGCGACAGGTGCCAGAATTTGCGCCCGAGTGCGCCCCCCGTGTCCTGTTCCTTCGCGGTCGCCGCTTCCGAAGCGGCCGCGGCTGCGGACGGCGCGGGCGCCGGATGCCCCAGCAGCGCGGAAAGCGCCTTGACGAGCTCGGCGCCGCGCGCTTCGTCCTCCGCCGACGTGACGCCCAGGTGCCCGAGCTCCACCGACTCGAGCTGCCGCGAGATGTGGTCGCAGCTCGCGAGCAGCAGCGCCACCCGGGCACCGTCCAGGTCCAGCTTCCCCTCGCGCACGAAATCGAGCACGCTTTCGGCGACGTGCGTGAACGTCACGATGGCGTCGAATCCGAACAGTCCGGCCGAGCCCTTGATGGTATGCGCGGCGCGGAACATGGCCGCGAGCGTCTCTGCGTCGCCCGGCTCGGTCTCGAGCCGAAGCAGCGACTCTTCCATGTGCGCCAGCAGGTCCTTGCTTTCCTCGACGAAGGTCTGTTGCGCATGGTCCATGGTCATGCTCATGACGCCTCCCCTGCATCACCGTCCCGAGTAACGTCGGCCTCGGGCGCGATCGCAATCAGCTCGCCGGAGAGCCGGTAGAGATCGAGCAGCTCGCGCACGGTCTCGCTGGCGCCGGTGATCGATACGCTGCCGCCCGCGCCGACCTGGCGCTGCAGCAGTGCGAGCAGCTGCACGCCCGCGCTGTCGAATTCCGACACCTCCGTCAGATCGCACTCGACCGACTGGCTTCCCGCGACGGCGGCGAGCAGCCTGCTCTTCAGTTCGGCCGCGCTGTAGATCGTCATCTCTCCGGACACCGCGATGCGGCACGCGCCGCCGCTGTCCTGTTGCTCAAGTGTGAACATCGACATCCCCTACGGCAGTACAAGCCGGGAAACCGCATCGAGCATCTGCGGCGGCTGGAAGGGCTTGACCACCCATGCCTTCGCGCCGGCCGCCTGGCCTTCGGCCTTCTTCGCCTCCTGGCTCTCGGTGGTCAGCATCATGACGGGAGTGAACTTGTAATTCGGGTGCTTCTTTATTTCCTTGACCAGGGTGATGCCGTCCATGTTCGGCATGTTCACGTCGCTGATGATCAGGTGGACTTTCTGCCCGGTCAGCTTGGTCAGCGCGTCGCGGCCGTCACACGCCTCGATCACGTCGTAGCCCGCACCCTTGAGCGCGATACCCACCACCTGGCGCAAGCTGGCCGAGTCGTCCACGATCATGATTGTCTTTGCCATTGGGTTCTCCTTCTGCCGTTCCGGGATGCGCGCTGTTCGATTTCCGCCTAGAAGAAGCTGATGCCGCCGCTCGCGTTCCCCGCGGTGCCCCGGCCCTGATGGTTGGCGCGCTGCTCGTCGGTCGCGTAGGTGTCCTCCATTTCCGCCAGCCACGTTCCGGCGTCGACCGCCACCCCACCGGCGGCCTGTGCGCCGAGCGCCTCGTCGATGTGACCCTTGAGCTTGTTGATGTCGTTGCGCACGTGGGTGAGGACCTGGCTCATGCGGTCCTGGAACTGGAGGTTGACCAGGATGCTCTGGACCTCGTCGCGCACGCCCAGGCTCTCCCGCCGCAGGGATTCGGAGGACTGCGTGAGGTTCTCCGTGGTCTGCCGGAACGTGCCGAGCACGCCGCGGATCGAAGTCTCCGAATGGGCGAGCGTCTGCCGGTCCTGTTCGGCGCTGCGCTCGGCGGTCTGCTTGGTGCCGAGCATCGCCTTGCTGATGATCTCGACCTTCTGCCGTATGCGCTGGCCGGTTTCCCCGGACAGGGTCGAGAGCTTGCGCACCTCGTCGGCGACCACCGCGAAGCCGCGGCCCGCTTCGCCGGCGCGCGCCGCCTCGATCGCGGCATTGAGCGCGAGCAGATTGGTGCGATTGGCGATGGCCGCCACCTCGGAGGCCATCTGATCGAGCTCGGCGGTGAACCCGGCCAGCCGGCCGACTTCGGCGAGCATTTCGGTCTTCGCCTGCACGGTCTCGGCGAGC
>Ga0082335_1009153_pt1 | contig 10834 bp, 12 predicted proteins | sample Subgrocontami58m_FD_72375 | JGI IMG/M metagenome (GOLD analysis project Ga0082335, IMG submission 72375) | Subsurface groundwater microbial communities from S. Glens Falls, New York, USA - GMW37 contaminated, 5.8 m (SPADES assembly) (version 2) ... | reverse complement strand
GGCCGCCCCCGCCGAGAAATACTGCGGCCGCATTTGCTGTGCCACCGCCTTCAAGAACGCGTTGCGCTTGAAAACATTGAACCCGAAGGCGGAAGTGACGATCCTTTACACGGACATCCGGGCTTACGGTTTCAAAGAGCGGCTGTACACCGAGGCGCGGCGACAGGGTGTGCGGTTTGTCCGATACGAGTTTAGCGCCAGGCCAACCGTCGACCTTCGGAAGTCGGAAATCGTCGTGCGCATCCACGAGCCAATTTTGGACACGGACCTTGAGTTGCGGCCCGAGATGCTGGTGCTGAGCACGCCAATGGTTCCGGCGGATGGCGCACGCAGGCTTGGCTCCAAGCTGAAAGTGCCGGTGGACGCCGACGGCTTTTTCCTTGAAGCACACGTAAAACTGCGCCCGGTTGATTTTGCCTCCGAAGGGCTGTTCATGGCAGGGGCGGCGCACTATCCGAAGTTTCTCGACGAGACGATTGTGCAGGCGAAGGCCGCAGCGTCGCGCGCGGCGAATGTTCTCGCCCGCCCCTCGCTCAGCGCAGGCGGTGCGGTGGCGGTGGTGGATCAATCGAAATGCACGGCGTGCCTGACGTGTGTGCGCATTTGCCCGTATTCCGTCCCGAAGATCAGAGCCGACGTCACCGGCGTGGGGAACATCCTCGGCGCGGCCTACATCGAACCGGCGATCTGCCAGGGGTGCGGCATCTGCGCCAGCGAGTGCCCGGCCAAAGCGATTGGCGTGATGCACTATCGCGACGCGCAAATGATGGCGAAGGTGCGTGCGTTGTTTGAGGAGGCGGTGGCATGATCATAGCGTTCTGCTGCCACTACTGCGCCTACGCCGCCGCCGACCTGGCCGGCTCGCTCCGCATTCAATACCCGCCCGGCGTGAGCGTGGTGAAACTGCCCTGTACGGGCAAGTTGGATGTGCAATTGGTGCTGGACGCCTTCGAGCATGGCGCGGATGGAGTGATGGTGGCCGGCTGCATGGAAGGCGATTGCCATTACCAGCAGGGCAATCTCAATGCCAAGCGGCGTGTGAATTACGCGAAAACGTTGTTGCAAAGAATCGGCCTGGAGCCGGATCGCATTCGTATGTTCAACATGTCATCGGCGATGGGCAAGAAATGGGCCGATGCCGTGACGGAGATGGACGAAACGGTGGGGAAGTTGGGACCGAGTCCGTTGGGGAGGCGCGCATGATATCCGAACAAGCAATCACCTATCGCAATCTGATCACGTTGAAAGACGGCGCGCGAGTGCTATTGCGCCTGCTCACGCCCGACGACCGCAGCCGCTTCATCGAAATGTTCGCTCCGGTTTCGGCGGACGACGCCAAATACCTGCGCGACCCGATCACCAATCCTGAAACAACGGGGCGGTGGGTGGACGAGTTGGACTACCACAAGGTGCTGCCGCTCATCGCTCTGGCGCAAGATCGCATCGTCGGCGACGCCACCCTCCACTTTCGCCCAGGCCCGGCGCGGCACATGGGCGAAGTGCGCATCTTCCTCGCCAAAGATTTCCGGCGGCGCGGCCTCGGCACATACATGCTCAAGGCCGTCGTCGATCTCGCCCGCAAAGCAGGACTGCACCTGCTCGCGGCCGAAGTCGTCGCCGATCAGACCAAAGTCATCAAAGCTTTTCGCAACGCCGGTTTCGATTTGAAATGTTCGTTTGAGGATTACTTTATGTTCCCCGACGGCGAGACTGCCGACGTGGCGATTCTGACGATGAGGCTGTTGCCGCGCGAGGAAGAATTCTGACCCTCGCCCGTATCTCCCGTCTCTCGTTCGGCGCTTTTCCGAACGGGAGACGGGCGCGGGGCTACCCGGAGGCTATGATGATAGTTGCAGAACAGAAACCGTTGAAAGAAATCAAATCGCTCGTCGGCGAAGCGCAAAGGGTGCTCATCGTCGGCTGTGGCACGTGCGTCACCGTGTGTTTTGCCGGCGGCGAAAAAGAAGCGGGCATACTCGGCTCGCTCCTGCGCATGTCGGCCAGGATGGAAGGCCACGAGAAAAGCATCGGCGAGGTGACGGTGCAAAGGCAGTGCGAGTGGGAATACCTCGACGCCATCGGCGGCCGGATAGCCGAGGCTGACATTGTGCTGTCGTTGGGTTGCGGCGTCGGCGTGCAAGCTTTGGCCGAGCGGTATCCGGACGCCATCGTCATCCCCGGCCTCGACACCAAGTTCATGGGCCTGCCGCTGGAGCAGGGCGTGTGGGCGGAACGGTGCGCGGCGTGCGGCCAGTGCATCCTCGGCCTCACCGGCGGCATCTGCCCGATTGCCCGGTGCTCCAAGCAACTGCTCAACGGGCCGTGCGGCGGATCGTCGAAAGGCAAATGCGAAGTCAACCCGGAGATCGAATGCGCGTGGCAGTTGATCTACGACAAGCTCAAAGCGCAGGGGCGGCTGGATTTGATCATGGAGATCACTCCGCCCAAAGATTGGCGCACCGGCCGCGATGGCGGGCCGCGCAAGATCGTGCGCGAAGATTTGAGGCTGGTGGAAGCTGACAAGGTGACAGCATGACCAGGTGACATGGTGACAAGGTGACGTTGACGGATCGGGTCACCGTGTCACCTTGTCAGATATCGAGGCGCACAATGAGCGAGTTGAACGGCTATAAATCAGGTTCCAATTTAGAAAAAGTTCTGCGCGCGGGACACTTTGCCGTGACCGCCGAACTCGGCCCGCCCAAGAATGCGGACGGCGAAGTGGTTCGCAAAAAAGCAGGGATACTCAAGGGCTTTGTTGACGCGGCCAACATCACCGACAACCAGACGGCCATCGTGCGCATGTCGTCCATCGGCGCGGGCGCAATTGCCTTTCAGTCCGGGCTGGAGCCGGTGATGCAGATGACGTGCCGCGACCGCAACCGGCTGGGCATGCAGTCCGACTTGCTCGGCGCGTACGCGCTCGGCCTGCGGAATATTCTGTGCCTCACCGGCGATCACCAGACCTTCGGCAATCACCCCGAATCCAAAAACGTGCACGACATCGACTCGCTGCAATTGGTGCAGATGGTGGTGGGCTTGCGCGACAAGGCAAGTCTCCAATGCGGCGAGGAGATCAAAGGTCTCAACCCGCGTTTTTTCGTCGGCGCGGCGGAGAATCCGTTCGGCGATCCGTTTGACTGGCGGCCTTACCGGTTGGGCAAGAAGGCCAAAGCCGGAGCAGACTTCATCCAAACACAGTTGATCTACAACGTGCCGCGCTTCCGTGAGTTTATGAAGCGGGTGGTGGATTTGGGCGTCCACAAACAGGTTTACATTCTGGCCGGAGTCGGCCCGCTCAAGACTCCCGGCGCAGCCAGGTACATGCGCGATCAGGTGCCCGGCATGGACGTGCCGGACGAGGTCGTCGCGCGCATGGAAGCGGCGGGCAAGGGGATCGAAGACAAAAAGCAAAAGGCGGCGGCCTTCAAAGAAGAGGGGCTTAAGATTTGCGTCGAATTGATTCAGCAGATGCGTGAGATTGAGGGGATTGCCGGAGTGCACATCATGGCGATTGAGTGGGAAGAGGCCGTGCCGATCGTCGCTCAAAGAGCGGGCCTGTTGCCCAGGCCGGTGTTGAACGGGAACTGAGGCGGAGGCGCCATGACAATCACCGAATTGAAAACCGACCTGGCCGAAAAGATACGCGCGAAGACGGGCGAGAACGTTTTTCTCTGTTACCAGTGCGTCAAGTGCACATCGGGCTGTCCGCTGGCCGAGTATTTCGATCTCGCGCCGAATCAAGTGATGCGCGCCGCGCAGCTGGGGCGGGACGAGATGGCGCTCAACGCAAAGACGCCCTGGTTGTGCGCCGGTTGCCAGACGTGCACGACGCGGTGCCCTCAGGGCATTGACGTGGCGAAGGTGATGGACTTCATGGCGAGCGAGGCGCTAGCGCGCGGCATTCCGGCCAAAGTGCCGGGGGTGGCGCTGTTCAACAAGGTCTTCCTGCGCAACGTAGATATTATAGGCAGGGCCTATGAACTCGGCTTGATTCTCGAATTGAACTTGCGCACCGGCCAACCGTTCAAAGACGCAGCGATGGGTTTGGAAATGATTGGCAAGGGCAAAGTCAGTTTGACCCCGGAATTTGCGCGCCCGCCCAAACACTCCAAACCGGTGGAGCGGCGACAAAACCAAATCGGCTACTACCCCGGTTGCTCACTGCACTCCATGGCCTCTGAATACGATCACTCGATCCATGCCGTGGCGGCGGCGCTGGGCCTCGAATTGGTTGAACCGGAGGGATGGGTGTGCTGTGGCTCGTCACCCGCGCACCGCGTGGATCCCGAGCTGGCAGTCAGACTGCCATCGCGGAACTTGGCGATGCTGGAGCAGATGGGTATGGATGAAGTGGCTCTACCGTGCGCCATGTGTTTCAGCCGATTCCGGACTGCCCGGCACGAACTGGACTCCGACCCGGCGCTGAAGGCGCGGATGGAGGCCGAGGTGGGCCACCACTTCGCCGACTCGGTCGCGGTACGATCGCTGCTCGACGTGCTGGTGAACCGCGTTGGCCTGGACAAGATTGCCGATCAAGTGAAGAAACCGCTCGATAACTTGAAGGTGGCCTGTTATTACGGTTGTTTACTCACGCGCCCACCCAAGGTGACGCAAGCGAAACAGGTCGAATATCCGGTGGAAATGGATCGGCTCGTATCTGCGCTCGGCGCGATCCCGGTGCAGTGGGGAGGCAAGACGACGTGTTGCGGCGCATCGCTGTCAATCACTCGCACTGACATTGTGCTTGATCTGAGCACCCATATCCTGGCCGAGGCGCGCGCCGCCGGAGCCGATGCGGTGGTTGTCGCCTGTCCGCTGTGCCATGCCAATTTGGACGGGCGGCAGCATCAAATGACTTTCGCCGACGGGGCAGGCAAAATGCCCGTGCTTTACTTTACCCAACTGATGGCGCTCGCGTTCGGTCTGGGCGCAAAAGCCGCTGCGCTCTCGAAGAACATGATCGATCCAAAGCCGCTGTTGGATGCGAAAGGGATCGCGTGGTGAAAGATGTGCTCGCCCGCCGAGCCGCGTTCATTGGCCCACCGGAGAAAATGCCGCCCTGGCTTCGGCTGGGCATCTGGTATGCGGAGCGCGAAGCCAGGCAAGAACTATTGCCCGGCAGGCTGCTGGCCTGGTATCCCCCGGCGGCCATCAGTTCAGGCCTTCTCGAATCGTTGATCGCCGACGGCAAGAAGGATCTGACCCCGCGCCTCCTGCGGCTGGTGCGCTTGCAGGTGTCGCTGTCGGTGTCCTGTCCGTTTTGCGTTTCGATGAACTCGGTCGAGTTGAGCGACAGCCTGATCACCGCGGAAGAGTTGTCGGCGCTACGCGGCCGGATTGACGTGGACGCCGTCGCCACGTTTTCTGAACGCGAGCGTCTAGCCGTTAGGTATGCGCGGTTGATCTCCGCCACGCCATTGAAGTTCCCGCCGGAGATCGTGGAAAAGTTGACTGCCAACTTCGCCGAGCGCGAGATCGTGATTCTGGCGACGACGGCGGCGCAAGTGAATTATTGGGCGCGGCTGATTCAAGCGCTGGGGATTCCGGTGTAGGAGTGATATGCGCGTCATCCTCCTCGCCGACGTTCACGCCAACTGGGAAGCCCTGCTTTCCTTGCAACGCGCCGAGGCGAAACCGGATGCGTTGCTGTTTGCCGGCGACGCGGTGGGATACGGCCCCAACCCGGCCCACTGTGTGCGGTGGCTGCTGTCCAATGCCACCGCTGCGGTGCGGGGCAACCACGACGAGGCGGCCTGCCATGTTGGAACGAACGTGCCGCCCACCGGCGCGCCGCCGGAGCTGGAAGAGGCTGGGCGCGAGACAGTCAACTATGCGCGGGCCGTCTTGGCTGCCTCGGAAGTGCTCGGCCTGCAGCAGTGGCCGCTGTTCACGTGCACTGAACTGGGCGGCGCGCGATTCTATCTAACTCACGGCTCGCCCCTCGATCCACTGGGCGGGCAAATGCGCCCTGCCACCTGCCCCGAAGCTGAACTGCATCGCATGTTCGACGGCGTGCCCGGCGACGTGATTGTGTTGGGCCACACGCACATGCCTGCCATTCGCCAATTCAACGGGCGGCTCATTGTGAATCCTGGCAGCCTGGGGCAGCCGCGCTACGGCGTGCCCGATGCCACCTATGCCGTGTGGCAAGACGGCGCAGTGCAGATCAAACATCTGCATTACGACCACGAGGCCACGGCCAATAAACTGCGTATGGCCCCGCTCAGCGCCGAGGCAGCCGGGCAATTGACCTCTATCCTTGAAACAGGGATGGTTGAGTCTATTTAGAAGGAGAATCTACAATGGGTTACGTAGAGCAAAACCTAATGCCCGGTGAGCAGGTCATTTACAAGGCAAAACTGCACTGGGCGATGTTCATCGACCCGCTCGTCAGAATTCTTCTCGGTCTGGCGATTCTAGTAGTGTTCGTCACGCTCTATAGCGGCGAAGCGACCGCCAGCTATGGAGCGATCTTCGGAGGCCTGCTGTTGTTTGCGGGCGTGCTCCAACTCCTTGCCGCCGTGACGAGATTCTTTACCACCGAATTCGGCCTGACCGACAGGCGTATTATTGCCAAAACGGGCGCGATCCGGCGTGTCTCTTTGGAGTTGCTTTTGCAGAAAGTAGAGAGCGTCACCGTGGATCAACCCCTTCTGGGCCGGATGCTGAACTACGGCACGATCACCGTCACCGGAACCGGCGGCACTAAACAGCGCTTCCCGCACATCGCCGACCCGATGGAACTGCGCCGCCGGGTGAACACGCAAATTTCCGGGGCGTAACGAGGCCCGGGGCAACACGCTCCGGCTGAAAGGATAATCATATGACTGGCCGCAAGAAAGTCACACTGCCCGATCTGCAAAAGAAGATGGCAGACGGCATCCCGATCACGATGATCACCTGCTACGACTACTCGATGGCGCACCTTGTGGAGCAGGCCGAAGTGGACATGGTGCTCGTGGGCGACAGCCTGGGCATGACCATGCTCGGCTACGATGGCACGTTGCCGGTGACAATGGACGACATGATCCGACACACGCAAGCCGTGCGGCGAGGCACGCCAACCAGTTGGCTCATCGGCGACATGCCGTACATGAGCTATCAGCCGTCCGATGAAACCGCCGTGCGCAACGCCGGGCGCTTCATGGCTGAGACCGGCTGCGACTCGGTGAAACTGGAAGGCGGGCGGCAAATGGCCTCCCGCCTGCGCGCCATTGCCGAAGCCGGGATTCCGGTGATGGGGCACCTGGGACTCACGCCGCAGAGCGTGTCGGCGTTGGGTGGCTTCCGGGTGCAGGGCAAAGGGTGGGAGCAGGCAGCGCGCATCGTCAAAGACGCCGAGATTTTGGAGGAGGCGGGCGCGTTCTCGATCCTGTTCGAAATGATTCCGGATCGGGTGCAACAGATCATCACCGAGCGCGCAAAGATACCCATCATCAGCCTGGGTTCCGGGCCGCAAGCGCACGGCCAACTGCTGATCTTCCACGACATGTTCGGCCTCTACCCGCGCTTCAAGCCAAAGATGGCGAAGGTGTATGGCAACGCCGGCGAAGTGATTCTGAACGGGCTGAAACAATACGTGGCCGAAGTGACGGGCAAACAGTTTCCCCAGCCGGATAACTGGTTCGGCATGAAAGAGGATCAGCTGGCCGACTTGAAACGGTGGCTGGAGGAAGAAGGGAGGAAGCTATGAGCGACACTCTTCAAAACAGGCTGAACATCCCGGAGGCCAACCTGGCCGACATTAACGCCCTGCTGCTCGACCCGGACAGCCGCGTGATGCAGGCTTTTCTCGACGTGGTGCGCAAGTATGGCACGCCGGAAGAAATCAACCGCAAAGCCGAACGCGCGCGCCAGCTGCCCGCGCTGTTGTCCCGGCTGGAGGAGATGAAGTCCCACTATCTGAAGGACATCTACTGGCTCATCGAACAGCGCGACCTGGGCGTGTTCATCCCGCTGGCCGACTACCGACGCAAAGTGCTCGGCCCGCGCGCCGACACGATGACTTTCGCCGACGATCTGGCCGTCACGCTGGAGATCAGCGCGTTCCAGTATTTCCCGTGGCTGATCACCGAAGCCCGCCACGCCATTGCCTATGGCGAGCTGATGCCCGGGCGTTTCATCCGCGTGCGCAAGATGAAAGAGTCGGAAGCGGACAACGGCGACATGCCGGCGGTGGCCGCCGCCATGCAGATCATCGGCGCCAGCTACGTGGAAACACTGGACACCAAAGGCACCGACGGCTCCAACGTGCACCTGGGCGGCCCGGCCACCATCACCGGCTACTTCGGCGGCGTGGGCCAGCCCAACGATCACGCCCTCATGTGGCTGGACGAGTTTCTGTATTACTACACCACCTATGGCACGTCGCAAGTGCTGAACCTCAACCCCGGCACGGTGCTGCTGGGCTATCTGCTGCATAAGCTGGGGGTGAACAACGAATTCAAGATTTCCGTGTTCATGGGCAACGACAACGCCTATGCCGTGCTGTGGACGCTGCTGGGCGCGAAACTGTTTTCGCGCCCCGACCCCCGTTCGCCGGAAGCTCCGGGGGCAGGTGGCACCAGCCCGCTCATTGGGTTCAACTTCGGCAACTCGGTGAACAACGAGACGATTGAGCTGTGCGCCGAAGTGCGCGGCGCGCTTGACTTTGAAAAAATCGTCCGCTTCGAGCATCACATCACCGAAGCCTACAAGAGTATCGTGCGCCAGCCGTACCTGCGGCGCGACGAACTGATGACGCTGGCGCGGAGCGTGCCGAACATCTCGGCCAAGCACGAAGGCGGCGACCCGGACGTGGACGCCGCCCGCGAACACCCGTCGGACATCCTTGACTACTTCCGCGACAAGGCCGAGGTGATCGCCAGCGGCCACATGCCTCTGTTGGAGCGCAACTACATGGACAAGCACGCGGCGTTGAATGCCACGGCGCGCGCGCTGACCGAGCACGGGCTGAGCTTTGTGGCGGCGCGATGCTTGCATAAATGATGAATGGCAAATGACGAATGACGAATGACGAATGACGAATAATAAACTGGACTTACGCAAATCCGGAGAACAACTTACCACGAAGTCACGAAGGCACAAAGTTCACGAAGAAATCTCTCTGTTTTCTTTGTGTTTCTTCGTGTCCCTGTGACTTCGTGGTGAAAAGAGTGCCATATGAAACTAGCTGTCACAGGCAAAGGCGGGGTGGGAAAGACGACGTTGACGAGTCTGCTGGCGTATCACTATGCCGCGCAGGCCCAAGCGGTGCTGGCGATTGACGCCGACCCCTCGCCGTGCCTCGGCGCGGCGCTGGGCTTTCCGCCCGGCCTGTTGCAATCGCTCACGCCCATCGCCGAGATGCACGAACTGGTGGCCGAGCGCACCGACTCGAAGCCGGGCACCTTTGGCGGCTACTTCAAACTCAATCCGCGCGTCGAAGACATCCCCGACCGCTACACCGTGACCCACCGGGGCATTACCCTGCTGGAACTGGGGGCGGTGGAGCATGGCGGCTCCGGCTGCATTTGCCCGGAGAGCGTGCTGCTTAAGCAGCTCGTTTCGCACATTCTGCTGCGGCGGAACGAAGTGGTGCTGCTGGATATGTATGCCGGGGTGGAGCATCTGGGCCGGGCCACGGCCGAGGCCGTGGATGCCATGATTTTGGTGGTGGAGCCGACGGCGCGCAGCATTGCCACGGCGGCGCAAATCAAATCGCTGGCCGCCGATATTGGCCTCAAGCACTTGTTCCTGGTGGGGAGCAAAATTCGGACCCCGGAGGATGCCCAATACGTGTCGGCGCACTCGCCGGGGCTGCCGGTGCTGGGGCACATGCCGCACTCGCCCCGCGTACAAACCGCCGACCGGCTGGGGCAGGCCGTGTATGACGCCGCGCCGGAGTTGGCCCAGGCCGCGCATGACATTGCCGATGCTGTCGAGGTCGCAATGAAGGCGGTTATCCAAACTGCCGATCGCGGGTAATGAGCTGAACTTACGCACAGACCGTTGCACGCTGGAAATTCTTCACCACAAAGCCACAGAGACACGAAGAAACACAAAGAAAACAAAGGGATTTCTTGGTGAACTTTGTGCCTTTGAGACTTCGTGGTAAGTTGTTCTCCGGATTTGCGTAAGTCCAGATGAGGAAACTCGGAGTCAGAAGGAGGGGCTATGTTTCCAGTTCCGAAAGCCGAGCCAGTTGAGCGCGCCGGTCACGCGCTGAAGTGCCCGGTGTGCGGGCACGACAAGTTCTGGATGAAGGAAGCCCAACTGCACACCAAGGTGGCGACGTTGTTCCGGATGGAATGGCTGAATCCGAAAGGCGATTGCTACATCTGCGAGAAGTGCAGACACATCGAGTGGTTCTTTTCGATGAGTGAGGAGCCTTAAGGAGAACGCCGACTGGCCGGCGCGCCAGTTGGCCGCGGTTGGCCCGTAACCGAATTAATCTCCACCCACGCCCACCGCGTGTCGTTCGCCATGAACCAACTCTCTACTCGGCTCGAAACAAATGACACTCGACATCTGCCAGACTCGCCCCTGTCGGTGGTTTCGCGTTCCTTGGTATCGCCGACCGATCTGATGAAGTTGAATTTGCTGTTGCGTTGTTTGCCAAAAGACTCTTTTTATGTGTACAATAATCTTACTGAGTGGTGGAAGTGCGAGGAGGTTGGATGACCCAACCCAGTGAGTGAGCTTTAATTTCCAAATGGTGGGTCAGGGTTCTCCTGCGTGCGGCTTAGTTCAACTCGGATTGATGCGGCGGCGCAGGGAAAAGTGATTTTGATTTTCTCTTTTTCCGCCGCCTTAATCCTTGTGCGCCCTCTCACGGCGCAAGAGATTTCTC
>Ga0082335_1009152_pt1 | contig 10835 bp, 10 predicted proteins | sample Subgrocontami58m_FD_72375 | JGI IMG/M metagenome (GOLD analysis project Ga0082335, IMG submission 72375) | Subsurface groundwater microbial communities from S. Glens Falls, New York, USA - GMW37 contaminated, 5.8 m (SPADES assembly) (version 2) ... | reverse complement strand
CTTTAGTTGTCTATATGATTTGCAGTGCAGAGTATCAGAGCTTCTTGATAGACAAATAAAACACATTATATATGAGGGTAACAGTGTAGAAATTCTTATTGAGCCTGCAAAGGTAAAGAAAAAAGTAAAACCACACAGAGAACCTTTATTTGAATCTATAAGCAACTTCAATACTTGGATGAGACTACATCCAGATCCAACAAATCCTGATGCACCTTTATGGCCAACTATGAAGAAAGGAGGAATAATAACTCCAATGAGTTATGCTCTTGCACAAAAACTTCTAAAAAATTCATGCAAAAGACATTCTATTAGAATAGGAAATAGAAACCACCTACATATGTTCAGGAAATCCAAGGCAACACATGATTATGTTAGAGGAGTTCCTATCGAGTATATTGAATTACGTGGATCTTGGACAAAAGGTAGCGAAGCCTTGAGACAATGTTATCTAGCTCTAAACAAAGAACATAAGGACAATGCTTATAGGCAAATATATGGATTGATAAAACAAGAAGCAAAAGACGATGCAACAAAGCTAAAATCTTGCAACAGATGTCATATATCCATGAAAATAAACGACATATTCTGCTCTAGATGTGGTCATGCAATAGACAGCAAGGCATATACAGAAAGAAAGCAAAATGAAGAAACAATATCAAAAGACAAAGATCTTCTAAGCGATATAGTCAAAAAGATCATAGAAGACAAGATAGCTAAAGGTGAACTATCCATTTAGTGTATTAAATTACCGCTAAGTAGATAATTTTCCCACCTAGATGTATATATATCAGTTGTAGAAAAGAAGTAATATTAAAGCAGTTGATTATTATGATTGAAACTAGATTTAATGATTTGTCATCTTCAATAATAGCTAGATCTCTAGAAGATGATTTTGAAGGTATTAGAGGTTATCATATAGCAGTCCTTGAAGTTATAAATGGATTAACGGAACCTATATCAACAGATGAATTGGTAAATAAGACAAAAATACCTAAAGACGCTATCCAAACCATCTTAAATAAATTAATAGAATTAAAATTAATTAGAAGAAACTCACCAGAATATGTTATAACAAAAGAAGGTAGAGAAATAATAACTGCAGCTTATAAAGCATTGCCAGAAATGGAGAAGATTTTAAGAAAAGATTCTTATTTACACGATTTGAATAAATCAGCTGGCTCTCTTGTTGGTTAAAATGTCAGAAAACTACGAAGAAAAATTTATAAAAAATACAAAATCTATGGAAGAAGATCATCTAAAAAAGAAACACATTGTTATAGTTCTAGGCAAACATATTGATGATGAAACTAATAAAATAATGAAATTATTTTTAATGGCTTTACAAGATATAGAAATAGATGGTGAACAATTAAAACCTGTTACATTACAATCAATAAAGGTTGAGGATACTCTTAAATTTGAAACTCCAAGACAAAAAGCACATTCTTTATTTTCTGGAGCACATTTTGTGGTAATTGAAAATATGTGTCCAGCAGGACAAATTGTTGAATTAGAATACTGCAGGAATGTTGGTGTAATGACAGCTATAGTATGTAAGAAAGACTGCAAGCAGTCTTCTTGGATGACATTAGACTTTCCAATACATTCTAATGATATAAAAGTATTCTTTTTTGACGATTTAAAATTAGACAATATAAGAACCACTACAAACGATATATTTGATTGGGTCAAGAATAGAGGTAAAGAGAGATATGATATGTTCGTAGATATCGATAAAAATAATAGAAAATCAGAAAAATTCAGTTTCTAATATACTGTTAAAAAGGCAATATTGTGATTGAAGAAATTATTTCATATATAGTATCTAATTTACCCACATTAATGTTAGGTGGTTGGGGTGCTTTTCTATCCACATATATTATATGGAAAAAAAGATCTAGATGGGTTGTAGAACAAGAAGAATCTGAGTTATGTTTTGAAAAAGGAGATAGACAATCTCTTAGAATACTCATTCCAGTAACAGTTACAAATAACAGTGATAGCCCAAGAACTATAAAGAGAATTAATGCACATGTTCCTCTATATGAGGGAAAATTAAAAGACTATGTAACCACCTTTCTACAACCAAGGATCTTTTCACCAACAAGATTTGACATAAATGAATCTAAAAAAATACATTTAGAGTTCAGAGTTGAAGTTCCTGATTACAGAAGATATTTTTTTGATGAAGAAAGACAATTTGAAGAAAATAAGAAGAATTGCGGTGTAAGACCAGTATTAACATTGACTGATAACAACGATAAAATAATAAACATATCTACATTTGTTGCTGAAAAAGGATTTCATGATAAACTTGCTGGTATCTAAGACTATTACGGTACTTTCTATATAAACCGTGGGACAACACATAGTTTCCATAACCTATTTCTCAACTTCACTGTTGTCAAATCCTAATCCTTAAGTATAGTGGGAAACCAACTGACAAGACGTGGTTATTATGATCGATTGGTTAACACTTTTAACAGACTGGAGAATAGTTGCACTCATCTTCACAAACATAGGAACAATCATGACATCCTATATATTGTTCTCATCTAAGAGAGCAAACAAGAAGATTTTGATAGCTCTTGCAGCAATACCAATGGCTCTATTTCCGTTAGTTCTAGGATCTGCAAACGCTACAACATTGATAATGGTAATAGGATTAGTATTTTCCATAATATTCGGAATGATACTTGCTTTGATGTTCAAAGAAGAGCCAAGAAGAAAAAGGTGATTTACATGATGCAATTGCAACAAGAGGAAATGATAAAACCAAAAGAGAAAACAGAAACACATTCTGTTATGATAAGTTCTTCTGCTCCTACAAATACAATAAAACTAAATCTAGGTGAAGGAGCTAGCATTGAAATAACAAGTCCTGAAAATCTGGATAAAGTTGTGGAAGTTGCCATTGATATAGCAAAACGCTACAAGAAAAGAGCCTATGATATGGCTGGGATTATGTAAGGTGACTAATATGGACATGTATATGAAAAACAAGACAATAGGAGATCAACAAATAGTAAGTCTGGAAATGAAAGACTTTTTAGACGTTTCAAAAGACACTTCTGCCATGGACGTTCATTCAGCAAATGCGAGCAATATTAAGAAAGCTTTGAATTTAGTCATAAAACAATCAAAAGATCTCAAGAAATATAAAGGAATAATAGTAAGCATATCAGCAACTAAGAGCATGGAGATAAAAGACGTTAAAGAAACAGTTGAATCAATAACAACTAACTGCGATAGAGAAGCAAAAATTATGTGGAGTGCATATATTGACAAATCATTTGAAAAGAAACAGTGCCAAATATTTTTATTTGGTTTTTATTGATTACAATTAATAATAACACTATTGAGGATCAAATTATGATTAGAAAATGGAACTACAAATGTATTGCATGCAAAAAGCATCAGGAAGAAGTAGAAGCTGATTATGCTAAAGAGATAGAAAGCAAGAAGAAATTAGCTGCCGAATATGACAAGAAAAAGAAGATAGCTTGGATAATCTGTGGAGATTGTATAGAAAAAGGAAAGAGAGCAGGTCAGTATTTTTCTAGTTCTGAAAAACAACTAAAGAAACAGCCAAGAGCTCATCTTATTATATATGGCAAAAACGGCAAGCAAACAATAGATTTTGTATATCCATACACAATTCCTAAGTCAAAGATGAAAGGATTGTATGTAGAGATTGCTAAAGCGTTGGGTAAGTTTAGAACTAAATAAAATCATAAGACTAAGGAGTAATCATGCACAAAACACTTGTTATAGGACTTGGAAATACTGGAATAAGTGTAATAAAGATTCTAAAAAAGATGGAAAGTGATGCAGAGTTTATTGTATTATCAGACGATGACATAGGAGTAATAGGATTAAATATAAAAAATAATGTTCTTGAGCCTGCAGATGTTTATGTAGGAAATAACCAGATTACATTTGTGGGTGACAAGTCAGAAAACAGATATGCAGAAAACTACACAAATCTCATAGAAGATATGGTAAAGGATTTTAATAATGTAATATGCATTGCAAATCTTGGAGAACATCTTTCACTGAACATTCTTGAACATATATGTAAGGTATCAAAGAATGAGGACAAAACAACTGATATAGCGGCAATAATGCCGTTTAGTATGGAAGGGAAGAATAAAAATGAACTGGCTAGAAAAACTCTTTCGAGCATAAAAAATGCTGGCAAAATGAGTATAATATTCATGGACAGCTTAATCATCCAGTATCCTAACGCAGCTGTCATAGAAGCCTTCAAAATTGGAGATGCAAGGCTTACTGATATTGTGGTTGATTTGATTAGAAAGTGATAGTATTATTCTTGAAGCTTGTTGCACTCAGGACATCTGAGGAATTGGTAGCGGGCTTTGAAGTTGCAGTGTTTGCATATATGTTCGTCTGTGGATACTGGAGATTTTTCAAATTCATGTTTTTCGTTCATAAATTTGTCCATTCTACCCTTAACTACTCTAAATCTCTGTTTCTCACTTCTAGCCTTTGAACCGATACCTTTTTTACTCATATTACCACTTATGTCTATTTTATTCTATGAAGCGTCTAAGAATATCTGATTTAATAGAAGGTTGAATTAATGGAAACGAATTTAATATATTTTTAATCTCTTCTTTATTTAGCCCCCAAATTTTAGCTACTAGATAATCAATTTCATTTTTTAATTCTTGTCTTTTTTCATGATCAGAAACCACTATTTCATTGTAATCTTTTTTGAAGTATTTTTGCGTTATCTCATTAAAATCTTCTGAAACTGCAGAGAGACGAATAGAATTTTTCCATATATTTTCTCTAATGTCTTGATCTATTTTCTCAAATTTTGGTACTAAAATACTATCTAAAATAAATTTATTAAGGTTTGTTGCAATTTTTGACCTTATTTGCCAATCAACAATAAAACTATCCAAAACTGCTAAATAATAAAAAAGCTCCTCGTCACAATTTCCTATGAAAAGATTATTAAGGCTGTTATTTGTTAAATATTTTTTAGGTAAAATTGCTGCATTTACAGTACGAGCGTTTGTAACAGCTCCTGTTACTGTTTGAGTTACAATTCTGAAATTGCTTTTATTTTTATCATGATGTTCAATGATCCTTTTTGGAATAGTATTCACAAAATACTCTGTTCTATAATTCTTTATTTTAGGAAATTCAACCTTTTTCCATCTTGAACTTCTCCCATGATTTTCTATCCATGTTTTTGACATACAATCAAAATGATTTATAGCTTGCCCAGAAAAAAGTTTATATAGTCCTTTCTTATCATTAAAATATTTTGAATCTAATGTAACATCATATTCTCTCCATATATGATATCCCATTTTTTTTAATCTGGAAGAAATTGGAGATCTTTTAATTTTATCAAAAATATCATAGTTTAATTTATTTATATCTAAGTAATATGTTTTATTCTCATCAAAATCATTAAAGAACTCTGTGCTAAGTTTTAGAAGTTGTGTATTTTTAAAATCTTTGAAATAGTATGACCATCCGTAAGTCTCTACCATATCATGTCGTGACTTTTTATCTAGAAAAAGTAAAACGAATCTTTGTTCTAAATGAACATTTTCAAAAAGACCTTTTCTATTAATTAGACCTATAATTCTCCATAAACTTCTATCTTTTAAAAAAGTCTTTCTAAATTCAATAGAACCATTATCAATAGTAATTTGGCCTGGAATTAAAAAAGCAACGATATTAGAAGATATTTGATAAGCTTTTTCCAAAAATAATTTATATAAATTTAAATCTCCAGTTCCTTGTAGCTTATAGTATTTCTTAAAAGAGTTAGTCTCATTTCTGTATTTTTTAATGTAGCTTATATAACTAGTTTTTATTAAAGAATTTTTTAGTAATTTTTCTCTTGTTGATTTTTGTTCTGATTTAGATAATTCCCTATAATATTCACAATAATTAGTGAAAAATTCAGGATCTAAAGGTTTAAATTTCTCCCAAGGAGGATTTCCTATAACAACATCAAATCCAGGATTCTTACGCTGGAAAACTTCTGAGAAGTAAAGTTTCCACAAAAAGAACGGTTTTACTTTATTCTTCTTATATTGGCTTAGTTTCTTAATTGCATCATCATGTCCCTGTTCTTTTAAGGTTTCTTCTATAAGTTTCCATTCTATTTCATCTATTTCTTCCCTTAGTCTTCTCTTCTCTTTTCTATTTTGTTCACTAAAAAATTTCTTTTGTAGAACTTTTAAATTGATCAATCTTTTTTCAGATTCTTTTATTCTTCTTTGAAGAACTTCATTTAAACTTATTGTTTTACTTGTTCCGTTAGTATTTGTTAAAATATCTTTTTTCTTTTTCAGTTTGTTTATTTCATCATCCAAATTCTTTAATGTTTTTTCACCTTTATATGTCCCTTTTATAATCTCTCCCCTTTCTTTACTTAATCTATCAATTTCATTACCTATTTTCTTGGTTTCAGATATATTGTTATACTTGTTAATTTCTCCAAGCAATCTTTCATCAAAAAGCTTAATACCTTCAAATTCTTCAAGAAGGCTGTTACCACACATGATCTTATGATCTAAGTTTGGTAAAGGCTTAATATTTTTCATATCAAGTTCGTCAACAATCAATGAAAGCCAGAATCTCAATTTTGTGATTTCTGTTGCTGAAGGTTCTATATCAACTCCATATAGACAGTTTTCTATTACATCTCTCTTTAGATTATATATTACTCTATTTTTTTGTTCAGTCTCTTTAAAGAAAACAGTGAGTATTGAGCGTGCTTTTACTATTTCATTCATAATTCCAACAAGAAACGCACCAGATCCTACAGCTGGATCAACTATTTTTATTTCTTTTAGAAAGTTATCTATTTGCAAATAGTTATCTCTTATTGATTTTGGTACTACATACTTCTCATCAATTACAGCTCTTCCAGATTTCTTTATTTGTTCTTCTTCTCTTATTATCTGTGCTAAAATGAGGTCTCCTTTTTCTATAAATTTCTCTATATCTTTTCTGTCTATCTGTGTATTTGTTTCAAGGTAATTGATAAGACTTTGCTGACACATGTAATAAACTATTTCTCGTGGTGTATAGAATGCTCCTTTAGATTTTCTATCCTTAACTTCTAGTAAATTTTCAAAGACTTTTCCAAGCATTTCTGGGTCTACTGCAACTTCTTTTTCAAGAGATTCGTCTTCCTTTACAGTAAAGTTAAATCTATCAAATGTTCTTAGAATATTCTGAAATATTTCATTTTCTATATTTATGCCTGTTCTAGACCAATCATAATCATTTATAGGTTCGAACAACCCTCCGTTCAAAAATGGTATTTTACAATCAAATAATTTGTAATAACCATCATCTCCATCCCTCGGATTTGCTAATGCATCATAAAATAACGGTTCTAGAATATCATTGAAAAAGTTTTTGTAGTCAACAATTTCTTTATTAAATAACTTTTTTATAAAGTCTTTTGGTCCATTACCCCATTGCTTGAAAGATCCTTTTTCATCTTTTTCTACACCTAACCAGCCTTTCTTCTGTAAAAAATAGATAAAAACTATCTGACCTAATAGCTTTTTTGAAAAGTCAGTAGTGGATATACCTTTACTATCAAATTCTTTTTTGATTATAGAATCTTTATTAACAATCTTTTCGAGAGATTCTTTTAATTCTAAAAACCTTTCTTTATATTGTAGAAAGAATTCCTTCGTTACATTATCAATACTGAATGCTTCTTCTAATTCATCTAGTGATGGATTAATTTTTTCTTCCATTAGTAGTTTTAAGAATCTACTTTTGCATGTATGATTAGGTTCATTTTTACCTATTAGAAATGAGTATCTTTTTGCTGGGGTAAGATCCTTTTTAACATCACCTTCTTGAGTTAATTGGTACTCCATTTTAACAAATGAGAAACGCCAATTTTCATTATCTCCATAAAATGCTACTAATGCAGCACTCTTATCAGATTTTCCTAACCAATTAGCTATGAAATTTCTTTGCATTGTCCGTGCTCTATCAATAGAAAAAAGATTTCTTAATTTAATTGCTAGTATTTCTATAACATTCTTTTTTGCATCTTCATATTCTCCTAGTTTTATAATAGTTTCTATATAATCTTTGTACTCTTGTGCAATATAGACAGATTTGTTAGAAGGGTTTATTTCAATCTGATTAAATAATTCTTTTAGAAAATCGATAAATCTCTCTGGATCAAATTCCTGACTAAATGTTATCTCTAACAGTCTCTTTGCTTCATATTCTTTCATGCTATTTTTCACCAACCAAGTACTCTGATAATATAACTTCCTTTGGACCAGATATATCTGCTGAATTGACAGGATTTTTCTTGAAATATTCCTCTGGTACATTTAACTTTATCCTAGCCAATATTTTAACATGGTTTGTTTCCTTCTTAATATCAGTCAAAGTTTTTTTAACAGTTGGTTTAGCCATTCCACCATCAATTAATAATTGTACTATATCTTGAAGATAGTCTTTATCCTCATCAGTAAATTCTGAATTTCTCCATATTGCCTTGACTTTTTTAACCAATATAAAATCATTGCTTCTTCCTTTGCCGCTAAATCCCGTATCTTCTACATCAAACACAGCATCAAAAGCTTCCTTATTCTTTTCAAGATAATTATAAAACTCCTTATCAAGGTTCTCTGATTTAACATTCTCCTCACATTCAAATGTTTTTACCGCTCTTGCTAAATCTAGTTCTTCTGGAACAAGTTTTTTATCTGTAATATATATTTTTCTTAAGTTCCCTTTTTTGAAGAATGTGATAACAGATACGTCTTTACCAGAAAACTTCCTTGAAGTTCTTGATTTTTTGGGCAATCTTTTTATTTTATTGTACAGTTCTAGATCTTTATCTCTAATTTCTCTTAAGAGTATTAGATATTTTAATTCTAAATCCTCATATTCGTTCTCATCTCCTATTAAAATTTTCTTTGAATTTAGTTTAACAAATAAATCATGAGACTTTATTTCTTCGTCTGTCAGAATTTTTGCGTCATTGCCTAACATCTCTATAAAAGCATTTATTTTATATTCTGCAGCTTCTTTTAATTTTAATGGATCGTTAATAGGTCCTGCAGGAAAGAAATTATATGTATAAATTTTATCATGTTTAGAATCTACTCTATTGATTCTTCCAACTCTTTGCATCATTTTAGTCGGATTCCAAGGTATGTCATAATTTATTACTACGTTTGATTTATGTAAATTAATACCTTCAGATAATATATCTGTTGTAACTAGTATGGATATGGTATCTTTTTTCCCTTTTCTTAAATCAAAATTTTCAATAATTTCCTTTCTTAGAGCATCATCTGAATGACTAGAGAAAGCTTTTACTGTATTTTTTAAAGAAGGTAGTAGATTCAGCTTTTCTTCCAGATATTCAGCTGTTTCCATAGATTCTGTGAAAACAACAATTTTATTATTTTTTAGAATAGAGTCATTTGCTAATTTTCTTTTAAATTCATCTAATTTAGGATCATAGTCAATATCTTTCCACATAATCTGTATTTCTCTTAATGTTTTTAGGTCATTTTTCAGATCTTCTATAAAAGCTTTCATAAAATCTTCTGAATTATATTCTTTAGCTTTTTCATTATCGATCAACTCTTGAATAGAATCGTAATCTTCAGAATCTAAATGCTCCAAGATCTTATGTATATGCTTTTTGCTAAAATATACTTTTCCTTTATTGTAAGCTTCAATAAATCTTTCATATGAGTAAATAAATCTGTCTATTGTTTTTTTGAATGCAAAAAAGCTGCTTTCTAGTCTCTTGAGTAAAGTTCCTTTCATAAAAGCGCTCATGTTTCTTTGAGAACCTTTTTCTAAATTTGATAACTGTTCTTGATTTTTAAGATATAGAAGAGGGGTATATCTTGCATATGAAAATTTCTTAATAACTAAGTCTAGTGTTTTATTAAATATTCTATCCAACTCCTTGTCAAAAATATATATAATAGGTTCTGGATCAGCTACTTCTGGAAACTTTAGATTTTGTTGTTTTAGATCATCTTTATAGTATTTTTCAATACTACTTCTTGTTCTTCTCACCATAAGATATTTCAAAACTTTTTCTCTTATTTGATTTGCATTATCCTTGACGATTTCTAAATATTTCTCTTTATGTTCTAGTCTGTCCAATCCTTTTAACCTTGCTTGTAGTTTTTTAAAAAAAGCTTCTAAATCCCTAACTTCTGGATTTGGCAAAGTAGATTTTCTGGAGTTCTGAAAAAGTTTTATCTGTGAGAGTAGATCTATAGGAGTATTGTTTAGAGGTGTTGCTGAAACCAAAATAACTCTCTTTCCTTTACAGATTCTAAATAGATCCTCGTAGCGTTCAGTAGATTCATTTCTAAAGCCATGTGCTTCATCAATTATAACAGTTTTGTATTTTTCTATATCTTCCTTTGTCAATTTATCCAGCATTCCTCTAGAACAGAATCGCCTTCTTCTAATACCAAAATCATTAAATGCGTTATTCCAAGATCCTGGGTTATTTTCATCAAGTAGAACAGGTGGTGCTATAACAAGAGTTCCTGCATTAGCTCCATCCATGAACTCTAATTCTCTAGCTAGTACGGTAGCAATATAAGTCTTTCCAAGACCTACAACGTCAGAAAGAAACACTCCTCCATATTCAAGCAGCTTATTTTTTGCATCTTTAACAGCATCTTTTTGGTATCTTAAATCCATAAAATTCTTAGGCTTGAATCCATCTTCACCCAGTTGTTCAAGATCTTCATCAATTCTTTCTTTTAGGTATTCGTAAATAAATTTGAGAAATAAGTAATATGGAGAAATTT
>Ga0082335_1009149_pt1 | contig 10838 bp, 13 predicted proteins | sample Subgrocontami58m_FD_72375 | JGI IMG/M metagenome (GOLD analysis project Ga0082335, IMG submission 72375) | Subsurface groundwater microbial communities from S. Glens Falls, New York, USA - GMW37 contaminated, 5.8 m (SPADES assembly) (version 2) ... | reverse complement strand
AGCTGTGGCGAATCGCCTGCGCCTTCATAAGACATTCACCCCCTTCCAAATTAGGTTGCACCACACGGTAATAGCAGCGGTCTTAAACCCACCCCTATAGGTAATGTATCGGTATTTTTTGAATATTGTTTAGGATAAAATGGATAACCATCATTGCTCCGCCTGAAATGCCTTGTATATACTGACATTCCAAGGAATTTACAGATTGAAGCCATAAGCGTCCGTCGTACCTAAGTCGTACCTTGTTCATTGTGCTATAGCAAAACTGGCCTTTGTACTCGTATTCAGGATATGACCTTCCAATGCCTGAATGGCGTTCCTCTTGTTGTCAAGGCCGCTATGGCTGTATTTTTGCAACATGCCCAAGCTGGAATGTCCTGTCATGCCCTGGACAACTACCGCGCCGATACCAAGTTCACCCTGAAGAATGCTGCTGAAGGTATGCCGCAGCGTATGGAAGGTAACACCTTGAATGCCTAAACTCTTAAACAATGCGCTGAAATGTTCGCTGTAATCACTGGCTACCGTTTTTGTTATAGGTCTTGACTCAAACACCCTATCACCCTTTGAGTCTTTTCTATAGCCTTTTAATGCGTTCTTAAGATAATCCGACAGGGGAATTGACAACAGTTTTGATGTTTTGTGATTGCTCGATATGATGCCATTGTTGAAATCAATATCCTGCCATGACAGAGACAGCACACCGCCAAGTCTCAGGCCGGTGAATAATGCCGTCATCACCATGAGCTTATCCCTACCCTGTAGCCTGTCCATGAGCAGGCTTATTTCCGCCTGATTCAATATCCGGTCTTTGGTCTCTGTAACCTTCAACTTCCTTACCCCTTTGCATGGATTTTTATCTACGATCCCCGCCTTGATTGCCGTTGTGAATATGTGAGACAAAATGGCAATGTCAACATTGCTGCTGCTATCCTTGATGCCGTCATTTTCTTTGCGCGTTAAGCGGTATTTCTCAATGATGAACGGTGTTATCTTATCAAGGGAATAGTCGCCGATATGCCGTATTAAGGCATTGATGCAACTCCGCTTCATCGTAAATGTGGTCTCCTTTTCGCACCGGCATAATTCAAGGTATGTAAGAGCATATTCCCCAAGGGTCGGTATCTTCCTCTTTGTAGGTAGCCCAAATATCTGCCGCCGGATATTGCTTTTAATTTCTTCGAGCAGTTCACCGGCCTGGGTCTTATTTACCCCCGGAAACACCTTCGACACCCATCTACCGTCAAACTCCCGGTAGTCAATAGCCCACACCCCACATGGTGACGGCACCCCTTCGGGACAATGCTTGCCCCGCCTGCCTTCGCAATCAACGCCCCCCACAACCTTGCCGTAACGATCCCCGGCCTGACGCTTGCCCTTGCATGCCGGGTGATATTTGCGCCATCGTATAGCCATAATTCACCCTTTCAAACAAAAAAGGCAGTAAGCCAGATGTGTGACGGCACACCCGGCCACTGCCTTCGCTGCCTGTTGCCAGGCATATTTCACATGCGTTCCGTCAAACGCCAGTATTTTCGTACGTCGTACTACCGTACCCTTTTGGAATTGTCAAATCATTTCTTGTATATTTTTATTACTTTTTATTTCTTCTCAAATATGCTCTTAAGAAGTTCCTGTTTCCGTCTTTCAAGTTCCTCGATATTAACGGTCAAGGCAACCGCGTCTATACGCTCAGTTGACTTTGGCAATTTTTCCTCTTTATCAAATAAAATACCAGCCCCGATAATTCTCTGTAATGGGTTCAGTTCTTTTATTTCCGCCGTGTCAATTGAGTTTAGTAATTTCGACTGTAGAAAAGCGAATACATCCTTTCTATGGTTTTTAAAATTTTCCAGGTCTTCTTTGCTATATTCGATAATTGATAACCTTTGTTCAACGTTTTGTCTGGAACACCCTGTTAATTTAGCGATTTCACTATAACCCAGTCCTCTATTTCTGTATTCAATAATTGTTTGAATTGGTATATTCTTATGAGACCTGTCAATGTCGCAATCAGGGGAAATAATCTCGTCCGGGACAATTGCTTTATTTTCATTCATTTTTTTTCCTTTAACGTATTTATGTGTTTTGGTATATTCTTTTAAGTATGACCAAGAAACAAAGAGAGAGCACCGCAAAGTATTTGTATGACATAAGCAAGGGAATTGCGCTTCTTGCTATTGTTGGAGACTTTGTAAAAGAAAAACATAACATACTTATTATTATTTCCGGCTTAATCACTACCGTTGTATTTTTTGTTTGGGCATACACCTTAGAAGGAGAGGGCAATGGATAATCTGGTAATAGTTTTCATTATTCTATCTATCATAGGATTAATTGGTATTTTCTGGACACGTTACGGGCAAAAAAAGCATTCTAAGCATACCCATTAGAATAAACTCCTTTGTTTTTGTTCAAAATTGGTGTAAAGGCATTCGGTCGTGACCGGCTTTTCAGTTCCAGCCGCCGCCTTGCTACTGCCTTTGAAGCTATCAAACGTGTAGCAGTTCCAGCCCTGATACAGCCCGGCAATGGTAGCGTTCTCGTAATGGCTAACCAGCGCACGCCCCCGGATATTGTTCAAGAGTCCCGCCAAAATTCTGTGGTCGTCAAGGGTGAAGCTATTGGAATAGCAGTCCCGCTTCCCCGGAAGGTAGTAAGGCGCGTCTGCATAAAAGATAGTGTCGGGTGAATCAAAACGGGTAATGCAGGTCTTAAAGTCCAGGTTTTCGACAATCCAACCCTTAACAATTTTCCCGACTTCTTCAATCTGTGAAACTGCGTTCCTGAAGGTCTGGCACATATTCCTGCCTTTTGTATACCCGATGAAGCCCCCAAGTTGTACGTCCGAAGCGTAGCAAGTGCGATTCAAGAAGAACCATTCACCCGCCATTTCCACCGGATTGCTGGGGACAATACCCAACTTCCATCTTTCTCGGAGTTCCTGCCACATTTTCCGACTGTAAAGCATGCTATCAAGGAATTGAATTAATCCTTGGCGGCTGTTACCGTCCTGCAGAACACGCCAGAAGGTAATCAAATGGGAATCCAGGTCGTTTACTATGGTTGTCTCACATTGAGTATTATTAAGGCTGACAACGCAACTGCCAGCAAATACCTCCACGAATACGCCGCAATCATCCGGTATCTTTTCAACGATCCAATTACAGAGAGACGATTTTCCACCAAGTCTGGGAACAGGACTGGATAGCATTAAGGGCGCACCTCGACAAGATTCTTGTTGATATAAGCCTGTATGTCCTCAGGTCTGAAACGGGTGAGTTTTCCAAGTTTGACATGAACAATCTGTTTGCGCATAACGATGCCGTACAGCGTACTTTTTTTCAGCCCCAGCATGGCCGCCGCTTCATCCATGTTCAAGAGTTTATTGCCATCGTCTTTTACTATTTGCATTTTGTTTTACCCCTCCAAAAATTAATTGCTATAAATTGATTTATATTTTTCGATTAAATCGCACCGCCCAAGTTCCCGCAACGTGTCGCAAAGAGACTGGCCGCCCGGCTTCCAATAATGGTATTTCTTGTCGCTGTTGAAGGGAATAATCAGTGTCCCGAAACTTGTAACATACGGTTCGATCTGTCCAGGTTTGCAATTTTCACTTTGAATGCACATGCGCTCATTCAGATCGTCCACCGGCTCGAATACCGGTACAATCCTACCAGCCTCAATAAGCGCCGTTGCGGATGATGCCGAAAGTTTTACGACCTGACCCGGCCTAAGAGTCGTTACGCCCATTGCTGTTTTGATATTAACACCGCTTATAACTTTAAAGGTCATGCAAGCACCTCCAGTTCTTCAACCTCGAAAATTTCTTCAAAATCAACCTCCCTAACCTCCCTAACCTCCGGTTTTTTCAGTTTTTCAGTTAAAGTAATGGAGGTAGTGGAGGTAGTTAATGTTGCTTTGAAAAGTTTTTTTAACTTTTCGTCATCCCAAACAAGACACGAATAATTATTAGTAGTTCTCTGGGTCGTCAAGCCAAGCACGTTTCTTAATATATTCGCAATTCGCTCAGGTGTTAACTGGTAGTTGCCCGGCAATCCATCGTTAAATCTGTCAACTATCGTTTCAAGGCGCAACATGCCCTTGTCAACATCGCCCCGGAGGTCACACAGTACATGTATCAACCTGTTTTGAGACTCACCGATGGTCTTTTTACGTTCGTACAACTTCAGAATCAAACTTATCTGGCCGAAGTAAAATTTCGTTAGTTTTATGGCATCCGTTACCACTGATTCAGCGATATTCCCGCCCAGGTCGCTGCCGTAGCCCTGGACAACATGCAAGATGCCTGCGAATTTGAGACAGTAAATGAACAGCTTCGAGATGAACCCCCGATAACGAGCAGGAAGAATAGTAGCAATAGCACCGTATTCATTATAGAAGTGCTCATAGGTGTCCAATGCCGTGCCTTCAATCCGTAATGTTCTCGGTATTACAAAGCCGTTATCATCGGTTGTCATAGGTAGCTGGTAGCACCAAGCAAGGATGTCCTCCCATAAATAAAGATTGTTGATTGTATTTCGATTAAATTTCATGGGCTGCATATCTGGGTAAACAAACAAAAGACGCTGAATCAGTCCATCATCAAGGGATGCTTTGCCAAAAACAAGTGGTATGGTCTCCGGCTGGATATTACCCACGATGCCAAGTCCTGTGGAAGGAAGGAATTTAACTCCACTTTTGCGGTTTATTGACCACGATCCAGAATTGAATAGCTGCAAATATGATTGGCGGTCGTTGCCACTGCTTTTGTATTGATTCATACTTAACAACCAAGATGCAAGTTCATCCTGAATACTGAGCAGCCCCCTCGGTTGCCCTTCAAAGGCTGCGGAAAGTGCCTCAACTGTGGAATCGTTAATCATGTATTGCTCAAGGATGGGTTCATCAGGTAACTTATCGGAGTCATTCTTTTTAAACGCCCGAAATGATAGCTGGTACTGTTTTAACTCGTTTGTGTACCGCTTATATGCTGCGGCCTGCTTACCCTTTACAGGCTTTGTTAGTAGCTCAAGCAGTGGAGACTTGCCGCTACCAGTGGGCATTACGACACACGTCCACAGGAACGGGGATACCTCAAAAGACATCTTAGGTGAAATTTTGATCGCGTTTCCAATAGCAGCGCCCAGAATAGTCAAGGCAATGCTTCCAGTAACGCTAACAGGTACACCCATCGAATTCGACACGTCCAGCACCATTTTTTTTAGTCCAACGGGGAATACATCAATGGGAAAATCCACAATTTCAATTTTTTCTCCAGAATTATCATTAACTACCTCCATAACCTCCGGGCACCCAGGCGTCCATACCATAGCACCCTCGACAATCTCCAGTAGTTTGTCTTTTGCGTTGCCCGGTGTCTTTGCCCAGTCAATAACATCCTCGGCCGCACCCAGCCCCGGAAGTTCGACAACCTTTAATTCTCTTACTTTGTCATGCAACGCATGCGCTATTTTTGAAGCGTAAGCCCTGCCGGGGTTGTCGTTGTCTGGCAGGATTATGACCTTTTCCACATTCTCGAATGCCTTCGAGTATTCGTCTTTCCAGGGGGAATTCGCTCCAGAGTCAAGGCAGGTAGCGGTCAAACCCCATGAGTTCAGAAGGTCGGCCTTTGCTTCGCCTTCAACAACGAAACAATATTTTGACGTTATAAGCCCCGGCAGGTTGTAAAGCACCGGATCGCATCCACGCCCTAACACTAATTTGCCATTTACCAGGTGTTTGAAAACAAATTCCTTTGACCGTCCATTTCGTCCAGGTTCAACGCGCTCCTTACTGTATAATACCCGCCCATCTGAATCGTGATATTTGAACGCCGCCACAATCTTTGGCTCTGTGTCTGACTCGACAGCCCCAGCCAGTTTTCCGATTTCTTTTAAGGCTGTTAAAAAATCAACGCCCTTGTGCTTTTGGTAAAACGCAAACACGTCACCTTTTGCGTCACATGAAAAACAGCGAAAGAGGCCAGTTTGCAGATTGACGGACAAAGAAGGGTTCGTATCCGCATGGAACGGGCACAAACCCAACGCTTCTGGTTTGCCGTTGACCTTCAGGGAAGGGATTAACTCCCGGTAAAATTTCGCCTTGTCTAATTTGACGAGGATATCGTTTTTATCCATTGGCAGCCTCTTGCGCTATTCTTTTGGTCTCGCTTCTCAAAACGTATTCGACGCCCTGCCTTACTAATGCAGCAATCGGCAATTCACTCTCAATCGAAATCCGCTTCAATTTTTGATACATTTCAAACGGCATTGCGAAGTTGAAAAATTTGACTGGTTCCATAAACCCTCCATAAACGACAAAGCCTCAAAATCAGGCACACGCCCGAATCTGAGGCTTATTAAAACACACTCTTAATTATTTGTCTAATTGTATAAAAATATTACATTGTTCTAATAATCCAGTAAAATCAAGGCTTCCAGGGTTGGAAAAATGTCCGGGTCGTAAATCACGATTTATTTACAGGATAAAAAACGAGTCGTTTTGAAGTGTTTGCTTGAGTGTGTCTATATTTTTTTTGTTCTTTTTGGGTATCCTTTTATAAACCTCTTCTGCTTCTCTTTCATCAATTAACCTTCTATACTTCCCGCCGTGTTTTTTCACGAGGCAGTTATTCATTATTTCCTTTAGCATGTTTTTCTTTAAAGTATTTTTAGTTTCGCCTCTCTTTTTTTTCTTGCGTTTATTTTCGTAATCTCTGGTATCTCTGTTAGACAGCCTACGGCATTTTCCTCCACTACCACTACAATAATATTCGCTTGGTCGGCCTTTTTGTTCTTGCTCTTGAATGAAGAAGGTTCCGCAATATTTACATTGTTTCAACCTTAAGAGTAATTTCTCATGGTTGAACCCGAAATCCATAATGCAAGCATACAGTGCATGTGGTATCATGCCGTAATGCGGAAAAGGTTCTTTGTTGCGCATACTGTCCATTACCATTGCATATCTGCCTCGATATCGTACTCCCCAAGATGTTATTCCACTATCTGCGGGTACTTCATTTTCTTTCCAGAATTCTACATATTTGTCTGTGATGCCTTCCATATAACCCTTTAAAACTTCCGTCGCCTTACGCTCATCACCATAAGTTTTTGTACCATGTACAATATTGCGGAGAATCTTTAACAATTCCCACCGTACATCTAATACCGCTTCGTAGAATGTATGTTCAATTCGTGGGTTGTTTTGATAGTAATCATAAAATCCAGGATCGTTATTGTTTTTCGGACGCTTATTGTAAGATTCAATGTCGATGGATGATAAAGGCATACCATTTTCAAGTAAAAGGTCTTTGCCTTTGTAGGGTGGTATTCCTTTCTCCAGAAAGAATTGTTTATAATCTTCCAAGGTAGGAGCATGGTTAATGCCCTCAAACTCTATCTCCTTTTCTAAATCAAGATTTTCTATAATTTCCCTAATGTTCTGTTTTGGTATAGCATCTTCTCCTTTTTCGGGTTGAAACTTCTGCAGTTCTTCTATTACTTCCGAATAGCTAAGTTTTTCTATAGGTTTGATTTTCTTTTTCTTGGGTTGCCTTATCTGTTTTTGTACCTCGGTTGAGGGGCGGGAGGATATTATTTTATTCAATAGCTTCTCTTTTTGCTGCTCAAGCTCTCTAACGCATGCAAGCAAAGCAAAAGGGTCAATTCGCTCCTGATGAGGTTTATTGTCTTTGATTCGCCAACTATAGCCCGTGTTCTCATCTATAAATCTATTATCTGCGATTTTAAGACTTGGCGTTATTTTGGGACGGGGGGGACGCTTTAGGCTTCTGCGTTCGCAAGGTAAACTATACAGATCAGGCTTACCAGGTGTGTTATTTATGTTGAGAAAATCTAAAACCCATTGAACGGTTTTAGGTAAGTTTGTCATTCTGTCATCTCTCCAATAAATGACCTCCAAAGGTAAGAATTAAGGGCAGGCCGTTGGAGTCGGCTTTTCCCCCTGCAGGAGGTAGCCCTTAATTAAGGTCAATATGGTATGATTATTCCACACTATAATATTATTTTTTATCTACATATAATCGTTCTACAGCCAGAATAAGTCTTTCAAGCTGAGACTTCTTTTCCTCTTCTCTTTCCAGTAGTTCCTTCATATAGCCAGATATAGCATATTCGAGGCGTAATCTTATATCATCAATATCTTTGTACGCCTTCATTGCCATAGGCTCGTTAAGCTGCGATTTAGAATACATATTCAATATCTCGTTCAGTCTGATGAGGATAAAAAAAGCAACCGAAAAAATAGCTATAAGAACTCCTGTCTGTATAGTTTCTGGTGACATATGCATTTCCCTCTCCTTTCTTTGAAGGTTGTTTGGATTACATTGTTCATTTATAAATATCCCGCCTGTGTCCTATTTTGTGGACGGTAATAATTTTCCTCTCGTAATCTATTTCGTAAATCACTCTATAAGCCCCAACCTTTAGCTTATAAAGTCCAGAATATTTGCCTTTAAGCTGTAAATGCTCTACACTATCAACATGCTCTATAAGCCATTTGAGTTTATCAAAAATCCTTTGCCCTGTCTCTCTGTCTAACAATAGAAGACATTTCTTGCCTTGATTGCTAAAATCAAGTTTGTACATTACCATTTCAACCCCAGTTCTTTTGCTACGTCTTCAACCGGAATCCTTTCTTTCGACTTCATTGATTCCTGTAACTCTTTTTCAACCCCGGGTCTCAACTCAAGTCCATAGTCAGGGTCAATAATCTCTAAAACCGTATCCCTGATAAGTATTTTCAGTTCTTTCACTGTCATGCTACTTACTTTTTTTCCTGCTGTTTTCTTCTTTAGTGTCTTTGTAGCCATTTCATTTCCTTTCTATTTCAACAAAAAAGGCTGACTCAGGATTTAACGAATTATGGGGTATTGTAGCATGACTGGGTTTTGTCTACAAGTGGCGTCTTCATGTCTACTGATGTATACAACGGTCTACAACTGTCTACAAGTTATGAGTATTGAGTTCTCCTGTAAAGATTCTTTCGCTTGTTTTTGCATAAGCCCGAACCCTTTTATTTTAAAAACTATACAGAGGGGAATATATATAAAATGTCCACCTATGAAGTCCACAGGGTGGGGGGGTATCATCCCGCCCAAGTCGTACCCCCGTCGTACTTGAAACAAAAAGAGGGCGTTCCTGGCTATAACAGATAAAAACATAATTCCCTTGAAAGCCTGAGAAATAAAGGCAGAATTGAAGAAGTAAGAAATATTAAGAATAGATAAAAAGGCTATGAATATTATTTAGGATAAAATGGCCTGCCAGGTTTTTTCATTGACTGTCTTTACCTTTTTTGTTTGAATTTGCTACTCACAACATAACTATTCAATGCATCCTATATTGAGGTGAATTATGGCCGTAAAATTAAAGGTATACTGCACCCCGTTTTGCCCAAAGTGCAATCAACTACTGGCCTACCTGAACGCAAAGAAAGCGGATTTTATTTCTTACGACATTGACAAAGACGACGCCGCAAGGAAAGAGGCCGTGAAAATCGTGGGAAGCGACGACGTCGAATCGCTTGATAAACTACCCATCGTGGTTGCCGGTAATAAGGTGTTGTATGGTTTTGACAGGACAGCGATTGATACAATCCTCCGCTAAGTTTACCCTTGACTTTTACCGCTAAAACGTTTAGCCTTTTAAAGCATTTTTGCAAATACGGGAAATAACAAAAGACGGATACAGTACGTTCCATTAAGCTATGGCAGAACAAGGCAATCTGAAAGAATTTACCAAGGGGATTTTTCAATATAACCCCATGTTTGTGCTGGTGCTGGGCATTTGTCCCAGCCTTGCCGTTACCACCTCGGTAAAAAACGGGCTGGCGATGGGCGGGGCTGCCACCTTTGTGCTCGTTTGCTCCAATTTAATTATTTCCATTGTACGGGCGTATATCCCGCGCGAAATCCGTATTCCCTGTTTTATTGTCGTTATTGCCGCCTTTGTGACGATGGTGGAATTGCTGATGAAGGCATATCTGCCTCCGGAGTTGAACGCATCGCTGGGCATATTCATTCCGCTCATCGTGGTCAACTGCATCATCATGTATCGCGCAGAGTCCTTTGCTTACAAAAACAAACCTTTCGCTTCCGTTTTAGACGGGGCCGGTTTGGGAATAGGATGGACCATGTCGCTGTGCCTCGTGTCTTCCCTTCGGGAAATGCTTGGGGCAGGCACACTCTTTGGATTAAAAATATCGGAGACATATCAACCCGCCTCCGTCATGATTATGGCGCCGGGCGCTTTTATTGTGCTGGGGCTGCTCCTGGGGTTCTTCAACTGGAGAAAGCTGCGGAAGAGCGAAAAGTCCATGAAGGCGGTAATGAAACATGATTAAAGAAATTGCGTTAATTATTATCAGCGTGGTGTTTGTCAACAACTTTGTCCTGTCGAAGTTCCTGGGGCTCTGCCCGTTCCTGGGCGTTTCTCAAAAGACGTCGTCTGCCTTCGGCATGGGCGCGGCGGTAACGTTTGTCATGACCCTGTCGTCGGCAATTACTTGGATCGTTTATAACTTTGTCCTGCTGCCCGGAGACGTAAATATTATCGCAAAGATTTTTCCATCCATCCGGGAACTGGGACTTATTGAAGTATTAAAAACTATCAGCTATATCCTCGTTATTGCAACCTTAGTGCAGTTGGTTGAAATGATGCTCAGGAAAATGGCGCCCGCGTTGTATGAAAGTTTAGGCATTTACCTGCCTTTGATCACGACGAATTGCGCGGTGCTTGGCGTGGCGCTTTTAAATACGACCGATTCCCCAAAGCACCTGGGATTCCTGCAGGCTACGGTGCAGGGATTTGGCG
>Ga0082335_1009147_pt1 | contig 10841 bp, 12 predicted proteins | sample Subgrocontami58m_FD_72375 | JGI IMG/M metagenome (GOLD analysis project Ga0082335, IMG submission 72375) | Subsurface groundwater microbial communities from S. Glens Falls, New York, USA - GMW37 contaminated, 5.8 m (SPADES assembly) (version 2) ... | reverse complement strand
CCTGACCTGGACGCCCCATCTCTCCCTTAGCGTGAACCAGGGCAGGAGGCCGGAGGGGTGCTCCAGCTCGTTGGTTACGATCTCATCTCCCGCCTTCCAGTCCAGGCCAGCCGCCACCACCGCGATGCCGTGGCTGGTGTTGTCCGTCAGCGCCACCTCGTCGGCGGTACACCCCAGGAGAGTGGCCATCCTCAGACGGGTCGCTTCAGTTACCCGCTCCTGCTCTTGCACCGCCTCGGCTGTAGTCAGGCCCAGCTTATACCAGCCCCTGGTCCAGGCCCGGACGGAGGCGCCGACGCCTCGAGGGCTGGGGCCGGTGTAGCCGGAGTTCAGATAGATGAAGCTTTGGGCAGCGCTTATCTGAGACCGGACCCAGGCCATGGCCTGGGGGGAAAGGCCCGTCACGGGCGGCGGGTCCCCTCCAGAAGGGGCGTTATGGCCATCTTGACGATGGGAATGCCCAGGAGGCAGCGGCACTTGAGGCAGCCTCCGCACCTCTCGATGGAGAGAGCGCGGGCCTGGGCCGGGCGGTCCAGCCGGTCCAGGGGGTGGAAATGCATCTGGGCCAGCTTCACGAAGTGAAAGGGGCCGCCGCAGGACGGGTCGTCATAGTGATAGGTCGGACAGGTGGAGAGGCAGCCCAGGCACTCGTTGCAGGCCATCAGGCGCTGATGCTCCACCGGCTCTATCAACCGGGGCAGGCTCTCCGGCGGTTCCCCCGGGGCCGGCCAGGGCTGGAAGGGGAGAAGCGTGGCGAAGGCAGGGTCCCGGTCCACTACCAGGTCCCGGATGGCGGGCAGAGCCCGGAGGGGCCGCACCGTCATGCCGTCCTTCAAGGGGGTGCGGCAAGCCAGGCGGGGACGGCCGTTGATCTCCATGGCACAGAGGCCGCACTTCTTGAAGCGGCAGCCGAAGCGGAAGGCCACAGAGTCGGCAAGCTCGTACACGTTCAGCAGAGCCTGGAGGACCGTATCCCCTTCCTGGTACGGCACTTCATATGAGACCAGCGCCCCCCGGCCCCCGTTTTCAGGATCGTACCGCCAAACTTTGATGGAGGCATTCATGATCGGCCCTCCTTGGGAGATACTGCCTCGGACCTGACCTGGAGCATGTTACCCTCCTTCTTGACGATGATGTTTTTGAGCCAATGCTTGTCATCCCGCTCCAGGTAGTCCAACCGGATATGGCCGCCGCGGCTCTCCTGGCGCTCCAGGGCGGCCCGGGCCATGGCTCTGGCGGTGGCCAGCATCAAATCCAGCTCCAGGGCCTCGGCTACCTCCGTGTTGAAGACACGGCCCGGCCGGACCTGAAGATCGCCCGACTCCTTTTGTATGTCATCCATCTCTTGCAACGCCTGCCGCAATCCGCCGTCCGTGCGCGTGACGCCCACCTTCTCCCACATCAGCTTCTGAAGGCGGCGGACCAGGGTGATGGGGCGGTGCCTGCCGTTCCTTCCAAAGAGGCTCTCCACCATACGGGCTTGGTCCTGGGATGCCCTGGCGTCTATCCCTGGTGGTCCATGGCCCAGGGCGCCGGAGGCCGCCGCCTTGCCGGCCTTCCAGCCAAACAAGAAGATCTCGGTCAGGGCGATACCTCCCAGGCGATCGGCCCCGTGGACCCCACCGGCAACCTCCCCGGCGGCATAGAGTCCGGGAAGCGTCGTGCAACTGCCCTGGTCCACGCGTACGCCCCCGGCGCTAAAGTGGGCCGTGGGGGCCACGTCCCAGGGCTCCTCGAAGCGATAGGCCCGCTCACCATAGATCAGCCGGGCCTGTTCCAGCAGGCCGGTGTTCTTCACAGATTCCCAGGCCTGCCTGCCCTCCGGAGTTTCCAGATTGGGTGAGAGGTCCAGCACCAGGCCGCCGTGGACCGTGGTATTTCCGGCGGCCATCTCCAGGGCCAGCGCCCTGGCTACCTGGGCCCTGGTCCTGGTATCCATGTTGGTCATGACCGTCTCGCCCTTCCCGTTGATCAGGCGCCCCTGGGGGCCGGTAGAAGAGGGCTCCCCCAGGAAGACGCCGGTGTAAGAGGGCGGATGGGTTACCGAGAACGGGAGGAACTGCATGAACTCCATGCCCAAGAGCTCGGCCCCCGCCTCTAGGGCCAGGGCAAAGCCGTCACCCGTGGATGCCCGCACGCAGTCCGTATGGGGATAGTAGAGCCATCCAGCCCCCCCGCACGCCAGGACTACCGCCCCCGCGCTCAGCGCTATTACTCGACCATCCCGCAGGCTGAAAGCCATTAGTCCCTGGACCCGGTCTTGGCCCAGCAGCCGGAAGGCCAGGGTCTCTTCCAGGATGTCCACGCCGGACCCGAGAGCGGCGTTGTGGAGCACGCCACCGATAGAAACACCCTGGGCGGGGCTGGACAGGCCGCGATAGAAGCGGTGGCCTCCCGCCCTTCCCAGGGCCGGCCTCTTGGCCTCGCCCTCTGAATTACGGCGGAAGACGTGTCCCAGCGACTCTACCACGCACGGACCTTGCAAGGCGTTCTCGGCAAGGTCGCGGGTTAAGGCCGGAACGCCCACACCTTCGCCCCCGGTCACCATGTCCTGGAAGAGCTCCTCCGGGCTATCCTCCGGTACCAGACCGACCGCGGCGAATCCCCCGTAGGCGATGCGGGTATTGCCGCAGCCCACGGGCTCCTTGGAGAGTATGGCCACCCGGGCCCCGGCCCGAGCGGCGCTGGCGGCCGCGCTCACCCCCGCCCCGCTACCCCCTACGATGATCACGTCGTAAGACCTGGTCTCCATAAGTCTCCTCCCTGTTATGGTCCGCAGATTAGAATAACTAAAGTACGCCGGCGAAGAAGGCCGCGACGGCCTCGCTCACCCGCTCTTCATACCCGAAGAGGAAGTGGTCGGCCCCCTGCACTACCTCGTACCGGTTATCACCTTGCAACTGCTGGTAGAGGGCCAGAAATGGCTCCAGGGGCGTTATCTCGTCGCGACTGCCGAAGATGAAGAGCTTGGGCTTGGGTGAGTCCTTCAGGAATGACAGGTCCACGTAGACTATGGGAGGCGCGATGGCGCAGAGGGCCTTGGCCAGGGGCTCAGAGGCGCCGGCGGCCAGGGCCACAGAGGCCCCGAAAGAGTAGCCCGCCACGCCCAGGCGGCTTGAATCCACGCTAGGGAGGGAGAACAGATAGGATAGGGCGCCCTTTACATCTTGTCGCTCGTGGACTCCCTCGCCGTGAGAGCCCTGGCTGGCGCCAGTGCCCCTAAAGTTGAAGCGCAGGGCGGTAATCCCCCGCTCGTTCAGGCAGCGGCACATCTCGGCCACGACCAGGTTGTGCATGTTGCCGCCGTAAAGGGGATGCGGATGGCAGACCACCACGCCGGGCGCCGGCGAAGCCATCTCCGCAAGGTGCAGCATTCCTTCTAGGACCAGGTCGTCAGCCGGGAACGTAACCTGCGTTATGGACACTTAGGAGACGTCCGAGGTTTGCCGGGTGGGCGTCCCGTTCCGGATAGGTTCGTGGTTTACCCGCACGTTGATACGGCGGACCCGCACGCCCATCTGGCCCTCCACGTTGTCTCTTATGGTCTGGCAGACCTCCTGAGTCTTGACGGCCGCTTCCACATAAGGGTCCGTGGTCACATCGATACGGATGTCTACCCGCTTTCCCCGGCCGTATACCAGAGGCTTGGCCCGGCGCACGCCCCCCAGGAGCTCAACATCGTGCTGTACCCGCTGGGCCACGGCGCCAATGCTCAGGGCCCCTTCCCCACCGACCAGCTTCTTCAACTGCACTGTCGTGCTACTGCGCCTGGGTAGCTCCAGGACCAAGATGAGCAGGCCGGCGACGGTAGCAACCGCCGCCCCCAGGCCCACGGCCAGGCGGTTGCTAAAGGTGACCTGGTCCGATAGATAGAGCGCCCAGCCCTGCACAAAGTTGTTAGACTCGTTAGGAGCTGCCAGTGTCAAGAAGAAGGCGGCCAGTCCGCCGGCCACCAGGACCACGGAGAATAGGGTTGCCAGAGCCCGGTTAAAGACGTTCATGTTCCCCCTTTCAGGGCCGCGCCAAACGGCGAATGTTGTCTAGTACTCTGTAACATAGTTTTTGACTGACGTCATTGCGAGGCCGGGGGATAGCGACCACCGGCGCTGGTAACCCGCAGGCCGAAGCAATCTCCCAGTGGCGCGCCGAGATTGCTTCGCTATCGCTCGCAATGACGTTGGGCCGTTTCCCGTGTTACAGACCACTAGTGGCCCTTCTCATATGTGCACCGCCGCAGCGGTATATAGTCGCGCGCCTCTACGCGCTCGTGCAAACACTAATGCTCCCAACGCAAGGGCCTGCCACCAATCAGGTGGAAATGGAGATGCGGTACGGCCTGTCCGCCCCAGGGGCCGACGTTGGCCACCAGGCGGTACCCCTGTTCGGCGATTCCCTGCTCCCGGGCCAGCCGGTTGGCCAGGAGGACCATGCGGGCCATAAGGCTGGAGTGCTGCTCTTCCACATCGGCCAGGGAAGGAATATGCGCCGTGGGAACGATGAGTATGTGCGTGGGCGCCTTAGGAAACTTATCCCGGAAGGCCACCATTTCCTCGTCCTGGTAGACCATCTCGCCGGGGCTTTCCCCCGCGATGATACGGCAGAACAGACAGTCGGCTCTAGTTCCTTCCATCGCTTTCCAAGCTCCCATACGACATCACTCAGACCGACTCGGTCTCCAAGACCGAGTCGGTCTGGCCTCCGTCTTGTTCCAAGCTCCCCCATATGATATCGCCCGACAGGGCCTGAAGCTTCACCGGAAGGAGCTGGTTGGCCAGAGGGCGCTCCGACTCCACATATACTTCGAGGTAATTATCGGTGAACCCACGCCAGAGGCCCGGCCTCCCCTTGACCGTTTCCTCAAAAAGGACCCCCACGGCGCTCCCCAGGAACGCTTCGCGGAAGGCCCTGGCGGCCTCTGACGATAGCGCCAGCATGCGCTGGCTGCGGGCCGCCTTCACCCTGGCCGGGACGGCGCCGGTCAGCCGGGCTGCGGCCGTGCCGGGGCGCGACGAGTACTGGAAAACATGCATACGGGCGAAGCCCGTGTCGCGGCAAAAGTTATAGCTCTCCTCGAACTCCTCCTGGGTCTCGCCGGGGAAACCCACCATTACATCCGTGGTTATCGAGGCCCCGGGAACAGCCCGCCGTATTCTCTCCACGGCCGCCCGGTATTCGACAACAGAGTAGCGCCGGCCCATGCGCCTCAGCACAGCGTCCGACCCGCTCTGGATAGCCAGATGGAAATGCCGGCAGAGGCGTCCATCCCGCCAGCGGAGGAGGAGGCTGTCAGAGATGGCCTGAGGCTGCAGCGAGGACAGACGCAGGCGCTCCGGTCCCCCATCCAGGACCCGGTCCAACAGCTCACCCAGCGAGGCGCCCCACTCCTGCCCGTAGTATGTAAGGTTCACCCCGGTCAGCACCACCTCTCGACAACCGGCGGCAACGGCCCCTTCTACCCGGCGCACCACGTCATCGCCAGGCAGGCTTCGGGAGCGCCCCCTGGCCAGCGGTACCGCGCAATAGGTGCAGTGCTGGTCGCAGCCATCCTGGGCCTTCACCAGGGCGCGGGAGCGACGCGGGGGTGCGGGGTTCAGGGTCCAGGGTGTAGGGTCATGGTAAGGGTCCAGGGTCCAGGGTCCTGGGTCCAGGGTCCAAGGCGAGGCCGGGGCCCAGCCGTGACCCGTGACCCGTGACCCCCCCTCATAGCCCGACTCTCGACTCTCGACTCTCGACTCTCTTAGGGCGAGCCCCTCCACCTGGCGGGCCAGGTCTTCCGCCGTGCCCTTGGGCGCCACGCGCACTTGGGGCGAAGCCGCCAGCTCCTGGGGGCCTCGCTGGGCGTAGCAGCCCGTTACCAGGACCCTGGCCTGGGGGTTAGCCCGGCAAGCCCGCTGCACTAGGTTGCGAGACTTCCGGTCCGCTATGTGGGTCACCGTGCAGGTGTTGATCACATAGACCTGGGCCCCTTCGGTGGCCTCGGTTACCAGGTAGCCGCGGGCCTCTAGTTCCCGCCTCAGCTCCTCGGACTCGGCCTGATTCACTTTGCACCCCAGGGTGGCCAGGGCCACCGAAATGGCCATCCGGACTCCTTCCGCTTGGATACCAAGGAATTATATCACGTTTGCCGGGGAGAGCGCGAGGCGAGCGCGGCCGCTGGGTGGCCGTCAGATTTTTGTGCAAGCGGTTGAGGGCCAGGCAGGTTGGGTACAGTCGTGCTGGGCGGGCAGGACGTCTCCATCTACATGTTCGGCAGACCCGCCTGCCCACAAAAAACTGAGGCCCACCCTCGGCCGCTCACCCGGCCCTTGGAGCTAATGGGAATGTGTTTTTCATTTGAGTACGTTTGATAAAAGATAGTATATAATATAATAATGATAGTAGCAAAGCTGAAAGGAGCGTAAAAGAAATGGGAACAGTGACGCGGATTTTTGCTCTGGCTTTATTGGCCTTTATCTCCGCGGCTTGCTATTCCGCCCCCGGCGCACAGCCGGCGGGCGCCGCTGGCGCAGGCGCGCCTTCCTTGACAATCGTATCCCCCGCGGAGGGGGCCGGCCTTTCCGAGAGTGATGTGGCGGTCTCCGTGAAAGTCTCGAGCTTCACCATCAAGGGGGCTGCTGGCGCCAACCAACCCAATGAGGGACACCTGCACATGACGCTGGATGGAGGGGCTCTCACGATGGTCTACGGGGGCAGCCACACCATCTCGGGAGTCCCCGAGGGGAAGCATATCCTGGCGGTGGAGCTGGTCAACAACGACCATTCTTCGTTGAGTCCTCCCGTGAAGAAGGAGGTTAGCTTCACTACGCGCGCCGCAGTCGCTCCGGCCCCGGCGGGCAGGTACGGCTACTAGCGCATGACCACTGCGAATGCCATTCGACGCACCCTAGCTTATAATAGACCTCGCCAGCAGCACCAGCCCATACAGGGCTTCACCCAGGAATGCGGCTGCGCCCAGGGCCAGGAGGGCCCGGCTGGTGGGGGCAGGGTTCCCCCGGCCCACCGCACGCCACAGGAGGAAGCTCCCGCCGAGCAGCACCGCCGCCAGGGCGAGGCTCACGGCCAGGGCCGAGAGCGTCTGACGGACTCGTGGGTCGGCGACCGAGAGGGAAGGTAGCCCCTGGTAGAGTAGCCAGGACAGGGGAAGGGCCAGGAACTCCGCCCCCAGGAGTGCCAGGCCACGGACCACGGGCTGGCGCCAGGTAGTGGCCCGCCAGATGAGGGCTATGAAGATGAGGACCCATGCGGGGAAGACCCCCAGGGCCTCCGTCTCGCTCCCCAGGCCCGTGGCCAGGAAGACGATGCCCGCCAGGAGGAGGGCTGCCATAAAGCCAAACCCAACCCCAGCAACCTGCACCATGGCTGCCTGGGCAGGGGCTTTGGGGCGTGACGAGCTCCCATTTCTTCTGGACCGTGCGCTCATTCTATTCCTGGCCTTGACAGCCTGTGAGGGGTATTGTAGATTAATAACACATAGGACTCGCTCCGTCAACCGCACGCCGAGGTAGTCCTTAGCTCACAAACCCGTTCACAAGGAGGAAGCATGGCGAAATTGACCGATGAAATGAAGGAGCTCATAGTCAATCAACAGGCTTTTATTGCCACCATCTCGGCGGATGGCGCTCCCAACATCGGACCCAAGCGCAGTACCAGGGTCCTGGACGACGAGAATCTCTTCTTTGCTGAAATAACCGGCAAGAAGACCTACGAAAACCTCAAGCAGAACCCTAAGGTGGCCATCGCAGTCGCCGATAGAGACCGCACCAAGGGCTACCGATTCGTGGGCACGGCCGAAGTCATGGAATCGGGGCCCCTGTACGATAAGGTCAAGGCGGGGGTCTTGAAGATGGGCTTCCCCGACCTGAAGGCCGCGGTGAAGGTCCACATTGATGAGATCTACAATCTGGGAATACCGGGAGCGGGCAGCCGCATAGACTAGTCACCCTTCCATCTAGAAAAGGAGAGCCTCATGGCGAAGCCCAACGACGTCACCGACGCCACTTTCGAGGAGTCGATTCTCAAGAATACTGTGCCCACCCTGGTGGACTTCTGGGCGCCCTGGTGCGGCCCCTGCCGCATGGTTGGTCCCCTCGTGGAGGAACTGGCCGACTCCTATGAAGGCAAGGTGGCCTTCTTCAAGCTGAATACCGACGATAATCCCATGACCCCCACCAAGTATGGTATCCGGGGAATCCCTACCTTGATTGTCTTCAAAGGCGGGAGCGAGGTCGGGCGGATAGTGGGATACCGGCCTAAGGACGAGCTTCAGCGGGAGCTGGACAAGTCACTGGCCCCGTAAGGTGTGCTCTTCCACCATGGAGACCCCTGGCCCCTACGATGTAGCAATCATTGGGGCGGGCCCCGGGGGCACCACAGCGGCCATTTATGCCGCCCGTTCTAACCTGCGGACCCTCTTGATAGATAAGGTGCACCTGGGCGGCCAGATGGTCTTCACTGAGAAGATTGCCAACTACCCTGGCTGCCCCGAGCCCGTCAGCGGGCGTGAGCTTCTGGACTCCATGCGCCGCCAGGCGGAGAGCTACGGAGCCGAATTCCTCGTTTCCGAGGTGATGGGCCTCGATCTCGAGGGCGACCCCAAGTCCGTCCATTGTTACCATGGCGTTTTCCAGGCACGCGCCGTTATCATTGCCGCCGGCGCAGGGGAGCGCAAAGCCAAGGTCCCGGGAGAAGAAGAGTTCCTGGGCCGGGGCGTGAGCTACTGCGCCACCTGCGACGGCCCCTTCTTCAAAGGAGAAGAGGTGGCCGTTGTCGGAGAGAGCGCCGAAGCGGCAGAGGAGGCCCTCTTTCTGTCCCGGTTCGCGGGCACGGTCCACATTCTGACACCGAAGAGCGGACTGCAGGGTGCGGACCATCTCGCGGACGAGATAGCCGGCCAGCCGCAGATCGTGATCCACCCCCATAAGCGGGTCAAGAGGGTTATCGGGGAGGCGACTGTCACCGGGCTGGAATGCCAGGTGAGGGATACGCCGGTGGAGGTGCTGCCGGTGGTTGGAGCCTTCTTCTACCTCTTGGGCGCCCAGCCCGCCACCAGCTTCCTGCGCGGGGCACTGGAACTGGACGAAAAGGGCTATGTCAGGGTGGACGAGACCATGATGGCCTCAGTCCCAGGGGTCTACGCCGTAGGAGACGTCCGCCGGGGCGTCCTCAAGCAGGTCGTTACTGCCGCCGCCGATGGCGCGGTGGCCGCCATGGCCGCCGAGCGCTACATCCGCGGCCGCTCCACCATTATCAAGACACCTCACTAAAGCTCCGGGCTGCTATTCCGCTTCCCACGTAAGGTCCCCGCTACCCGACCAGCCGGCCTCTACCCTGGCCACGAACTCCTTGGAGGCTTCCCGCTCTTGCCCGACGGTTGTCTCCACCCCGTGTCCCGGATAAACTACGGTCCCACTCGGCAGGACGAAGAGCTTCTCCTTTATAGTCCGCACCAGCTCGACCAGGTCTTCCGGGCTCTTGGTGTGGCCCGGCCCGCCGGGGAATAGGGTATCACCACTGAAGAGGTCGCGGCCCAAGAGGAACCCCGCGCCGCCGGGGGTGTGGCCGGGTAGGTGTAGCACCCGCAGTGTGTGATCGCCCAGGGACAGCTCCATGCCGTCACTCAAGTCCAGGTCCGCCGGCGCGCCCACCATGGGCCTCTCCAGGGGGTGGTAGGCTAGTGGCGCTCTCAGGGCGGCCCTGGCAGAGGTCAGCGCCCCAATATGGTCCGGATGCCCGTGGGTCAGTAGGATGTAGCGCACCTGGAACCCAGCGGCCGCATCTATCAGCCTCTGTGCCTCGGCGCCGGCGTCCACCAGGGCCGCCTCCATCGTGCGGACACAGGCTACCAGATAGCAGTTGGTCTCATACGGACCTACGGCAAGCCGTCGTATCAGCAGGGCCATGTCATTTCCTTGCCACCAATCATACCGTCTCCTATAATGAATTGGCAAGTGGGAGTGGGAGTGGATGGGTCCCGGTGGGTCTCGCGGTCTTCAAAACCGTTGCCCCGGCGTCACGCGTCGGGGGGTGGGTTCGACTCCCACGCACTCCCGCCAAGTATCATGGTGTTCTGAACAGCTACGTCTGACGCCGTGATGACATGCCCCGTACCGTAGAATTCCGCCGAGTAGAAACTTTAAGCCGACATTAACATCGGTCTAAGAGACTGCGAGACGGGGGTTTCTGACGGCAAAACTGACGGCAAAGCCCGCGGGTGAGCGCAAAACACGGATGGACGTGGCGGCGTGGGAGACTGGATTTTACGTTCACGACGGGGTCTGGGCGGTACCACGCAGCGCGGCCTTCACGGACGGAGCCCGGCAAGTCACCGCCCAGGGTCAAGCGGGTGTTGGCACATCGGGGATCATCTAACCAGCGGTTCATAGACGTGGGCTGATCGGCAGGATGGTGTATAGGTTGAGGTCGCGCTGACTCCTTTGGCTCGGTCTCAACAACATCCTATTTAAACGAGATGTTCCTTCCTGTTTTCTAGGGGCTTTATTAATGTCAGCGAACGTACAGGGTGCGTTTGGAAGCGTTCGCTAGTTTGACTCCAGCATAGTGATATGTATGATGTGAGTTAATCTCTCGGGCCATTGGCACGGGCTACATCTATAATGGAATTTCCCAAATGCTACGCTAAGTAGGTTCCGCTAATACGGCAAGCACCTGCCCGCTTTCCACGGTGTCGCCCTGCCGAACATTGACCGCCTTGATCAGGCCAGACTTCGGCGCCCTCAGCTCGTTTAGCATCTTCATCGCCTCAAGAACCAGCAACGCACTGCCTTCCGTTACTGTACTCCCAGGCGTCACAGCTATCGACACAACCATCCCCGGCATTGGCG
>Ga0082335_1009146_pt1 | contig 10841 bp, 8 predicted proteins | sample Subgrocontami58m_FD_72375 | JGI IMG/M metagenome (GOLD analysis project Ga0082335, IMG submission 72375) | Subsurface groundwater microbial communities from S. Glens Falls, New York, USA - GMW37 contaminated, 5.8 m (SPADES assembly) (version 2) ... | reverse complement strand
CCTCCCGGCCCGCTGGGGGCGGCGGCCCCGCCTCGGCACCGGTGGCGGTTATAAGAGATACGACAGCCGCCGTTGCTAAAATCAATGATAGATAAAATTTCGCTGACTTCATGGTCCCTCCTTGTGTTTGCGTTTTTTTCCCCCCCGTTGCGATTACTGCTACAGCGGCGCCACCAGGATTTGATCGCGCGGGAAATGGTCAATAATCTCGGCGCCGGTTTCCGTAACCACAAACATGTTTTCCAGCCTGACCCCTCCAACCCGGTGTTCTCCTTCCAGGCTCTCCACCGCCAGGACCATGCCGGGCTCAAAAACCTGGGGATGTTCGAAAGACCAGAGCCTGTTGATGATCGGCGGATCGTAGCCGTCGCCCAGGCCCAATCCATGGCCCAGTTCCACCGATAACACCTCTTCTTCACTCTGGTAGCCCCATTTCGAGGCGGGAGGGAAGAATTTGGCCGCATCGGCCGTGGTGGCGCCGGGCTTCACGGCATCGATGATGGAGTCGATTCTCTCCAGAAGGATTTTATACCAGTCTTTTTCCCGGTCATTGGGTTTTCTGCCGACGATAAAGGTCCGGTAATTGCAGCTGCTGTAGCCCATGTACTGGATGTGGCAAAGAGGGGCGTAGACGAGGTCTCCGGTCTGGATGATTCGGTCTTCGCTGGCGAAGCCCCTTTCAAAGGTAGCGGGACCGGTTCTCCAACTTGGGGCCTTGAGGTTGTCTGCGCCGCCTTCGGCCAGGGCCCGTGCCAACACGGCGTTCAGCTGCTTTCCCCGCATACCCGGTCGCAGATTTTCCCATATCCGGTACCAGGCCCCCTCCACGATCGCCGCTACCATTTTTAAACAATTGATTTCGTCGCGGGTCTTGATTGACCTGGCTTCATAAAGGACTGGCGCGGCACCAACACACTGAAGATTGAAACTTTCCAGGGCCGCCGTACTCGCGTTATCGACGCCGATAAGACCCAGCTTTTCGCCGGCCAGGCCGCGGCTCTTGATTTCTTCATAAATCTCAGAGGCGAAGAGCCTGACCGCTTCCCGGGCAGCCCCCGGTCCGGCCAGGCCAGCCATGGGTGACCTGGCGATTCTCCAGTTTTTTATCCAGGGCGCCTGGTCGGGCATTTGCTGGAAGAAGCCGGCATGTTCAAAAACCACGGGATCATGCTCGGCAAAAAAAAGGACATATCTCAATTGTGGGGCAAACCCCTTTAATCCCTTCAATCCTGTCAGATAACGGATATTTTCGCCCGTGGTCGCCACGAGGGCGGGGATGCCCTGCTCGCGCATGATCTTACGGGCCCTCGCGGCCCGCTCTTCTCTCATGCGGCCCGTGTCAATTCGTTCCTGCCAATCCTGCATGGCCGTACCAAAGGTTAATTTTTGTGCCATCTGGGGCATACATCACCTCCCGAAGCTTTCGTGTGGCGTTAAATTCTTAGATGAAAAAATAAAGATCCCTCATTTTGGCGAAAGTTCCAGTGTACTGACGGCAGCCGTTTCTAAGGCTGAATTGATTATGAATAATAAGAATAAGGTGTTTCTCAACTCCCCTTATTTCGGGCGGAATGCTAACACAATGTGACACACCGGTCAAACCATTTTTAAGGGTTGGTTGCAGACGGCCGGGTTTGACACAGTCAGGGAAAATCTATGATATGGACATTACAGAATATTTCTTGACATACAAGGGGTATCGTATTATGGCATTGCGGTCAGATGTGGATTAATCGAGCATTGGCAACCTGGGAAATTGTTTCTGACAGGAAACAATTTCGTTAATCCGTTTATCTCACTTATCGGGATCAGTAAATTGGCAATTATTTCCTGCGGTTTATGAACAACACCGGCGACGGCTTCCAGCGGCGTCGCCGGGTTGAATAATGCATAGGAGGTACAGAGCCTTGAAAAGATCAGCCACATTTATCATCCTTACGAGTATCAGTATTCTGGTTTCAGTTTTCGCGGTTTGCCTTCCTCTGGCCGCTGCCCCGGCGCCTATGGCAGGGAAACCCATAAAGATCGGCGTTCTTGTGCCCCTCACCGGCGCCCTGCTTCATGAGGGCCCCCAGGTGCGCAAAGGGATTGAACTGGCCTTGGAGCATTATGGCAATTCCGTGATGGGCAGGAAAATTGAACTCTTTGTGGAAGATGACGGCACCGATCCTACGACGGCCCTGGATAAGGCGAGGAAACTGGTGGAGAGGGACGGCGTATCCATTGTCATCGGTCCGCAGGCTTCCAATGTCGCCCAGGCGGTCCAGCCCTATCTGATGGAAAAGAAAATTATCAGTCTGAAATCACGACAGTTTCCCATACCTCTTACCAAAAAATTTCCCTACCTCTTTGTCGCCGACGGTACGCAGAAGCAGGTAACCGCCACCATGGGCGATTACGCATTTAACGTGCTGAAGTACAAAACCGTCAGCACCATGACGGCTGATTACATCGCCGGGCGGGATTTTATGGGCGGCTTTACAGAGCGGTTTAAGGAATTGGGCGGCGCCGTCGTCCATGAACAGTTCTTTCCTGTGGATGCCATGGATTTTGCGTCCTACCTGACGAATGCCAAGCCTGCCGATGCCTTGGCTGCCTGGACCGGCGGTCCGGGCGGGGCAAGCCTGGCGAAACAGTACGTTGAATATGGCATCAATAAGAAGATGCCTCTGATCGCCCCCTATATCTCGGGTATCCTAAACGAGGATGTCATCCCCTCTATCGGCGATATCGTGCTGGGCGTTCCCGGTCCCAGTTCCTACGCCTCTACGTTGGACAACGCCCTCAACAAGAAGGTTGTGGCCGATTATAGGAAGAAGTACAATCAGAAACCGGCCGACAGCGGTATCATGGGCGGCTATGTGAACGTCCAGGTGGCAATGGAAGCGCTCAAAGCAACCAACGGCGATACGGACCCAGAAAAAATGAAGGCGGCCATCCTCAAACTTAATATCCAAACCCCGGCCGGCCCCATACGGTTTAATGCCGACAGGTTGGGGATCCACAACGTCTACATCTGCAAAATTGCTAAAATCGGCGGTGAATATGTCTGGCAGGTAGCGCAGACCTATAAGGATGTCCAACCCCGGTAGAGATACTTTGAGGAAGATAGAAATTATTTCCGGCGCTTTTCCAGCCAAATAATAATTTCGTAACGCGCTTATCCCGCGCCGCGGGACCTACCTTATTTATCGGACTGGAAAAAGGGAAACAACGGTTTGGCGGGAAAGACAGGGGTGAAGCTTTTATCACCCCTGTCTTTCCCGATTCTGTTCCGATGGGGCATCATAGCTCGTGACATTCCAGGGGATCTTCCTCCCTTTCCAGTGCCCCGATGATCACCCGGTCCGGTTTGCGGCCGTCCATGGCCCGCAGAAACCGCACCACCTCGCGTCCGCTCTCCCTCCGTTCATCTGTCTCGGCTTTGTTCAGGAAGACGATCCGGCCGGCTCCCGGCGGGCAGCCCTTCATGATGCCGGATGCGTGGGAAATTGCCACAGCGACGGCTTGGGCGGTAATCCGGGCCCCGGGCGGCAAGCCGGTCAGCCCGGCGAAAAGGTGGCTGCGGAAAACCCATTCTTCCGACAGAGGCTTTCCGATCGCTTCCAGACCGGCAACGGCGATGACGTGGCGCGATGAAGGAGGGATTACCGGCTCATGGGAGGCGGGCGCCTTGAGCGGCAGGTGCCGGGCGCCGTCAGCCTCCACCAGGATCCAGCGGAAGAGGCTTTCCTTTTCCAGCGCCGTTATCTCCTCGACGGGGAAGCCCACCAGTTTGTTTTCCCGGGAGAGATAAGAACAGGCTGCGGTGAGGCGCCGGTACTTTGACAGCAGGGACATTGCCTGTTTCATTACGTCGCCCGCCTGCCTGGCGATGATCGCCTGATCTGCGGGAGCACCGGAGGGCATTATAATTTTCGTGGTCGTGGTGACCAAGACGGTTTCACCGCGTTCCTGGATATCACGGGCGAGGCGTTCCAGGAGGGTGGTTTTGCCCCCGGCGCCGACAATGCTGATGACGCCGCCCTCCCCGAGGCACAGGCTGTCAAGCAGTGACACCTTAATCACCGGTTGTACACTCTGAGAATTGCCTCCAGCGCCGCCCCGCCGATGGCCAGGGACTTGTCCGAGATGGTCCCGCAGTAAGACGCATCACCGCGCGGATCGATATCACCCAGTTTAACGCCCTCCTGCACTTCCGTGCCGCTACGCAGCAAGCCCCGGATGATGCCCGCGACCCCGGCCGCAACTTCCCGGCCGTCCACCATGCCCACCCTTTCCCCTTGCCGCACGAGGCTGCCGATGTCCAGCAGACTGGTAAATGTGCCATCACAAGGCGCTCTCAATACCCGTTCCTGCGTGTACCCGCCTATTTCTCCCGGTATGCCCGTGTTGGCCTCTGCAGCGCCGGCCAGGATCACGCGTCCCAGATTATGACCGCGGTTGGTTTCGATCACCATATGGCAATCGCTCTCCGCTCGAAAGCCCGGTCCCAGTCCAATAACGAGCGGGGCTTCGTCGAGGCGGGTGCCCAGATTCTTCTTGGCCAGAATGGCGTCGATTACGACCTGGGGACGGAGCTTACCCAGAAGCGACCATTGCGGATCAATAACAACGGCGATCTTCCCTTCTTCCCAGGCCTGTTGGATACCCGGAATATTCCCGGCGCCGATGGCCGTTACACCGTTGACATCAATTTCTTCCTGGTAGATGGCCTCGCAGAAGGATACCCGGCGGCGGACGGCCAGGGGCCGGGGCACTTCCAGCATGAAAATGCGGTGAATGTTGGCCTGCCAGAGGCGCCAAGCGACGCCGGTCGCCATTTCACCCGCCCCTTTGATACCGACCACGATATCTGTCAACGGGCATTTCTCCATCCACACCTCCTGAAACTACTTGCCGAAAGGACAGACCGGGTAACGGCAGACCTCACAATTCAGGCAAAGGCCGCCGTGGCCCATCTCGGCGACGATATTCCTGGTGATCTCTTCCCCCGCCAGCACGCGGGGGAGAATAAGGTCATAGGCCGTGGTGGGAGAATGGTAAACGCAGGCCGGCAAACCTAAAATCGGTTTTTCGCCCAGGCGTGCATAGAGAAACATGGCGCCGGGCAGGACGGGACTGCCGTAGGAAATTACCCTGGCCCCTGCCTTGCGGATACCCTTGCGCGTCACGTCATCGGGGTCCACGGAAAGGCCCCCCGTCGTCAGGATCAGATCGCATCCCAGGGTATCCAATTCCAGAATGGCCTGGGAGATCGCCCTGACATCGTCGGGCACCACGATTTTTTTTACGAACTCGCAGCCGTAATCGGTCACCTTTTGTGCTACATAGCGGTCAAATTCGTCTTTGACCAGGCCGTTGTAAAGCTCCGAACCGGTCGCTACGCCGCCTACGCGCATTTTCCGGTAAGGCAATATCTGCAACAGGGGGTTGCGGCGCGCCGCCAACCGCTCCAGGCGGGCAATTTTACCGGCCGGAATCGTGAGGGGGATGATCCTGGTGCCGGCCACGACCTGGCCTTTGTGGCAGGGGGAATTGGTCTTCAGGGTGGAAACGATGATGCTGCCCAATTTATTGATCGCCAGGAGGCCCGCCGCGTTGACTTTCAGCAGACCGTCACAATCACTCGTAATGGTCGATTTTCCTTCCCGCGGCGTCGACCAACTCAAATTGCCGCCCGTAATAGCCTGGGCGATGCGGATCGCCGCGTCATCTTCGTGCAACTGGTCCGGGGTAAGTTTCAGGACATAGAGGGATTGCTTTCCCAGTTTCAGCAGCTCAGGTATATCCTCTTCGCGGACGACATGGCCTTTCTTGAATCCGACTCCCTTGAATTTGCCGGGAACAATGCGCGTAATATCGTGCGCCAGCACCGTCCCGACCGCCTTTTCCACCCTTATCTTCTTCATTTAAAATCCTTGAGACGCTACAAGATGCCATCCGCCTTGAGTTTCGCCACGATATCCCTTTCCAGGGCTTTCTTGTCCACCTTCTGCCCTTCAGCCACCATGGGCAGGGCAATCACAATTTCCAGCCGTTCAGGCAACTTGTAATGCGCGATGCCATGTCCGTGCAAAAACGTTAGTATCTCCGGAAAGGTAATGTGTTTTCCCGGCTTGCAAACGGTATAGGCGCAGGCGCGTTCACCCATAACCGGGTCCGGCATTTTGACGATGGCGACCTGGGCGATGTGCGGGTGCGTAATAAGGATGTTTTCGATCTCCACCGGATAGATATTTTGCCCGCCCCGGATGATCATTTCCTTCTTCCGTCCCACGATCATCACCCGGCCGGCGTCATCAAACCTGCCTATGTCGCCTGTTTGGTACCAGCCATCCTCGGTCCATACCTGCCAGGTTGTTTCCGGATCTTTATAATATCCGGAGACGGCTCCCGGTCCCCTCAGCAGAATCTCTCCGGATTTACCGCAGATCGCTTCCTGGCCGCTTTCATCGATCAGCTTGATCTCCGCTGCGGCATAGGGTTTGCCTACCGTGCGCAGCCGGACTTCCGGCGGGTCGTCAATGGAGCCCATGCAGGCCGCCGAACAGTCGATGGCGCTGTAATTCTGGATGATCGGGCAGCCCAATTTCCTCTCTACTTCCACGGCTACCTCAAAGGCGAGGGGGGCGCCCATGGTCAGGACGGCCCGCAGGGAGCTGATATCATATTTGTCAAAATCCGGGTGGTTGATCACCATGGCCAATTGAGCCGGCACCATGGGAGTAATCGTTACCCGCTCTTTCTGAATGATCTCGAGGGCCTCTTGCGGGGAAAAATGTTCCAACATGACGATTTTTGCGCCCGCCAGGGGTGCAGCGTACACCCGACCGTTGGAGCCTCCGGCGGTGGGACTCAAGGCGGCAAGAATATCGTCGCTGGTGATTCGGAGATTTTTTACACAGGCCAGCTCCCGCCAGATGAAGGAACAGATGGGATTTTCTACGAATTTTGGCACCCCGGTTGTGCCGGTGGTGGGTAAAACCAAAGAAAATTCATCTGCCCTGGTCTTTGAAGCTTCAAGCGTGGCTCGCGAATATTTCTCTTCCAGGGGCCGGTGAAGCATTTCCTGCACCGATATTGCCCCCGCAGGCACCTCGTCGCCCACCACCAGCACGTGCTTCAGTTTGGGCAGCAGGGGGCGGATTTCCTCTATCATTTTGAAATGGTCGAAGTTTCTCAACGTCCAGGGTATCACCACCGCTACCGCCTCGGTACGTTCCAGGGCATAGGTAATCTCGGTGTGCCGCCAGGTTCTCAAGACGGGCAGGCAAAGTACGCCCGCCCTTTCGCAGGCGACTCTCAATAAGCAAAGTTCAACGCTGTTAGGGAGCTGAAGGACCACCATCTCATCCTTGGCAATCCCTAATTCCAGGAACCCCAGGGCCAGCCTGTCTATCCACAGGTTGGCTTCTTTCCAGGTCAGTCTGGTCCGCGAATCGACGATGGCTTCCCTATCCGGATAAACTAAAGCGTTGTGTTCCCAGAGGTCGGAAATGGTCAGGTCACACCAGTAGCCATTTTCTTTGTATTCTTCGAACATCTCCGGGGTAAATCTCGTTGGCGTTGCCAATTAAACTACCTCCTTCTTTACCGTTCGCTGTCAGATTAAGATCCGGCGTTATTCCAGGTGCTGCAGAATTTGTCGAATTGTGCTGATTACCAGAACGTTCGCACTTACGCGGTCGCTAAATATCCTCTTCTTCGACTTATGTTGCAAGGGCTTCCGAAAATTGCCGCGGTCTCCGCCCGGTGTGGGTAATAACCTTCCGACTGCTCAATCTGTCCAATATGCTTATAAAATACTTACACATCAAAATAAAGATAAAGATTGGTCCTTATGGAATTTTCGTGAAGTATACCCCGTCCCGGAAAAAGTCAATATCTTTTTTAAATGACGGGCGGGTTCCGGGGGCGGGTCAGGTGATGGGCTTTTCGGGAAGGATTCTTTTTTCAGTTGACACGAGCGATAGTGTGTGAAAAATATTTCTTATCCACACCTGCCGCCGACTTATCTGACAAAAAGAGTGATGATCAAAGGCAGCAGGGGGGTTGGACCTCGGAGTTTTTTTGCATGCTTGCAAGAACTTATAATCGATAAGGAGGGGATGGCGATGATCTTCAAAAGGGCAGGAAAAAGAATGAGTAATACCTGGTTGGTACTGATCGGCATCATGCTTTTTTCCGTCAGTGTGGCCTATGGTTCTGCTGCGCAGGTGAAACCGCCTAAGTCGCCGGCAGTTCAACGTGACACGCAGAAGGATGCCGGAGAATGGAAGAAGGTCGTGGAAGCCGCCAGGAAGGAAGGGAAGGTGGTCATGACTGCCGATCCCAGCGAGTTTTACCGCAAGGTCTTTGTCTTACCCTTTGAAAAGAAGTATCCGGAAATCAAGATCGAGTATACGGGGATGAATGGCCGCGACTTCAGGCCCAGGCTGCTGCAGGAACGGAAAGTCGGCCAATATCTTTGGGATGTTCGGGTCAGCGGAATCAATCCGGAAACATACGATATGAAGGATGAAGGTTTCTTCGATCCCGTCCGTCCCCTGATTATTCCGGAAATAGCCGATGACGGCAAGTGGCACGGCGGATTTGCCTATACCTTCACCGACAAGGAACAGAAGCATTTTCCCACGGCGCTGTATTTTGCCGAGTACCGGATCTTGATCAATCGTGATTTTATTTCGGAGACCCAACTTTCTTCATCCCGACAGCTGCTCGACCCGCAGTTAAAGGGGAAGATTTCGATCCTTAATCCCAAGAGCGGCAGTGGGCTGGCAGCGGTAGCCCAGTTATACACCCTCTTTGGCGATAAATTTGTCCGGGACCTCTTTCAAAAGCAGGGGATCGTCAGTACGTCTGATAAAAGACAGCAGGTAGATTGGCTGGCGCGGGGGAAATACCCGGTAGCGCTCGGCATGGAACAGGGCTTTTTGCTGGATTTCCAAAAGAAGGGAGTGGGACAGAATGTGAAACCGGTGCCCTCTTCGCAGGATGACTCCCTCAAGGTGGTCCACCTGGTTAATAAAGCGCCCCATCCCAATGCTGCCAGGGTCTATGTCAACTGGATATTATCAGAAGAAGGTCAGCGGGACATAGTCAAGGGTACGGAAGGGATCAGCATGCGCAAGGACGTAGACCCCCCCGGCAAGGAAAAGACCAGTGATCCGCTGTCGCCGGCGCATAAAAGATTGTACGAAGAAAAGGCCGATATCCGGGAAAAGGTCCAGGAACTCGTCAGGGAACTGGCTAACTGACGAAAGACTGTGAAAATGTGAAGAGACCGCCGGCCGCCCCGTCAGGCGCCGGCGGTCTTTCTCGGGAGATGCTGTTTGGACAAGGGGCAATAATCTCTTTGGCAATTTTGATCATGTTTTTCCGGAACAGGATAGACTCTTCGTCAGCGATAGAAAACTTTTCCTCCGGTTCCGGGTAAAATTGCGGATCGATTCCTCCAGCAGCGCCTTTCCTTCCTGACTCCCGGCGACTGTAAGCCTTCACAAAGATAATGTGTCTATCTTTGCCTCTTGTCACATTCTAACGTATAAGCACTCAAAAATTTATCATGGGTCTCATCAGACCTCTTACTTGGCGGAAAAATGCGGAGTAGAGGAAAGGCAGAAAAGCTAAAGAAATGCTTGACAAAGAGGGTGTTTTTTCTTACGCTTCGCCCGCTGAAAATATAAGTCCTACTGCTTCAACAAGGCCTCGGGATTTTTTGCTTTTCTCAAGAGACATTCATTGCTTTTGATTATGTGTTGAGACGATATTACGTGATGCGGTACGAATTGGGCAGGGAAGATTCTGCCCCTACGGGAGATGACAGGCATGAAAGAAATTACTTTACACGTAAACAGGCAGGACTTTAAGGCGGCCGTGGAGGACCACTGGACCTTGCTCGATGTGCTGAGGAACGTCATCGGCTACACCGGCGCCAAGAAGGGTTGCGATAAAGGCGAATGCGGAGCTTGTACGGTGATAATGGATGGCAAGGCGGTTCAGTCTTGCCTGGTGCTGGCGGTCCAGGCTCAGGGCAAGGATATCCTGACGATCGAAGGTTTGGCCAGCGAGGGCAGTCTGGACCCGATCCAGACCTCCTTTCATGAGTTGGGGGCAATTCAGTGCGGATATTGCACCCCCGGTATGATCATGACCACGAAGGCGCTGCTTACCAGGAACAGTCGCCCTTCCCGCGATGAAATCAAGGAAGGGTTGTCCGGAAACCTCTGCCGTTGCACCGGTTACGTGAAGATCATCGAGGCGGTTGAGCATGCCTCTCGCCTCATGCAGCCCGGAAAAGGGGAGGGGAAATGAAGACGGACTATGTGAATATCGGCAAACGCCTGCCCCGTGTCGACGGTATTGTCAAAGTGACGGGCGAGGCGAAATACGCCGGCGATCTTTCTCTGCCGGGAATGCTGCACGGCAAGATCCTGCGCAGTCCCCACCCCCACGCCAGAATTATCAACATTGACACCTCCCGGGCTGCGGCGCTGCCGGGGGTCAGGGCAGTGGTGACGGGAAAGGATACCCTGGGGTTTAAGGCCGGCGGCATTGCCGTCAAGGGCGACGAGCCCTATCTGGCCCTGGACAAGGTGCGGTTCATCGGCGACGAGGTGGCGGCCGTCGCGGCGGTAGACGAAGAAACGGCGGAAAATGCCCTGGAACTGATCGATGTCAGCTATGAGTTGCTGCCGCCGGTTCTCGATCCGGTAGCCGCAATGGCCGAAGGGGCGGCGCTTGTCCACGACGACGTGCCGGGAAACCTGTCCTTCGAGACGGACCTGAGCTACGGGGACGTCGAGAAGGCCTTTGCTGCCTGCGACTATGTCCGGGAG
>Ga0082335_1009145_pt1 | contig 10841 bp, 10 predicted proteins | sample Subgrocontami58m_FD_72375 | JGI IMG/M metagenome (GOLD analysis project Ga0082335, IMG submission 72375) | Subsurface groundwater microbial communities from S. Glens Falls, New York, USA - GMW37 contaminated, 5.8 m (SPADES assembly) (version 2) ... | reverse complement strand
GGCGCGGCCGTGTGATGCGGCCCGGCATGGGCGCGGGTGGCGGCGGCGAAGGAGCAGCGTTCGCGGAAGCCGCAGCCCTCGAAGCCCGGCCCGATGCGCGGCACGGTGCCCGGGATCGAACCCAGCGGCTCGTCCTGGCGCTGCTTGCCCGGCACCGGCACGCAGCGCAGCAGGCCTTGCGTGTAGGGATGCTTGGGGTCGGCGAAGAGCTGGGCGGTGGCGGCGCTCTCGACCACCTCGCCCGCGTACATGACCGACACGCGCGTGGCCACGCGGGCCACGATGCCGAGGTCGTGGGTGATCAGCAGCATGCCGAGCCCGAGGTCGCGCTGCAGCTCGGCCAGCAGGCGCAGGATCTGCGCCTGCACCGTGACGTCGAGGGCCGTCGTCGGCTCGTCGGCGATCAGGAGCTGCGGCTCGCACATCAGTGCCATGGCGATCATCACGCGCTGGCGCAGGCCGCCCGAGAGCTGGTGCGGGAACTGGCCGAGCCTGAGGCCGGGCGCGGTGATGCCGACGCGGGCGAGAAGATCGGCGGCGCGGTCGGTGGCGACCCTCTGGCTGGCACCCTTGTGGCGGCGCAACACCTCGGTCATCTGCGAGCCCACCGTGTAGGCGGGGTTGAGGCTGGTCATCGGCTCCTGGAAGATCATGGCCATGGCATTGCCGCGCAGCCTGGCCATGCCGCGGTCGTTGAGCCCGAGCAGGTCCTCGCCCTGGAAAGTCATGCGCCGGGCCGTCCGCCGCCCGCCGCGGGCCAGCAGGTTCATGACGGCGAGCGCGGTCACCGACTTGCCGCAGCCCGACTCGCCCACGAGGCAATGAGTCTCGCCGCGCTCGACGGTGAGCGAGGTCCCGCGCACCGCCGAGGAGCGGCTGCCGAAGCCCACTTCGAGCTGCTCGACCTCGAGGAGTGCCGTCACGTATCCGTCCTCACGTATCCGTCCTCGCCCCAAACAGGTCGCGCAGCCCGTCGCCCAAAAGGTTGATGCCCAGCACCAGCGTGAACAGCGCCACGCCCGGGATCACGATCACCCAGGGGCTGAAGAACATGTAGTCCTTGGCCTCGGCGATCATCAGGCCCCACGACGGCAGCGGCGGCGGCACGCCGAGACCGAGGAAGGAGAGGGTCGCCTCGAGCAGGATAGCGAGCGCGATCTCGAGCGTCGCCACCACCACGAGGTGGCTCGCGATGTTGGGCAGGACCTCGCGCGAGAGCACGCGGAAGCGCGAGCAGCCGGCGCACCAGGCGGCGGCCACGAAATCGAGGTTGCGCACCTGCATGGTGGTCGAGCGCGCCACCACGGCGAAGCGGTCCCACAGCAGGAGGCCCAGCGTCAGCACCAGCAGCGTCATCGAGGTGCCGAGCAAGCCGACCACGGCCAGCGCCACCAGCACGACCGGGATGGAGAGCCGCGTGGTGATGGCGAACAGCACCGCATCGTCGATGCGGCCGCCGAAGAAGCCGCCGAGAACGCCGATGGTGATGCCGATCAGGCCCGAGACGACGGTGACGGTGACGCCGATCAGCATGGAGATGCGGCAGCCCCAGATCAGGCGTGAGAGGTAGTCGCGGCCGAGTTGGTCGGTACCCAGCAGGTGGGCCGGGTCGGTGCCCTCCATCCAGAAGGGCACGAGCAGCCGCTTGGCGAGATCCTGGGTGAAGGGATCATGCGGCACCAGGAGAGGGGCGAAGATCGCGCAGATCATCGCGGCGCCCACGATCACCGCGCCGATCCAGGTGCTGAGGCTCTTCCAGCCGCGCCTGGGGCCGGCGTTCACGGTCGCGGCGGTGCTCATACCCTCAGTCTCGGATCGAGCACGGCATTCATCAGGTCGGCCACCATCGTCAGCGCCACGTAGATCACCGCCAGCACCAGCACGACGGCCTGCACCACCGGGAAGTCGTTCTTGGCGATCGACTCCCAGGCGAGGAAGCCGACGCCGTGCAGGGCGAAGACCTGCTCGATCACGATCGAGCCGCCCAGCATGAAGCCGAGCTGGACGGCGGCGATCGCCACAACCGGGATGGCGGCATTGCGCAGCGCATGCTTCAGCAGGATCGAAGCACGCGACAGGCCCTTGGCCCGCGCCGTCCTGATATAGTCACTCCCCATGGCCTGGATCATGCCGGCGCGCGTGAGGCGGGTGAGAGCGGGGATGGCGGAGAAGGCCAGCACCACGCCCGGCATGACGAAGTTCTCCCACGAGCCGGTCCCCGAGATTGGCAGCCAGCCGAGCTGCAGGCCGAAGGTGATCATCAGCAGAAGGCCCAGCCAGAAACTGGGCATCGCCTGCCCCAGCAAGGCCACGATCTGCACGGCGCGATCGAAGCTCGTGCCCTCGCGCACCGCGGCCAGGATGCCGAGCGGGATCGAGACGAACAGGGCGATGAGAAGTCCCGTGACGCCCAGTGTCAGCGTCACCGGCATGCGCTCGGCGATCAGCGTCGAGACGCGGGTCTGGAAGAAGTAGCTGTTTCCCAGGTCGCCGGTCAGAGCGCGACCGACCCAGTCGAAGAACTGGGCAAGCACCGGCCGGTCGAGGCCGTAGGCCTTGCGGATCGCCTCGATGTCGGCCTGTGTCGCATTGGGGCCGGCGATGGACGTGGCGAGGTCGCCCGATAGACGCGTCAGCACGAAGGCCAGGGTCATGACGGTCGCGGCGACGAGGAAGGCGACGATCAGGCGTCGGGTGAGGAAACTCAACATGCGGGGCGGGAGCTTAGGGTGGTTCGGTCCGAAATGCGACCATGCGAATCCCGCGCCAAGTTTCAGGCGGTGAACAACCGGTCACGTCGGATGCTTGGCGAGGGCACACGGCTCCTATATGGGGGAGTCATGCCGGTATTCACCAACCCGCGGCGCATGCCCAGCTTCGGCATCGCGCCCAGCCTGGAGGATCTCGAGGCGATCGCCGCCGAGGCGCTCGCCACGATTCCAGAGGAGTTCCGTCGGCATGTCGGCAACGTGCGCATCCAGGTCGACGACTTCCCGTCCGACGAGGTCGAGAAGGAGATGGAGCTCGACACGGCGTTCGATCTGCTAGGTCTCTACCAGGGCGTTTCGATGATGGAGCGCGGCGCCGGTCACGTCGCCAACGACATCGACCGCATCTTCCTCTATCGCCGTCCGATCCTCGACTACTGGTGCGAGTCGGGCGAGGACCTGCCGCACATCGTGCGGCACGTGCTGATCCACGAAATCGGCCACCACTTCGGCCTGAGCGACGACGACATGGAAGCGATCGAAGCCAAGGCCGAGGAAGAATCGCAGCGCGCCCAGCCGAGCGGCTAGCTCACCCGCCGCACCGCCGGCACGCGGTAGCGCCCCTCGATCAGCGACTCCTCGGGTTCGTAGGCCCTCAATACCAGCCGCATCGGGCCGGCCGCCGCCGGCAGCCAGTTGGCCGCGCGCTCGCGTCCATCCTGTTCGCCGGTCGGTCGGTCGCGCTGCAGGTAGAGCGTGAGCGAACCGTCGGCTGCGGTCTGGAGGTCGCGCGTGCGGTCGCCGATGGCGTAGCGCCCGATCGGGTTCTCGACGAAGAAGGCACGTCCCTCGGGCGTGACCTCGTACATGGCGAGCGACCAGAAGGCGCGCGCCGGCGGCAGGGCGCCGGCGGGGAAGGTGAGTTCGTAGCGCTGGCTGCCGTCGAGCGGACGCCGGTCGGAGTCGGCGTTGCAGGTGATGTAGACTGCCTCGGCGGGCTCCAGTGCGCCCAAGCCGCCCAGCGCCACCACGGCGCGGTAGAGATAGTCGGTGCCGAAATTGCCGAGATGGCGCTCGCCATAGGTCCAGCCGTCGACGGTCTTGCCGTAACGGCCGCCGGCGCTGCGGATTTCGGCGTGGCCCTGCTCGATCCCGGCCAGGATCGCGCGGCGCTCGGCCTCGCTGAAGGCCCTGAGGTCGAACTTGCGCCCGGGCCGAAGCCGCAGCGGTGCCAGCGCTTCGAACAGGGCGCGGTCGCGCTCAGGCGGCGGACTCTCGGCCAGCGCCCTCATGCCGACCTCGAACAGATCGAACGGATCGGCGCGGTTCAGCGCCGGCCAGTCGGCCACCGCCTCCGGCGGCGCCACGGTGCGCTGGCGCATCAGCTCTCGGGTCTCGAGGATGCGCCGTTCGTTGCGCATGTCGGGCGTCTCCAGCAGCACGCGTGCCTGCAGGATCCGCACACGGTCGAGTTCCTCCGGTCCATCGACCAGGATGCGCCCGAGCAGCCACACCGAATTGGTCGGCGCGCGCACCAGCGTCACCTCGGACGGCGCATCGCCCTTCCAGTCGGGGCCGACGATCATGTGCGGCGGCGGCCGGCCGCCATGCAGCCGGTGACTGACATAGGCGAAATTGTCGGTGAACAGGTCGATGAAGGCGTAGCTGTAATAGAGGTCGCCCACCGGCGGCACGGTGAGGAACAGCGGCTCGACCGAGAGGGCGAGCCAGGCCGACGAATAGAGCGTGTCGTTGTTGGGTGTCGTCACCAGGCGCGTGCGATGGTCGGCGAGCACCGGCACGTGGAAGAAGCGGTTGGGCTTCTGGCGGAAGGGATTGGCGTCGTTCACCGTCGCCTGCCAGCGCGTGCGGTACATCTCGTAGAGCGGGAACAGGTAGATCGTGGCGCGCCGCGCAAGGTCTCGAAGCATGGACGGAGTCTCCTGGGCTTGCGCGATGGCCGGGGCGGCGATCAGGGCAGCGAATGGCGCCCGCAGCGTGGTGCGGCGGCCGAGCTTCATGCCGCGCGCTCTCGGCGGCGGCGGCGCTCGGCCACGAAGGCGGCAGCTTCCCGCCATGGCGCGAGCGTCCAGAACGAGCGGGCGCGGCCGGACGGCGAGGCGAGCACGAAGGCGACCGCGCCTTCCAGAGGCTCGTTCTGGCGGCCGTAGTCGGGCGCCTTGACGCCGAGCGCCAGAGTGGCCGCGTGCTTGCTGGTGAAGGCGATGGCGGCAGGCCTGAAGCGGCGCAGCTTGGCGTGCAGGGACCTTGCATCCATGGCGTGGGCGCTCAGCTCGTGGTCGGAGCCGACCTCGGTCTTGTTGAGGTCGGTGAGGCCAAGTCCATGGTCCAGCAGCTCGGGGAAGCGCTCCGGCGCGAGGCGCTCGGGCGTCAGGCCGACCGCATGGAGCGTCGGCCAGAAGGCGTTGCCGGGATTGGCGTAGTAGGCCCGCGCCCGAAACGACGCCGGACTGGGCGCGGTGCCGCAGAACACCAGGTCGAGGCCGGGCGCCAGCAGGTCGGGCAGCCGGTGCCTACTGCGGCTTGATGCCTGCGCCACGAATGACCTCGCCCCAGCGCTTGTGCTCCGTCTTGATGAAGGCATCGACCTCGGGCAGCGGCATGGCACCGGGCTCGAAGCCGCCGGCCTTCATGCTGGCGATCACGTCGGGCGCCTGCAGGGCGCGTTCGGTCGCAGCCTTGAGCTTTTCCTTGATCCTGGCCGGCGTGCCCTTGGGCACCGCCCACAGCGACCATGAGGTGACGACGAGATCGGGGAAGCCTGCCTCGGCGAAGGTCGGTGTGTCGGGCAGCACGGTCGAGCGCTTGGCGCCGGTGGTGGCCACGGGCTTCAGCTTGCCGGCGCTCACCTGGCCCATCAGCGAATCGATGTTGGCGATGCAGAGCGGCACGTGGCCGGCCAGCACGTCGGCTGCCGCCGCGGCGGCGCCGCGGTAGCTGATGAAGGTCATGTCGACACCAGTCTTCTGCTTGAACAGTTCCATGGTGAGCGATGGCGAGGTGCCGAGCCCCGAGGAACCATAGCTGATGGTGCCGGGCTTGGCCTTGGCCGCGGCGATCAGCTTGGGAATGGTGTCGTACGGGAAGCCCGGACTGCAGCACAGCAGGTTGGGTTGCGTGCCGATCCACACCACGGTCTCGAGGTCGGTGACGGCGTTGTAGGCGGGTTTGGCATAGAGATGCGGCACCAAGGCGTGGCTGCCGATGTTGCCCAGCAGCATCGAGTAGCCGTCCGGCGCCGACTTGGCGACGTTGTCGGCGGCGATCGAGCCGCCGGCGCCGGTGCGATTCTCGACGACGAAGGATTGGCCGAGGTACTCGGTCAGCTTGGCGGCGAGGCGCCGAGCGATGTTGTCCTGCGAGCCGCCGGCCGTGAACGGGCAGACGATGCGCACCGTGCGCGCGGGCCAGTCCTCGCCCTGCGCCCAAGCGCTCGGCGCAAAAGGCAGCATCGCCAGGGCGACGGAAAAGTGGCGTCTCCTCATGTCATTATTCCTTTGTACTCGAAGCGCGTCGGTGGCCGATGATGCACGATCCGCGGCAGACCACCAGAGGCCAGGATCGCGGAATAGAACTCCGCTTTCGCAATGCTACGGCTTGCGCTTCAGAGTGACGGAGTAGGTGAACCGATCCGAGCGATGGAGATTGAACGCGACCTCGACCAGTCGCCGGTCGGCCAACCGATAGGCGCGGCGGATGCTGATGGCGGTTCCGCCGGGCGGCGCGCTGAGGCGTTCGCCAATTGAATCCGGCATGGGTTCGGCCTGCAGCACTTGCTCGACCTCGGAAATGCGCACCCCGTACATCTCTTCGATCCAGGAATAGATCGTGCCGGCGCATCGGCCGATACGCAGGCCGACGCCGGCGTAGTCGGCGAGAATGAACACCTCGGTCCAGCAGATCGGCTCGGCCTGGCCCGCCAGGTAACGGAAGCCTTCGATGCGCAGCCAGCGCTGGCCCGGTGAACATCCGAGCCGTCGGGCGAGGGCCGCATCGGCGACGACCATGCCGCTCTTGTCCACTTCATAGCGGGCCTCGGTGGCGTATTGCAGCAGCTCCTCGACCGAGGAGACGGATTGCACGTAGAGCGGCTGGCTGCCGCGGCGGATGACCGTCGTGCCGGCGCCCTGCCGCGAGGAGACCAGGCCCTCCTCGCGCAGCTTGCGCAGGGCATCGCGGACCGTGTGCCGGCTCACGCCGAAGCGCTGGCAGAGCGCCTCTTCGGTGGGCAGCCGCTCGCCCACCGCCGGCCGGCCGCCTTCGATTTCGCGACGCAACGTATCGACGACCTTGCGATTGAGGGGAGTGCCATCGGATGCCGTGGCGGCGATCATCTTTCGCATATTCCCATCTTGTCCGGATAAATTATCCTTCTTCTTTCGCCCGTCAATACGCCAGATTTGACTCGATGTGCGTGGTGAATATGTTTGTCCGTACAAGTCACGAATCCGGAGGATAAGGCAGTCATGACCAGTGCTGGTGGGACGCGGAAACTCGACCAGGCCGACGAAGCCCAGCTTCTGGCGACCATCGATCGCTGGATCGAGCGCGAGGTGGCGCCCAGGGTCAAGGAATTCGACCACGCCGACAAATGGCCGGCCGAGATCGTCGAGCAGATGAAGGAGCTCGGCCTGTTCGGCGCCACCATCAGCCCCGAGTACGGCGGCCTCGGCTTGCCGGCGCGGACCTACGCCGAGATCGTGATGCGCGTGTCCTCGGTGTGGATGGCGATCACCGGCATCTTCAACTCGCACCTGATGCTGGCGCTGGCAGTCGAGAAGTTCGGCACCGAGCGCCAGAAGCAGCACTGGCTGCCCAAGTTCGCGACGGGTGAGATCCGCGGCGGGCTGGCGCTGACCGAACCCGACGCCGGCACCGACCTGCAGTCGATCCGCATGGTGGCCAAGCGCGACGGCAACGACGGCTACGTGATCAACGGCACCAAGACCTGGATCTCCAACGGTATCGAGGGCCATTGCTTCGCCATGCTGGTCAAGACCGACCCGCAGGCCGATCCGCGCCACACCGGCATGAGCCTGTTCATCACGCCCAAGGGGCCGGGGTTCCGTGTCGGCCGCAAGCTCGAGAAGCTGGGCTACCATTCGATCGATTCGGGCGAGCTGATCTTCGAGGACTACCGCATTCCGGCCGACCATCTGATCGGTGAGGTCGAGGGCAAGGGCTTCGCGCAGGTCGCGGGCGGCCTGGAACTCGGCCGCATCAATGTCGCTTCCCGTGGCGTCGGCATCGCCGAGGGCGCGCTCAGGTTGGCCACGAGCTATGCCCAGATCCGCAAGACCTTCGGCAAGCCGATCTGGGAGCACCAGGCGATCGCGCTAAAACTCGGCGAGATGGCTACGCGCGCCCGCGCCGCGCGCCTGCTCACCCTCGACGCCGCCGACATCTTCGATCGCGGGGAGCGCTGTGACATGGAAGCCGGCATGGCCAAGTACTTCTCCTCGGAGGCGGCGCTGGAGAACAGCATCGAATCGATGCGCATCCACGGCGCCTACGGCTATTCGAAGGAATACGACATCGAGCGCCTTTACCGCGACGCACCCCTGACATGCATCGGGGAGGGCACCAACGAGATGCAGCGCCTCATCATCGCGCGCCAGTGGGTGCGCCGGAATCCGATTTCGTGAACATGCCGGGAAAGCCGCTGGAGGGCATTCGCGTCCTGACGCTTGAACAGTTCGGCGCCGGGCCCTACGGCACCATGTTCCTGGCCGAACTGGGCGCCGAGGTGATCAAGATCGAGGCGCCGGAAGGCGATCCGTCGCGCCATGTCGGCCCCTACAAGCTGGGCGCGGCCGACAGCGAGTACTTCCAGGCCTGGAACCTCGGCAAGAAGAGCGTGACGATCGACATGAAGTCGACCGAGGGGCGGCGGCAGTTCGAAGCGCTGGTGAAGACCGCCGACTGCGTCGTCAACAACCTGCGGGGCACCCAGCCCGCCAAGCTCGGCATCGACTACCCCAGCCTGAAGCACCTGAAGTCCGCGATCGTCTGCCTGCACATCTCCGCCTATGGCCGCGGCAACGCGCGCAAGGATTGGCCGGGCTACGATTTCCTGATGCAGGCGGAAGCCGGCCTCATGGAGCTGACGGGCGAGCCGGAAGGGCCACCGACGCGCGTCGGCGTGTCGATGATCGACAGCATGAGCGGGCTGACGGGCATCGTCGGGTTGCTCGCCTGCCTGCTGCGGGCGCGCACGACGGGGCGGGGCTGCGATGTCGAGACCTGCCTTTACGACGTCGCCATGCATCAACTCACCTATCCGGGCCTGTGGTATCTCAACGAGGGCGACGTCTCACCCCGCGTGCCGCGCAGCGCCCATCTCTCGCTGGCGCCGGTGCAGACCTTCCCTACGAAGGACGGCTGGATCTTCATCATGTGCATGACGCAGAAGTTCTGGCTGTCGCTGTGCGAGGTAATGGGCCGGCAGGAGCTGGCGAACGATCCGCGCTTTCCCGATCCCAACACACGCGCGCGGAACCGGGCGGAAATGACCGACGAACTCGACCCGACGTTCCGCACGCGCACGACGGCGGAATGGCTGGCACAGTTCAACGGACTGCTGCCGGCGGCGCCGGTGAACAAGCTCGACGCGGCACTCGACAGTCCCTTTGCGCGCGAGACCGGCATGGTGTCGGCGGTGCCGCATCCGGTGAAGGGCGGGTTGCGGGTGATCGCCAACCCGATCCGCATCGACGGCAACAGGCCGACGCAGGCCGCCTGTTCGCCGCTCGGTGCCGACAACGACTCCCTGCTGGGCAGAGGCACATGAAACTCGAAGGTCTGAAGGTCGTCGATCTCTCGTGGTTCCTGCCGGGGCCGTATCTCACCACGGCGCTGGCCGATCACGGCGCCGAGGTGATCAAGGTCGAACCGCCGGGCGAGGGCGATCCCGGCCGCCACATCAAGCCCGCGGACGCGCGTACTTCGGTCTTCTTCCGCAACATGGGCCGCGGCAAGAAGAGCGTCGTACTCGACCTCAAGAGCGAAGGAGGGCGCGCCGATCTGTTCCGGCTCGCCAGCGAAGCCGACGTGCTGGTGGAATCCTTCCGGCCGGGCGTCGCCGCGCGTTTCGGCATCGGCTACGACGCCGTAAGTGCTGCCAATCCGGGCATCGTCTACTGCTCGATTAGTGCCTTCGGCCAGGACGGCGCCTATCCGGGCCGCGCCGCGCACGATCTGGCGCTCGAAGCCATGACCGGCGTGCTGTCGCTCACCTTGGGCGACGACGGCCGGCCGGCGATCCCCGGCATTCCCGTCGCCGACCTGGTGAGCGGCCTGCACGGCCTCTCCGGCGTATTGATGGCGCTGCTGCGTCGTCAGACGACGGGCAAGGGCGATTATATAGATGTGTCCATGCACGAGGCGCTGATGGCGTCCTGCGCCAACGTCGTGGGCTCGGCCTTCGCCGAGAACAAGCATCCCGACGTGAAGCAGCAGCGCACGACCGGCGGTTCGGCCTTCTATCGCGTCTACGACACGTCGGATGGTCGCCAGCTCGTGCTGGCCGGCCAGGAGATGAAGTTCATAAAAAACCTGCTGGGCGCGCTCGGCCGGCCGGAGATGGCGCCCTTGTGCGAATGGCCCGGCGTCCACCAGAAGCCTGTCGCGGATTTCCTCGACATGACTTTCAGGCAGAAGCCGCTGGCGCACTGGATGGCGTGGCTCGATACGCTCGATATCTGCTACGGCCCGGTCAACACCCTGCCCGAGGCCATCGCCGACCAGAACCTCGCCAAGCGCGGCGCCATCGTCACCGACGCCGACGGCCGCAAACACTTCGCGCCAGTGGTGCGCTTCCGAAACGAGCCATCGCAACCGCTCTACCGCGAGCCGCTGCTGGGCGAACACACGGAGGAAGTGCTGAAGCGATGAGTGAAGGATCGCTCGCTCCGCTCGGGATGACAACATTGGTGTCACGGAATGACAATATTGGTGTCACCTCGATTTGATGTCATCCCGAGCGGAGCGAGGGTGTGGATTCACGTTCGAAGTGCAACAGTTTGGCAAGAAAGACTTCAGCCGGGGTCCTGAACTGCAGGCACTTTCGCGGCGTGTTGTTGTAGGCGGCGATCCAAGCGTCGAAGAGTTCGC
>Ga0082335_1009141_pt1 | contig 10844 bp, 4 predicted proteins | sample Subgrocontami58m_FD_72375 | JGI IMG/M metagenome (GOLD analysis project Ga0082335, IMG submission 72375) | Subsurface groundwater microbial communities from S. Glens Falls, New York, USA - GMW37 contaminated, 5.8 m (SPADES assembly) (version 2) ... | reverse complement strand
GCGGGACGGGGCGGCCCCGCCCGCCGTCGATGCCGCCCCCCGCCGCCCCGCCGACGCGCGAGGTGACCACGGGGAGGCCCGTGGACCCCGCCTCCACGGCCGCGACGCCGAACGACTCGCCGAGGGAGGGCATCGCGAAGATGTCCATCCGCGCGAGGAGGTCGGGCACGCGGTCGTTGTCGGCGGCGCCGACCCACTCGATCCGCTCGGCGATCCCGAGCCGCTGCGCCTGCTTCAGGAGGTCCCCCTTCGCGGTGCCGTCGCCGACGAGGAGCAGCCGCGCGCCGGGCAGCTCCTTCGCGACCTGCCCGAAGGCGTCAAGGAGCGTCACGTGGCCGTAGATCACCTCCAGCCGCTTCACGCAGCCGATCGTGATCGCGCCGTCGGCGGGGGCCGGGCGGGCGCGGAAGGCGAACCGCGCCAAGTCGACGCCGTAGGGGATCACGTGCACGTCCCGCCCGCCGGGCAGGTACTTCTGCGTCTCCTTCGCCTGGTACTCGCTCGTCGCCGTCAGGGCGTCGGCGCGCTGGAGGAGGTACTGCTTGATGAAGTAGTCGCGCTTCGACTCCCCCTGCCAGACGCAGACGTCGGAGCCCCACGTCGAGATGATGACGGGGAAGTTGACGTCGGCTGCGTGCTTCAGGTCGGGTCCGAGGAGGGTGAAGAGGCCGAGGATGTGGATGAGGTCGGGCTGGAGCTGACGCAGCTTGCGGCGGACCTGGTAGACGTTGCGGAAGCCCTGGACGAGGCGGGAGAGGCCGAGGGAGCCCGCGGGGTAGAGGGGGTGGACGTGGACGGTCGCGCCGGGGATCTCGCGGGCGACGGGGGAGACGAGGTGGGCCTCGTGGCCGCGCCCGGCCATCGATGCGACCCACCGGCGGCAGTGGATGCTCTCGGCGTTGGAGAGGAAGGCGATCTTCAGGCGGCCGCCCTGCATTGGTTCGTACCCCAGCCCTCGACGCCGGACAGCCTACGCGAGGCGGATCGGTCCGGCAAGGATCTCGGGGCGCACGCGGGTTGACGAATCGCAGCGGACGCGGTAAGACGGCGTCACCATGGTCGCTTCCCTCCAAGAGTGGTGCGCCGCCCTCGAGGCCGGCGTGCGCCTCGGTAGCGTGACCCCCGACGCGCTGCGCAGGGCCATCGACCGCCTGTCCGAGGCGCCCCCAGGCCCCATCGGCGCCGACGTCGTTGCGGGGTGGATCGGCGTCGACGCGAGGGTCCTCGAGGAGCTCCTGCACCCGTCCACCTCCTCGCCCACCCTCGCGACGTCCGCCTGCCAGCCGACCCTCGGTGGACCGACCGTGCCGCTCCGCCCGTCCGTTCCCGATCACCTCGGCCCCTACCAGCTCCTCAGCGAGCTGGGCCACGGCGGGATGGGCGTCGTCTACCGCGCGCGTCACACCCGACTCGGCTCCGCGTGCGCCGTGAAGGTCCTCATCGCGGGGGAGCATGCCTCCGCCGAGGCGATCGCGCGGTTCCAGCGCGAGGCCGCCTCCGTCGCTCGCATGGGCCGCCACCCGAACCTGATCGGCGTCACCGACCTCGGCCAGGAGGGGCCGATCGCCTACTACGCGATGGACCTCGTCGAGGGGCTCTCGCTGCGGGAGAGGCTGCGGGAGGGGACCCCTCCCCCCGCAGACTCGGCACGCATCCTCGAGAAGGCCGCCCGCGCCGTACACTTCGCCCACCAGCACGGCGTGATCCACCGCGACCTGAAGCCCGAGAACATCGTCATCCGCACGGACGGCGAGCCGCTCGTCATGGACTTCGGCCTGGCGCGAGAGGTCGGGTCGAGCGCCCAGATCAGCGTGAGCGGCCAACTCCTCGGCACGCCCTCGTACATGGCGCCCGAGCAGGCCCGCGGCGACGTCCACCTCACCGACGCGCGCACCGACGTCTACGCCCTAGGCGCCGTGCTCTACGAGATGCTCGCGGGGCTGCCTCCGCATCTCGGCGAGACGCCGATGCAGAAGATCATCTCCATCCTCCAGGGCGAGGTCGCCTCCCCGCGCACCTTCCGTCCCGACGTCCCGCGGGACCTGGAGACGATCTGCATGAAGTGTCTGGAGGGCGACCCTCTCGCGCGCTACCAGACCGCCGAGGCGCTTGCGGACGAGCTGGCTCGATTCCAGCGTGGAGAGTCGATCCATGCCCGCCCGCCGGGCCGCCTCGCCGTCGCGGGGCGGCGCCTGTGGCGGCACCGCCGCCTCCTCGTCGGATCGGTCCTGCTCGTTGCGGCCGTCGTCGCCTGCGTCGCCTTCGTCCGCGCGAGGCAGGCCGCCGCGCTGGAGGAGTGGGCCCGCCCTCGCGTCGAGACCGCGCTCGAGGACCTCGAGCGCTGGGACCAGTACCCGTACAAGCGCGACGTCGTCCTGCCCACTGTCCGCGGCGAGGTGGACGCGATCGTCCGCCGCCTCGACGAGGTCCTCGCGCGCCACCCCGCCTGCGCCCCCGCGTGGTACGCGCGCGGAAAGGCGCTTCGGCGGCTGCGGAGGCTTCGCGAGGCCGACCACGACCTGACGGAGGCGATCCGACTCGCGCCCGAGAACGCGCAGTACCGCCTGGAGCGGGCGCGTGTGACGTTCGAGGTGATTCCCGAGGTGAACCTCTCGTTCGAGCTGAAGCCCGCCCTCGCGGAGCAGCTCGGAGGCGACTGGGACGCCCGGATCGCCGTCACGAAGGAGGACCTCAGGATCGCGCGGGACGCCGGAAGGCTGCGCCCGTGGGAGGCGGAGGCCTGCCGCGCGATGGTCCCCCTCGTCGACGGCGACTGGCAGGCCGCGATCCCAATACTCGATCGCGCAATCGAGGCGACCCCGAACGAGCCCGACCTCCTCTTCCTGCGGGGGCTCGCCTACCTTGGCGCGACGCGCGACGAGGCGACGCGGCGGAAGAACCTCCCGTACTTCCGCCTATCGGCGGAGAACGCGCAGAAGGCGCTGGAGATCAAGCAGTCGTTCTACGAGGCGGCCCTCCTCGAGGGGTGGATCCAGTTCGCGATCTCGCAGGAGGAGGACCTCCCCGACGCGGAGCGGCATCGCGTCCTCGACGAGGGTTTCAACCTGATGGTGCGCGCGACCCGGATCGACCCGGACCGGCAGATTGGCTTTTACCTCCTCGGGCACGCCTGGTTCTGGAGCCAGCGGAACGGGCACACGCCGCACGGCGCGGAGGAGTCGCTCGCGCGCGCCGCGGAGGCGTGGGAACAGGCGGCACGCCTTGCGCCATGGAACGAGTACGCGACGACGTGGGCGCTCTCGGCGCGCGCGCGGCTCGCCGTGGGGAGGCCCGACGAAGAGGCGATCCCGACCCTGCGCGAGCTCGCGGCGCGGTATGCCCGGGGGCACTTCCGCCAGACCTGGGCCTATCGGCACTACCTGGAGGCGTGGGCGAATTGGCAGCTCGCGGTGCGGCTCGCCTGGCAGGGCCAGCTTGCTGGGCGGAAGGGGGAGGACGCCTCGAGCCAGCAAGCTGGCCCCGGCAGCCAGCAAGCTGGCGCTGCCAGCCAGCAAGCTGGCCCTGCCAGGGCGTTCGAGCGGGCGCAGGGGGAGGCGGAGCGCGCGGTGCGGGAGAACGTGAACGACGGGCTCTACGCGGAGATGGTGGAGGGGCTCGTGCGGATGGCGGAGGACCGTGCGGCGGCGGTGCCCGCGGCGGCGCCGGTCTGCCTTCGCTCGGCGGCGGAGGTCGCCGGCGCCGTGCCCGCCGAGAGGCTGCCGGCCGCCGCGGAGCGGTGGGCGGCGGAGGCGTACGGCGAGTGGGCGGCGGCGGAGCCCGGCGAGGCCGCGGCGCGCGGGTGCCTTGATCACGCTTCACGCGCGGTCGAGGCGGTCCCCGCGGACGCGCGCGCCCTCGCGTGGCGCGGGGCGGCGAGGCACTGGCTTGGGGACCTCGGCGGGATAGGGGACCTCGAGAGGGCGATCTCCCTGGACCCGACGCTCGCGCCGCGCTTCAGCCGTTGGATCGTTCCCCCGCGCAAGGAGTGAGGAATCTCGGCGTGGCTCGACCGATGGCGCTTCTCGGCGCGCCTGATCCACGGCGTTCGTAGTCGTAGTCGTAATCGTAGTCGTAATCGTTTTGGCCTGAACGATTACGACTACGACTACGACTACGATTACGAACGGGGAGAATCTGTGACCCCGTTCTGAACCACGGTGCGCCGGGATAAACCGGCGGGACGTTGTGGATGAAAGAGCCATACGATGAAGGAGTAGCGAACCACATCGGCCCCGAGTCATGCGGAGACACCCGTGAGGATGTCGCCGAAGCGTTGACAGGGGTACGTGCGGGCCGGGTATTGAGCCGCGAAAGCAGATTACTTCGGGGTGCCGACGCAGTCGTGGTACGCGGAAGGCCACACCCGTTCCGTCGATAGGGAGACCGCTCCCATCGTGAGACGGAACGGGACCCCGCGCGGTCGGAGACCCCGGGCACGCACGGAAACGTCTCGCGCGAGAACCGGGATACCCTGGGTCCGCCCACGGCGGATGGTGCCGTTGGCCGCATTGGGAAGTCCAAGGACGTACGCCAATGATGAACGGACACGGGGAGTCGGACAGGCCCATAGTACCCGCGAAGTCTCCGAACAAGGTCGGGCAACCGACCCGGACGCGGACAGCACAACGCGCTGGACGCGCTCGATGTCGCGCTCATGACGAAGAAGGTGAACTGGGTGTTCGACGCCGACATCCGGGCTTTCTACGTGGGATTCCAGGACAAGTCGGATGCCGAGCGGTTCCAGAAAGAATTGGGCGAGCGTCTTCGCCAGTTCGGACTGGAATTGCACCCCGACAAGACGCGCCTCCTCGAATTCGGTCGCACTGCGGCTGACGCGCGGAAGCGCCGTGGAGACGGGAAGCCCGAGGCCTTCAACTTCCTTGGCTTTACGCACATCTGCGCCAAGACACGGAAGGGTCGGTTCAAGGTGCTTCGGCAGACGATTCGCAAACGGCTGCAAGCGAAGCTCTGCGAGGTTTCGACCGAGCTCAAGCGACGCTTGCATCTCCCCGTCCCGAAGGTCGGGGCGTGGCTTCGGTCGGTTGTGCTCGGCCACTTTCGGTACTATGGTGTCCCGGGGAATCTGCCTCATCTCGCTCTCTTCCGCTTCCGGGTTGCGCGCCTCTGGCGTCGCCTCCTTGGGAGGCGGAGTCAGCGGGCCGGTGTCACCTGGGACCGGCTGTGCCGGCTCATCGCTCGGTGGCTGCCCCCGGTTCGCGCCTATCACCCCTATCCGTCCCTGCGACTTTGCGTTGTCACCTGCGGCAAGAGCCGGATGCGGTAGTTCCGCACGTCCGGATCCGTGGAGGGGGGCCGGAGCAACCCGGCTCCCTACTCCGACCCCGATTTCCTCCTCGTCTCCTTCTCCTTGAATTCCCCTCCCCGGATCGCTATCCTATCGCCCCTTCGTCCCCCTCCCTGGGGGACCGGCAAGGGAGTCACCGGGTCTTCTTTCCATCGGAGGGGTATGCCCATGTCCTTCTGTCGTTTCTCCGCGGGACGCGCGCGCTTCGCCGTGCTCGCGCTCGCCCTCCTCGTGGCGATGCCCACGTTCCTGCTCGTCTCGAGCGTGCAGTCCGCCGACGACAAGCGCGGCGCCCTCGAGCAGTGGGTCCCCGCCAACGCCCTCGGCTTCATCGCCGTGCCCAACATGAAGGCCGCGAAGGACGCCTTCCACAAGACCTCCCTCTGGAAGATCTGGGAGGACGAGGAGGTCAAGCAGGCCCTCGAGCCCACCAAGAAGGCGATCGACGAGAAGTGGAACGAGTTCGAGAAGAATTTCGAGGAGTCGGTCGGCCTGAAGTTCGACGACGCCTGCGACGTGCTCGACGGCCAGGTCGCCGTCGCGTTCCTCGGCCTCCCCGGCTCGAAGGACCACGGCCCGGAGAACCTGGACATCGTCTTCGCCCTCGACGCCGGCTCCTTCCGCGACCGCGCCGAGCAGCTCGTGACGAAGGGCAAGGAGGAGATCCTCAAGCACAACAAGGACCTCAAGGAGTCCACCTACGACTTCAAGGGGTACAAGGTCGGCACGCTCGGCGACGAGCAGGTGACGATGCACTACACGTTCGTCGGCAGCACCTTCGTCCTGGCGACGAAGAAGGCGACGCTCGAGAACGTCGTCACCGCGGCGAACGACGGCCTCCAGGCCTGCCTGGCGACCGACCCGCAGTTCACGAAGGTCCGCGCGACGGTCGGCTCCGGCAAGGAGAACGTCCTCGTCTACGCGAACGCCTACGAGCTCTACGCGAAGTACGAGCCGGAGATGGACGAGGAGGCGATCAAGGTGATCAGCGGCCTCGGCCTGCGCGACGTGAAGGCGATCGGCGCCGGCGTCACGCTCGGCGAGGACGACGTCCGCGATGTCGTCTACATCCATGCGCCCGGCCCGCGGAGGGGGATCCCGAAGATCCTCAGCTTCACCAGCCAGGACGCGAAGGACCTCGCGATCGTCCCGAAGGACGCGATTGCGGTCGCCGTGGCAAACGTCGACCTCGCGCAGCTCTACGCCGACGTGCTCGACACGGTGCGCCACGTCGCCGAGAACAACGACATGAAGGAGATCGACGAGAACATCGCGAAGGCCGAGGACGAGATCGGCTTCAAGTTCAGCGATCTCCTCTCCTCCCTCGGGACCCAGTTCGTCAGCTACTCGAGCTTCCCGGAGGCGGGCGGCGTCTTCCCGGACAGCGTGATGAGCTGCGAGCTGCGCGACCCGGCGAAGTTCGAGGCGTGCGTGAACGCGCTCGTCGAGAAGAAGAAGGCGGAGTTCCGCACCCTCTCCTTCCAGGGCGAGACGATCCACTACCTCGCGAACGTGCAGGTCCCCGAGAACGCGGACCACGAGGCGCGGGCGATGATCTCCGGGTTCCCGCTGTCGTACGTGATCCGCGGGAAGAACCTGTACTTCTCCGAGAACACCCACGCGATCCGACGGATGATCCTCACGACGTCGAAGGGCGGCGAGACGGTCGCTTCCAACCCGATGTGGCGGCAGGCGACGGCGCGGCTCTCGGGCCCGCAGGGGATCACCGTCTACTACGACCTCGCGCGGCTCTTCAACCTCGGCTACAACACCGCGGTGCCGGTCGCGCAGTACTTCCAGGGCTTCCTGAACGAGGCCGGCGTCCCGCTCGACATCGCGCGGCTGCCGCTCGGAGAGACGCTCGGGAAGTACATCTCGCAGTCGATCACCGGCGTCTCGAGCGACGCGGACGGGATCAAGATCGAGAGCCATAGCTCGATCGGCCTCTCGATCAGCGGTGTGATGATCGGGGGGATCGGCGCGGCGATCGCGTTGCCCGCGATGCAGCGGGGCAAGGGCCAGGCGCACGAGGCGGTGGCCTGCGAGCGCCTGCGGCATGTCCTCGAGATGCAGGCGCGCTGGCGCGAGGCCGACCCGGACCAGAACGGGGTGAACGACTACGAGGTCGCGTCGGTGTGGGAGCTGTACGGCCACAAGGACGCGAACGGCGCGGAGGTCCAGTACATCGACCCGATGTTTGCGAACGCCGACTTCGGCAAGCTCGGGGCCGAGGCGGTGCCTGCGGACGGGTACTACTACGCCGTGGTCGAGCTGGACGAGTCGGGAACGGCCTACAAGGAGCAGGCGGGGAGCAAGTTCGCCATCTGCGCATGGCCGGCCGCCTACGGCTCGACGGGGCGCCTCACGTACGTCCTGAACCAGAACGGCGTGATCTACTCGAAGGACATGGGTGGGATGGGCCGCGTGGAGCAGTGGCCGTCCGCCGACCCGACGACCGAGGGCTGGACCGCGGCGTACTAATTCTCAAGACTCAATGCGCAATGGGCATGTAAGTCCCAAGGCGCAAAGTCGCAACGAACCTTCAAGGCCCAAGTCCCCTGGTCGACCAGGGACTTGGGCCTTGTTATTTATTTTCGATGCGCATTGAAGCCTTGGCACTTACATGCACATTGCGTATTGAAACTTGCTCATTCCGTCTGGATCGCCTTCTGCACCTCGGGGTCGTCCAGGACCTTCGAGAAGTCCGGGTCGTCCTTGACGAAGTCGAGGTTCTTCCAGCCGTAGAGCCGCGCGTGCCGCAGCTCGTCGGCGCAGCGCGCCGTGTTCCCTTGGATCGCGTACAGCGTCGCGAGCGCGTAGTACGCCTTCGCGCTCGTCCGGTCGCGCCCTCGCGCGTCCTCCGCGTCCGACTGCGCGCGGTCGTACTGCCCCATGCGGTACCAGGTCCCCGCCCGCCACAGGCAGTCGTCGAGCGTCGGCAGGGCACCGCGCTGCGTCAGGTCGAGGTCGTGCGCGAGCTTGAACCAGAACTGCGCGAGGATCGAGAGCGTCTCGGGGTCGCTCTTGATCCCGATCTTCCTGAAGTAGGCCCTCGTCGCCGCAGCGAGCTCCGGGATCTCGCGCTCCACCCGCGCCAGGTTGAACACCAGCTCCTCGACTTCCCGCCGCAGCGCCGTGCCCCCCTGGTACTGCTGCGCGAGCTTCTTCAGGCGCGGCATCGCGAGCGCGCCGACGAGCGTCGACTTCACGATCGACTTCTCCTTCGGCGCGAGGAACAGGATGTCCTGGAACTCCATGAGGTGCTGCTTGACGACCTCGAGGATGAGGCGGACCTCCGGACGGGCCATCTCCGCGTCCATCGTGCGAAGCTCGGCGACATACGAGACGTTCGAGTCTGCGACCCTCCCGAATTCCTCGTCCGCCTCCTGCGTCCGGCCCAGGCAGTGGAGCACGATCGCGCGCATGACCTCCGCGTTCATGTCGCCGGGCGCGAGCGTGAGCGACTGGTCGCACGTCGCGAGCGCGCCCGTGAAGTCGCGGCGGAAGGTCTGCACGATCGCGAGGAAGTTCAGGTGGCTCGCCTGCGGCACCATCGCGATCGAGCTCCGCAGGGTCCGCTCCGCGTCGGCGTACCGCCGCTCCGTGAAAAGGACCCTGCCGAGGTAGTACGGCGGTTCGGCCCACGCCGGCGCGCTGTCGATCACGAACGCGAGGTCCGCCTCCGCCTGGACGAGGTCCCCGAGCTCGTAGCGGATGAGCGCCCGGTCCATCCGCCCGATCACCGAGAGGGGCTCCTGGCCGACGAAGGAGGAGATCTCGCGCAGGGCGCGGTCGAGGTCGCGCATGTCGCGACGCGGGTTCAGCTCGGCGGGGCGGAGCGGGTGGAAGTAGAAGCCGTAGAGCCCCGCGAGGAGGAGGCGCGCCTCCGGGAGGGGATCGGTCACCTTCTCGAGCCGCGCGGCGATCTCCTCGAAGGACGGGCCGGAGGGGTCGCCGAGGATGACGTCGCGGTAGGCGCGCGCGAGGACGGTCCACGGGTCGTCGGGCGCCTCGCGCTCCAGGTCGGCGAGCGTCTTCTGGCCGCTCTCCCAGTCGGGGTTCAGGTTCGCGAAGGGGCCTCGGAGCAGGCGCAGGATCGCGATCCGCGCCCGGGCTCGCGTGGACTGAGGGTCGAGATCGATCGCCCGTAGGTACGAGCGCGTCGACTCCTCGATCCGCCCCGTCTCCTCGTAGACCACGCCGAGGCGGTAGTGCCCCTCGGCAAACGTCGGGCAGTGCGCGACCGCCTGCTCGAGGAGCGTCACCTGCGCAGGGACGCCTCCGTGCGCGGAGAGGTAGTCGGGATTCGTCGCGAGGCGGTACTGGTCCATCGCGTCCGCGGCCCGCCGCTGCTCCTCCTCGATCCGTGACGCGCCGTCGAGGCGGTGTCGGAGCTGCGCGTACCCGATCGCCCCCGCGGTGCCGAGCACGGCGAGCGCGACGCCGGCGACGACCGTCCTGCGCCAGTTCCGCTCGAGCGTGCGCGCCGTGCGTCCCCAGAAGGAGAGCGGCCGGGCGCGGATCGCCTCCAGGCGGAGGAGGCGGTCGAGGTCCTCGGCGAACTCCTTCGCGGTGGCGTACCTCTGCCGCGGGTCGAGCTCGAGCGCCTTCGAGCAGATCGTCTCGAGGTCGCGAGGGGCCGTCGGCGCCTTCGCGCGGAGCGGCGCGACCTGGCCGCGCGTGACGCGCTCCAGGATCCCGTAGACGTCGGACGCGTCGACGGGAGGCGTCCCCGCGACGAGGTCGTAGAGCGTCGCGGCGAGGGAATAGACGTCGCTCGCGGGGCCGACGGAGTTCCAGTCGCCGCGCGCCTGCTCGGGCGACATGTAGTGCGGCGTCCCCATCCACTCGCCGGTGAGGGTGAGGCGCCGGTCCGCCGTCGCGTCCCATGCGAGGCCGAAGTCGGCGACCTTCACCGTTCCCGCCTTGTCGACGAGGATGTTCGCGGGCTTGATGTCGCGGTGGACGAGGCCGCACTCGTGCGCGTGCTGGACGGCGAGCGCGGCGTCGCGGATCCAGCGGATGCGCTCCTGGAGCGGCGGCTGCTCGTGCGCCAGCCGCGTGCCAAGGTCCTCTCCTTCGATGAACTCCATCGTGAAGTAGTGGACCCCCTCGGTCTCGCCGACCTCGTACACGCGGACGATCCCGGGGTGGGTGAGGCGGGCGACGGAGCGCGCCTCGCGCTGAAACCGCTCCTGGATTGCGGAGCCGGCCGCGACCGATCCGCGCAGCGCCTTCAGCGCGACGACCCGCTGGAGGTCGGGCTGGAACGCCTTGTACACGGTCCCCATCCCGCCCGAGCCGAGCTCCTCCAGGAGGACGAACTTCCCGAGCCGCCTGAGCGCGGCGTGTTCTCCCGGCGGGGGGCCGGTGCGGAGGACCGGTGTCGACTCGGGCAGGAGGGTCGGGATGTGCGTGCCCGAGGCGTCGGAGGGGGGCGTCGCGGAGGCGGGGATCGTCTCCGGCGCGGGGGGGGCGGGGCGGGGGTCCCCCCGGCTCCTCGGGGGGATCCCACGCCCCGGGGCCCTGCCCGGGCCAG
>Ga0082335_1009134_pt1 | contig 10848 bp, 6 predicted proteins | sample Subgrocontami58m_FD_72375 | JGI IMG/M metagenome (GOLD analysis project Ga0082335, IMG submission 72375) | Subsurface groundwater microbial communities from S. Glens Falls, New York, USA - GMW37 contaminated, 5.8 m (SPADES assembly) (version 2) ... | reverse complement strand
CTCTCCGAGCCGGCCTGGGTTCCAGCGTGCATTCGCGAGTCAAACTCAGGCCGGCTCGGAGAGCCGGCCCCACCTGCGCTCCCGTTTCATTCGTCTCAACTTGAACCCAAGTTGGAGTGACTCGTCGCCCGGAATTGCGGGCCGGAGCGGCCGGCGCTGGCATGGCATCGCTGCGGCCGGTGCGCGGGGCGGCCCGCTACAATTCAGCTGCAACCAACGACGCGCTCAGTATGTTTGCGTCACCCCACTCCCGTGTTTTCCACCGTATTCCGTCTTGGCCGGTATGTGCCCGTCGCTAGCGCCGTCGTCGCGCTTGGCTGCAGCCGGGTTTGCGCCGCGGTGCCATCACCGCGCGAACTTTTCGAGGACAAATGTGCGCCGTGCCACGGGGTCGACGGCAAAGCGCGTACTCCCGCCGGCAAGAAACTCGGCGCGAAGGATCTTTCCGAAAGCAAGCTCGAGGAGACGCAAATCGAGCGCCAAATCCGCGACGGCGCGAAGGACCAGCGCGGTGCCGAAAAAATGCCTCCTTTCCGCGACAAACTCGCGAGCGCCGAAATCACGGCGCTCGTGGGCTACGTGAAAACCTTCCGGCCCGCGTCACGCTGACGGTGACTGGGCGATATCCTAATGGCGGGTGCAAAAACCAACTTGAACGCGGCGCGCGGGCGAACCGAAGGCGCCGCGCCGCGAATGCGCAGCAGCCGGCGGCTCGTTTTGAGTTGAGCCGCCGACCGGTCGCGAGACTCATCGAGCCGTCACCCTGATACCCCGATGAAATCCTGGATTGTCCTGTTGCTGGCAACCTCATCCGCGCTGGTCGCTGCTTCGCCGCCCACGACCGCGCGGGTGGATTGGAAGGCCGGCGTGGCGAAGACCGTGATCACGCCGACGGAGCCAATCTGGCTCGCGGGCTTCGGCAGCCGGACAAGACCATCCGAGGGCGTCCGACAGGATATCTATGTGCGGGCAGCCGCGCTCCAGGATCCGGACGGCAAGACATCCGTGGTCACGACGTTCGATTTGGTGGCGATCGAACGCGAGTTCGCCGACGAAATTGCGCGACGCGTCCGGGAACGGTTCGGGCTCACGCGCGACCGGCTCCTGCTCAACGTCTCGCACACCCACAGTGCGCCGGTCGCGGGCCTGGTGCTGATGCCCATGTACGATCTCAACGCGGCGCAGCGCGAAACCGTCCGGCGCTACACCGACGCGTTGCTCGACCAGGTCATCGACACGATCGGCCGTGCCATCGACTCGATGGCACCGGCGAGGATCGAGTTTGGCCAGGGCCTCGCCGGGATCGCCGTCAACCGCCGCCGCGTCCGCCAGCGTGCGCTGCCCGGGCCGGTGGATCAGGATGTGCCCGTGCTGGCGATGCGGGGCGCAGATGGTTCCTTGCGCGGCGTGCTCGTGGGCTATGCGACGCACGCGACGGCGTTGAGCGATTATCTCGTGAGTGGCGACTGGCCGGGTTTCGCCCTGCAGGCCATCGAGAAAAACCAGCCCGGTGCCACCGCCCTCTTCATCCAGGGTTGCGGCGCCGATGCGAATCCGCTGCCGCGTCGCGACGAGGAACTGGCGCGCCAGTACGGCGATATTCTCGCCGCGGCGGTCGACGAAGTCCTGCGCAGCCGGATGACGCCACTCTCCGGGCCGATGCGGACCGTGTTCGCCACGGTCGACGTGCCGTTCGAGCGCGTGCCGACGCGCGACGAACTGCAGCAGCGCCTGGCTGACCGCAACGCCTACGTGCGGCGGCACGCGCAGCGGTTGCTCGAGACGCTCGATCGCGACGGACAGCTGCCGGCAGCCTACCCGTATCCCGTCCAAGTGTGGCAATTTGGCCGCGAGCTGACGCTCATCGCCCTCGGCGGAGAGGTTGTAGTGGACTACTCACTACGGTTGAAGCGGCAGTACGGCTTCGACACCACGTGGGTCGCCGGGTATTCCAACGACATCCTGGCGTACATCCCGTCGCGCCGCGTCTGGGAGGAGGGCGGCTACGAAGGCGGCGACGCCATGATTTACTTCGGCCGACCCAGCCGGTTTGCGCCCTCGGTCGAGGAGATCATCGTCGGCCAGGTCGCGACGCTGGTCAACGCGGTCAGGCCGGCCGCGGCTGCCGGGCCCGCCAAATGACGAGCCGGAAGTGAGCGGCTCAGCGCCGTTGCTCCGCGCCCGGCTTCGACGACGTGGTCTCGGCGGATGCCGGGCTGGTCACCGGCGTGGCCGGGGCCAGGCCGATTTCGTCCAGGCGCGGCAGTGGGATCGCGGGAAGCGCCAGCGGGAGATTGGCCTTCTGGCGGAGTTCCGTCAGTTGCGCGGCGGCATCCGCGGCCACGTTGTAGTGCGTTTCCACGACCGTGTACGCGGGCAGCATCACGATGTGGCGGCGCCGAAGGTTGGCGGGTTTCGCGAATGCGACGCTCGCGGTGAGTGCGGCCAACAGAAAATAGATGGTCTGCTTCATGGTCAGGCCGAGACGCACCCACGCCCGCAAGGTTGCGCCGGGCCCGGTGGCCGGCGCGCATCTTGCGGCTCCGCCTCGAGTTGCGGCCCATCGCGCACCTCGCGCCACACCACATGGCCGCTGCGCAGAGATTGCGCACCGGGCAGACTACATCGGCGCGTTACGCTCGTTGCGGCCTGTCAGGCCTTCACGACCTCGTGCTTGCGGATGAAGTCGGGGTCAATCTCGACGCCCCAGCCCGGGCCGGTCGGGATCTTGATTCTGCCCTTCACCATTTTCAGATCCGAAGTCGGGCAGGTGAACGGCACGTGCGTGCGAAAGCCCTTGAACTCATGGTGCGCGCCGGCGTTCGGCATCGCGGCGACGAATTGCAGGTTGTACACGTAACCGAGCCCGCCGCCGGACATGTGCGGGATGACTTCCTTGCCGCACGCGGCCGCCATGCGCGCCACCTTCAGCGAGCGAATCAGTCCGCCGAAATAGTAGGTGTCCGGTTGCACGACTTCGAGCCCGTCGTTGGCCAGCAGCCACCGGAAGTTCACGAAACTCTGATCCTGCTCGCCATTCGCGATCGGGAGTTCGAGCGCATCCGCGACCGCCTTGATGTCCTCGAAATGGTCATACATCACCGGCTCCTCGAAGTAGGCGAACCGGTGCTGCTCCAGCAGGCGGCCGACGCGAATCGCCTCCTCGACGCCGTAATAGCCGTTCGCGTCGGCGTAGAGCGTCAGCCCGGGAAACGCCTCGCGAATCAGCGGGATCATGCGCTCGGTTTTCCCAATCGGCCCGCGGTTGTACATGTCCGTCGTCATGAACATGAGGTAGCCGATCTTGATCTTGAGCGCGGTGGTGTCGTGTTCGGCCACCGCCGCCTTGATCAACCTGAGGCTCTCCTCGAGCGGCCGCTCGCGCCATTCCGTGGCGACGTAGACGGCGGGGGCGGGGTGATGGATTTCACCCACCAGGCGCGGCACCGGCAACCCGGCGACGCGCCCGAGCAGGTCGAGCAGGGCAAACTCGATCGTCGCGAGCGGGATGCCCAGTGAGATGCCGTTGTAGCGGAAGTTGAAGCCGTAGATGAAGACCTTCTCCATGATCAGATCGAGCTCGCGCGCGTCCTTGCCGAGGAAGAAGGGCTGCAGGTTGTGCAGGAAAATCGGATACAGGCGGTCCATCGTGCTGTGCGCGACCGACACGCCGACCGCGCCGTCCTTCGAACGCACGCGGCAGAGGAAGTTCTTGCCGAGCCGCAGGAGTTCGACCGACTCGATGATGATGGGGGTGGAAAACAGCTCGCGCTTGAGCACGGGCTGGGCGAGGGCGGCCTCGAGCTTCGCGCGTCGCGCGGCCACGGCGTCAGACGCGCGGCCCCGCTTCGTTTCCGCCGCTCGTGCCGTGAGACCCAGGGTTGGCGCGGCCAAACCGCCGAGCACGGCCGCCGACACAAATTGCCGCCGGTTGGTTTTCATCGCGGGCAGCTTCTCCGCGGGCGCCCCGCGAGGCAAGGCCGTTGCCGCGGCGCGCGGCGATGGATTCGAACCGCGGAAGAAGAAGGCCGGAGGTCGCACGCCAATGCACCCCGCCGGGCTTTATCCGCGTGATCCGCGTACTCCGCGGTTGAATTTCTCTGCTCGGCATGATCCGCGGTGAGCATCTGTCCGCCTGGTGGGCTCCGTCCAATTCGACCAGGCGATCAACCGCGGATCACGCCGAATACGCGGAGCAGCTTTCGTCTGATTGGCCGCGTTCATCTCGGTGCCGCGGATTCGATTTTTCGCGTGATCTGCGTACTCCGCGGTTGAATTTCTCTGCTCGGCATGATCCGCGGTGAGCATCTGTCCGCCTGGTGAGCTCCGCCCAATTCGACCAGGCGATCAACCGCGGATCACGCCGAATACGCGGAGCAGCTTTCGTCTGATTGGCCGCGTTTATCCCGGTGCCTCGGATTCGATTCTTCGCGTGATCCGCGTGCTCCGCGGTCAAATGCCTCTGCTCGGCATGATCCGCGATGAGCATCTGTCCGCCTGGTGGGCTCCGCCCAATTCGACCAGGCGATAAACCGCAGATCACGCCGAATACGCGGAGCAGCTTTCGCCTGATGGCCCGCGTTCATCCCGGTGCCACGGATTCGATTTTTCGCGTGATCCGCGTCCTCCGCGGTTGAAAGCCCGGCGTGATCCGCGGTGAGCGCGTGTTCCGCGACCGGAGCGGATTCGTTCGGTGAGTCGGGCACACCTATGGATACTTGGCCGTTGCGGTCGTCTCGTTTTCGGGTCGATCGCGGGCCGTGAGGACGATCTGCACGGAGGTGCCGGCGGGGACCGCCTTCGTCGCCGCGTAGCGCCAGACGCCGTGCGCCCGCGCCGCGGGGCCGGCTTCGAGCTTCGTCCCGTCGGCCGCCACAATCGCAATCTCGACCGAGACCACCTCGACATCGTCCTCGACGATCGCGCGGATGATGTCGCCGGGCTGTCCATGATAGCCGGATACGTCGAATGCGTGGACCTCCGGCGGCGTGAGGTAGTCGCTCACCAGCACCTTGTCGTACCGCCGGCCGCGCGCCTTCGCGAACCACTGGTACCATTGCCGCTGCAGCGGATCCTGCAGGTGATACTTGGCGTAGGCGATCGCGTCGGCGAACCGGTCGCGCTGCCTGGCCTGGCGGGGCGATTGCTTGCTTCTGGTCGGTGTCGGGCTGCCGGACACAATCGTCTGTCCGCCGACATTGCGGTAAACCAGTTTGCCGAGTTTCCCGCTGACCTTCTGGAACGTGGAGTTGAATGTGACTTTCATGGGGGAGTGAACGTGATGCTCTGGTCCGCACGACTATCCTGCTGCGCCGGTAATTATGCAGTCGCCCGGCCCAGGGTAGCGAGCAGAAACCCTCCTGACCACTCCAATACCCTGACAATATCCTCCCAAAGCCACGCCGTAGCCAAGGGCTGACTATTGGAGAAGCATTGGGCGAATATTGCGCTGATAATGCATTGGAGTAACGGGGACGTACTTGGAATCGGGGACCGACAGTCTCACTGTCATGTGAGTCCTCCAACACGATCCTGGTACCTAATGCGACCATCGTGTTCGGCGCGGGGTGTACCGCATGGTCACGGTCACGCCGGCCGCGGGGCAGACCGGCACCGCGACAATCACCGTCACCGTGAGCGATGGAATGGCGAGCGCCAGCGACTGGTTCGTGGTGACGGTCAATGCCGCCACCATTGCGATCAGCACGCAGCCGGCGCCTCTTCGGGCGCGGCGGTCGCACTGCCGGTCGGTTATCAGCCCGGGAGCTTGACGACTTCGAGCGGCTACGAGGTTTGAACTGGGCAACTGAGCGAGTAGCAAACAGCAGGTTGACCCCGTGCCTGCTGCCGAAGCAATTGGTGCAGCAGAAGGCCTTCAAGGCGGCGCAGACGTACGCGCGCGTGGTGCTGGCGGACCCGTGTCAGCGCCGCGTGTACACCGACAAAATCGTGGAGAGCGATTACCTGCGCCCGCCGGTGGTGGAGCACATCGAGCACGGCGCTTACCGCCGACAGATGGGCTATCTCATTCGAATCATCGCGACCGACGATATCGAGGTCGTGTCGGTCAACGTCGCGATCACGCGAGCGACGGCACGCTCGTCGAGCAGGGCGCCGCCAGCAAGGTGCACGGCGTGTGGCTCTATACCGCCACCACCGCCGCGCCCGCCGGCGAACCGCCCACGATCACGGCCACGGCCACAGACCGGCCGGGACATGAAGGGCGTTTGAGCGTGGGGGTGGGATAATCGGCAAACCTTATCGTTTGTATTGTTACGCGACGAAATCTTTCCGCCTTTCAGCGCGACACTCCAAGCGTAGCCGGGCGATCACGCGGTGAAGCAAGCCGGAGCGCGACGGGCCAACATGTCGCCGCACTTTGATGGCATGTTTCTGCAAATATATAGCCAAAGCAGGTGTGCAATTTCTGCCTAGGGTAAATGCCTGCTAGTAAGGCCTTGTGTGCGGTTTTCCGCCGCATTGGATGACGTCGTTCGATCCGAGACCGACCCGTCGGTCCGTTCTGTCGTCCTGCTCCAGTCCAGCCGGTAGCGGCAGAATATTTGTGGGCTCTCTCCGTCCGTAAATACGAAACGCTGGTATGCAATCCACCGCGCGGTGGAGGCGATTATTTTATAAGCAGGATGCGCCAATTGCGCGACATCGGCGCTACGCCGTTTTGCGCGCTGTCCTCCCTCATGCCAAACTCGTGAGCCAGGCCTTCCCCGTCTTTCGTATGTTTTACCACTCCATCCGCAAATGTTTTGGCGCAATACTAGCGGCGGTTCTCGTGGGCTCAGCTTATGCGCAAGGTGACCCACCTGCCAGTGTTACCCCCGGCAGTGGGGTATGGATTTGGGCGAACCAAAATGGGGACTTTGCGGGGACCTTCAGCATTTCGAGTAGCACCGAAGTCGACGTGTTCGCCTTCATGCCCGACGTGACCGGCAGTTATGCCATTTCTACGGGCGGAAGTTTGGATAGTCAGCTGCGGGTTTACAACAGCAGCGGGACGGCGATCACGGGGATTATCGACTCGTTCTATGGTGGCGAAAGCACGACGCAGAGTTTCACGGCTGGTTCCTGGTACTATATTGCCGTCGGCGGCTATCAATCGGCGACCGGCAGCTACATGTTGACGGTGAATGGACCGGATTGCAGCCGGATAACCATATCGACCCCGTCGCCTAATTATGCTGGGGTGGCAAGCAGCTCGATAAATTACGGCGGCGACAGTGATTATTTTCAAATCACCGCGCCTAGCGGCACGAACAAAGTAACGCTGAGCATTACACCCGCCTCGGGTTTGGATAGCTATGGTGAGCTGTACGACAGCGCAGGCAACTACCTCACGTATTTTGATACGGGCGGAACCGGGGGCGTCGATACCCTCAGTAACTATGCTGTAACTGCTGGGGCCACCTATTACGTGTTGGTGGGAGGATACACAACCACGAGCACGGGCAGCTATTCGCTCAACGTGGATTTTGATCCCAACCAAACAACAACCGCGACGGTGAACGCGACTTTGGCTGGACTGCCGGGGGGCGCTACGCCGGAGCAAACGCAATTCTCGATTGGTTCGCAAGGGCCGACGGCTGCTCCCTCGGGCTCGGCGACAGTTACGTTTACCGGCGTGCCGATGAATACGGCGCAGCAGGTGATCGGCAGCCACCAAACGACGCAATCGAGCAGCCTGAATCCGTGGGCTGCACGCGAGAGATGGGTCGACGAGAGTGATACTTATACAACAACGTCGGTCTCAAGGACCTACACACGGAAACTGCCCTATGGGGCGAGCGGAGTGTCGTTTCCGAATGGAAATTCGATCACTTTGGGGCAACCGGCCATTCCCCGCGTCGTGGTGAAGAACGACACAACGGTCCAGCGCACGGTCACGGTGGAGGTGCGGATTTCTCGGTTGAAAAACTTCACCAGTCCGGAATATCAACAGAGCGCCACTGGGACCGTCAATGGCAGCAGCCAGGCGAACATCGATCTTCCGTCATTCACGCCGTCCGTAGCTGATAGCTATTACGCGGTCTACAAGATCACGACATCGTCACTCACGAACGGAAGCGCCGTCACTGACACGGGAGCGTGGCCCAGCACCGCCTCACTGACGGTGACCGGACCAACGACGGCGACCGTCAACGCGACGTTGGCTGGGTTGCCTGGAGGCGCAACGCCCGAGCAGACGCAATTCTCGATTGGTTCTCAAGGCCCGACGGCGGCTCCGCCTGGCTCCGCGACAGTAACATTTACCGGCGTGCCGATGAACACCGCGCAACAGGTCATCGGCAGCCACCAAACGACGCAGTCGACCTCCTTGAATCCGTGGGCGGCGCGAGAGAGGTGGGTCGACGAAAGCGATAGTTACACGACGACGTCGGTATCCAAGACCTATACACGTAAACTGCCTTATGGGGCCAGCGGAGTGTCGTTCCCGAATGGAAATTCGATTACTTTGGGACAATCGGCCATTCCCCGGTTGGCCGTGAAGAACGACACATCGGTCCAGCGTTCAGTGACGGTGGAGGTGCGAATGTCGCGGACGAAAAGTTTCAGCAGTCCGGATTATCAGCAAACCGCAACGGGAACCGTCAACGGCAACAGCCAGGCGAACATTGATCTGCCGTCGTTCACGCCCTCAGTCGCGGATAGCTATTACGCAGTCTACAAGATTACGACATCGTCACTCACGAACGGAAGCGCAGTGACCGACACTGGGGCGTGGCCCAGTACCGCGTCGCTGACGGTGACTCAGGCTAACAGCCCACCGAGCGCACCGGCGGCCTCGATTTCCGGGCAACCGACCGCATTGAAGGTAGGCGAAGTTTATTCGATCACCACCCGTTACACGGACCCGAATGGCGCGGGAGATTTGCGGTACTGTTACCTTCGCATCGGTCATCCCAGTCAGCCGATCACGCTGCGCTACGAAGTCGCGACTGGCGTTGCCGTGCGACTTACAACGCAGGACGAAAGCCTGGTCAGCCCTGTCACCGTCAACAAGACCAATATCACCAACGGGGTGCAGATCGAGTGGCGGTTTTTCGTGAAGCGGACATGGCCGCTGACTTCGTCTGGTGTCAGTTTTCAGGTTCGCGCCGAGGACATAGCGGGGGCGAGTGATGGCTACAACAGCGACGGCCGGTCGTTGGCGTTTCAGAATCCCTCTTACGGATGCACGATCATCGTTCACGGTTATCAGGGCGCCACGTCTAGCTTGCCCGAATGGGTGCGAACAATGGGGCAGCGTATCGGTGAGAGAGTTGGGAATGCAGAGGTATGGGAATATCATCCATCTGACGGTCAGTGGACATCTGTCGCCTCGATTGGGAGCGATCCGAACTACGAGAACGTTTTTCTTTTTAATTGGGCTGATGAATCGGACAACTTATCGACGGGCTACGCTGAAGGGGCCGGCGATGCGTTTGTCGCGGCACTCATTGCCTTTCAGAAAGCAAATCCAAACGATTTCTTCTTGGACCGCATCCATCTCATCGGTCACAGTCGCGGAGCAGTTGTATTAAGCGAGATGGTTGAGCGATTTCGATCGCTATCGAATTCTGCTGAAGATGCGCGCATTTTTGGCGGTGCCCAACTCGATTCGCAAATCGATGTGACATTTCTCGACCCTCACACGAGCGGAACGGTTCTAACTGGGAATTTTGGGGATCCCGACGTGAACGAGCCAAACCTGCACGGACAAGGAGTGGTGGTATGGAAGAATGTCGGAAACGCGAACGATTATTATCAAACGATTAATGAAACCCCGCCGGATGAAGGCATCTTCCCTTATTTGAACGGGGAACCCGTATTGGCTTCGCGTAATCGAAATTTGGATTCGCCGCCTGTTGGCATCGACCATTCTGAAGTCCATGCATGGTACTTTGGAACGATTGATCCAGAAGCCACCGTGGACGAATTGGCGCGTATGATCCAGGAGGAACGACTAAATCTTGCCGGCGACGGCGGTTCCGGCTCAGTTGCTAATCAGCGTGCTGTTACGGAGCGAGAACATATTGCGGAAAGAATCACGATTCTGAGACCCACGTGGTATCTGGACCATATTGGCGTAGTTGAAGGTTACTCTCACACGCGTCATGGTGGAGTCTTCGCGCATGTCGGCGAGCCGCTGGATTCGACACCCAAAGCCGAAGCCTTCTTTGATCAGATTTCCAATGGGATATTCAACGGGACTTTTGTGCACGGAGAGTCGCAGATACTCGATATGCCGGGCTGGGATCGACATGGCGGCGGCGGCTATGCCCCGTTGGTTTCCGGCGCCCTACGTCTTATCGCCGAATTTCCATCAATCGGTCGCGAGTGGCGTCGGCACAACCGGCTTTTGATTCCAACTAACGCGGTTGCATTGAACTTCAGATGGCGGGTTGTTAATGCCGATTCTGGAGCGCCGCCTAGTGTCGATCGACTTGTTGTAAGCGTCGGTTCTCAGGTCGTGGCCGGCGGGAGCGGTGCAGAGATTTGGCTGAACCAAACGTCGTCCACATTCACGAGTTCGAGTGTGACCATCCCCACGGCGTTACGGGGGACAGTTCAAACAATGACATTTGAAATCCAAGCAGGCGGCTTCGTGCTGAATTCGACGGTTGAAATCGACGATATCGGATTTAGCGCCGCACCGCCCTCCACTACCATCACCCCTGCCTCGCATTCTTCGCCCGCAAGTGGAGACAGCTATTCGATTTCCGTTGTTTCGAACACGAGCTGGACCGCAACTTCGAACCAAACCTGGGCCGCTGTGTCGCCAGCGAGCGGCAGCAATAATGGATCTGTCACGGTGACAGTAGCCGCAAACGCGACGACAACCGGCCGGAGCGC
>Ga0082335_1009133_pt1 | contig 10849 bp, 7 predicted proteins | sample Subgrocontami58m_FD_72375 | JGI IMG/M metagenome (GOLD analysis project Ga0082335, IMG submission 72375) | Subsurface groundwater microbial communities from S. Glens Falls, New York, USA - GMW37 contaminated, 5.8 m (SPADES assembly) (version 2) ... | reverse complement strand
TACCGCGGACGAGTACGATTTCATCTGGCAGGTGTACAAGCTGCAGTTGCAGTACCACTATCTCGAACGTCCCTACACGCTGATCCCGGCAACCGCCGCCGCCATTCCCAAGCCGCGCTATTTCAGCGGTGCCGGCACCGAACTGCCCGCGAGCGCCGGGGACATCGCCTACAGCGTTTACGAAATACACATCAAGCCGGGCATTCGCTACCAGCCTCATCCCGCCTTTGCCAGGGATGCCGCCGGGCGCAGCCTGTATCTCGACCTCGTGCCCGGGGACCTACGCGACAAGTTCAGGCCTGCCGATTTTCCCAAGAACGGCAGCCGCGAGCTGGTGGCCGCGGACTACGTCTACCAGATCAAGCGCCTCGCGCATCCGCGCATACACTCGCCCATACTCGGGCATATGAGCGACTATATCGTCGGCCTCAAGGAGTACGCGGCCCTGCTCGAGCAGGAGGACAAGGTGCTGCAGGCGGGGCGGCCCGAGGGAACGCCCCCGGCCTGGACCAGCCTTTCCAAGCACGAGATCGCCGGCGTCGAACTCGTGGATCGCTATACCTACCGCATCAAGGTGCGCGGCAAGTACCCGCAATTCATTTATTGGCTGGCCATGCCTTTCTTTGCCCCGGTGCCGCCGGAGGCCGACCGCTTCTACGCCCAGGCCGGCATGGCGGAGAAGAACCTGAGCCTGGACTGGTATCCGGTCGGCACCGGTCCCTACATGCTCAGTGAAAATAATCCGAACGCGCGCATGGTGCTCTCGCGCAACCCCAGTTTCCGCGGCGAGGCCTATCCTTCCGAGGGCGAGCCGGAGGACGCGGCGGCGGGGCTGCTCGCCGACGCCGGCAAGATCGCGCCGTTCATCGACAGCATCGTGTTCACGCGCGAAAAAGAAGGTATCCCGTACTGGAGCAAGTTCATGCAGGGCTATTACGACCAGTCCGGCATCAGCAACGACAACTTCGACAACGCCGTGCGCATCGGCATCGAAGGAGAGGCGGCGTTGTCGCCGGAGATGGAAGGCCGCGGTATCCGGCTCAAGACCTCGGTCGCCACCTCGGTTTATTACCTGTCGTTCAACTGGCTCGACCCGGTGGTGGGCGGGCAGGGCGACGCGGCCGGGCAGGAGCGCGCGCGCAAATTGCGCCAGGCCATTTCCATAGCCGTTGACAACGAGGAGTTCATTTCCATTTTCGCCAACGGCCGGGGCGTCCCGGGACAGGGCCCGATCCCGCCGGGCATTTTCGGCTTCCGTGGCGGTGACGACGGCTTCAATCCCGTGGTATACGAAAAGGCCGGTGGCACATGGCGCAGAAAGTCGATCGCGCAGGCGAAAAAGCTTATCGCCGAAGCCGGTTACCCCAACGGACGCGACGTCAATACCGGAGTGCCGCTGGTGCTGTATCTGGATACCACAGGCGGCGGCCCGGGCGGCAAGGCGCGGCTGGACTGGTACCGCAAGCAGTTTCAGAAAATCGATGTCCAGCTCGAGTTCCGCACCAGCGACTGGAACCGCTTCCAGGAGAAAATTCGCAAGGGCAATACACAACTGTTCTTCCTCGGCTGGAACGCCGACTATCCGGACCCGGAAAATTTCATGTTCCTGCTGCACGGGCCGCAGGGCGCGGTGAAGCTGGGCGGAGAGAACAAGGCCAATTATTCCAACCCGGAATTCGATCGCCTGTTCGAACGGATGAAGAACATGGACAACGGGCCCGAGCGCCAGGGGATCATCGACCGCATGGTGGCGCTGCTGCGACAGGATGCGCCCTGGGTTTGGGCCTACCATCCCAAGGACTACAGCCTGTATCACGCCTGGCTCGCCAACGTGAAGCCCAACCAGATGGCGCGCAACGGCCTGAAGTTCTACCGACTCGATACGGCGCAGCGCGAGGCGAGGCGGGCCGGGTGGAATCGGCCCGTGGCCTGGCCGATGCTGCTTATTCTGCTGCTGCTGGTTCTGGGCACGCTGCCCGCGCTGCGCACCTGGCGCGCGCGCGAACGCGCAAGGGCTTAGACCCCGCCATGTACGCCTACATCGTCCGCCGCGTGATCTACGCCTTTTTCATCCTCATCGGCGTCAACCTGATCACCTTCGCGTTGTTCTTCAAGGTGAATACGCCTGACGACGTCGCGCGCTTGCAACTCGGGGTCAAATGGGTCACGCCGGAGGCGATCGCCAAATGGAAAGCCGATCGCGGCTACGACAAGCCGCTGGTGTACAACGAGGCGGCCGCGGGCAGGCACAAGTTCACCGATACCATTTATTTCGAGAAGTCGGTGGAAATGTTCCGTTTCAACTTCGGCCGCGCCGACGACGGGCGCGACATCGCCTATGAGATCAGCACGCGCATGTGGCCTAGCCTGGCGCTGGCGCTGCCGGTGTTTCTGGTCGGCCTCGCGCTGCAGATCACCTTTGCCCTGATGATGGCCTTTTTCCGCGCCACCTATATCGACTTCTGGGGCGTGGTGCTGTGCGTCGTCATGATGTCGATCTCCGGCCTGTTCTACATCATCGGCGGCCAGTACCTGATTTCCAAACTATGGAATCTGGTGCCGATTTCGGGCTATGCCACGGGCTTCGACGCGCTCAAATTCCTGCTGCTGCCGGTGGCGGTGGGGGTGATCGGCGGCGTCGGTAGCGGCGCACGCTGGTATCGCACCATTTTTCTGGAGGAGGTCGGCAAGGACTATGTCAGGACGGCGCGCGCCAAAGGCTTGTCCGAAGTCGTGGTGTTTTTCCGCCACGTGTTGCGCAACGCCATGATTCCCATCCTTACCGGCGCGGTGGTGGCCATTCCGCTGCTGTTCATGGGCAGCCTCGTTGCGGAATCCTTCTTCGGCATCCCGGGACTGGGCAGCTATACGATCGAGGCGATCCAGGCGCAGGATTTCGCCGTGGTGCGCTCGATGGTGTTCATCGGCTCGGTGCTCTACATCCTCGGGCTCTTGCTCACCGACATTTCCTACACCTTGGTGGACCCGCGCGTGAGGTTCGAATAGTGCCGATTCTGCCGGTCATCCTCTGGACCGACGCGCTGGTCTACCTGCTCGTTGCGACGGTGGCGGGCTTCGTCTGGTATGTGCGGCGGCACGAGCATCTGCGCGCGCCCTGGTGGCGTGTGGCGCAGACGCCGGCGGCAATGAGCGCCCTGGTGGTGCTCACGGTTTTCATCCTTATAGGATTGCTCGATTCGCTGCATTTCCGCCTGGCGCTGCCGGCGGCGCCTGCGCCCCAGGCCGACCGGGCGGCATCCCGGGATGTCGCCTACGCCGTAGAGGTGAAAAGCGCGCTGGATCTGCTGCTCTCCCCGATCGCGGACAAGCCGGAACGCACCTATTCGGCGCCGCTCGCGACTCACGCTTATGCCAAGGAGACGGTGGAATCGCAGGATGTGGACGGCAAGCCGGGCAAGCAGGTTCGCGCTTATCCGCGACTACGCTATGGCGGCGCGCATCTGCAGGATCCGCAGCGGGACTGGCGCGCCGACGTACTGCTGAGCGCGTTTCGCGGGATGGCGCTTGCCCTGCCTCTGTGGCTGCTTTTGTCGCTCGTCCTGGTCGCCGCCTGCACCCCCGCCGAGCGGGTGGCATCGCGTGATTTCTGGCACGCCGTATGGAGGGGGAAAACAGTGGTGCCGTGGCGCGCTATCCTGATCACGCTTGCCCTGCTGTTGCTGGTCGCCGTTCCGATGGCCCTGCTGGCGGCGCGCTACCACGTGCTCGGCACCGATAAGGTCGGACTGGACGTGCTCTACCAATCGCTGAAGAGCGTGCGCACGGCGCTGGTGATCGGCACGCTGACCACGCTGGTGATGCTGCCGTTCTCGGTCCTGCTCGGGATCATGGCGGGGTACCTGCGCGGATTGGTGGACGATTTGATCCAGTACTTTTACACCACGCTGAACTCGATTCCGGCGGTGCTGCTGATCGCCGCCGCCGTGTTGGCGCTGCAGGTATACATAGAAACCCATCCCGACCTGTTTCCGACCGCGGCGCAGCGCGCGGATTTTCGCCTGTTATGGCTGTGCATTATTCTCGGCATTACCAGTTGGACCGGGCTTTGCCGACTGCTCCGCGCCGAGGCGCTCAAGCTGCGCGAACTCGAATACGTGCAGGCGGCGCAGGCCTTCGGCGTGTCGGAGTGGCGCATCATGCTGCGCCATATTCTGCCCAATGTCATGCACATCGTGTTGATCTCCGTGGTGATGGATTTCTCCGGGCTGGTTCTGGCGGAGGCGGTGCTGTCCTATGTCGGCGTGGGCGTCGATCCATCCATGATCAGCTTCGGCACCATGATCAACGCCGCGCGCCTGGAAATGGGGCGCGAACCCATGGTGTGGTGGTCGCTGGCGAGTGCCTTTGTGTTCATGCTGGCCCTGGTATTGGCAGCCAATCTGTTTGCCGACGCGGTGCGCGACGCCTTCGACCCGCGCGTGCGCGTCGGCGGCAGGAAACTACGCTTTGCCGTCGGCCGCTGAATCGGGGGTATTGCGGATGAATGCGTTGCTGGAAATAAAAGACCTGAAAACCTGGCTGGACAGCTCGGGCGGGACGGTGCGCGCTATAGACGGCATCAGCCTCGAGCTGGCGCGCGGCGAGACCTTCGCCATTGTCGGCGAGTCGGGTTGCGGCAAATCCATGACCGCACTGTCGCTGCTGCGGCTGCTGCCCGAAGCCGGGCAAGTCGTGGGCGGCTCGGTGCTGCTTGGGGGCGAGGATCTGCTGCGCCTGCCGGAGGCGGCGATGCGCGGTGTGCGCGGCCGGCGCATCGCCATGATCTTCCAGGAGCCGGCCACCAGCCTGAATCCGGTGCTGACTGTCGGAATGCAAATCGCCGAGGTGCTGCAACGGCACACCGCGCTGCGCGGCGAAGCGGCGCGCAAACGCATGCTGGAGCTGCTCGACGCCGTGGGCATTCCGGATCCGGGTCGGCGCCTGGACGAATATTCGTTCCAGCTTTCCGGCGGGTTGAAACAGCGCGTCATGATTGCCGTCGCGCTGGCTGCCGGGCCTGACTTGCTGATCGCCGACGAGCCGACGACGGCGCTGGATGTCACCATTCAGGCGCAGGTGCTCGAGTTGCTCCGCGAACTTCAGCGACGCAAGGGCATGGCGATTCTGCTGATCACCCACGACCTGGGCGTGGTGGCGCAAATGGCGCACAAGGTGGCGGTGATGTATGCCGGCCAGATCATCGAAGTCGCCGCGCGCGAGCAGTTTTTCCGCGCGCCGCTGCATCCGTATTCACGCAAGCTGTTCCAGGCGCTGCCGGGCAGCGAGCGCCGCGGCGGCGATCTGGCGGTGATCCGGGGACAAGTGCCCCCTTTGACCACGGAGTTCCGCGGTTGCCGTTTTGCCGAGCGCTGCGATTCGGCCTGGGAGCGCTGCCATGCCGAGGCTCCGGAATTGACGGCGGCAAGCGACGCGCATCTGGTTCGCTGCCACTTGTATCAGCAGACGGAAGGGGAAGGAAAAAGAGCGGAGCAAACGCTGCCGGGTGCCGCGCGTGTTCACGCTGAATCCGACATTGGCGATTCGTCGCAATCCGGCGCCGCGCTATTGAGCATACGCGAGCTCAAGGTGCATTTTTCCATCCGCAAGGGCCTGCTCAAGCGCACGGTGGGACAGGTCAAGGCGGTCGATGGCATGTCGTTTGACATTGCTTCCGGGAGGACGCTGGCTCTGGTGGGCGAATCCGGCTGCGGCAAGACCACCGCCGGCAAGGCGATCCTGCAACTGATCCGTCCCAGCGCCGGCACGGTGCGGTTCGAAGGCCGCGAACTGACGCGCCTGCGTGGCCGGGCCCTGCGCGAGCGGCGCGCCGATTTCCAACTCATTTTCCAGGACCCGTATGCCTCGCTCAATCCGCGCATGCGCGTCGCCGACATCCTGGCCGAAGGCATGAAAGCGCTGGTGCTTGCCGATACGCCCGCGCAACGCGCGGCGCGCATGGACAGGATGCTGGCGCAGGTGGGTTTGAATGCGGAGGCCAAACGGCGCTATCCGCACGAATTCTCCGGCGGACAGCGCCAGCGCATTGCCATCGCGCGCGCGTTGGCGGTGAGTCCCAAGCTGATCGTTTGCGACGAGCCCACCAGCGCGCTCGACGTCTCGGTGCAGGCGCAGATCCTCAATCTGCTGAAACAACTGCAGCGCGATTTTGGGCTGGCTTACCTATTCATCACGCACAACATCGCCGTCGTCGAGTATCTGGCGCACGAGGTCGCGGTGATGTATCTGGGGCGGATCGTCGAGCGCGGCACGGTCGACGAGGTATTGCGCACGCCCAGGCATCCCTATACCCAGGCGCTGCTGTCGGCGGTGCCGACGCTGGATCAGGCGGGCGAGCGCAGGATCATACGCCTGAAGGGCGAACTGCCTTCGCCCGCCAATCCGCCGTCGGGCTGTCATTTCCACCCGCGTTGCCCGCAGGCAATGGCTGAATGCAAGCTGAAGTATCCCGACGCGGTCCGTCTCGGCGGCAGTCACGAAGTGAGTTGTTTGCTGTATGCGGCGTCTTGAATACCCTCGTCGCGTGACCATTGCGCGCTGCGCGCGCCAACGGTGTTTTTGGTACGGATGAAAAGCGCATCCGCACCAAAAACGCGGTTATGGATAAAAGCAAAGGCGGTTTCAGGTTGGTTTTAATTCAAGTTCTAGCGCCACAGTTTTGGGTTTTCTACTTCTTTTTCTTGGGCGAGCGTTTTTTCTGGGCGGATTTCGTGCTCTTGGCCGGGCTCGCCTGCTTTACCTGGATCACCAGGCGCTGGCCGGCCGTAAGGCGCCCGATCTGGTTCCATCGGCGCAGATCGTCCGCACCGACCTTGTAGCGCTGGGCGATCTTGGGGAGGGTGTCGCCGCGCTGCACCGTATAGCTCAACTTGCGCATCGCCATGCGCATCTCGGGCGCGGATGGCGGCTGGAACATGGCCGGCAAGGGTTCGAGCGACGCGCCTTTCAGCGGCAGCATCAGTTGGTAGCCCGGACCCACCTTGGTGCGGCGGCCGATGCCGTTCACTTCCTTCAGCCGAGCAAGCGAGATGCCGCTCTTGGCTGCGATACGGTCGAGCTTGTCGCCGGGCCTGAGGGTGTACCTTTGCCAGGAAACCAGCGGCTGGTCATGGCCTTCCAGGTTGGCGAGGAAGATTTTCGCCCTGTCGGCAGGCAGCACCAGCGCAGGCGTGCCGTTGGCGACGATCACCGGGCGGTTGTGGCCGGGATTGAGCGCGAGGAATTCCGCCAGCGGCATGTCGGCCAGTTTGGCGGCAAGGCGCAGGTCGATGTCCTGCGTCTTTTCCACCGTGACGAAATAGGGCGTGTTGGGCACGGGTTCCAGGTCAACCCCGAAGGAATGCGGATTTGCGATGATGTTCTTCAGCGCCTGCAGCTTGGGCACGTAATAGCGCGTCTCGGTGGGCATGGTGAGGTTGAGATAATCGGTAGGCAGCCCCTTTGCCCTGTTTTTTTCGATGGCGCGCGCCACCGCATTCTCGCCCCAGTTGTAGGACGCGAGCGCCAGGTGCCAGTCGCCATGCATCTCGTACAGAAACTGCAGATAGTCGAGGGCGGCGCTGGTCGAGGCGACGATGTCGCGGCGGCCGTCGTACCAGGAGTTTTGCTGCAGCTTGTAATTCTTGCCGGTAGAAGGGATGAACTGCCACAGACCGGAAGCATGCGAGCGCGAATATGCCATGGGGTTGAACGCGCTCTCCACCATGGGTAACAGCGCAAGCTCGGTGGGCATGCCGCGCTTCTCCAGTTCCTCGACGATGTAGTAGAGGTAACGCTTGCTGCGTTCCACCATACGCTTGACGTAGCTCGGCTGGCTCGCGTACCAGATCTGCCGGTCCTGCACCAACGGGCTGGACAGATTGGGCATGGAAAAGCCGGTACGGATGCGGTCCCACAGATCGGGAGGCACCGCCGTCAGGTCGATGGTGGGGATGGCGCGCAGGCTGTCCTCTACCTCCCGCGACGCGGGACTGGGCGCATCCTGGGTCGCGGCAGGGCGGGCAGCCACGGGGGTCACAGGGCGCGCAGTCGCCGCCGCCGGGGGGGGCGCTTTCGCGGATGCGGAACCATCGGCTGCTCGTATCCCAGACGCGGAAGATAACTCCGCCGCAGGCTCGAGCGCGATCAAGGACGGGTCGGTCTGCACCTGCGTTACGGCGCAGCCCGAACCGAGCGCGATAAAGACGATGGCCGCAATAAAGTGCAATACCGGCACTACGCCCCCTACCCGATTGACAACTCAAAATGATAGCCGAGCGAGCCATTTGGGTCAAGGAAAAGCAAGGAAAAATAGTGCCTTATAGACCGTTTTTAAATTAGCGAAACGATCCCCGGTTTAGGGAAGCACGAGGGGAGATATCGCGCGCGCCTCGCGCCAGCGCGAGATGTCGTTATGCCCATAGTCGGCCTCGGCGAGAATTTCGTCGGTATGCTCGCCGGTACGAGCGGGAGCCCGCTCCACGCCGCCGGAATCGTGGGCAAACTGAAAGCCGGGTCCGATTAGAGTGATCGGACCGAAAGACGATTCCACCGTCTGAAGCAGGTTACGGTGTTTCACCTGCGGGTGATTGAGGATTTCGTCGATGGAGCGGATCGCGGCACACGGCACGTCCACCTGCGTGAGGCGTTTTTCCCACGCGGCGGGGCCGCCTTCGCGCATGGCGGTTTCGATGACCTCGCGAAGCGCGGCGGCGTTTCGGAGACCACACAGTAGATGAGCTTCGGGTTGATCGGCGCAAGGGCCACGTAATCAAGGCCGAAGCGCTCCATCACGCCCGGTCGGAAATTCTCCCAGACGATGTCGGCATCGCGCGCCAGATGCTTGACGATGTCTTGCGCCTCGCCCTTGCGCAGGTCCAGCGTGAGGCTGCGCTTATTGACGTTGATCGACATGAATGCCGGCGCTAAGCCCCGATCGACCCAATCCTGGCCTTGGCTGAATTGGGCGCGACGGTTGTCCTCGCCCTCGATCAGCTCGATCTTGATGAGATCGGCCCCTTACAGAGCGAACTGGTAGGTGCCGAACGGCCCCGCGAAAAACCGGGTGAAGTCGAGGATGCGGACACCAGCGAAAGGACGAGCCATCATCGGGCTCCCCGGACAGCCAGCGTCTTTTCGCGGATCTGTTTTGCGACTTCCTTGCCATGGTCGGTTTCGGCTCGCAGCGCAGCGATCTCTTCGGGCGTCTTGCGTGCGATGTTGCAGTAGTCGAGCTTCCAGTCGGCATCCGCGCTCCAGCGCAGGGGCGACTGCATTGTGGTGCGCGGACCGGTCGCGGACTCCAGCACCCGGAGGCCGAACTCCAGCGTCTGCGCCTGCGAAGGGGGATCGTGGGGACGGCCCGCGGCGTTGCCGAGCGGGAAGTCGCTGAACAGGAAGCGCGGGACGCCGCAATACTCGACGATATCCTTGGCGCAGCCCATCACGACGGTGGAAATGCCGTTGGCCTCGAGGTGCCGGCCCACCAGGCTGAGCGTCTGGTGGCAGATGGGGCAGTTCGGCAGCAGCAGCGCGGCGTCCACGCCGTCCCCCTTGCAGCGGGCGAGGATCTCGGGGCAATCCACTTCGATCGTGTGCTGCTGGCTGCGATTAGTCGGGGCACCGTGGAAGCGCGCGGCGAGGCGCCCGATGCGGCCCGATGCGGCGGCACCGCGCAGGGCGTACAGCGGAAACCAACTGCAGGAGTCTTCCATGCTGGTGTGCTTGCGGTCGATGCCGACATGTGAAATCCTCAGGTCATGCTCCTGCGCCATCTCGCTGGAATAGACCTTGTAGAACTTGGCCGCCGAGTTGTAGGGCGCACCGGGACCCTGAGGTCCCTTGTCCGGCTGATAGAGCGCTGCGGTGGTGATCATCGTCACACAGCTCTCGGATAGCGGTTTACGCAGTGGCTGGAACGGCACGTCGAGGTAATGCGCCCAGACATAGGGATTGTCGTAGCCGAGTGCCAGATACCATTCGCGCGTGCGCCGTATGTACGGCACCGGCTGGTCATGCTCCGGGGCAAAGCCCGGGTTTATATTGTCCGTAGTGAGAAACGTCATCCTCTATCGCCGCCTTCAAAATCAGGTTTACGTGATGCTGCGGAGAATATTCGCGATCCGGATACCGAAAGAGGCGTGTTGCCATCGCGCATTCCCCTACGCCGCATTCTATATGATAGAGGGTCTTCACCGAATCGAGTCGGTAAATTGAGGCATTTTCTCGGAAAAAAGTTTGGCCACATCCTGAACGGACAGATGGATGTCCGGCGCTGTGTGCATAGAGCGATCCAATTCAATATTGGTTGACCACGCTCGCTACCCTACAACCCAGGGTAAATTTGTCCTCGCGAATTTGATCTGAAGAATCAATGATCGCTAATTTTCCTGAAACACAACCAATCAAGGAGTTACTGAGAGAACAAATTTGCCCTGCCCTACAACCTCCTGAAAGGATCAGGTTCCAGGAAAGGATAGTCGGTGTAGCCATGCTCGCCGCCGCCGTAGAACGTCGCGGGGTCGGCTTTGTTGAGCGGCGCCCATCTCGCGTAGCGCTCCGGCAAATCCGGATTCGCCAAGAACGGCACACCGAATGCGATCATGTCGGCGAATCCCGCAGCCAGCGCGGAGTTGGCACGCGCCAGGTCGTAGCCGCCGTTGGTGATGTACACGCCACGCCATATTTCGCGCAGCGTAGCGAAGTCGAAGGCGGGGCCGGCGGCGCCGGGCGAGTCCTTGCCCATTTCGGTAACGTGCAGATAAGCAAGCCCGAATTGGTTGATGCGTTCGACGACATAAGCGAAGATCGCCTCGGGTTCGGAATCGCGCATGTCATTGAAGGGCTGCAAAGG